>Ga0137415_10004741_pt1 | contig 13450 bp, 9 predicted proteins | sample CZODoug3_1_1_16f_FD_183082 | JGI IMG/M metagenome (GOLD analysis project Ga0137415, IMG submission 183082) | Vadose zone soil fungal communities from Angelo Coast Range Reserve, California, USA - CZODoug3_1_1_16fungal (Hybrid Assembly) | ecosystem: Environmental > Terrestrial > Soil > Vadose... | reverse complement strand
AGGTTGCGCGGCGCTCGGTATGACCGTCCATCATGCTTCCGGTAAGGGTGAAAGTGGCAGGGCCGCCGGAACTGTCGACTATTTTGTAGAAGAACTGAGTCACCCGGATCGTGCCGGTGATGCGCGAGCCGTTCTGCTTCAAATTGAGATACGTCGTGCGGTAGGTGCCGTCGGGCAGAGGATCACGCACAGCCCAGTTACCGCTAAGATCGGTGGCGAAGCAAGAGGCGGCGAAAATGAGCAGTGATAGTAGGCGAAGGCATTTCATTGTTTTCTCCGCGCGCGAGACTACAACAAAGAGACGGTGCCTTCAAAAGATTTCCCGGACGTCGCCTTTCAGATTCCCTCAAGAATGCATTTAAAAGGACTATTCGTCGCATGACGTGCTTTTGATACACGCTGTGGCGCGCCATCACCGGCGAAATGTTTGGAATCGTCAATACAATCGCCGCAGAGGTTGAGTATCCTGACTGCTCATCGACCACGTTCCGCACGGGCTCTCCGCAGCGGAATCTTTCGAATTGAGTAATGAAGAAACGCATGGCGTTATCCGGCCAGTCAGGTGCGTGGTCCGCGCAATGCGGAGACGAGGGTCCAAGGCAAGCGCGTAGTATGGTCACAGTTCGCAGCGAGCTTTGCGACCGCCTGCACCTTGGATTCGAGATTCGGATGCAGATAGCGCATGGTTACCAAGACGGTGGAATGGAAAGAAATGCGGCGCTACGATGCGTCAGGAGTGGCGCGAGGAGGGCCCACCAGCCGGCTTCTCCACGACAAGCGGATTCGTTCAGTTTGGCTGAATCCAACCTTTAGATTTTAGAATTTGACATCGCTCGATATAGCCAATACCTTGCCATCCATAGAAATAACCAATGCGGACAATCGAACGAAATGATGGTGCAAGCGACGGTGGATTCTGTTCGATTCTGCATCAGTGGGCCACGCTACGCGCCCAAGGGGTGAGGCGCTTTTTTCCGGCTTTGCAAGAAAATTGAGGCAATCTGCACAATTCAACTGCGAGGTGGAATATGTCCAGGGGTGAAGAACGATCCAGGTTTTTCCGCTTGTTTGTAATCCTCTCTCTGTTTTGCTGCGTCGTTGCCGTTTCGGCGCGCGCGCAGATTGGCAACGCCACATTGGACGGCACTGTAACCGATCCATCCGGCGGCGTCGTTGCGAATGCCGAACTGACGTTGGTTAACACTGCGAACAGGATTGAAGCCAAGTTCGTCTCGAACGAGCGAGGTGAGTTCACCTTCCGCAATCTCACCCCCGGCACGTATGAATTGCGCGCTTCCAAGGCTGGATTCGAGAACTACGTCCAGACCGGCATCGTGGTCACGATCAATGCCTCCGTTCGCGCCGATGTAGTCCTAAGAGTGGGCGCCACGAACGAGACGGTCAGGGTGGAGAGCGAAAATTCCCTGATTAACTACGATAACGGTACGTTGCAGGGAGGCGCAGACCCAGAAACGATCAAGGATTTGCCGCTGGCCGTCGAGGGCAAACCGCGCTCTTCCGCGGCTCTGGCGCTGCTTCTGCCGGGCATTTCGAGCGGAGGCGGCAGCGAAGCTTTCCAGGCGCGTATTAACGGCGGTCAGGAATCCGGCGACGAGGCCCTTCTCGACGGAGCGACCATGCAGGAAGGCTTTATGAGCCAGAGCGGTATGGTTTCTATCCAGCAGGATTTCCAGATGTCACCCGACATGGTGCAGGAAGTAAAAGTTCTTACTTCCAGCTACGACGCGCAGTATGGATCTTCGACCTCCGGGCAGATCACCATGGTGAGTAAAGGTGGGACGTCAGAATATCATGGGGCGGCGTTTGAGTACGCGCGCAACGCGGCCTTGAATTCGAAGCAATGGGGAGCTAAAAAGGCTTCGCACGACAACGAGCATAATTTCGGGGCGAATTTCGGTGGTCCGATCAAGATTCCGTGGCTCTACCACGGAACATCGAAGCACCATTCCTTCTTCTATTTCAATTGGGAGTCGTACCATCAGGCCGGCGGCTCGAACAGCCCGACGCTTTCTATTCCCTCGCTTAAAGAACGGGGCGGAGACTTTACGGATTGGGTGGATAAGACCGGGAAATTGATTCCCATTTACGTTCCTGGACAGATTACAGCAACCTGCCAGGCAGCTCTTCCAGCCGGAGTGGGTCCCGGAAGCCAATTCCCTGGAAATATAATTCCGCAGGGTTGCATCAGTCCGATCGCAACCGCGTATATGGGACAACTCCCGCAGCCAACGAACGCGCAGCCTACTAATAACTTCCTTTTGCCAAAGCCGGTTCCGGACACGCTGACCAGCAACTCCAATGTGTACATGACGCGCATCGACCATAATTATGGCGATAAGGACCACTTCTATTTCTTCTGGTGGCGCCAGTTCACCGGATTCAACACTGCGACGGCGCTGCCGGTATCGATCGCCACGGAATCACCAACGCGTCCGCAGAATTCTCCGATTGCGCGGTTCAATTACGAACACACGTTCTCGCCGACACTGACCAACCACGCGACTTTCGGATACTTGAATCGCAACGAGGGTTACGGCTCGGAGAACCTGAGCTTTATCGGAAAGCTGCCACAGATCGCAAACGCGGCGAGCACGAATGCGTTACCGGCGTTTAACTTCTCAGATGGATTCAACTCAATTTCCAATAGCAACGGGCCGCCGAATACGAACATCACGGTTCGTCCGACGTGGGTGTTCAACGACCTGGTGAACAAGGTGCGGGGCCATCATACGTTCACGTTTGGGATGGAATGGCGCTCAGTGCAGGGGAACATCCACCAGTCGAATAATGAATCCGGAACGTACCGTTTCGACCGTTCAACGACCAGCTTGTCTTCGGCTTCGAACAGCGGAAGCCCGGTTGCCGGCTTTCTGCTGGGAGCGGTCAGCGGCGGATCGGTTGACCGCCGAGTGATCAGCGCGTGGTATCCACGGCAAACCGTGTGGGCATTGCATGCCAACGATTCCTGGAAGATGACCAGCAAGCTCACCCTGAATTACGGATTACGTTGGGACTACTACACGCCGTCGCGCGAAAAGTACAATCACTTTTCGTTTGTTGACCTTGTCGGCAAAAATCCCGACGGCATTCCCGGCCGGTTGGCGTTTGCCGGTAACAACGGCGCTTGCCAGGCTCAGTCATCGTGTTATGGCGCGCCCTATCCCGAGAAGCCCTGGCATAAGGGGTTCGCGCCCCGTCTGGGCGTTGCCTATGCCTGGGACCAGAAAACTGTCGTTCGCGCCGGATACGGAATCTTCTTCGGCCAAGCCTTCTACCCCGGTTGGGGCGGAGGGATGTCGCTCGACGGATTCAACGAACACCAAACATTTGGCACCAGCCCCAACGGCGCCTCCACCAATCCAGCCTTCTATTTGGACAGTGGAGTCCCTAACTTCGGAGGAGTTTGCCCGCCCATCTCCGCGTGCTTCGATAACGGCGCATCACCTAGCCAAGCTAACGGAAATGGCTCTGCGTACCGTCCTGTGGATGCTAACCGCCGACCCTACTCGCAACAGTGGAACTTGACCATTGAGCGCGAGCTTCCACAAGGCATTGCACTGAGTGCCGCTTACGTTGGAAACAAGGGCTCGCGGTTGACCTCCAGCTTAAACCCGGTCAACGTACTTGATCCGTTCGCCTCAAACATCCAGTCCCTCGGGGCTCCTGTTACGGCGATAAACCCTGCGTGTGCCACGACTGCGAACCCGCCGTCGAGCATTAATTGCAGCTATGTTCCAGAACTAAATGCGAAGTTCACTGCCGGAGGACCCACCACGCTCTATGGCGTTTCCGTGCCGTATAACGGTTGGGTGCAGGAGTTGACCAAGGGTGGTGTCTGCGCGCCTACGGTTGCCCAAGCGCTGTTGCCCTTCCCACAATACTGCGGTCCTCTTCAGGGGCTGAATGAGAACCATGGCATCTCCATTTATCATTCGTTCCAGGTGAAGGCCGAGAAACGATATAGCAAGGGTCTGTATATGCTGGTGGCCTATACCAACTCGAAGCTCATTTCCGACGCCTCCGATAACACGCAGCAACTGGGGGGCTCGTGGAATGCAACACAAGGCGTAATTTCGCCTTATGAAAAGCATCGTGCGCGCACTATCTCTTCCGACGACGTGCCACAGATACTCTCGGCAGCGTTTGTTTACGATCTGCCGCTGGGCAAAGGGCAGCGCTACGCGAACCAGGGTGGCGCCGTCAATCGTGTCTTGGGCGGCTGGCAGGTTAGCCCGCTGATCCACTTGCAGAGCGGCACTCCGATGTGGTTCCGCTCGACGAGTTGTCAGGTAGTGCCGCAGTTCCGGCAGAATTGTCTGGTTGGGCTCGTTCCGGGCACCAACCCATTTCTGCAAAATATAAACAGCTACGATCCGGGGAAGGGACCGCTGCTTAACAGCGCGGCTTTCGAGCCCCTCGGATCGTTCTGCGTAACGGGCACGGCTCCAGGCTGCGCTGGAGCCTACGGGTTCACCGGAGATGGGCCACGCATCGCAAACCTTCGCGGTCCGCATGGGAAGAATGTGGACATCTCCCTTACAAAAAATACAAGAATCGGCGAACGAGGGAATTTCCAGCTTCGCTTTGCCTTCTTCAATGCGTTTAACCAGCACTACTTCTATCCGGCTGCTAACGTCAACAACCAGGGCTCGAGTTTCGCCTTCGTCAATGACATAGCTGCTGGCGGCACAAATGGCTTCGGCACTTGGAGCGGCGGCGTCAGTTCGCCGCGGACGATCCAAATTGGTGCAAGACTCGAATTCTGACCGCCCCTACACCCTAACCCCGATTGGCGCCATCTTCTGTTGGCAGACAGGGGATGGCGCTTTTCATTTGGCCCGGGCTATTGCTAAACCTAAGGCTGCGAGCGTTCGCTATTTCGCTGGCGGAATTGCCGTAAGAGGCGATGCGGTCGAGGCTGCTTTCTTCAGTTCCTGGTAGCGCTCAATTTCCGTTTGCGCGCGCTGCGCCTGGCCCAGGCGATGGTAAATCCTTCCTAGATGCAGATGGGGCTCTGGATAGGCCGGCTCCAGCACCGCAGCTTGGTTGAGCTCCTGAACGGCTTCCTGCAGGCCGCCCTGCATCTCCAGAACCCGGCCCAGCTGATAATGTGCCTGGGGCAGCTTAGCGTCATAGCTGATCGCTTCTCGCAGGCTCTTTTCCGCTTCCGGCAACCGGTTCGCGGACACCAGGGAAATCGCGAGATCCACGTGAGGCCAAGGGGAGGGCTTAGGTTCCTGTCTGTTCAGGTCGGCAGCGATGTTGTAGTTCTTGATGGCTTCGTCGAACTGGCCGAGATAGTCGTAGCAAAGGCCGAGGGTGTCGTACGCCCGCATCATCTTGGGTTCGAGTTCGAGGACCCTTCGCAGCCCGGCGGTTGCGGCGGTATAGTTCTGCGCGTCGTAATCAAGACGTGCCAGCCAGTAAAGATAGAGCGGATTATCAGGCCAAGCGGCGGCGAGCTTCTCGAGTTCGGGCCGCGCCCAATCTCGCCGATTCAGCTTGATGTACGACATCGACAGCGTGAACCTGCTGCGGTCGTCCAGCGGCGCGATCGCTTCGGCCTTTTTCCAAGCGATGGCCGAATTCAGAAACTTCCCGTCCAGAAAAAACACTCCGCCAGCCAGGGACAGCAGTTTCGCAGCTCGAACTGATTTCGGGTCTCGCTCCGCTTCTCCAACGAGAACCGTTTCTGCGCGCGTGTAATCACGATGTGCCATCGCGTCTTCGAGCTCGCGTCGCACCTTGCTGTCCAGTTCCAGATCACCCAAATCCCGGACAGCTACATCCGCAGGTTGCTCCTGAGTCGTACCAAGCTGCGCAGCCACCCTCGCGGGCGCGCACACGGCCAAGGCGCTAAGGACCAGCGCCACGCCCGTTTTTTCATGATTTCTCATTCGAACCGCGCGCTCAGGGCGCCGAACCCGCCTTGCCCGTTTCGATTTTCGTCCGAATCTCGGTCGCCGCCTTGCTCTCTGGGACCAACTTCTGCTCCAGCGCTATCTCGCTTAGCGCCTCATCAAATTTCTTCATTTCCAGCAAAATCGCTGCCATCGCCAAATGTACTTCCGGCAATTTCGGGTCAAGCGTGGCGGCCCGCCTGTACGCGTCCAGCGCCAAATCGTATTTCTCCTGAATTGCATACTCCTGGCCCAAACCTTGCTGCAATCTTGCCGACTTGGGATTCACTTGCGCGATTTGCTGATAGGACCACCCCGAAAGTTTCGTCCACGCGCGGGCCAGCTGATAGGAATACTCTGGCTCCCGAGGCACCAGTTCAACCAGCTTCTGCAATTCTGCCACGGCGGCGAGCCCATCCTCCGAAGCCTCGTACGCTCTCGCCAGTTGCAGATGCGCCTGCGGCTGCTCCGGCATCAGCCGGGCCGCCTGCTTTAATTCGAGCAAGGCCTCGCCGCTTCTTCCCAGAGCCAGCAGGCTCACTCCAAGCAGCAGCCTCGAAGGCCCGTACCCCGGCTGCAGCGCAATCGCCTCGCGAAATCGCGCCACCGCCTGCTTGTGGTTTCCCCTCTGTTGTGCGATCACGCCGAGGTTGTGATACACCAGTGGATGTTTCACTCCCCGGTGCGCCGCATCCGAAAAAATCTTCTCCGCGGTCTCCAAATCACCGGATTTCAGCGCCTCAACGCCCGCGGCCATCTGATCTTCCACCGCTGGCGGCAAATTCTGCTGGGCAGACGCCGGCCGCGCGGTACTAAAGATCAGCACAGCAAGCGCAGCGTGCAAAGTTCGCCCGCAACGCCGCCCCAAGAACCGTTTTGCCCAGCAAAAGCTCATCTCCGGTGTGTGAAAAAAGTATAAAGCAGCCCGATATCCGACCGTAGCGAATATTTAACCCCTTATCTATAATCCTTTTTGTGGTTTCCCGTGAATCCTCGCTTCCGCGTGCCGTTGCTGAGATGCGCCATCGCCTTCCAAGTCTTACTCTCGCCCTCGTTGGTTCTTTTTGCCTTACCGTTACCATCCAAGCCCGTTCCAGCCAACATGCCGCGTCCGAGAAAGACCAGCAAATCCTCGAGATACAGCGTCAAATTGAAAACCGTAATCTCACTGAGGCCAACCGCCTTCTCACTGAAGCGGCGAAGCGGTTTCCCGCGGATCCCGGACTCGATAATCTGCGCGGCGTAATCGCAGCGCAGCAGGACAACTACGCTGCTGCCGAAAAGGATTTCAGCGATGCCGTAAGGCGCGCGCCGGAATTTACTCCCGCCTATCTGAATCTCGGGCGCCTCTACCAGGAAAACTCTGGTGTCGATCCACAGGCGCGCCGCAAAGCGCTGGATGTCTATCAGCGAGTGTTGGCTTACGATTCTTCTAACGCCGAAGCGCACTACCAAAGCGCTGTTCTGCTTCTTCAACTAGGTCAATACCAGCGCTCCCTCGATCACGTCTTGCGCCTCCCCTCGCAAATGCAGTCCAGCGCGCAATCTTTGTCGATCTTGTGTGCCGATCACGCCGCACTGGGCCATCGCCGGCCCGCCGAAGAGGCCGCCACTCGCATGCTCACCCACCCCGATCTTTCCGAACTCGATGCGCTGCAATCTGCCGCTGGGCTGGCTGCCGGAAAACGCGATGACCTCATCATCTCTCTCTTCGAAGATTTGCAGGCCCGCCAGTCGCTGTCGCCAGCAAGTCTGCATACGCTGGGCCTTGCTTACGAGCGCGCGAATAGGCTCAGCGACTCCCGTACCGCGCTCGAAAAATTCGTTACTGGCGGAAATCTTTCTGTCTCGTCGTTGTTGGAGTTGGCGCGCGTGGCCCACAAGCAGCGGGACTATCAGAGTTCGCTCGGCTACTTGGCGCATGCGCGCGAGCTCGAACCTGCGAATGCCAGCTTGCATTACGATTTTGGTCTCGTTTGTCTCGATCTGAACCTTGTTGCCGAAGCACGGAATTCCTTCGAGAAAGCCGTCACGCTCGATCCAGAGAACGCTTCCTACAATTACGCCATGGGCGCGGCCTCCGCTTTCCGGCAGGACCCCACCGACGCCGTTCCTTACTTTAAGAAATATCTCAAGCTCAGGCCCGGCGATTCGCGCGCGTTACTCGCGTTGGGCGCTGTCTATTTTCGCGCCAAGGACTATGCCTCGGCGATTCCCTGGCTCGCCCAGGCCGTTGCAAAATCCGAAACCGCCGCGCAGGCCCACTACTATCTTGGCTCGATCGCTTTGCAGGAGAAGCAGCTTGACGCTGCTTACAGCGAGATCGAATTAGCTTTGAAAGCGCAGCCGGACTATCCTGACGCGCTGGCCCAACTCGGCGACTACTATCTCTTGCGTAAGGATTACGCGCGCGCCGAACCGCCAATCCGGCGCGCCCTGCAGATCAATCCAGACCACTACTCCGCCAATTTTTACCTGCTTAGCCTCTACACGCGCACCGGGGATGCTCGCCGCGAAGCACAAACGCAGCGCTTCGAAGATCTCAAGAATCGCCTCGCCGAGCGCACGCAGGAATTCCTTCGCATCGTCGAGGTGCGCCCGTTCGATACGCCGTGAACCTTCTGCGCTGTACCTTGGGCCGCTGCATCGGCGGTCGGTTGAGGTTCGCGTTCGTTTCCGCATTGTGCTTGATTCTTGGCGGCCCCGTGTCCGTGTCCGCGCAGGCGCCTTTGCTCGCAAAAGCTACCGAAGCTTTCTATCGCGGTGAGTATGCTCAAGCGGCTCAGTTTGCTGAGGAGCATCTTCGCGGCAACCCCAAGGCTGCGCCGGCTCGCATACTCTTAGCCCGTGCCGAACTTGCCCAAGGCAAACTCCAGCAAGCCTTCGAGCAATTGAAAAGTGTGCTGGCCTCCGATCCCCGCGATGTCGACGCGCTTTACTATCTTTCGATTGTCGCCAGGGAACTCTCTCAACAGGAATATCAGAAGCTCTTCGCCATGGCTCCGGATTCCGACCGCGTCCATCAGCTGCTTGGGGAAGCCGCACTGGCCACCGCAAATAGCACTGAGGCGGAAAGCGAATTCCAGAAAGCTTTGAAAGCCAATCCTCGTTCCATCGACGCTGCCACAGAACTTGCCGAGCTGAAGCGCTCGCAATCAAAGTTTGACGAGGCCATCGACTACTACACGCAAGCCGCACAAATCGGACCGTTGAACTATGGGATCGCGTACGGATTAGGTGCATGCTACACCTACAAACAGGACTATGCGCAGGCCGTCCTGTGGTTGCGCAAGGCCGTGGCGTATGATCCGGATTCGCCAGCCGGCCGGTTCGCGTTGGGCAATGCGTTATTCCAAAACGGCGAGTACGAGCTCGCCGTCCCCGAGCTGAAGGCGTCGCTGAAGCTCGAGCAGCAATTTAAGCAAGCGTATTTCCTGCTCGGCCGCGCGTACTCCAAGCTTGGCCAGCAGGATGAATCCAAGGCCGCCTTCAAGAAACTGGACGAACTCAACCGAGCCGAGATACCGTCTCAGCAGAAAACCGCGCCCGCTTCCAAACCCAATCTGTGAATGGGGCTTACGTCTAGCATGCGCCCGTCTTTCATGCCATCCTACTCCACCTATACCTGCGCTTTATTTGAGTCGCCATGAACTTGCATTCTTCCCGTGTCCGCTTCACGCTTCTGCTCCTCGCGCCCCTTTTGCTCCTCGCCGGCTTTGCGCAGGATCAGGACCACCCCAAGCCGCAACAGCCTCAGGCTACCGGCGTCTCTACCGGCACTCCTCACGCTGCAGTAAAGGATGCTTTGTCACGCCCCATCACCGCCGGCGGATTTGTGGACGCCGCTCCCGTCGTCTTCGTCGATATCGCCAAACAAGGTGGACTCGACAAATTTCACCATCGCTCCGGCGGGCCCCCAAAAGCCACCATTCTGGAGACGCCCGGCTCAGGCGTGGCTTTGTTTGATTACGACAACGACGGCTGGCTCGATATTTATCTGCTCAATGGTTCCACATTTCCCGCCCTTAAAGGGAAGGAGCCTGCCCCGCGCGCCATGCTGTTTCACAACAATCGCGACGGGACTTTTACGGACGTCACCGACAAAGCCGGTGTTGCCAACGAGCGGTGGGGTTTTGGCGTCGCCGTCGCTGACTATGACAATGACGGCTGGCTGGACATTTACGTCGCCAACTACGGCAAGAATCGCCTGTATCACAACAACCACGACGGCACCTTTACTGACGTAGCGGAAAAGGCTGGCGTCGCTTTGGGCGGTTGGTCTACCGGACCCACGTGGGGCGACTATGATCGTGACGGCTTGGTCGATCTTTTCGTTCCGGGCTACGTCAAGTTCGACGCGGATCATCCACCGGTTGCCGGCCAAGCTGGAATCTCCATGACTGCCTGTCAATTTCGCGGTGTCAGCTTTCTTATGTGTGGTCCGCGCGGGCTGCCTGGTGAAGGAGACCATCTCTTTCACAACAATGGCGACGGCACCTTCACCAACGTCAGCAAGCAAGCTGGCGTCTCCGATCCGCAGAACTATTACGGCCTTGCGTCCGTCTTTGTCGATGTAGACGACGACGGTTGGCTCGATCTAGCCGTCGCCAACGATTCCGTTCCCCGCTATCTCTATCGCAATCGCCGCGACGGCACCTTTGAGGACGTCAGTTATCTCTCAGGTTTCGCGCTCACCAACGAAGGTCTCGCACAGGCCTCCATGGGTATCGCCGTCGGAGACTACAACCGCGACGGCCGCCTCGATTTTTTCATCACCACCTTTTCCGATGACTACAAGACGCTCTACCGCAATGACGGCGCCTTCAACTTTTCAGACGTCACCTATCCTGCCGGACTCGGGAGCCCCACAATCCCGTTCCTAGCTTGGGGCGCTGGTTTCCTCGATTTCGACAACGATGGCCTCCTGGATATATTCGTCGCTAATGGCCACGTCTATCCTTCCGTTGATCAACGTGATTGGGGCACTACCTGGGCCGAGCGCCCTCAACTTTTCCGCAATCTGGATGGCGCTAAGTTCCAGGAGGTGCCGCCTGCAACCGGAAGCGGCCTGGCCCTCGTCGTGCCCGCCAGAGGCGCTGCGTTCGGAGACCTCTTCAATGATGGCCACATCGATGTTGTCCTCAATAATATGGATTCCGTTCCGGCGCTGCTGCGTAACGTGGTGAAAAACGGCAATCACTGGATTGCCTTCAAATTGGTTGGAGGCGCCAGGAGCCCGCGCGATGCCATCGGTGCGGCGGTCTTCCTAACAACGGGCGGAGTTCGCCAGCGCGCTGACGTCGTGAGTGGCGGAAGCTACGGCTCGAGCTCTGACCTGCGTGTCCATTTCGGATTAGGCCCCTCTTCGAGGATCGAACGGGTCGAAATTCGCTGGCCTGACGGCAAGAAAGAAGACCTTGCCGTCTCCGGCGTGGATCGAATTGTGACCGTGGTGGAAGGGCAGGGAATCGTTGACAAGTAGTTGGCATCATTTCCATTTCGACTCGGGCCCGCGGCAGTCAAGTCTCGTGTCCCTACGTCGAGTTTCTTTCGTCGCTGGTCTTCTTGCTGGTCTTCTGAATGTATTTTCGCCGTCTACAACGCGGGCCCAGTCCAAGTCGGAAACCTCTTCGGACTTCGCGCAATTCCGGCCGCGCAAGGAACTCCCTATAGAACAATTCGCCGGCCGCGCGGCCTGCGTCGGCTGCCACTCCGAAAAAACGCATTCCCAATCGCACACTTCAATGGCGCGCGCTCTTTTCATTCCTTCGCAAAGCGCGGTGCTAAAATCCCATCCGCGGCTGACCTATAAATCTGGGATCTATTCCTATGAAATCGTCACCGACAGTTCACAAACTCTCTATCGCGTGACTGACGGGAAAGAAACCCTCAGCGAACCCATCCTCTACGCCTTCGGCAACGCCCGTATCGCGCAAACCTTCGTCTTCCGCCATAACGGCAAACTTCAGGAGGGTCGTGTTAGCTACTACACTGCCATCGACAGCCTTGATTGGACCATCGGCGATACCTTAAACCCGCCGCCAAGTATCGAGGAAGCAGCCGGACGCGATATCGACAGCGCCGAAGCGCGAAACTGCTTTAGCTGTCACGGCACCGCAGCTACGGTCGACCATCGGCTTCAGCTCGATCGCATGGTTCCCGGCGTAAGCTGCGAGGCTTGTCATGGCCCCGCTGCGGCCCACGTCGCCGCCATGAACGCGGGCGACACAGCCAATCCTCACATCTTCAATCCCATCAAGCTTTCTCCAGAAAAATTGTCACAGGAATTCTGCGGTGCCTGCCATCGCAGTGTGGATGCCGTCGCGATGATGCCCAACCTCGGCGGCGTCGGCAATGTGCGCTTCCAGCCTTATCGCTTGTTCAATAGCCGCGGTCACGACCCGAACAACGCTCACTTTGCCTGTACCGCCTGCCACGATCCCCACATCGAGCTAACGTCCGAAGCCTCGTCCTACGACGCCAACTGCACCAGTTGCCACGCCGCCGATCCGGCCGACCCGAACTCCTCCTACATTCGAGAGCAGACCTCCACAAGCGTATCCACGAGGCCTGTCGCTTACGTTGTCAATAACTCTTCGGCGGCCAAGCCGTGTCCCATCGCCAAGGAGCGCTGTGTAACCTGCCACATGCCTAGAGTCGAGCTGCCGGGCGCGCACTACAAGTTCACCGACCACCGCATCCGCATAGTTCACCCCGGCGATCCCTATCCCTATTAGGTGAGGCTATCTCAACATTTTTTGGGAGAAGCAGCTCATTTGGAGATTCGATTTACGGAATGGCAGTAATCCGCAGCCGAGGTCCAGCGCTTCCTCTTCGATTGGTACGAGCGGATGCGGCCCATGTACATGGCCGTCTCGCTTCCGGACACCTTCGTCTATGCGCGAAAATTCAGCAACCTCATGCCCTTCGGCTGTTGGTGGTTTGTGAATAATCCGTCTATCGTCGAAGAGATTACCCGCGAGCGTATTGAAATGCTGGGCACCAGATTTATCCCGCAGCACTCGGACGCCCGCGTTCTCGAGCAAGTGATCTATAAGTGGAGCAACACGCGCCGAACCGTCGCACCAATCCTCTCTAATGCGTATGGCCTGCTGGCTGAAGACGGCCGCGGCGTCACGCGCGGCGACATTCAGCGCGATGTCACGCGCCTATTCCGTACGAACGCAGAAAGTTGGATGAACCTCAACGGACACTAGAAGTCTCCCTTTGCTGTCCCGCTATTCTGGCTTCAAAGCGCCTTGCAGGAAGCCGGCAATCGATTCCGTCAATCTTCGCGGGTAGTCCGCGTGCGCCATGGCGAGCGCCAGGCTCCGCGTCAAGCGGTGCCCCTTCACCCGCAGCGCGTGGAAAAAGTACGTCCCCCGCACAGCATGCTCCGGAAGAATCGAATAGCCGAAGCCCGACTCCACCAAGCGCTTGATCGCTTCCGTGTCTTCCGCCTCCATCACCACGTTGGGCACCAGATCGAGCTCCCGGAAAAATTGATCGATAACCAGGCGAATGTTGCT
>Ga0137415_10004739_pt1 | contig 13457 bp, 14 predicted proteins | sample CZODoug3_1_1_16f_FD_183082 | JGI IMG/M metagenome (GOLD analysis project Ga0137415, IMG submission 183082) | Vadose zone soil fungal communities from Angelo Coast Range Reserve, California, USA - CZODoug3_1_1_16fungal (Hybrid Assembly) | ecosystem: Environmental > Terrestrial > Soil > Vadose... | reverse complement strand
GCGGCAGGACACGCCCGGCAAGGCGCATCCGATGAAGGTCCTCGTGGTCACAAACATGTACCCGACGGCGGCGCAGCCGTACTTCGGAATCTTCGTCGCGCGTCAGGTCGAAGCGGTGCGACGCGCCGGAGTTGATGTAGTCCTGGAAGCAATCGCGGGGGAACGGGGCGAGAGCGACTATTTACTGGCGCGGCGGCGCATCGCCCGGCTGGTGCGCTCGGAGCGGCCCGATGTGATCCACTCCTTCATCTTTTTCGCCAATCTCGCCGCGCGTGTGGTCGGGAAGATTCTTCGGGTGCCCCTGCTCATCTCATCGTACCGGGGCATTGATGGAGAGATGAAGTGGCCGCGTCTCGTGGCGAATCGCTGGACGGCAGCGTGGGCGAATGTGACGACCTGTTGCTCGGAGACTGTGCGTCGGTCTGCTCTTTCTCGGATCGGAGGGGACCCAGCGCGATATATCACTATCCAGAATGGCGTGGATATAGGGCGTTTCAGTCATGGAGGTCAGCTGAAGAAGCAAGATCTTGGACTTCGTGATGGACTGCCGATCATTGGAACGGTCTGTCGGTTGTATGAACCCACAAAAGGGCTGCGGGTCTTGCTGCAGGCGGCCGCTGCGATGATACGGCGGTCACCCTCGCCCCGTTGCCAATTGCTAATTGTCGGGGAGGGACCGTCATTGAAGCCTCTGCAGGATCTCAGCGCGGGACTGGGAATCGTTCCGTGGGTGGTGTTTGCAGGAATGCGCCGTGACGTTTCTGAGATTCTTCCTCTTTTCGATCTGTTGGTGTTGCCCTCCCTCTCCGAAGGATTCGGGATTGCGATTGTGGAGGCCATGGCGGCGGGCCGACCTGTGGTAGCCACGGCTGTTGGCGGCATTCCGGAGGTTGTCATCCATGGCGAGACGGGTCTTCTTGTTCCGCCAGGTGATCCGTTCGCGCTTGCAGCGGCTATAGATCATCTCTTGAGCTTCCCTGAACAGACCAGAGCCTTGGGGGTACGAGGCCAGGAACGGGTCCGTGATCAGTTTTCCATTGAATCCGCGGTCAGGCGGCACGAAGAGCTGTATCAAGCAGGCGTGAAACTTCTGGCCTGATGCGTGTATGACGTGAGGCTACCGCGATGGACAAAACGGCTGGGGGTGGTTCTGATTCTCGTGGCGCTGGCCTTTGCCGTTCCGATGGGGCTGAATGCGCTGGGGGCGGCCTTGATCGAAAACGATCCGCTCCACCCGGCCGATGCGATTCTGGTGCTGGCGGGCGACTCGCGTGAGGGCGATCGCGTGCAGCACGCGGTCGGGCTCTTCAAGCGCGGCCTGGCGCCGTTGCTGGTGCTGAGCGGGAACCCCATCGGGTTCCGGACGCACGAGGCGGAGATCCGGCAGCGTCACGCCGAATTTCTCGGCGTCCCTTCGGACCACATCCTCGCCGTGAAGCACGACTCTGATTCGACGAGGGAAGAAGCCGAGGTGATTGTCCCGATCCTGCAGCGCAAGGGGATGAAAGAGGTGATCCTGGTGACAGCTAACTACCATACGGCCCGGGCCAAGCGGATTTTTGAACAGGCCGCGGGCCGCTACGGTCCTCATTTCCTCGCGTCTCCGGTGGACGACGGCCTGTTCAAGCCGGAGGGCTGGTGGATGCGCCGCCGCTACGCGAAGACCTTCGTCTATGAAGCGATCAAGACCGTCTGGACCGCCATCGAGGTCGAGTGATGCTGCTATACCTATTGACGTTCATCCTCGCGCTGTTGGTGGCCCTGTATGGGGTGCCGGTGGCGCGGCGCGCGGCACTGCAGTTCAACGTCGTGGACCGGCCGGACGGGCGGCTCAAGCACCAGACCGCACCAGTCCCCTACTTCGGCGGGCTCGCCGTCTACCTGGCGTTCCTCATCAGCCTGGCCCTGACCTTCGAATTCCGCCAGGACGTCCTGGGACTGGTCCTGGGCGGGACGCTCATGGTGATGCTGGGCTTGATCGACGATTTTGGGGTCCTCAAACCATGGCCCAAGCTGATCGGCCAGCTCATCGCGGTGTTCGTCCTGATCCGGAGCGGCATCCGCATTGAGATCGCCGCGTTTCCCGACTGGCTGGACCTGTTGCTCACCGTCGTGTGGATGATCGGCATCATCAATGCCATCAACATCATCGACGTGATGGACGGGCTGGCCGGCGGGGTCAGCGTGATCGCTTGCCTCTGGCTCTTCGTCGTGGCGCTGGTGAACCACGACACGATGGTCGCCGTGATGCTGGCGGCGCTGGCGGGGAGCCTGGTCGGGTTCCTGCGGTACAATTTTTACCCGGCGACGATCTATCTGGGTGACGCCGGCTCGCTCTTCGTGGGCCTCATGCTGGGAGCGCTGGCAATGGTGAGCAAGTATACGGCGGTGAACCCGGTGGCGGTCCTGGCGCCGATCCTCATTCTCGGCGTGCCGGTGTTCGATACGCTGTTCGTGATGTATGTCCGCTGGCTGCGGAGCCTGCCGATGTTCCTCGGGAGCCTGGACCATTTCGCGCTCCGCCTGCGGCAGTTGCAGCTCTCGGTCCCTCAGGTCGTCGTCGCGAGCTATGCCGCGTCGGTTGTACTGGGCGGGGCAGCCCTGGCGATGATGTTCGTGGCCACGGCGACGGCGCTGGTCATCGCAGGTGTCGCAATGCTCCTGGCGGTCGTCGCGGCGGTCTGGCTCAAGCGCATTGAAATGTCCAGACCGGCGAAGGGGGCCGTGCTGCCCCCCGCGCCGGAGTCCGTGCGGAGAGCGCCGTGATCCTGATCATCGGCGCCGGTCTGGCCGGGCTCAGCACCGCGTATCACCTGGGGGACCGGTCCTATCGGGTGATCGAGAAGGAGAAGGAAGCGGGCGGCCTCTGCCGGTCCTATCAGAAGGACGGCTTCACCTTCGACATGACGGGCCATCTCCTCCACTTCCGCCAGGCCGCCATCAAGGCCCTTGTGGAGGGGCTGCTGGACGGCCGGCTGGAGCAGCACGTCCGCCGCTCCTTCATCTACTCGCACCGGACCTACACGGAGTATCCGTTCCAGGTCAACACCTACGGGCTGCCGCCCGAGGTCGTGCGCGAATGCCTGATGGGGTTCATCGACACGCTCACGAAAACGGCCGCGACCCGGCCGGCAGACCGGTCCTTCAAGGACTGGATTCTAGACAACATGGGAGAGGGCATCGCCAGGCACTTCATGGTGCCGTTCAACGAGAAGCTCTGGCAGGTGTCGCTGGACGAGCTGACGTCGGACTGGGTGTCCTGGCTGGTGCCCAAGCCGAACCTCAAGGACGTAATCAACGGCGCGCTGGGGATCAAGGACAAGGCCTTTGGGTACAACCCGACCTTTCTCTATCCGGCGCAGGGCGGGATCAGCGTGCTGCCACGGGCGTTCCTGCCCGGCGTGCGGGATATCGTCTACGGTTGCGAACTGATCGAGGTGGAGACGGCCCGCCGACGGGCGACCTTCTCCGATGGCCGCGTCGAAGAGTACGAGACGCTGGTCTCCACGATCCCGGTGCCCGAGCTGGTCCGCCGGTGTACAGACCTGCCGAAGGCGATCCATGAGGCGGCGGGCGGGCTCCGTTGCGTGTCGGTCTACAACGTCAATCTGGGCGTGTCGCGGGAAAAGGTCTCCGACAAGCACTGGATCTACTTCCCCGAGCCGGAGTTCCCGTTCTACCGCGCGGGCTTCCCCATGAACTTCTCCCCCTCGCTGGGGCCGCCCGGGTGCAGCTCGCTTTACGTGGAGGTCTCGCACCAGCCGGCGCACGCCGTGCCGGAGGCGGCGTTGATCCAGCGGATCCGAGACGGGCTGGAACGCGCCGGCATTTTCTGGCCGGACGATGAGCTGGTGGTCGCCGACGTGAAGGACATCCGGTACGCCTACGTGCTGTTCGACAAGCACCGGGCCCGCGCCTTGCCCGCAATCCTGGAGGAGCTGGCACGGCGCGGCATCCATTCGATCGGCCGGTACGGGCGCTGGGAGCACACGTCCATGGAGGACGCCATGGCGCAGGGCAAGCAGCTCGCGGAGCAGTTGCGCGCGGCATGAAGCACACCGTCTGCCACATCATCACCAAGCTGGAACTGGGAGGCGCCCAGCAGAATACCTTGTTCACGGTGTCGCACCTGGATGCGTCCCGGTTCCGTGCCGTGCTCATCACCGGTGAGCCGGGCATGCTGGATCAAGACGCCAAGGCGCTTCCGGGAGTGGACGTCTATCAAGTTCCGACGATGGTCCGCCCACTTCGTCCGTGGCGCGATCTGCGCGCGCTTGTGTTCTTGACTGTGCTCCTCCGGACCCTGAAGCCCGCGATCGTCCATACCCATAGTTCCAAGGCCGGCGTCCTTGGACGCCTCGCGGCGTGGTTCGCCGGAGTGCCCATCATCATTCACGCCATCCACGGCTTTGGGTTTACGCGCTACCAGCACCCGCTCCTTAGGCATCTCCTGCTGTCTGTGGAGCGGATCGTGGCACGCATCACCACCCGGTTTTTCGCGGTCTCGGAAGCGAACTGCCGGCAGGGAGTGACTTTGAGGTTGTTTCCGGCTGACCGCTGTACGGTCATTCGCAGCGGGATAGACCTCGCGGCGTTCAGGCACATCAGAGTGGACGCCCCTCAAAAAAAGCGGGAACTGGGTCTTGAGCCGAGCGGGCCTGTGGTGGGGATGATTGCGCCGTTCAAGCTGCAGAAGGCTCCCGTGGACTTTGTGCGTATGGCAGACCTGGTGCATCGCATCAGACCCGATGTGCGATTCCTGTTGGTCGGAGACGGTGAGCTGCGCAAGGCCGTCGAGGCTGAGCGTGAAGAGAGGGGCCTTTCGACCGTGTTGCGGTTGGCTGGCTGGCGGCGTGACATTCCTGGAATTATGCGATGTCTCGATGTGTTGGTGTTGACCTCCTTGTGGGAGGGACTGCCACGAGTTTATCTGGAAGCGCTGGCCAGCGGCGTGCCCGTCGTAGGCACGCGGGTGGGCGGCGCCGCAGAAGTCGTTCGAGAAGGATTTACCGGTTTCCTCACCGAACCGGGTGACGTCCGGGCTCTGGCCGAGCGCGTGCTGCATGTCTTGGCGCATCCTGAGGAAGCCAAGCGCATGGGCCGCAATGGTCAGGCGCTTCCATTGGAGTTCGACATTCACGAGATGGTGCGGCAGCAGGAACGTGAATATGACACGCTCCTTGCAACCTCGCCGAGAAAACGAGAATATGGAGTCACATGCAAGTTCCCTTACTCGATCTGAAAGCGCAGTACCAGACCATCCGCGCGGAGGTGATGGCGGCCCTCGAAGCGGTCTGCGACGAGCAGGCGTTCATTCTCGGGGCACGCGTGGCCGATCTGGAGAAGGACATTCAGAAGTACGTGGGAGTGAGCCAGGCCGTCGGCGTGGCCTCCGGCACCGACGCAATCTTATTGGCGTTCATGGCCTGCGGCGTGGGACCGGGAGACGAAGTGGTCACGGTGCCGTACACGTTCTTTGCCACGGCCGGCTCCATCTCGCGCCTGGGCGCGAAGCCGGTGTTCGTGGACATCAAGCCGGACACCTACAACATGGATCCCGCGCTGCTCGACGGGGCCATCTCGTCAAGGACCAAGGCCATCATGCCGGTGCACCTGTTCGGCCAGTGCGCCGAGATGGAGCCGATCATACAGATCGCCGCGAGGGAAAAGGTTCCGGTGATCGAGGACGCCGCGCAGGCGATCGGGGCGACCTGGCGGAACCGCAAGGCCGGCTCGCTCGGGCAGGCGGGGTGCTTCAGCTTCTTTCCCTCTAAGAACCTGGGCGGGTTCGGGGACGGCGGCATGGTCACCACCAACGATCAGGCGCTCGCCGACCGCGTCCGCATGCTGCGGGTCCACGGCAGCCGCGCGAAGTACGTCCACGAAGCGATCGGGCTGAACAGCCGGCTGGACGCGCTCCAGGCGGCGGTGCTGCGCGTCAAGCTGAAACACCTCGAGAAGTGGACCAAGGGCCGGCAGCGAAACGCCGCGCGCTATGAGGCGTTATTCAAGCAGGCGAATCTGCTAGGCCGCGTGACCTTGCCCACGGTCACCGCCGATAACCGCCACGTCTACAACCAGTACATCATTTGTGCATTACGGCGTGATCAGTTGCGGACCTACCTGCATGAGCAAGGGATCGGCACCGAGATCTATTACCCGTCGCCCTTGCATCTCCAGGTCTGCTACAAGGACCTCGGCTATGGGCCTGGCTCGTTCCCGTACGCGGAGCGCGCGGCCCAGGAGACGCTGGCTCTGCCCATCTACGCCGAGCTCGCCGAGGACCAGCAGGCCTACGTCGTCGAGACGATCAAGAAGTTTTACGACAGGAATTGAAATTCAGTCGGGACGAGCTAAATTTCTGAAGGTTGCTTGCGCCCGTAAAGCTTCTCCTTGCAGACCGGGCAGATGCCGTGGGTAAACGATGCTTCAGAATGTTGCTGGATATACGTTTCGATGCTTTGCCAATAGCCTTCGTCAGTCCGGATTTTTTTACACGACGCGCAAATCGGCAACAATCCGTGCAAGGTCTTCACTTGGGCCAGCGCGTCCATCAGATCGCGGACCAGGCGTTCCAGTTCCTCTTTGACGCGCTGGCGTTCTGTAATGTCACGGGCAATCTTCGAGATCCCGATAATCGTCCCGGTCTCATCCTTGACCGGTGAAATGGTCAAGGAGACGTCAATCTCCTCTCCGTCTTTCCGTCGCCGCACGGTCTCAAAGTGTTCGATCCGCTCCCCCCGTCGAAGCCGTTCAATGTTCTTGGGCTCTTCGTCCGAGCGGTCGGGTGGGATCAACATCGTGACCGGCTGTCCCAGGACCTCCTCCGCGGTGTACCCGAAGATGCGCTCTGCCCCTCTGTTCCAACTGACGACGATGCCCTCGAGCGTTTTCCCGATGATGGCATCTTCCGAGGAATCGACAATGGAAGCCACATAGGCTCTCGCCTCTTCAGCCCGCCTTCGTTCCGAAACGCCTGCGGCAAGGGCCAGGGTCATCACGGCCATGACCCCCATGAATGATTGCAGCAACAAGAGTGACGCATTCTGTGTTTCTCTTGCAAAGGGGCCGAACCCAGACAACGTGCCCCAGATCGCAATCCCTGAAAGAAGCAGCATGGCCGTTGCGGTTTCGCGTGGGCCGAACCGGAATGCCGTCCACACCAGGATCGGAATACACAGGAAGGCCAACGGATACGTTTCTATGGTGATAGGAAGCACTCCGCCAAACACGGCCAGCCCCACCAGCACAAGGACAACGAGCAGGAGGCCCACTTCCTTCACCTGAGGCAGAGTCCAACGAACACTCGTGTCTAGGCCCCAGAGCAGCAGGACCGGGGCCACAATGAGTGCACCTCCCGCATCTCCCAACCACCAGGTGAGCCAGATGCGCCCATACTCGGCCCAGTCGGCGTAGCCGCCGAGGGCCAAGCTGGTCACACCGAAGAAGGGGCTCACTGTCGTGCTGGCTATTGCCGCGAGCGCTGCAAATTTGAAGACATCCAGCGGATGGTCAAAGGCGTGGGCGCCGTGGGCAAACCTGTTCACCAGGTGGGCGCCGACGAGCCCTTCGAGGGTGTTCCCCGTCGCGATGCCGATTGTTGTTGCGACGGAACCCGCCGTGGTGAGGTTGACGAGGAACGCGCCCAGGAAGATGCCGGGCCACACACGATAGCCCAACAGTAAGAAGGCCGCCAGCGCAATCCCCGTGGGGGGCCACACCGCGGTCGCGCTGGCATGTACGAAGGCCAGCAGCAACCCCAGCTTGCCCGCCAGAACATACACAGCGGCGAGACCGAGGATCACGACGGGAGTTGTCGCCCAGGGCACACGCATCAACCCGTCTCCCTCTCAATAGTTAGGATGATTTTATCAGAAGCGGAAGGCTGGCTGCAGAGGGTAAGTCCGCCAAGGAATTTCGTTCTCTAATTTCTCCAGCCACACCGGTGGCAGTGCCATGGTTCCTGTGGGTCTCGTTTGAAGAGCACGCGCCAACAATGTGGGCAGGTCCTCATCCACATCATCGCTTCACCTCTCGTACGGACGTTCTGACGCCTCGCGACCTCTCCTTTGGGAATGTATTCATCGACCCCGAGGCCGCCGCATCGAGAGCAGTCCACCAAACATCTTCTAGAAAAAATGGCGGTCGCTACAAAGACATGCGCATGACCGTCCGCCCGTCACGTAGACCGAGTTGATAGCGATTCAACCGATGGGGGTGGCAATTTGTCGTGAGCTCAGTCCGATCTATGCTGAGAAAGGCATCAAGGAGTCCTGCTTCCTCAGCCCGCCACCCCTCTTCCTCTTCCCGCGTAACCGCCATTTTTCGCAGGCGCTCGCACCATTCGATGCGTGTTCTGAATGAGTGCCCCATTGTTTCCCTTACTGCTTCGCTTTTTATGCCGAAGTCACCCGCGGTAATGGCGGAGAGGGCGGGATTTGAACCCGCGACAGAGCGTTTGACCCTGCGACAGCTTGGCAAACCTATGTCTTTGACAGTCGACACCTCTCCACCCCCACTTGTGTAAGGTAGTCGACAGGCCGGAGAGGAACAATCAGTTGAATCCAGGAATCGAAGGGGGGAAAACGCATGAGGGGAAACGCTGAAAGGGAGGGGAGCGACTGACGCTTACGGCCGCTTCGTAGGAGGTTTCCCAGCGGTAGGAAGCGCTATTTGGATCGCGACCAGAAGCCGGTCGGGCGTAACCGGTTTCTGTAAATGGTCGATAGGCTGTAACTTCGATGCCTGAGCCTCCATGGCGTGATCAACTTTGTTGCTCATCAGGATGAGCCTGCCAGGATAACGAGTCTGGCGCAAGGCGTTGAGGAACTCCGGCGCTGTCATTTTCGGGACCCCGCGCCACGGATCTTCGATCCGAGTCAGATCCATATCCAGGACAATGAGCTGTGGAAGCGCCTCACTTATCAGAGCCAATGCCTCGTGGCTGTCTCGGGCCACTCGAATCGACACCCCGTGGGCGCGCAAAAACTTTTCGAAGGGCTCTCGGGTCTCGTCCGAATCAGTGACCAACAAGACCGAGCCAGGCTCGAAGAGCTTGCTCGGGTCTTTCACCACCCTTTCCACCACGGTGACGATCGAATCATACGTAAGCTGCTTGCTAAGAAAGTCGATGGCGCCATATTGCCGGGCCTGTTGTTCCAGCTCATCGGTCCCCCAGGCCGTCAGCATCATCACTGCCGCCTTGGGGTCGATCGTGTGAATTTGCTGCAGCACTTCGAGCCCGTCCATCTCCGGCATGCGAATGTCCAACACGGTAATCTGCGGGTGGTGCTGACGAAAGAGCTTGAGGGCCTCGCGGCCGTTGTACGCGGTGAGCACCTCATGGCCGTGGCTACTTAAAATCCCTTGCAGCAGATTGCAGAAGATCTCCTCGTCATCGGCTAAGAGAATCTTTGCCATACACGCCTCTCTTCAAATCATTGCATTGGTCTCACTGTTCTCCCGGTCCACCTAGCTCCCTGCATGCAGTATACGCGGTTTGTCGCACTTGACGCGACAGATGGACCGGCGCGAGGATATCTTTCAGGAGTTTGCCTATGAAGGGCGTGGTGTTCAGCTTCGTTCTGGGCCTGGGGGTGGTGGCTTCCGGATGCGGCGTCTTTGACGTCTACAGAGACTGGCAGATGGACACGCCCAGGTCGTCTGCCACACAAGACCGTCAGCCGCCCCCGCAGTTCTCCCGCCCGCCGATCTTTACCAGCACCCTCCTCGGCGGCCAGGTCATCACCACCTGCCGCTGAAAGGGGACTGGCACCATTTCCGAATGGTGCCAGTCCCCTTTTTGATCAATCTTGCTACTTGGAATGAACAGCATGGCCGACCATCTGGCCCATGCTCACCTTGCCGTTCGGCAACTTGGCTCCTGCCGGCCAGAGCGAGAAAATGATCCCGTCCGTCTTGGCGACCGTGTCCGCCACCTCCTTGGCCTTATCGGGGGGGAGATCCAGCACCTTGACATTTCCTGTTGCGATCTCCTCCGCATGATCATGCCACACCTTTTTCCAGACACTCGCCGGGACAACCTCCCTGTTTCGTGTCAGGGGCTTGGCGACGATATACTCGATCCCGACCAGCTTCGCATTGGGGTCATTCGTCTCAAATAACAAACACTGGATGAAAGGGTCCGGAGAGACAACCTTACAATAATGGTGGAACGGGCCGCGGACCTTTCCGTCAATCAGGTGCGCGGCTGTGACGTGGATCGTGTAGCCATCGCCCGGTGTCGGCTTGGCTTCCGGTGCGGGCTTGGTCTCCGGGGTGGGCGCTTGTGTAGGCGCTTGCGCGAACGCAGCGCCGCCTGTGAGCAGCAAGAACAGTGCAGCAACGAATAGTCGGATCATCGTGACACCTCCTTTATGACGAACTGGCCTATTTCTTTACTTTTTGAAACCCCATGAGGATACGCCGAAGGCAAAGAAAAATCGACTTTCGCCGTTTCTGCTTTTAGCTGCTACTTCTTTACGCTAATTGGCTTCATGTATTGCGCAACCAACTCTCTGTTTACAGTGTGGACGGTGTACTCGATTGCCTCTTTGGTGTTCTGTTTGATCTTGGGGAACACCTCGGAGCTTAAGACTACATTCATTGCGGCGTTGACAGCAGTCTTCGCAGTGAGATCAATTGCTTTTTTAACCTCTTTGTCCAGCATCCCCATGAAGATTTTCATGGTGATTAGAAATGCCAGCGAAAAAACGATCGCCCACGGAACAGCACGCACAACCCCTTCAGTCAGAAGTTGGCCATAGCTCTTCTCTGTCATTTTCCACCCTCCTTATGATGATGGTTAAGTCCTCTGGTCTGCGCAAAAGCATTTCTTGAGGTTTTTGGAGTTACGCAGGAATGATTGGGGGGGACGTTACACCTAGAAGAAGGGATTGTCTAGTGCTGGGAAGTAGCAGGAGTGTGGTAAGGTTGGGCCCACGATGCAATGGCGGTCGAGCTGTCTCCGAGGCATCCTGGTTCTTGCTCTTCAGGCAATCACCAGCCTAGGCGCGACACAGGCACTGGCTTCCGACCATTGGAACCTTGAAGAAGGACTGCCCACCGAAGTCGAAGACGCCTATGCTTCTGACTACCTGAAGCCAGAACTCCAATCCCTGTTTCGCTATGAGCGACTCAACGCTCACCAAGAACGCTTTGTCCTTAACCCAAGGTTCCTCTACGGTTTCGCGAGAGATTGGCAAGCCAAAGTCACCACCCCCTTTCTGCTTGGTTCAGCCGACAAGACGGGCAGTGGCAATCTCGGTTTCGAAGTGTTGAACAACTTCAAGCACGAGTCTCAATATTCTCCTGCTCTCGCCTTGGCGGTCGGCGCCGATCTTCCTACCGGGCGACAGAACAATGGGATCGATACAAGCGTCAGGTTTATCGGCACAAAGGCATTGGGAGAAACCTACCTTGACCACCGGCTACATCTGAACCTGATCTGGGACCACAATGCAGGACCAATGCCCGCTCAGCGGCGTGACCGCTATGCGGTGATCGTTGGGTACAGCCACTCCATTCCGGCCGATCTCGTTCTGGTCATGGACTTCGCGCGGGAACAAGAATTGGAAAAAGGGAAAACGGACAACCTCATCGAGGCAGGCCTCAGGCATATGGTCACAGCGCACTCGGTCGTGTCCTTAGGGGTGGGGTTTGGCGTGGGGGAGGATTCGCCCGATTTCCGCATCACCCTTGGCTTCCAGTACGAGTTCCACTAAAGGAGTGTAGCGATTCAAGTGTTGACTGGTTTCGATTGAATACTTTATCGTTCTTGGTGTTCGAATATGGCGCCATTCCTTCTGTCTCTACTCCTTGTCATCGCCGGATGCGCTCCGGCACCGCCGGTCCCCGACGAGACTCTACTCAAGAGGTGGCAGGGCAAGCCCCAAGACGAGCTGATCGCTGCGTTCGGATCGCCCACCAGTGAAAGGCCATCGGATTCAGGGGGGACCGTCCTGATCTGGAAGAAGGCCCAACGTCATCCGTCCGGCATCAGTCGGATGGGTATGGCCGAGTCTTACTACTCGGTTTGCGTCATGGAATTTGAATTAGACCGGACGGGAGTCGTGAAGGGGGCCGCTCAACGAGGCTGTCGCTAGCACCCTCGTTGACGGCCAGGTCCTCACCACCTGCCGCTGAAATGCGGCATTATCCTACTCAGAAGGGAATTGCTACCTTGAACCAGAATTTGTCGCCTTGAGCACGGTTATAAGCATAGAGCTCGTGCTGCATTAGGAGCTTCATCACTACCCCCTTCCAAAGGTATTGCACTCCAGGGCCGAGCGCGAGCACTTCACCGCGGTTACCATCCGGCGCGACCTTCACGCCATTGATCGTATCGTCTTGGGTCTGACGGTCGTAATACCCGACGCCACCAACAGTCCAATTCCCAAGAATCCAGCCCGCGGCGAAGTCAAAATGGAACTCCTGGCCTGAGCGATAATTAGTCGCCGGATTCGTCTGATTGAAGTCATACATGAACTTCGCATTGACCGTCGGCCCGTTCGGGTCGATATAGCTCACGGCAAAGAGGGGCTCAATTTCCCAATAATTTCGGCCGATATTGAGCAGACTAGCCTTGTTATAAACACCGGTCGGGGCATTGATATCCGTCGAGACAACTCCATGCCAGCGCTCGCCATGCCAACCAAAGAAGAACGGCGTCACGGTGATATCTCCGAGACCCGCCTTCTCTACGTGACTGCCGGCGACGCGGAGATCCAGGTGGACGAATGGCAGGATCATTTGTACGCCGTAGGTAGATCCAAAGGGTCCCGGCATGAAATGTAAGAGATGAATTGCTTCTGCAACCGCCTGGAGATGGAAGTTCGGCGCGACGCTATGGCCGTGCCCATCATTCACACGGCCCGCGTCGTAATAGCTGACGTCGTTGACGATATAGCTCCCCGGCGGCGGCAGTGAGCCAACGAGAAAACTCTCCACACCATGAGGATAAATGCTGCCTCCATTCTCGGTGGCTTGGGCAGTTCCCGTTGATACCAAAGAGAGCAAAAACGCCCCCGCCCAGCGCGGCCATTGGTTTCGCATGTTCCCCACATCTGTCTATTAGAATTTATCCGACCTTCTCGTCGGACAAGTCAGCATCACCTGCCACTGATCTCTAAACGGGTCCTTAGAATCACCATCGCCCAGATCGCCTTCTGATTGAATCGCGGCGAAGCTTAGGCTCCACGCGTAAAGTGTTTGTCCAAGCAATCTGGACAAATGGCATGGCTAAAGTCGGCGCTTGAACGGTCCCTGACGTAAACCTCAACCGGCAGCCAATGGCCCTTTTCATCTCGGATTTTTTTGCAGCGCGAACAGATCGTCAAGATGCCTTGGAGAACCTTGATTTCTGCCATGGCGTCTTGGAGTTCTCCAATCAGCCGCAAGCGTTCCTCGTCGCCGCGTTTGCGCAGCATAAAGAGCAGCGCGACGAGCCAGAGAACTAA
>Ga0137415_10004738_pt1 | contig 13457 bp, 11 predicted proteins | sample CZODoug3_1_1_16f_FD_183082 | JGI IMG/M metagenome (GOLD analysis project Ga0137415, IMG submission 183082) | Vadose zone soil fungal communities from Angelo Coast Range Reserve, California, USA - CZODoug3_1_1_16fungal (Hybrid Assembly) | ecosystem: Environmental > Terrestrial > Soil > Vadose... | reverse complement strand
GCCAACAAAATTCCCGAGAAAAAAGCCGAGCGCATCTTTAACCTGATGGAGGAGTTTGCCGGCTACGGCTTCAACAAGTCTCACTCCTGCGCGTACGCCTTGCTCGCTTATCAGACCGCTTATCTGAAAACACATTATCCCGTCGAATTCATGGCCGCGCTCCTGACCTCGGAAGCCGGCAACACCGAGAAAGTCGTGAAATATATCAATGAAGCGCGCGGGATGAGTATTTCCATCCTCCCGCCCGATGTGAATGAGAGTGATCTCTACTTCACGCCCGTCGCGGAATCGATTCGCTTCGGTCTTGCTGCGATCAAGAATGTTGGTGAGAACACCGCCAAGGCGATTCGTGAATCGCGGCTCAGTCAGGGAGAATTCAAATCGCTCTACGATTTCTGCGAGCGCATCGAGTCGCGCTTTCTGAACAAGCGTGTGTTTGAAAGCCTCATCAAGTCAGGCGCTGTCGATTCGCTCGGTCCGCGTGAATCCATGCTGGCGTCCGTGGATGATGCCGTCGCCGCCTTGCAGCGCGCTTCCCGTACGCGCGAGTCCGGTCAGCACGGATTGTTCGGAACCGCCGCTGCCCCCGCGCCGATGCCGTTCGAATTGCGTGAGGCTGCGCCCTGGAGCGAGGAAGAACGCCTGGCCAGCGAATACGCCATGCTCGGTTTTTACGTTTCCGGACATCCGCTGGCGAAATACGCTTCCCGCCTGATGGACCTGAAAACCGTTTCTCTCGATCAGGTCGAAGACCAGCGCAACGGAAAAGAAATCACTGTTGCCGCGCTGATTGTAGGCACGCGTCCCATGCGTTCGAAAAAAGGCGCGCGCTGGGCCATCTTCACCATTCAGGATATGACCGGCGTTCAGGAACTCCTCGCCTTTCCGGAAAGCTTTGCTCGCCTCGAACAAGTCTTGAAGCCGGGCAATCCGCTTCTCTTGAAAGCTCGCGTGCAGGTGGAGGAAGCCGGCACGCGGCTTTCCCTGCAGGAAGCGCGCCGCCTCGAGGAAATTCCGGAACGTGCCGCATCTACTGAGCTTCGCGTTCGAATCGAAATGCAATCGCTGAGCGAAGATGCCCTCGACCGTTTGGAAGATTTATTCTCCGCTTCCCCTGGACCGTGCCAGGTCGTGTTCGAATTGTGCTCGCCCGACGGTTCCGTGGCTGTGTTGCAGGCCCAGCAGCGCGTGAAAGCCACGCCCGAATTGATGGAAACGGTCCGGGAAATCTGCGGCAACCCCGCCGTTCGAACGGTGCCCGAATGAGCCCAAAAGAAAAAACCAAACCCGGCGCCCCGCCGCGCCCGGATCATTCGAAAAAGACCGACCGTCAGAAGGAAATCGAGCGCCTGGAAAAAGACGTCGAGGAATTGAGCCACCTCGCCGGCAACGCGGACGCCGACACGGAACTGCAACGCATCCGCGAGCAGGTTTCGGATTTACGCCGCGAGTTTTACACCCACCTGGGGCCCTGGCAGCGCGCGCAGATCGCGCGCCACCAGCAGCGTCCGTACACGCTGGATTTTATCGCTTTGCTGTTCACCGATTTTATCGAGCTGCACGGTGACCGCGGCTATGCCGACGACAAGGCGATCATCACGGGTCTTTGCAAATTTCATGGGCGCCCCGTGGCCATCATCGGGCATCAAAAAGGGCGCGACACGAAGCAGCGGCTGGTGCGGAATTTCGGGCAGCCCAAGCCGGAGGGTTACCGGAAGGCGCTGCGGGTGATGCAACTCGCGGCGAAGTTTGGGCGGCCGATTTTAACGTTCATCGATACCCCTGGGGCCTATCCGGGAATCGATGCGGAAGAGCGCGGCCAGGGCGAAGCGATTGCGCGAAATCTTCGAGAGATGGCGCGCCTGCCGGTCCCGGTGATCGTCACGGTGACGGGCGAGGGCGGATCGGGCGGGGCGCTGGCGATTGCCGTCGGGGACCGCGTCAACATTCTGGAGAACAGCTTCTACTCGGTGATCTCGCCGGAGGGGTGCGCTTCGATCATCTGGCGCGATCCGACGAAAGCGGAAACCGCGGCAACAGCCATGAAGATCACCGCCAAGGATTTGAAAGAGCTGGGCATCGTCGACGAAATCGTGGCGGAGCCGGAAGGAGGCGCGCACACCGACCACGAAGCGGCGGCGCGGTTCTTGGACGAAGTGCTGGACCGGCAACTGGCAGCGCTGACGAATCAGCCGGTCCGGGAACTGCTCGAGGCGCGCTACGAGAAGTTCCGCAAAATGGGGCAGTTTTTCGATTTGGGCAATTGACCCGCGAGCTCCACCCCCCTGTTTTTTGTAAGTTGCAGCTAAAGGACTTAGCCATACCGTAAGTCGTTTATTTCCCACACTTGCGGGGAGATCCATAAGTGTTGTAGCTAAAGGACTTAGGGAGGTGAAGTGTTGGCGAGAAAGTAAAGGCCTGGGATGGGAAGATTTTGAAGGCGTTAGAAGGACGAGCTGGCCCATCAAGCTCTGGATAAACGGGCGAGGATGGGATTCGTTATACACAGAAGCAGTATAGCATGGCGGGCGGGGGCGGTGTTGAAGGTTCGGGCGGGACAGGACATAATCTGGGCAAACCATCGCTCATCTTAGTGGTGACTGACCGAAGGTACACACTATGCAGCCGACTATTTGTTTGATCCCGCTTGCTGCGAATACACTGCTGGAGCGGCTAAAGATTCCCGGAAGCGGCCGCCCTCCAGAGGATTCGCTCCGCGATGTGACTGTAAATCCGCAAGTTGTCCAGGAGTTTCGGCCGCTGGTTCGCAGTCTGGAGTGGGAGCTAAGCGACCTGTACTGGTCCACGCAGGGCGTGCTTCCCTTTGCCCGGAACGATGTTCCGTTTGTTGTGAATAATGATGGCCGCGCTTCTGAGAATGCGGCGGTCGTCTTTCTTGTGCACTGCCAGGAAACATCCGCAGGTGAAGGCCCCATTCAAGTCCTCGAACTAGGGGCAGGAACAGGACTGTTCGCCCGCTACTTTCTGGATTTCTTCCGGGCCATCTGCCTGCAAGAGAAGCAAACTTTCTATGACCGGCTGGTGTATTTCGTTTCCGACCGGTCCGAGCGAAGTCTGCAACAGTGGCAAGAGCAAGGGGTGTTCGCCGAACATGACGCTCACGCCATCCTCGGAACATGCGATGGAATGCGACCTTCAGAGTTTCGGAATTGCGCGGGAGAAGCAGTCAAGTTGGATAGGCTGCGAGCCGTGTTCGCGAATTATGTTCTGGACGTACTGCCGTCCACAATCGTGCGTGTTGGTCCGACCGGTCCTGAGCAACTCTGCATACGTACGCATCTGACCAATCATCACAAATTACTGAGCCAGTACTCGAACCTAGATATTGCGGGAGTACGAGAGCTCGCCGCGGATGAAAATCCTGCGGAGAGAGCGAAGCTCCTTCCGATATTGTCGCTCCTCGAATTCGAGACGGCATACCATTCTATCGGTGATGCGGGGCCACCTTATCTTGAGGAGGCTTTTGCGTTCGGCAAGGGACTGGAGCGCATGCTGTTGAACTACGGCGCAATCCGCAGCCTGGAGGAGTGTTCACGATTGCTTCATCCCGAGGGCCTTGTCCTGCTGAACGATTACGGGCCGGTCGAACTCGACCAAGTGGCCAACCACGCATCAGCACAGCGCTTCGGCGCATCGATAGCTTTGGGTATCAATTTTCCGCTGCTGGAACATCACTTTTCGCGGAACGGGAGCGTGGTGATCAGACCAGAGGATGACAAACGGTCGATCCACGCGCGAATGATTTGTCACAAAGAGCTGCCTCGCACGAGGGAGGCGTTCAAGAGCCGATTCAGCAGCGAATTCGCCGATTACTTCGAGGCGCCTGCCAGGGATGCTCGACAGCACGCGCTAGCCAGCCGGAATGACGAGGCACTGGAGAGTTTTCGCGTGGCGCTGCAGCGAAGTCCACGCGACTGGCCGCTGCTGGGGCAGGCGGCGGAATTCGTGGGACTTCAACTTCGAGAGTTCCGCGCCGGGATGGAGCTTATCCGGGCAGCGCTGGAGCAAAATCCTTGTTACAGCGCGTGGTTGTGGAACGTCCTGGGCGACTGCCTCTTCTGTGTCGAGCGCTTCGCTGACGCTCACGACGCCTATCTACAGGCCCAGCGGATCGACTCTGACGACGTACGCACAAACTTCAATCTTTCCTACACTTATTTTCAAATGGGGCGTTATCCGGAGGCTTTGGAGGCTATTTCGCGCGGTCTGGCGGCGGACATCCAGGCAACATACCGGGAAAGATTGCTGAACAAGCAGGCCCAGATTCTGGCGGCAATATCAGCGCGCGAAATTAGTGAACGCGAACGTTTGATGAAGAGGGCCACTGCCTTCGCCTGAGGGCGCAACGATTTTGACGGGTTAAGGGATGGCCTTCCAGTCCAGCCACTTGGCTTCGGCGGTCACGAAATCGGCCTTAAGGGCCTTCCGGACATTCACAATGTCATCGGCCTTGATATCGGCTTCCTTCAAGGGCACGAAGGCCTTTACCGCTGCTGGTCCCTTCAATTTGGCTGCGTTCAGCGCGATGTCGTTCTTGGCCTGTGCGATCATGGCTTTCGTAACCGTTGCGCTGAGAGTCCAAATGTCCTTCGCCGAACCCACGTTAAACATCTTGCCGCCAAGACCCAAATCGCTATTATAGCGGCGCGGGATTTTGTGCTCGGCCTCCCACTTCAACTTGCCGACGCGGTTCAATAAATCCGCCAGCGCGCGATCATTTGGAAGATGATCGTCAAAGGACTGGAGATGGTCGGTGTCCCCATCGAGAATGGAATTGAAAAGGCCGGGTGCGCCCTTGACGCCAATGGCGTCGCGAGCCATCCATAGCTGCAGAGCCTTTTTGTTCACGACGGCGTCTTTTTCTTTTTTGGTGAGCACGTTCAGCCACCAGTCATCGACCGCCTTTTGGCCGCCGGCCTTAATCCACTGAAAATTATTAAACCCAATGTCGACTCCTCTTCCGAAATTGTGATTGCTTTCTCCGGGCCCGGCGTGTGTAGCGCCCGCGGATTGGAGCTGGATCTGATATTGTTTTTGGAAATCTCGATAGCCTCCTGAACCGGTCAGCGACAACACAATTTTATGAGTGGAGTACATCAGGTTCACAAGTTGAGCCACTTTGCCCCGGAACGCCGGTTCCAGATTAACCGTCGCATTGATGGACGCGGCGCTGGCCTTGGCATCAGCTTCAGAGCCGGGCAAGTAAACCGTACTGGTGTTCTCGATGATCATCAGATCTTTGTAGTCCGCAGGCAGGGCAGCCACCAATTTCGCAAGCGTTGTACTCCTCTTATCAACGAAACCGGCTTTTTCGAGAACGCCTGCATCCGCCTTCGCCGCCCCGGGTTTTGCAATCAGACTCTGGTCAGTTTGGAATGCCGTAATGGCGGCCTTTGTTGCTGGGCCGTATTTCCCGTCGTAGTCAGGCAGGTAACCAATGCCCTTTGCGTTCTTCACCACGGTGAGCATGGCTTGCAAGAGGGCGACGTCATGGGTCTTGTTAGTTCCCCCTCACCGACGCTATCCTTGATATCCGGCATGATTACCTCTCAGTTGGGAAAAGGAAGGCTATGAATTGCACCAAGGATATGCCTCTGAAATCGGATTGGTCAAGACTCGGGAGCGTGCCCCTTTTACTTCCCTTCGGGCTTGCCATACGAAGAGCGGATGACGGAAACAGGCGAGCTCGGAACACAGGACTTGAGCGCTTCGGAACTCCTTGAGGCAGCGTGTCCACTGTGGCTGACAGCCGCCAGCACAAAGTTCCCCGGGCCCAGTTTGGAAAATTCATCGCTATTTAGCACCCAGAACCCGCCCAGGCAGGTGTTGCCTTCCTGAGCTTCGCGGGCTTTCGCAACTGTTGAATAACTTCCGGCGATCACGGCGAAAACCGAGGGGAGTTCCGGGGCAGCGAGTTGGAGCTCATTTTTCGCAGGGTTCCAGCGATAGACCGATAGTTGCAGCCAGTCGGGTTGGTCATTTGAGGGATAACGAAACCCACTGAAGTAAAGAAGGCGCAGAGAGCCATCGCGCGGGGAATTTACTGTCTCAACCGTCGACCAAGTGGGACCTGCTCCTTCCTCCTGCTGCCAGACCCGGGTGAGTTTGTTCTCCCGTGCCACAAAAAGATAGTGGCGGCGCTTCAGACGGTCAAAGCCAGCTCTTTGATCGACGAGCAAGCCATTGAGTTCCGGAGCGAGCCGGACGGACCGAGCGACGGTCGATACGTTTTCTTTTTCCTCTCCGGTGGACCAAGCGGTTTGCTGAGTGTCTGGCTGAAGAGGATCCCCAACTCCAGACGATTCATCCACCTTTTCCTTGGTGACCGGCCCATGCGCCTTCATCCAATCCAGGTCAAGAGTGGCCCACACTTTCGTCCCTTCGAGCAAGCGAACTTGAAACGGGCATTCCATGTCGGCGCAGGGCGCAACGGAAACCTCGTAGCCGAGGGCACCCGTTGGACCGGTCTTGAAAGCACCCAGAATGACACGACTGCGAGACGGCTTGTCAGATGCCTTCGCGGAGTCCTGGTGAATGTTGTTCGGCCGCGGGTTGACTTTGACAGGTGTTTCCGCGCCGCGGATGACGGAGATGGCTGATACCAGGGATAAGAGTACCCATGTTAAGGGAATGGGGTTACGGGAACCAGATATGAACTGCATGATCCCCCCTTTGGCTGTGCTTAAAGCGATCTCCTTAATGGGATCACTCGCGTCGAGACGGTGGCGCAGAGAAATTCGTTGGAGAATTCCTTCGGTCGTGTGGCGCGGAGGGAGTATATCGTCCGCACACTATGAGATGTACGTAGACATCGTGGGTGCCGCCGGCCTGGTGTTCGGGGTGATTCACGCGGCAGGGCGTACGCTGGGGGCGCGAAGAGGGGCAAGGAAGGGGAACGGCTGAACGCGGAAACGTTGGGGGATTGGGAATCGAGGGCGTTAGCGGGTGGCGGAGGCCGAGACGCCTAGTTCTTTGAGTTTGGCGCGGGCGCGGCGGTCTTCTTCGGTGCCGGGGTAGCGCTTGACGACTTCGCGGAGTTCGCGGACGCCGGGGGTTTTCTGGCCGAGTTCGATGAGGGCCATGCCTCTTTTGAGGCGGGCGGGGGCGAGCTTGAAGCTCTTGGGATAATTGCTGATGACTTTTTCGTATTCGGCGACGGCGACGTCGTAATTTTTCTGGGAGTAGGCGATTTCGCCGAGATAGAACTGGGCGTTGGAGGCGAGGTCGGTGTCGCCGTAAAACTTGAGGTAGTCCTGGAATTCGGAGCGGGCGAGATCGTATTTGCCGCTGGTGATGTCGCGGAGGCCGTTGGAATAGAGGGTGTCGGTGGAGGGCGCGCCGGCGGGAATGACGGAAGAGCCTGGCGGAGAACCAGCGGAAGCGATGGGCTTGGCGGAACCGGCGGAGGGGTTGGAGGTGCCGGTGGATGGGGCGGGTGCAGCGCCGGAAATTTTGGCGTCGAGGCTCTGGACGGAATTCTGGAGGTCGACGAGCTGCTGGTTGAGCTTGCCGAGGCGGGACTTGATTTCCTCGAGATTGTCGGAGAGACCCTGGACCTGGGTGGACATGGTGTCAAGGCGCGCGCCGGAATTGGCTTGGACATCCTGGACGGACTTCTGGAGCGAGCTCATGGTGGTGCCGAGCTTGTTGACGTTGTCGCCGGATTGCTCGACGAGCGTCCTCATGACGGTGTGGTCCTGGATCACCTTGTCGGAAAGCTCCTTCTGGCCCTGAAGCAGGGAGGTGACGTCGCGTTGAAGATCGATGATCTCGCGGGCGACGGCTTCGGCGGGACGGGGGCCGACGAGGCTTCCTGCAAGGGCGGCGGCGAGAACGGCGGCGCTAAAAATGGCGATATGGCGAATACGCATGGAAAATCCTCCTAAAAGACTCCGCGTGGCTTCGAGCAAATGGGGGGCCACGAAACTACCGAGAAAAACATAGAAGCCGGGGAAGCAGACTCCACTTTAATAAGAGAGCCGCGTGGGGGCAAGGGTTGGCCCAGACACGCGGCTCTATGTGTCACCCACCGGCTGTGAGACGAGCCGGGGGAATGGGAACGGTCAGTTGGCTTTCACGAAATGGCCGCGGCGGTTCTGCTGCCAGCAAGCCTCGTGGTGCTCCGTACAGAAGGGCTTCTCCTTGCCGAAGCTGACGGTGCTGACGCGGTCGGCGGAGACGCCGAGAGAAACGATGTACTGCTTGACGGCGTTGGCGCGGCGATCGCCGAGGCCCAGGTTGTATTCGGTGGAGCCGCGCTCGTCGCAGTGGCCTTCGATGGTCACTGTGATGGAGGGGTAGCTCTTCAGGAAGTCCGCGGTCTTGGAGAGCGCGGCGCGGGCGTCGGGACGAATGTCGGCCTTGTCGTAATCGAAATAGGCGTCGCGCACTTCCTCGAGGAAGAGCTTATTGAAGTCAGGCTGGGGCGGAGGTGGCGGAGGCGGAGGCGGAGCGTTCACGGTGACGGACGCGGAGGCACTCGCGGAGCCGCCGGGACCAGTCGCAGTAATCGTGTAGGTCGTGGAATCAGAGAGCGTGACCTTGGTGGAGCCCTGGGCGGTCACGGCGCCGACTTCGGGGGCGATGGTGAGCTGAGTGGCATCGGTGGAATTCCAGCTCAAGGTTGCTGATTCCCCTTTGTTGATGGAAGTCGGACTCGCCTGCAGCGTCACTGTGGGACGCGCGGGCGCAGGCGCCGGCGGTGGCGGCGGTGGCGGCGGGGCAACTTTCTTTTTGCCACAACCAACAGTGAAGACAGCGGCGGCCACGACCACGAGCAAGCCGGCGCGATAGAGCGAGCGTGAAGCCAAGTTCATGCAAATCCTCCTCAGTGAAGTTCCCGTGTTCGTCCCACCAGAGGCCATATCGTATCACCAGTGGGCTGGGTTCGGGTAATATCTCGTATCACGATATATTGTATATCGTGCCGGGACGCGTTTGCAAAACGTTTAATGCCCGCCGGCACGAAGAAACCGGGGCAACCGAAACAAGAGGCACCAACTTGTGAGATGCACGGGGTAGCCCGTCCGATTCCATGAAAAAGCTTATCGGGTCGACCAGTTGGGCGACTCGTTGTGACCTGTGGTGGTCAACTGGCGAGGCTGAGAGCCATCGGCCAGCATGGTCCAGATCTGGCGGGTGCCGCCGCGGGTGGATTCAAAGACCAGGTGGCGGCCGTCGGGAGCCCAACTGGGGCGCTCGTTGCGGGCCTGGTCGCGGGTCAACTCGACAATCTGGCGGGTGGCGGCGTCCATGATGTAGAGGTCGTAGTTGTCGTTGGGACGGCGCCAACTGAAAGCCAGCAACTGGCCATTGGGGGCCCAGGCTGGATCGATGACATAACCCTTGTCGGGGAGGTCCAGTTTTGTTTCGCTGGTGCCGTCGGAATTCATCAGGTAGAGCTGGGGAGTGCCGCCGCGGTCACTGACGAACGCAATGGTCTGGCCGGTCTTGGGATTCCAACTGGGAGACATGCTGGCGCCGTTGGCGATGGTCAAGCGCTTGGGGCGGCCGCCGTTAAGGTCGGAGACGTAAAGCTCGGGATTGCCCGCCATGGAAGATGAAAAAATGATCTGCGCGCCGTCGGGAGACCACGCGGGAGTGATATTGGTGCCGCGGAAGCGCGGGAAGGAGACGAGTTTGCCAGTGTCCATCGAATACATACAGATCTGCGCGCTGGTGAGGCCGCCGTATGGCGCGAAACAGGTGAACGCGATGCGCGAAGCATCGGGCGACCAACGGGGCGTGAGAGAAATGGATTTCAAGGTAGTAAGCTGGCGCTGGTTGGAGCCGTCGTAGTCCATCACCCAGATTTCCTTGGAGCCGCTGCGCGAACTGACGAAGGCGATCTGCGTTGAGGCCACGCCAGGGAGGCCGCCGGAGAGCTTGCCGATGATTTCGTCAGCAAATTGATGGGCGAATTTGCGGACTTGAAGATCGGTAGGAGCGCCACGATATACCTTTCCCACGACGGCTTGCGAAGAGGGACTGCGGACGTCATACAGCCATGCCTCGATGGCGACTTCGGTAGTGGATTCGGAGAGATTGCCAAAGCCGAGGAAATTGGCGTTGGTCGGGGGATCGATCCACACGGCGGGCTTCATCTCGGCGGGGACGCTGGGGGCTTGAGGAGGATAGAAGCTGGGGCTGGCGAGCTCGAGAATGCCGCTGAATTGGAGGTCGTCGCGGACGACTTGGGTAAAAAGGGAAGCGTGAGGTTTTGCGGCATCGGAGCGCGGGGTGAAGTCTGCAATCGCCAGGCGGGGTTTGTTCGCATCCATGCCGATTGCGGAACGAAACCAATCTTGCGCCGCGGCGGAACCTCCGCAGAAACCGAGAATCACCAAGACGAGGAAAGAACTAAGGCCTTTGAACTTTGCTTGCACCCTTACCTCCGAGAATATGGCAAACGCCGGGACCTGAAAGCTCGTCCTTAACGTATAGACGGGGGATTGAAATCCAAAGTGGCGACCACATAAGCGCCCGAATAGTCGCCGGGCAATTTCGTCACCGGAGTCGAGCTTAGCACGGCGCGCAGGGCCGAATTGTCATAGGAAGCGTTTCCGCTGGATTCGGAAATGTGCACGTCCTTGAGGGAGCCATCACGATTGATGGTAAAGGTGATCGCGCAGTGCATGGTGCGCGAGGCGCGCGCGGCAGCATCAATTGTCCACTGCTGCCAGTTGCCATAAATTCTGTTTTTCACGGCTTCGATGTACCAGCCATAGCGTGTAGCGAAATCGGCGCCGCCCTGGCCCTGGACGGTGACGCCGCTCGAACCGCCGCCGGGAGTCTGAGAGTAGCCGGTGGGAAGATCGGGATTGCCGCCTTGGCCGTAGTTAACGTCGTTGTCGTGAGCAATGGTCTTGTTTTCGAGAGTTCTGGATTTGGGCGACGGGGGCAGGGGTTTTTCTTTCGTGAACTTTGGAATTTTGGTTGCGTCGGTCTTCGGCTCGGGTGGTTTCGGGAGTTCTTCCTTGTGAAGGCCTTTGGTTGGATCGACGGCCTTGCTTTCGGTGACGACGGCTTCTTTCGGCATGGGGATTCCAGCAGAGGTAACCAAGGTTACTTTGGTGCCGCCGAGCTTGCCCCCGACGCCGCCCCAGGCGGTTCCACGATATTGAATATAGGCAGAGACGGCAATAACGAAGGCCAGGCTGGCATGCATGATGATGGAGTAGATGAGGAACTGGCGAAGGCTTTGCTCCTCGGGTGGTGTGCCCCCGATGTGGTCCATCGAATTGGCGACGGCGGTGGTCATCTTTATTGCGTACGCGCGCGGGTGGTGATGGGCTCGGTGACGATACTGATGTTATTGATGCCGGACTGGCGAAGCGCGTCGACGACGGCGGCGAAGCTGCCGAAGGGGACAGTCTCGTCACAACGGAGAAACACGCCTTGCTGGGTGTTTTTCAACTGGGCTTTGATTCTGGAACCGAGTTGGTGAATGTTGATGGGCTCATTGCCGAGATAGATGCGCTGGGCCTTGTCCACGGTGACGACTAGGCGTTCCTGATTGATTTCTTTCACCGTGCGCGTCTTGGGGACATCGACTTCGATGCCGGACTGAAGAATCGGGGCGGTGATCATGAAGATGATGAGCAGGACGAGAACCACGTCCACAAAGGGGACCATGTTGATCTCGGAGAGGGAGGTTTGCGTCGATTTGGAAAGTTGGGGCATGGCTAGAAGAAGTTGAAAGTTGAAAGTTTAAAGTTGAAAGCCAAAGACAAGAAAACCTCAATTCGAGGAGTGGGGGTGCTCTTGGCCTGGACAGGAAGGCAGGCTCGATTAAGAAGGGCTGAATCGGATTGTGGCGCGCGGCTCATGCGGTTTGCCCTTAGGAGGATTAATCAAAAGTTTTCTCGACCTGGGCGGTGAATTCCAGAGCGAAGGTATCCAGCCGCTGGGCTAGGTCGCGAATATTTTGCAAAAAGTGGTTGTAGAAAATCACGGCTGGAATGGCGGCGAAAAGTCCGGCGGCGGTGGTGACCAGCGCTTCGGCGATGCCAGGGGCGACGGCGCGCAAGCTGGCGGCACCAGCGCTGCCCAAGCCGGAGAAGGCGTCGATGATGCCCCACACGGTTCCGAACAGGCCGATGAATGGGGTCACGGAGCCGGTGGTGGCCAGCCAGGACATACCTTTCTCGACGCGGCGAACTTCATCGGCGGCGGCGAGTTGCATGCTGACAGTGACGGCTTGCAAGCTCTTCAGCTTGGGCGGATGCGGATTGCCCGGGGCACTGCCGACCTGGCTCTGCAGTTCGCGATAGCCCGCGGCGTAGACGTTGGCAAAGGGCGAACCCACGGTGACGAGCGATTGCGGGTTAGCAATGCCGCGCGTGGCTCGAAAAATGCGCAGGAACTCGTCGCTCTTCCGCCGAATGCCGCCGAAAAGGCCAAGTTTTTGGAGAATCAAGGCCCAGGAAATAATCGAGAATAAAAGAAGAAGCAGAAGGACGCCGCGGGCGACCCAGCCAGTTTGCGTAAGGATGTTTCCGATATCAGTTACCAAAATGGTGGTAAACAGAAAAATGATGTACCCCTCAGTGAGAGCAGATGATTTGTGACCGCGTCGCGGTCAACATTTTTCTGGGCCTAAGAAACGTAGCACACGCATACAGAGCACGCAACCAGTTGGATGCGTAAGTTTGTGATTTTGCTGCTTATCGGACAACGGGGCTTATTTTCCGAGGACATCCAGAGCAGACCGAAACCCAGCGGCGAGCTTTGGAGCTGGGCCGCGGCCCCAGTAGTGGAGAAAAATCACGGTCGGGTGCGTATCCAGCATGTGATTGTGAATGGCCACGATATTCAGACCATGGGACCGCAAGGCTTTGAGCACGGCGTTGACTTCGCTCTCACGCATGGCGATGTCGCCGGCGACTTGAGCATCAGCATCGTTTCCTGCGAAGGCCGCCCAGGAGTTCAGTCCCATACGGGCGTTAATCGCGGCGCCCACTTCAATGAGGTGCAGATCGTTGCGAGGGACGTTGACCTTCAGCACTTTGGGTTTATAGTCGCCCGTGCGGGCGAGGGATGTGAGGACTTCCTGATAGTCCTTGGGCAAGTCTTGGGCGGAGAGGGGAATTGCCATCAACAACAGAACAAACAGGCTGCAGACATAAATCATGCGAGCAAGTTTCATTGATAGGCTCCTGGAACAACACTTTACTGCAAAGTTTGGCGGATTCGAACGGGGAAGCGACGCCCCGACAGAGGAATAGAGGTGTGATAGACTGCGATTTGGATATGAGCAAACCGTTCGACATCGAATTAGAAAGACTGACCGGGCGAACTTCTTATTCCTCGGCGGCCGGCGGTGCCGGTGCAGGGCAGCGCGGAACATTTTTCCTGGAGACGTTTGGCTGCCAGATGAATGACCACGATTCGGAGAAGGTCGCCGGGGTTCTGCTCTCGCGCGGCTATCGACAAGT
>Ga0137415_10004736_pt1 | contig 13460 bp, 8 predicted proteins | sample CZODoug3_1_1_16f_FD_183082 | JGI IMG/M metagenome (GOLD analysis project Ga0137415, IMG submission 183082) | Vadose zone soil fungal communities from Angelo Coast Range Reserve, California, USA - CZODoug3_1_1_16fungal (Hybrid Assembly) | ecosystem: Environmental > Terrestrial > Soil > Vadose... | reverse complement strand
GGGTCCTCCGGCTTCACCGCGTCGCCGGGTTTGACGAAGACCTCGATGATCGGCACGTCCGTGAAATCGCCGATGTCGGGGACCTTGATCTCGAGCGTGCTCATCGCGGTCTCCGGTTCAGACGGTCCACGGCGCGGGTCGATTCGCCTCGACGCCATATTTCTGGATGGCCTCGGCGACCTTGGCGGCCGGGAGCGCGCCCTCGTCCGCCAGCGCCTTGAGCGCGGCCACCGCGACGTGGAACCGGTCGACCTCGAAGAAGCGGCGCAGCTTCTCGCGCGTGTCGGAGCGTCCGAATCCGTCGGTCCCGAGCACGACGTACCGCCGCGGCACGTACGGGCGGATCTGCTCGGCGAACGTGCGGATGTAATCCGTCGCGGCGACGATCGGTCCCTCCGTCTCCTGCAGGAGCTGCGTCACGTAAGGCTTCTTCGGCGGCTCGGTCGGGTGGAGCATGTTCCAGCGGCTGTTCGCGTGACCCTCCCGCGCCAGCTCGGTGAAGCTGGGGCACCCCCACAGGTCGGACTCGATCCCGAAGTCGCTGCGGAGGAGGTCGGCCGCGGCGATCACCTCGCGGAAGATGGCCCCTGAGCCGAGGAGCTGCACGCGCGGCGTCTTCTTGCCGCCCGCCTCGCCCCGGCGGAACAGGTACATCCCCCGGACGATGCCCTCCGCCGCGCCCTTCGGCATGGCCGGATGGGGGTAGTTCTCGTTGAGCACCGTCACGTAATAGTAGATGTCCTGTTGCTCGGCGTGCATGCGGCGCAGACCGTCCTGCACGATCACCGCCACCTCGTAGCCGAAGGTCGGGTCGTACGACACGCAATTGGGCACCGTCGAGGAGAGGACGTGCGAGTGGCCGTCCTCGTGTTGCAGGCCCTCGCCGTTGAGCGTGGTCCTCCCGGAGGTGGCGCCGATGAGGAAGCCCCGCGAGCGCATGTCACCGGCGGCCCAGCAGAAATCGCCGACGCGCTGGAACCCGAACATCGAATAGAAGACGAAGAACGGGATCATCTGCGTGCCGTGCGTCGAGTACGACGTCGCCGCCGCGATCCAGTCGCACATCGAGCCGGCCTCGGAGATGCCCTCCTCGAGGAACTGCCCGCGCTTGTCCTCCTTGTAGAACATGAGCTGGTCGGCATCTTGCGGCGTGTACTTCTGCCCGGTGTGGCTCCAGATCCCGAGCTGCCGGAACATGCCCTCCATGCCGAAGGTGCGCGCCTCGTCGGGCACGATGGGCACCACGAGCTTCCCGATCTCCTTGTCGCGCGCGAGCATCTGGAGGATCTGCACCAGGACCACGGTGGTGGACGGCTCGCGATCCTCGCTGCTCTTGAGGAACCGGTCGAAGGCGGCGAGGTCCGGGACCTTGAGCGGCTCGGCCTGCGTGCGCCGGGAAGGCAGGTAGCCGCCGAGCGACTGGCGGCGGCTGCGCATGTACTCGAGCTCGCGCGACCCCTCCGCGAACTTGAGGTACGGCACCTCGTCCAGCTTGTCGTCGGGGACGGGCAGGTCGAAGCGGTCGCGGATCCTGCGGATGGCCTGGTTGGACAGCTTCTTGATCTGATGGGCGATGTTCATCCCCTCGCCTTCCTCGCCCATCTGGTAGCCCTTGATCGTCTTCGCCAGGATGACGGTGGGCTGGCCCTTGTGGTTCGCGGCCGCGTGGTACGCGGCGTACACCTTGAACGGGTCGTGGCCCCCGCGGTTCAGGTTCCAGATGTCCTCGTCGGAATAGTCGGCGACCATCTCCTTCAGCTCAGGCGTGTTGAAGAAGTTCTCGCGCACGTACTTGCCGTCCCGGCTCTTGTAGACCTGGTACTCGCCGTCGACGGCCTCCATCATCCGTTTCTTCAGGATGCCGCTCTTGTCCCGCGCCAGCAGCGGGTCCCAGTGCCGCCCCCAGATCACCTTGATGACGTTCCAGCCCGCGCCGCGGAACATGCCCTCCAGCTCCTGGATGATCTTCCCGTTGCCGCGCACCGGGCCGTCGAGCCGCTGCAGGTTGGCGTTGACCACGAAGATGAGGTTGTCGAGCTGCTCGCGGCCGGCCAGGCCGATGCCGCCCATCGACTCGGGCTCGTCCATCTCGCCGTCGCCGAGGAAGGCCCACACCTTGCGCCCTTCGGTATTCAATATCTCGCGGTCCTGCAGGTAGCGCATGAAGCGCGCCTGGTAGATCGCCATCAGGGGCCCCAGCCCCATGGACACGGTGGGGAACTGCCAGAACTTCGGCATCAGCCACGGGTGCGGATAGGACGAGATGCCCTTGCCGTCGACCTCCTGCCGGAAGTGGTCGAGCTGGTCCTCGGTGAACCGGTCGAGGAGGAACGCGCGGGCGTAGATGCCGGGGGAGGAGTGGCCCTGGATGAACACCAGGTCGCCGCCGTTCTTCCAGGACTGGCCGTGCCAGAAGTGGTTGAACCCCACCTCGTACAGGGTGGCAGCCGAGGCGAAGCTCGAGAGGTGCCCGCCGACGTTGGTGTGCTTGTTGGCTCGGACCACCATCGCCATCGCGTTCCAGCGCGTGTACGCGTGGATCCGTTGCTCGATGGCCAGATCGCCCGGGAACTTCACCTGTTTTTCGACCGGGATGGTGTTGACGTAATCGGTCGTCGCGGCGAAGGGCAGGGGCATGCCTGATCGGTGCCCCTCGTCGATCATCCGCTGCATGAGGAAGTGTGCGCGGTCGGTCCCCTCGACCGAGAGGACGCTTCCGAGCGCGTCGAGCCACTCGCGCGTTTCCTGGGGATCGTGGTCGGGCTGGCCGTTGAACGACATGGATCGAACCTCCTGGAGGCTCCTATTTACTCGATCGGGAGTCGCTCAGGTCGCCCGAAGTGCAAGGCGGAGGTCACGAGGCCGGCAGCGCGGCGGCGCGGTCCAGCAGGAGGCGGCGCTCACGCCCGTTTCGCGTCAGCGCCGCGGCGCGCTCGAGCTCCTTCTTGGCCTCGCCGAAACGGCCCAGCTTGGCGAGGAGATCGCCGCGCACGCTGGGCAGCAGGTGGTAGCTCTTCAGCGACGGCTCGGAAACCAGCGCGTCGGCCAGCTCGAGGCCGGCTGCGGGACCGGAAGCCATGGCCACCGCCACCGCCCGGTTCAGCTCCACCACAGGCGAGGGAGCGAGCTGCGCGAGCACTGCGTAGAGCGCCACGATGCGCTGCCAGTCCGTCTGCTCGGGGGTCCGCGCACGCGCGTGAGAGGCGGCGATGCCGGCCTGCAGCACGTAGGGGCCAGGAGGGCCGCCCAGCGTCTCGGCCCGCTGGAGCGCGGCGAGACCACGGCTGATGAGGAGCTGGTCCCAGCGCGCGCGATCCTGATCGAGCAGCAGGATGGGCTCCCCCGAGGGCCCGAGCCTCGCCCTCGAGCGCGACGCCTGGATCTCCATCAGGGCGACCAGGCCGTGCACCTCCGCCTCCGCGGGGACGAGCTCGGCGAGGATGCGGCCGAGACGCAGCGCGTCGTCGCAGAGCCCGGGCCGCATCCAGTCGTCGCCCGCCGTCGCCGAGTAGCCCTCGTTGAAGACGAGGTAGATGACCTGGAGCACCGCCCCGAGGCGGGCGGCTCGATCGTCATCCCGGGGCACCTCGAAGGGGACGCGCGCCGCGGCCAGCGTCCGCTTGGCCCGGACGATCCGCTGCGCGATGGTGGGCTCCGGCACCAGGAAAGCGCGCGCGATCTCCGCGGTGGTCAGCCCTCCCAACAGGCGCAGCGTGAGCGCCACCTGCGCCTCGGTCGAGAGCACCGGATGGCAGGCGACGAAGACCAGGCGCAGCAGGTCGTCTCCCACGTCCTCGTCCATCGCCGCCTCGAGATCCGGCGTCGGGTCCCGGCCATCCTCGATCTCCCGGCCCAGCTCCTCGTGCTTGCGCTCGATCCGCTTGCTCCGGCGCAGGTGGTCGATGGCCTGGTGCTTGGCGGTGGCCATGAGCCAGGCGCCCGGGTTGTCCGGGATGCCCGACCCGGGCCACCGCTCGAGCGCCACCACCAGGGCTTCCTGGGCAAGCTCCTCGGCCAGGCCGACGTCGCGCACCATCCGGGCCAGCCCGGCGATGAGCCGGGCCGACTCGATCCTCCACACCGCCTCGATGGCGCGCTGCGCGTCGGAAGCCGTCACGACTGCCGATCACAGCATGTTCCTCCGCGAGCGCAAGGCCAGTCGCCGCCGACGGGGCGGCGCTGTGCTTTACCGCGGCCGTATGGGCCTATCTGCGCTGCGCCTCGACCTTCTTGCGGAGATCGTCCTCCTGCTTCCGCAGCTCACCGGTCGGGTCGCTGGGCGCGAAATCCGCCGTCTCGAACACCTGCCGGATCTCGACCTCGGTATCCTCGAAGGGAGCGCGCTTGAGCCACTCGATCGCCTCTTCCCTCGACTTCACCTGCCAGAGCCAGAACCCGGCCACCAGCTCCTTCGTCTCGGCGAAGGGGCCGTCGATCACGGTCTTCTTCCCCTTCGAGAACCTCACGCGCGCGCCCTTGGCGCTCGGCTGGAGCCCCTCGCCCGCGAGCATGACTCCCGCCTTCACCAGCTCCTCGTTGAACTTCCCCATCTCGGCGAGGATCTTCGCGTCGGGGAGGACGCCCGCTTCCGAGTCCTTGTTGGCCTTCACGATCACCATGAACCGCATCGTCGCCTCCTTGGTTGTCAGCCGGGCTTCCTGCCTCCAGTCGGCCGGATGTGGACCCTGCCTCTACCTTCACGTCGAACCGTGGTCCACCGGATCGACACGCCGTTCGCGCCCGGGATCGAACGTCCCGCAACCGCACACGCCCGGCCAAAGAAACCCGTGATTTCGCGCGAGGATGGATGGCATCCGTCTTGCGTTCCACGCACTGGTGGACAACCTGCGTCTCGCCCTGCGGACGCTCTGGCGCGTCCCCGGCTTCACCGCGGCCGCGGTGCTCGTGCTTGCCATCGGAGTGGGAGGAAGCACGGCGGTGTTCAGCGTGCTCCGCGGCGTCGTGCTGCGGCCGCTCGGCTTGCCGCATCCCGACGAGCTGGTGCGCCTGTACGAGCGGCCGGCCGGGACCGAGGTGCGCTGGGGGTTTTCCGGTCCGGACTACGTCGATGTCTCCCGCGAAGGCGGCGTGTTCGCGTCGGTCGCCGGCATCCGCGCGACCCGGCAGACCCTCACCGGACGCGGGCCGCCGGTGCAGGTGCGCGTCGCACGCGTCACCGCGAGCTTCTTCTCCACTCTGCAGATCGCGCCCGCCTTCGGGCAGGGTCCGGCAGAGGGCGAGGATATCGCCGGCGGTCCGCGGACGGCCGTGCTCGCCGATTCGTTCTGGCGCCGCGAGTTCGGCGGCGATCGCGGCGTCGTCGGCCGCACGCTGCTGCTCGACGGGCGCACGTACGAGATCGGCGGCGTGATGCCGGCCGACTTCCACTTCCCGCTGCTCCGGCAGGCGGAAGTGCTGCTGCCGATGGCGATGGAGGGCAGGGAAAAGGAGTTCCGCGGCATGAACTGGGTGGCCGGCGTCGCGCGGCTCAAGCCGGGCGCCTCGGTTCGCGACGCCCAGGCGCAGCTGGACGTGTTCGCCCCGCGGATCCACGCCCAGATCGGCGAGCACGCCGGGTGGCGGATGGAGGCGCAGCCGCTGCTCGACGACCTGATCGGGCCAGTGAAGCCGGCGCTGAACGCGCTCTTCGGCGCGGTGCTGCTGGCGCTGTTGATCGCCTGCGCCAACGTGGCTTCGCTGCTCCTCGCGCGCGGCATGGCGCGGCAGCGCGAGCTGGCGATCCGGGCGGCGCTGGGGGCGGGCCGCGGCGCCCTGGTGCGCCATCTACTCGTCGAAGCTCTCGTGATCGCGGCGATCGGCGGACTGCTCGCGGTGGTGGCCGCGCCCTGGATCTTGAGCGCGCTGCTCTCGCTCGCGCCGCCGGACATGCCGCGGCTGGAAGAGGTGCACATCGACGGTGCGGTGCTGGTGTTCGCGCTCCTTGCTTCGATGGGCGCGGGACTGCTGGCGGGGCTGGCTCCGGCGCTTCAGCTGACGTCGCCGCGGCTGATGGAGGTGCTCAAGAACGGCTCCGCCGGCAGGGCACGGTGGCGGGCCCGGACGGCGCTGATCGTCGCCGAGACGGCGCTCGCGTTCGTCCTCGCGGTGGGAGCGGGGCTGATGATCCGGACGCTCTCGGGACTGCTCCAGGTTCCTTCCGGGCTGGCCGCGCCGGAGCGGGTGCTGGTGGCAGACCTCGATCTGCCGCCCTCCCGCTATCCGGCCGAGCGGATCTTCGCGCTGGCGCAGACTCTGATCGAGCGGCTGCAGGCCGAACCGGGAACGCGCAGCGCCGCGCTGATGACCAGCGTGCCGCTCGACCCGCGGGCCCGATACGAGTACGGATTCGAGCTCGAGGGTGGGGAGCCGTCTCCGCCCGGGCAGTCGCCCCAGGCCGAGATCCTCTGGGCCACGCCGGGGTACCTGACGACGATGGGCATTCCGCTCGTCCGCGGCCGCGACTTCGGCTGGTCGGACGTGCGAACGGCGCCGCACGTGGTGCTGGTCAACGAGGCGTTCGTGCGCCGGCTGATTCCGCAGGGCGAGCCGCTCGGCCGGCGCATCAGCGAGGTGCTCGGTCCCGGCAACGATCCGTGGAAGATCGCCGGGGTGATCGGCGACGTCCGTACCAAGGGCCTCGATCGCGCCCCCGCGCCGCTGATTGTCGTGCCGTTGATGCAGTACGCGGTCCCGGGGCTACGGGTCGCGATGCGGGCGGCGAGTGGCGATCCGTTGTCGCTCCTGCCAGCGCTGCGGGCGGACGTCGCGGCGCTGGATCCAGACCTGCCGCTCTCGGCGGCGCGGCCGCTGTCGCAGATCGTGAACGAATCGGTCACCGAACAGCGGTTCCAGATGACGCTGCTGACCGTCTTCGCGGCCCTGGCGCTGGCGCTCGCGGCGCTCGGCATCTACGGCGTGACCGCGTACTCGGTGGCGCAGCGGGCGCGGGAGATCGGGATCCGGATGGCGCTGGGCGCGGATTCGTCGCTGGTCCTTCGGATGGTGGTGGGCGGCGGCATGCGGCTGGCGCTCGCCGGCGTCGGGCTTGGCGTGATGGGGGCGCTCGCCGGAACGCGCGTGCTGGCGTCGCTCGTGTACCAGGTGAGCACCACCGATCCGCTGACGCTCGCCACCACCGCGGCCGTCCTGATCGGCGCGGCCGCTCTTGCGAGCTGGGTACCGGCCCGGCGTGCGACCCGGGTCGATCCCGCGGTCTCCCTGCGCGTAGAATAGCGCGGGACGCCGGCGCACGTTGGCCGACATGCTCGCATCCATGACCACGGTCCGGCTCCTGCGCTGCGTGCAGTAGAGTGGAGGACATGTTCGCGTTGCTGTCCCGTCTGGTCGTGCTCGTCGCCGGCGGATGGAGCGCCCGGGCGTACGCGCGGGATTTCGTCCGCGCGTACATCCGGAGTCTGGTGCGGGATCGCCTGGTGACCGGCCTGTTGCTGACCGTCTCGCAGCTCGCTCTGCTGGCCGCGACCGGGTTTTGCGTGCGGCGGTTCGGCGATCCCCTCGCGGGACGCTTGTTCGGGTCCGCTCTGGTCTGGTTTCTCATCGCGTTCAATGTCGCTCGCTTCTTTCGCAGCACGCTCCCCGACATCGTGGAAGCGCGCCGGCAGCTCGCGGGTCCATTGGGCTACGTCGTCCGCGGAGTGCTCGGAATCTCCATCGCCAGGGAGCTGGTGGAGATGGAGCTGGTCATCCTGGCCGTCTGCCTCCTCCTCGGCCTCTCCGTCCGGTTCGGCGTCAGCAGCACCTTCCACTTGGTCGCGCCCTGGCAGGAGCTGCTCGCGAACGGCAGGTGACGTGGTAGGGTTTTCCCGGGAGGCCGCCACGATCCCCGGTGGCGAGCATGGACCCCACTGAGCTCGTACGCCGGCTCGACTCCGTTCTCGGCAAGGCCGGGCCAGCCGCGCCTGTGCTGCTGTTCTTCGCCAGCTTCCTGGAGTACGTCTTCCCGCCGGTCCCCGGCGACGCCGTCGCCGTGCTCGGGGCGTGGTACGCGACGCACGGCGGCCTGTCCATGATCGTGTTGTTCGTCGCGCTCTCGATCGGCGCGGCGGCCGGTACCGCGGTCGACTGGCGGCTGGGTCTCTGGCTGGGCCAGCGCCTCGACCACCGGGCCGCGGTGGGACGGCTCGACCGCGGCCAGCTGGAAAGGTTCGAGCAGGCCTATCGCCGATGGGGTGGCCTGCTGCTCGTGGTCAACCGGTTCCTCCCAGGCGTCCGGGCCTTCTTCTTCGTCGCCGCGGGGGCTGCGCGGATTCCGCTCTGGAAGGTTCTGATCTACGGAGGAATCTCGGCTGCCCTGTGGAACGTGCTGCTGCTCGGCGCGGGCGCCTTGCTGGCCAAAAACGAGCAGGAGCTGTTCGGATTCTTCGCCCGCTACGACGCCGTAGCTTGGACCGCCGTGGCGCTGGCGTGCGCGCTAGGAGTGATCGTCTGGCGCCGGAGACGCGCGAAGTCGATTCCCAAGTGAGGCGTTCGAGCGATCGTCTCGCGGCGCGCCTGCGCGGCTTCGGACCGGTCGGACTTTTCGCCATCCTGGTCAAGCAGGGCGCGACAGCGCGGCGTGGATGCGCAGCGCCACCAGCGACGGACCCGAAACGTCCAGCCACTGCTTGAGCACGGAGCGGCGGCCGTCGAAGGCCAGCCGCCCTCCAGCGAGCGCCGTCCGGAACGGGGATCCCGGCGCGCTGAACCATTGCTCGACCCGCAGGAGCGAGCCGTCGCGGCCCGCGTCACCGGTGAGCGCGTGCCACCACGGATCGTCGCGGCCGGGCAAGAGGTCCGCCGGCGCCGGTCCATCCGGATCGACCAGGCCGAACCAACGTCTCCAGAGGCCGCCGCCGGAGATCGAATCGACACCCTGCAGCTCGGCGGACGCCTCCTCCGGCTCGGCGGCTGACTGGACGCGGAGAGCGCCCTCGCAAAGCCGGCGCTTCGTCATCCGCTCGAGCTGCAACGACGCGTCGGGCAGCAGCGGACGCTGGGCGAGCCATGCGGCCAGATGGCGCAACATCGCCTCCTCGCGCTGGTCGTCGGGAGCGTCCAGGCCAGCGAGCTTCCAGCCCTCGCCGAGCAGGTACAGCCTGACTCCGGCGCCCCGCAACGCCGTCCGATCGGGCGCCGCTCGCCGGAGCGTCCCTTCGAGCTGCCTGCGCACGAGCGCGAAGACGGCCTCGAGGATCGTCTCCCGCACCGCCTGTGCCAGGCCGGAGTCGCCCTCGTCGAGATGTCCGCCGCGCGAGATGAGCAGGCGCCACCGCCGGGCGTTCGTCCGGTAAGCCTCGCGCAGAGCGGCGAGGCCGTTCCGATCTGCTGCGGCGTATGCGGCCGAGTCGATCAGCCGCTCCCCGCCGAGCAGATAGCTCATCGAGGAGCCGCCGATGAACGGCGCCGGGCGGCCCTTTGCGCGTGGCACGCGCACGGTGATCTGGAGCGTCAACCCGCCGAAATCGACGAAGGCCTCGATCGGATGGCGCTCGTCGCGCGGTTGGTCGCGCGCCGCGTTCGCGGCGGCCGGATCGGGAACCATCCGATGCTCCGCGCTTTGCCAGGCCGCCCGCAGACCGCGGCACAGCTCCCGGCCGACGCCGTCGAAGACGCGGCTGAACGGTTCCGCGGTCTGCGTGCTCCAGGCGCTGTGCGGGCAGGTCATCACTGCCTCGACGGAGCCGAGCCTCGGCCAGCGCAGCCGCCAACGGCCGCCGTCGGGCGTGACCAGCGGAGCGCCATGCGTGGCGGCGAGGGCGCGTCCCAGCAGGTAACCGTAGGTCTCGAGCAAGCAGCGGCTCACGCCCGCCCGGTCCAGCGCGCTCTCGCCGGGAAGGTCGATCAGCCAGTCGGACAGGGCGAGCAGCTCGGGCGACTTGAACCGATCGGCCCGCAGGTACTCCTCCGCCGCGTCGCCGGTCGGCATCGGTGGAGACTGGGGCAGCCACACCTGATCGGCCGCTTCGGATGCGCCTCCGCCCACCAACTCCGCCAGGGCGCGAGGGCCAGGCGCCGCGAGGACGGTGGGAAGTTGCCCGTCCGGCGCGAGAAGCTGTTCGGAACAACCGTAGTGGTGCGCGGTCCGTGGATCGCCGGCGATACGGCGGAACCCGGAGGGCACGTCGCGCCGGGGCGACTCGCAGAGGAGCTTGCCTCCGACCGAGCCGGCGACGGCGCTGTCCTCCTCGACGACGACGGTCGACGTGCTTCCGACGTCGACGGCCAGCCGCATGCTCCCGGGCGTTCCAAAGTCGGGGCCTCCCGGCGCAGCCTCGGGCGCGGTCCCCAACCGCGCCCTCCACAGCGCCGCCAGGTCCCAGACGGCCTGCGGCTCGCGACCCTCCAGCACGCGGAGCACGGCCCAGCGCGGCCAACCCGAAGGCCACTCCGCGCTCCCGGGTGGAGCGGTCGCCGCCGTCGGGGACGGATCGAAGGCCCAGGTGACCACCGTCTCGCCGCTCCTTCCGGCCGGCGCCGTCGCGGCGGGAGAAGCGGGCGCCCCCAACCAGAGGGGTACCGGCGGACGGTCGGGATCGAGCCGGTGCGCAGCCGCGCGCAGGCAGATCGATCCTCGCCAGTCCCGGGCGAGGAAGGGCGGCGAGAGCGCGAGGTGCACGTGCAGCGAGGCGGCGCCCGACCCGAAGCGCGCCGCGAAGACGACGGGAAAGCATTCGACCGCGGACAGCTCCACCTCGCGGATCGCGACGAGCCACGCCGCTTGCACCACGCGCGGCCCCTGGATGGCCGGGGGACCGTCGAGCCGCAGCACGCCGGAATCGAGGAGCCACGTGCACCACGAAGGGATCGGCAGGGGCACCAGGGCCGGCTCGGCGGCCGCGCCCTGGGCATTGGCGGGAACCAGGATGGGATCGGCGCAGCCGATCGCGTCGCGCCAGTCGGCCAGCGCAGGACCCAGCAGCCGCTCGACGGATTCCGGCGACAGCTCGAAGCGCGTGCGCATGGCGGCGAGGAGAGCTTCGATGGCCAGGGCAGGGCGGAGGAGCTCGCTGCGGGCCGCAGCCCCGATGCGATGGAGCGGCGTGCCTCGCCTGCGAACGCCGCGGAGCGCGGCTCCCGCGGCCCTCTGCAGTGCAAGTGGATCCGGATCGGCCACCCTGCTCACCCTCTCAGCGCAAGTAGCTCCTGACTTCGCCTGCCGCGAGGACCTCCGGACCTGCCGGCCGTGCGCCGGCGCCGCTCATCTCGATCGCCGCGCTGCCCCGGACGCCGGCATCGACTTGCTCTTCCGCCGAGCGGCGCCGGCGGAACGAGAGTCGGAACGAACAGATGGACATGGCGAACAGCGCGACGAGAGCCAGGGCCAGGCGCCGGTCGCCGAGGGCCACCGCGGCATCCAGCAACTCGGGAGGCGCGAGCAGCGCGAGCGCGCTGGGGACCAGGAGCGTCGTTCCCGAGCCGGCGATCACCGCCAATGCCCAGGGCCTCTTCTCCACCGCGGCGAGCCACCGTGCCTTCATGCGCGCCCCCCCTCGATGATCCACTCGGTGGTGGGCACGCCGGAAGCGTGCGCCAGACCGAGGTCCACCCGTGGACTATGGGAGACGAGGACCGCCGCGCGCCGGCCCGACTCGCGCAGCCACCCGAGGAGGGATTGCATCAGGCGCAGGTGGGCGGGCGGGTCGACCGATCCGAACGGCTCGTCGAGAAGCAGCAGCCGCAGCCGGGTGTGCGGCGCCGCCTGCTCGAGGCGAAGCACCTCCGCGGCGAGAAGAACGCGCTGCCGCTCACCTTCGGACAAAGCGTCCATCGAACGCCCGAGCATGGCCTCGTCGAGGCCGCGGCCGAACCAGCGTCGCAAGAAGTCCCGGTGCGCGTGCGGCCTGCGCGACGTGTCGAGCACCTCGTGCACCGGCATCTCGGAAGGGAACGCCCGGCCGAGATCCTGGGTCACGTATCCGATGGCTACCGAAGCGAGACGGCGGTCGGCCATCGCGCGCAGCAAGGTCGATTTTCCGCTTCCCGAAGGTCCGCACAGGACGACGAGCTCTCCGTCGCGGATCCGGGATTCGGGCGAGACGCCATGATCGCGGCCGCCGATCGAGACGCGCGGGCGCAAGAGCCGGATGCCCTCGGCGGGCGGCCGGATCGCCGGCTCGTCTGGCCCGGGCGCGCGTCCGCGTGCCTCGAGCAGCTCGTCCATCGCGGCGACGTAGAGCTGCAGTCCGCGAGGCTGTGCCGTAGCGCCCTCGAACCGGCGCGGCGCGGGCACCGAGAAGGCATGGGCGCGAAGCCCCTCCAGCCAGAGCACGTGATCGGTCACCGCCTGCGGCGCGCGGTCCCCGAGCAGGGCCTCGATGGACTCGGGGTCGTGGGAGGTGAGCACGAGCGATCCGGAGCCGGCGAACTGCGCGGGAAGGAGATCGCGCACGCAGTCGAGCAGCGCGTGGGTGCGGGCCGCGTCCTGGGCGGAGGTGGGCTCGTCGAGGAGGAGCGTGCACCCGGCGTCGGCGCGGGCCCGGGTGAGCGCGAGGCAGAGGAGGAGGCGCTGCCGCTCTCCCCGCGAGAATGCGGACACGGGAGTGAAGGGGTCGAACAGGCGCCGGCGGATGCGCTCGTCATCTGCCCGGCCGAGGAGATCCCACAGGACGCGCTCGCCCCGCGCGTGCGCGTCGCGCGCCACGCACAGGAGGTCGAGCCCGGAGAGCGAGCCAGGCAGCGAATCGTCCGGATCCTGCGGGACGAGCACCGCGTTGCGAAGCTGCGCTGCCCAGGCGTGAAGCAGCGTGCTCTTGCCCGACCCGGAGCTGCCCAGCACCCACTGCACGGAAGGCCTCGGCGAAAGTCCGTGAGCAGTGGGAACGGACCGGGCGAGCACGTCCGGGCCGACGCTCAGCGCGCCTTCTCTCAGGGCGACGTGGCCGGACCGCCGCGGGAAGGTCTGGGCCAGGAGGAGGATCAGCGAGGCCAGCACGACCGTGACGTGCGCGGATCCCCATGCCGGCTCGAGCGGCGCCGGCACGCCGTCGCCGGCGATGCCTCGCAAGAAGAGCGCGGCGCCGAGCGAGGGATAGGGTGGAAAGCCCGGTGGCCGGAAGCTGTCGATGAGGGTGTTGGAGAGGATGTCGATGAGCGCCGCCGCGGCCATGCCCCCGAGGAAGAGGGCGCCCAGATCGCGCCGCCGCCGCAACCAGACTCCCTGGCGGAGGAGAATCTCCCACGGCCGCTGGCCGCGGAGCGTGGCCATCAGGAACGAATCGGTGCTCTCTTCCGCCGCGCGGACCTGGTCCAGCCAGCTCCACAAGCCGCGCCCCAGGGAAAAGCCGAGCGCGAGGGACGCTGCCAGGAGCCCGGGCGAAAGTCCGAACAGCGAACGATATGCGAGCTGCTCGTCGGGGCGTAGCGCCAGGTAGTGCCCGGCAGCGCGAAGCGCGACCGGCGGGCAGAGGAGAGCGCGAACCACCAGGGCGATTGCGACGTAAGGGACTGCTCCGCCGAACGCG
>Ga0137415_10004735_pt1 | contig 13462 bp, 11 predicted proteins | sample CZODoug3_1_1_16f_FD_183082 | JGI IMG/M metagenome (GOLD analysis project Ga0137415, IMG submission 183082) | Vadose zone soil fungal communities from Angelo Coast Range Reserve, California, USA - CZODoug3_1_1_16fungal (Hybrid Assembly) | ecosystem: Environmental > Terrestrial > Soil > Vadose... | reverse complement strand
AGGTAGAGGCCGGTCGCGGGCGTGCGGGTCCCGAAGGCGTTCCAGGTCTCGGGCTCGCGGTCGCGGAACTCCCGGTGCCACTGCAGCGCGGCGTACTGCGCGTCCCACGGTCCCGACGCGTACTGGATGTCCGCGCGCAGCAGGCCGGCCTGCTGGTAGGCGCGGTAGCTCTCGACGTTGACCTCGTGGAAGAACACGCGCGCGCCGTTGGGCGCGTGGGCGTTGAGCCACGGCAGCACGGCGGTCACGTTGTTCGACCAGTACTGGCGTTGCATCCCCAGGCTGGCGGCACCCGGGATCCCCAGGGTGAGCTCCCCGTACGCGCTGGTCCCGTACGGATGCACGTGGGCGATCTGCCAGAGCCCCGGAAGGAGCGCGGCGGCGGCGGCGACCAGGAGGCCGCGCGATCGGGGCACGCCGGCCCTCTGCGCCAGCCCGGCGCTGCGCTCGAGGAGGTGCGACGCCTCGGGCGCCAGCAGGGCCAGGAACGCCAGCCAGTGCTTGATCCCGCCGAAGATCGGTGTGGTCCGCAGCAGGAAGGGCGCGATGGCGGCCCCGGCGAGCCCCAGCTCGAGCAGCCGCAGCGGCGAGAGCGCGCGGTGGGCGAAGTCCCAGAGGAGTTTCGCTCCCGCGGCCGCGAAGAGCGCCACCTGGGTGAGCGGAAGCACCAGCGCGCGCAGCACCAGGGGATAGAGGATGGGGAAAGGCGGTCCGCGCAGCTCGCGGCCCAGGTAGTACCAGGCGTAGTGGACGTGCTGGGTGTGGAACGAGACCCAGTCGGAGAGGTGCCGCACCGGTTCGTGCCACAGGAGCGGCCAGCCCGCGAAGAGGACCACCGGGCCGAGCAGGAGCCAGGGCAGCATCCGCCACGCTCGCCCGCGGAACGCAGCGGGGAGCAGCAGCGCGTGCACGAGCAGGACGGGGGGCAGGAGCCAGGCGTTGTGCTTGACGCCGAGGGCGCAGCCGAAGAGGAAGCCGAGGAAGACGCCGTGGCGCGTCGGGGTCGGGGTCGGGGTCGAGGTCTGGAGGAGCCCGATCGCCCGGGCCCACGCGACCCCCACTCCCGCCGTGAGCGCGCAGATGGGCACGTCGAAGCACGCCAGGTGACCATCGAAGAACGTCCGCTCGGCGCACCAGAAAAGCGCCGGCGCGAGCACGGCCGCCGCGCGCGAGCGCTGCGCGCCCAGGACGGCGAGCCAATACGTCAGCAGGGCGCCGGAGGCGAGCGCCGGCAGGCGCCACGCGAGCGCGTCGGGCAGCCACCCCAGCCAGGTGGTGAAGACCAGGTGCGACAGCGCGAAGAGCAGCTTGGCGAGGCCGGGGTGCTCGAAATTGACGCTCCAGTACCGTCCGGTGTCGCGGACCGCGGCGGCGGGGGCGCGCAAGAGCAGCGCCACCCATTGCTCGTAGCTCTTCGCCGCCTCGAAGTAGTAGCCCTCGTCGCGCACGAATCCGACGCCCGACTGCGTGGCGAAGAGCGCGGCGAAGGTCAGCGCCGCGAGAGCGAGCGGCAGGCGGCGGCTCATGGCGCGGTGGTCCACGCCGAAAGGCAGAAAGGCCGGTCCACGTCGCGCGCGCTGACCAGGAAGGTGAATGCGTGCTCGCCCGCGGGCGCGGCGGCCTCCAGCCGGCGCCAGCCGGGCTCGGAAGGCGCGGTGGGCGGTACGGTGAGCGTCGCGAGCGCCGCGCCGTCGACCTGCACGTCCACCCGCACCGGGCCGCGAAAGCCCTGGTACGCGCGCTCGCCGACGATGCCGGCGCGCACGTGCATCACCCCGCCCTGGCCGCGGGCCTGAAGCCGCCCGGGATCGCCAGGCGGGCCGATGCGCACCAGCGTGCATTGGCGCGGCACGTAGTCGACCTCGTGCTCTTCGAGCGGGCTGGTGAGGAGCGAGAGCACGCGCGGGCCGTGCAGCTCCCACGGCTGCAGCGACAACGCGCCGAAACGGATCTCGTCGCCCGCCGTTGCGCCCCGTTCGCGCAGGGCGGCGCGTGCACGCCCGAGGTGGGCGAGCGGCGCGCGGGGCAGCGCCAAAAGCCACAGCCGCTCGACGCCGGGATAGTCCGCCGCGCGCAGGTCCTCCTCGGTGCGCACCGGCAAAGGCCGGACGAACAGCCGCGCGCGCTCCGCCCAGGGCGGCCAGAGCTGGACGGCGTCGGCGGGTCCGCCGCGCACCCGCAGCGCCGCCGCCGCCTCGGCCCAGTCGCGGTTGCCCGGCAGGCGCAAGGACAAAGTGAGATCGAACAGCAGCGCAGACGCTCCCACCGCGGCGATCGCCAGGAGCGGAACGCACCACACCCAATCGCCCCGGCGGCGGGCCTTCGCTGCGGGGCCCTCCACTACGACTGTCCGAGCTTGATCTTCCGCTCGCTCTTCTCCCGGTCGTACAGGCAGAGCGCCACCTCGGGGTACTGCGTGAACCCCGGCGACCACTCCGGGTGCATGGCGCAGCGGGGGTCAAAGCAGTGGTGCAGCTCCCACAGGTGGCCGACGTGGTGCGCCGCGCGCTTGGCGAGCCCCACGTCGAGGGGCAATTCGCCCTTGCCGCCCAAACCGTGGCTGCTGACCACCGCCCGCCCGCCGCCGAACTGCGGGAACCCGGTCATCGGCCCCTTGCCCATCGGCCCTTCCGGCGCCGTGAGCGGTGCGCTGGTCAAGTAGACGATCTTGTCGTCGGCGTAGAGCTGCGTGTCGTCGTCGATCTCGTCGAGCAGCTTCGGCGCGTCGTAGGTCTCCTGGTCGTCCGAGAGCGCCGCGTCCGGCAACTCGGCCTCGCCCTCGATCTCGCAGCCCATCCCGTAGGCGGCGTGGAGTCGCCGTGCCACGTGCTCCAGCACCTCCGAGGGGAACTCGCCCAGCGTGACCAGCCGGATCATCGCTTGCCCTTTCCGGCCGGCTTCTTCGCGGCTGGCTTCTTGGCGGGTTTCTTCGCCGCCGGCTTCCTGGCCACGGGCTTCGCCTTGGCCGCCGGCTTCGCCGCCTTGCGGACAGGGGCCGCTTTGGCCTTGGGCGGCGCAGGTCTGTCCGGCGCCTTCGGGGCGGATCTTTGCGGCACGAGCGCCTTGGCGGCGACCTCCAGCGCCTTGGCCGCGACCGAGCGGGCGATGCCCGGCCCGTCCGCGGCCGCCGACGGCGGCGTGCGCTTGGGCTCGGCGCCGGCGGGCGGGGAGCCGCGCCTGGCCTGTGGCTTGGTGGTGCCGGGAGGCGCGTGCAGCTTGGCGCTGGGCTCCGCCGCCACGTCCTCGTGGGTGGCCTCGAGCGCGTTCGCGGCAAGCTCGTCGAGCGCCTCCGGCTCCTCCTCCTCGGCGGTGACGCGCATCGCCCGTTGCCGGATGAGGTCCTTGGTCTCGTCGGGATCGGCGATGTCCGACTCTTCCGCGTCGGCAACCTTGACGGCCTTCGGCTCGCCGCTGGCTTCCACGTCGACCTCGCCGAAATCCACCTCGTCGTCCAGCTCCTCGTCGCCCGCGCGCGAGGCCGGCCGCGCGACGCCGACGCTCAACCCGGGCTGCGCGAGCGCGGCGGGCTGCAGCGGCCGCCCTTTGCGCTTCATGCCCGGAGGCGGCCACAAGGCATAGTCGAGGTTGTCCTCGGCGACGTGGAGCGGAAGGTTCATGGCGGCCGCGATCTCGCCGACCAGCAGGTGCCGCGCGCTGTCGTACAGCTCGCGCTCCTTTTGCGGGAGGGGACGCACGCGGCTGAGCGCGTGAAGTCCCTTCAGCACGTCGAGGGTCCCCTGCAGCCCGCCGCCCGTCATCCGGTCCGCGTTCTCGCGGTGTCGCACCTTCCAGTCGAGCTGCGGATCGTCCCCCGGCGCGGCGAGCTGGTCGAACATGTCGTCGATGGCCGCGACGCTCGCCACCTTCCGGAGCCCGATTCCCATCACCTTCGCGCGCGGCACCATCACCGTGGCGCCGTCCTCCTCGCGGGAGAGGGTGACCACCTCCCAGTCGCGGCCGGCGATCTGCTTTACCTCCACTCCGGTGATCCGGCAGATGCCCTGGTTCGGGTACACGACGCGGTCGCCGACATGGAGGCTCCCGTCGCCGATCTGGATCTCGGTGCTCTTGTTCGCCATCGCGACCGATTCGGTACACCGCGCGACGCGAGTGGTCAACGCGTCTTGGGCCTGCTGGCGCTTCCCTCCCGCGGAGGTACTGGAGGAACATCCGCCGGAGCTCCGGCTCGAGTTTCGCGTTCGCGATCGCGAACATCTCCAGCGCGTGCGCCCTGTTTTCCTCGACCCGCTTGCGGAACGCAGGGTTGGGATGCTGGACCGAGTGGGCGGCCCCTCCCTGCTCCTGTGCAGGCAGCCAGTTGCGCGGCGCGTCCAGAGGCACTACGTTTCCGTATGACGCCCAGCGTCATTCCTCTGTAGTGGCGTCGGGAGCGTACATGGCGGAGCAAGTCGAGGATCTCCCCACCCGAGCCGAGGAATCGCGCGGCGGGGACTTCCTCTTCGCGCCGGTCGGGTCGTCGCCGTTCATGACCCCCGAGCGCTTCACCGAAGAGCAGCGCCAGTTCTTCGCCACCGGCAAAGGCTTCGTGGACGGCGACATCCTGCCCGCTGCCGACCGCATCGAGCAAAAGGACAACGGGCTCCTCCGCCAGTTGCTCGCCAAGGCGGGCGAGCTGGGCCTCCTCGGCGTCGACGTCCCCGAAGAGCTGGGCGGTCTGGGCCTTTCCAAGACCACCTCCATGCTCGTCGCCGAGTCGCAGGCCGGGTACGGCTCGTGGGCCACGACGTTTGGCGCGCACACCGGCATCGGCACCCTGCCGATCGTGTTCTTCGGCACGCCGGAGCAGAAGGCGAAGTACCTCCCGGATCTGGCCAGCGGGCGCAAGGTGGCGGCGTACGCGCTCTCGGAGGCGGGCAGCGGCTCCGACGCTCTGGGCGCGAAGACGGTGGCGCGCCTCTCGGCCGACGGCAAGCACTACGTCGTGAACGGCGGGAAGATGTGGATCACCAACGGCGGGTTCGCCGACCTGTACGTGGTGTTCCTCAAGATCGACGGCACCAGGTTCACCGCGATGATCGTCGAGCGCGACACCCCGGGGTTCACCCAGGGGCGCGAGGAGCACAAGCTCGGCATCCGCGGCAGCTCGACCACCCCGCTCATCTTCGAGGACTGCAAGGTCCCGGTGGGGAACGTCCTGGGCGAGATCGGCAAGGGCCACAAGATCGCCTTCAACATCTTGAACGTCGGCCGCCTCAAGCTCGCCGCCTTTGGAATCGGCGGCATGAAGCACGTGCTCCAGACGGGCGTCGAGTACGCGGCGCAGCGCAAGCAATTCGGCCGGGCGATCGCGGAGTTCGGCCTGATCCGCGAGAAGCTCGGCCGCGCCGCGGCGCACATCTACGCCGCCGAGGCGATGACCTACCGCGCCTCCGGCGCCATCGACGCCGCCATCGCACAGTCGGACGGCTCGCCGGCCAGCGTGATGGAGGCGATCGAGGAGTACGCGATCGAAGCCTCGATCATGAAGGTGACCGGCTCGGAGTGGCTGTTCCAGATCGTCGACGAGGTGCTGCAGATCCACGGAGGCAACGGATTCGTGGAGGATTACGCGATCGAGCGCGCGTACCGCGACAACCGGGTGAACCGGATCTTCGAGGGCACCAACGAGATCAACCGGCTGCTGATCCCCGGCATGATCTTCAAGCGCGCCGTGAAAGGCGCCATGCCGCTCATGGCCGCGGTCCAGCAGCTCGACGAAGAGCTCACCGATCCGCGTCACTTGCCTCCGTCTGCCTCCGCCTTCGGCTCCGGCCCGGGTGCCGGCAAAGCCGTCACCCTCCTTCCAGTGGGCCGCCTCGCCGCGGAGCGCCGGGGGGCGGAGATGGCCAAGCGTCAGTTCATCTTCGCGGCCAAGTGGGCCGCGTCGCTGGGCACCGCGCTGGAGGAGCGGCAGGAAGTCCTCGCCGCGCTGGCCGACGTGGCCATCGAGGTGTACGCGATGGATTCCCTGCTGGGCCGCACGCTTGCCAGCCAGCGGGAGCCGCAGCTGCGCGACGCGCTCTGCCGCTTCTACTGCATGGAGGCCCGCGAGCGCGCCGTAGGTCGCGCCCGCACGGCGCTCGCGGCGGTGGTGCCGCCCGAGGAGCTGGACGGGCAGCTCGATCAGCTCGCCCGCCTCCACAAGTACACACCAGTGAACAGCGCCGAGGTGAGGGAGTGCATCGTTCCTTCCCTCTTCGAGGCCGGCGGATATTCATTGTCGTACTGAGTCGCCTCTTACCTCCTCCGACATCCGTGCGCAGATTCGCGCCGGGGGCAGCAACGAGGGCGAGGGGGGCGTGTGCGAAATTCAGAGCCGGGACGGACAGGAGCGGTCAGGCCGCTGTGGTCGGAAGCGGATAGCCTGCGGGAGCGGGTAGCGGACGCGCCTGCCCTGTTCGGGTTCTTTTCCTTCGAGGCAGCGCTGGCGCAGCGCGCCTCGCACGGGCATTTGCGCACCAATCCGGCCGCGCGCGCCGCGCTCATCCGGTTGTGTGCGGCGCCGAACACTCGCGGAGCGGTCCTGTCGGGCCGGCGGGTGGAGACGCTGCAGCGCCGGCTCCGGCTGCACCGCCTGGGCTACGTGGGAGTGCACGGCGCCGAAGTGCAGAACTTCGGGCTGCGGCTCGTGACCGAGCCCGATCTGGAGCTGGCGGAGCAGGCGATCGCCCGGCTGCGCAAGTCCTGCGAGCGGATCCCCGCGTTCGAGGCGCCGGGCATCGCGCTCGAGGATCGCGTCTGGTCCTTGGTGCTGCACCTGCGCCTGGGGGCCAACGCCGACCAGATCGCGGCTGCGGAGCACTTCGGGAGGCTCGCCGCCGCCGAGGGCCTGGGGCTGCGCCGCGGGAACGAGGCCATCGAGGCGTGCGCGCAGGGAACGGGCCTGGGGCGCGCGGCGCTGGGGCTCCTCGCGGGGCTCCGGGCGGCGCTGCCTGTCTACGTCGGCGCCGGAGACGCCGACGAAGAAGGCTTCGCAGCCGTCCATCGCTTCGGCGGCATCACCGTGCACGTCGGGCCGCCCCCGCGGGCCGGCACCGCCGCCCGCTGGCACGTCGCCGACTGCGGCGAGGTCATCCGGCTGATCCACTGGCTCGCCGACGCGCGCCGCCGCGCCCCGCGGTAGCGCGCCGCCGCCGGCGAGGGCCGTGGTAGAGAACGCCCGTGGCGCGCCTGGATCCGCATAGCTACGCAGATTCCGAGCAGCCCGTCACCGAGCGCATCGACCTCCAGCTCAAGGTCGATTTCGCCCGGCAGGTGCTCTCGGGCGAAGTGCTTCTCACGTTGCGAGACCCGTCCGCGGGACCCCTCGATCTGGATACGCGCGATCTGCGCATTGCCGCCGTAGAGACGGCGGACGGGGCGCCCTTGCGGCACGAGCTGGGTCCACCCGAGCGCATCCTGGGAGCGCGGATGCGGGTGCACCTTCCGCCCGCGACTCGCGCCATCCGGGTCCGGTACTCGACCTCTCCCCAGGCGTCGGCTCTGCAGTGGCTCGCGCCCTCGCAGACCGCCGGCGGGCAGCACCCGTACCTGTACAGCCAGTGCCAGCCCATCCATGCGCGGTCGCTGGCGCCGCTACAAGATACGGCGCGCATCCGCGTGCGCGCCGGGGCGAGGTTCACCGTGCCGGCGCACCTGCGCGCGCTGATGGCCGCGGCGCCGCTCGGCCGCGAGACGGGGGGCGACGGCGAGGTGGTCGATCTGTTCGAGATGCCGCAGCCGATCCCGCCCTACCTGCTCGCCTTCGCGGTCGGGGACCTCTCGCCGCGGCAGCTCTCGCAGCGCTCGGCCGTGTGGGCCGAACGCAGCGTGGCGGACGCGGCGGCCTGGGAGCTGGACGGCGTCGAGACGATGTTGCATGTGGCGGAGGACCTGTTCGGCCCGTACGAGTGGGAGCGCTACGACGTGCTGGTGATGCCGCCCTCGTTCCCGTTCGGCGGCATGGAGAACCCGCGGCTGACCTTCGCCACGCCCTCGCTGCTCGCCGGAGATCGATCTCTCGTCAACGTCATCGCCCACGAGCTGGCGCACGCCTGGACCGGAAACCTCGTCTCCAACGCCACCCTGGAGCACTTCTGGCTCAACGAGGGCTTCACCGTCTATGCCGAGCGGCGCATCCTCGAGGCGCTGGAGGGCGCCGAGGCGGCCGAGCTGCACGCGGCGGTCGGGCTGCACGAGCTGGAGGTCTCGCTGCAGCGGTTCGCCCAACGGCCGGAGCTGACCCGGCTGCGCACCGAGATGGCGGGGGTCGATCCGGACGAGGCGTACTCCACCGTCCCCTACGAGAAGGGTTACCTCTTCCTGCGCAGGCTGGAAGAGCTGACCGGCCGCGATCGGTGGGACCGGTTCTTGCGCGCGTACCTGGATCGGTTCCGCTTCCAGTCCATCGCCACCGACGACTTCCTCCGGTTCCTCGACGAGCGGCTTCCCGGCGTATCGGCGCGGGCCGGGGCGCAGCGTTGGATCGACGGGCCGGGCCTGCCGCCCGACGCGCCCCGGCCGCAGTCGCGAAGGCTCGAGGAGCTGCGCGAGCTGGCGCGGCGGACGGGGCAGGGTGTGCTGCCCGACGAGAACACGGCGGTCCGCATGCAGCCCACCGAGCTGCTCGTCTTCCTCCAGTCGCTGCCGGAGCTGCCCGGGGAGGTGTGCGGGCAGCTCGACGCGCTGCTCGGCCTCTCGCGCCGCCGCAGCCTGGAGCTGCGGCACACCTTCGTGCTGGTGCAGCTCCGCGCGGGAGTGGAGGCGGGCCGCGAGGCGGCGCGCCGGGTCCTGCGCGAGACGGGCCGGATGAAGTACCTGCGGCCGCTCTATACCGAGCTGGGGAGGCGGCCGCAGACGCGCGCGCTGGCGCGGGAGATCTACGAGGAGGCGCGCGCCTCGTACCACCCGATCGCCCGCACCGTGGTCGAGTCGATCCTCGGCTAGAGGACCAGCGCGAAGCGCTGATCTTTTCGTCAGTGGTGCTCGGCCGCGTGGTCGGCGCCGGCCAGGCGCGTGAGGTACGCGATGCGCGCGCCGGCCTTGCGCAGCCTTCGGACCAGCTCGCGGTTGATGTTCTGCAGCACCAGGACGTACGCCTTCAGGTCCTGCTTGTAGAGCCGGTAGAGGTCCCGGCTGTCCAGCTCCAGGAGCACCGTGTCCCTCTCGGCGACGATGGTGAACGGCCGCGGCTCCATCTCGATCAGCGTGGTCACGCCGACGAAGTCGCCCGGCCGGAAGAGCAGCATGCGGACGTCGCTGCCGTCCTCGCACTTCCGCGTCGCGTAGAGCGTGCCCGAGCGCACGATGTACATCGAGGTCCCGGTCTCGCCCTCGCGGAGCACCACCTCGCCTTGCTTGAATTGCCTCTCGCGCAGCATGTCGGCCAGGGGATCGAAGACGGGACTGCCCGCCAGCCCGCCGAAGAACGAAGTCCTGGCGAGGAACTCCTTGAGGGCGGGATCGACCATGGCGGCGCAGTGTACGCCCGCTGCACTTTCCGCTGCGAGACGCGAGCGGGCGGGCCGGCGGGCCTGAAAATCGCGCGTCCATCCGCCTGTTTGTTCCCACACATTCCCACCCGGTGGCCCGACCGGCAGGGCCGGTCGGAAGGGCGGGGCCCTACCTGTCGCGCTGCTCGGCGGTTCAGCGGGAGCTTGCTTGACAGGTCGGGGGCCTTCGCCGAGTCTGCGCATGCGGTGGATCGAAGTGGGAAGAAATGGAATGAAGGTCCCAGCCGCGGATCGAGGAGCCAAGGATCGTGTCGTTCACCGGCGTCTACCAGCACCAGATCGACGCGAAGGGGCGGACCAGCCTGCCTTCGCGCTTTCGCGAGGTGCTCGCGGCGCAAGGCGCGGACAAGCTCTTCGTCACCACCGATCTTTTCGACGCGTGCCTCCAGGCGTACGCGCCGGCGCAGTGGACCGCCTTCACCCAGAAGGTCGCCGCGCTCTCGCAGTTCGATCCCTCGGTGCGCCTGCTGGTGCGCAGCTTCGTCGCGCCCGCGCAGGAATGCCCGGTCGACAAGGTAGGCCGGATCCTCATCCCGCCCCCGCTGCGCGAGCACGCCGGCCTCACCGAAGAGGTCACCTGGGCGGGCACCGTGGAGCGCATCGAGATCTGGTCGCCCAAGCGGTGGCTCGAGACCCAGAAGGCCGCCCGGGCGCCGGAGGCCCAGGCGCAACTCGCCGCGCGGTTGCACCAGCTGCTCTAGGAGACGACGATGACCGAACGCACGCGCATCCGGGGAGTCGCACAGCGGGAGCCGGCGCGCCCGCGCAGGGCTGAAGGCGCAGCGGTGCTCGCGCTGCAGCCCGCGCCGGGTCCGCGCCCTTCCGGCGCGCGGTGGGAGGATTCGCAGGCGACGGTCGCGGTGCGGGGCGAGCTGGACCGCGACGCGTTGTGGGCCATCGACTACACCATCGGACGCGCTTCGATCGAGGCGGGCCGCATCGTGCTCGACCTGCGGGAGGTCACCCACGTCGACTATTCCGGCGTGGCGGAGCTGGTGGCGCGGCGGCGCGAGCTGCGCGCCCGCGGCGGCGAGTTGGTGGTGGCGGTGCGCAATCCCTACGTGGCGAACATCCTCAAGGCCTCCGGCGGCGCGGAGCTCGCTCTGTGCCGCAGTCCCGAAGAGGCGTTTGCCGAGGTAGCCTGGGCGAAGGCTGGCCTGGCGCGCCGCAGGCAGCAATAGACCTGGACCAACTTCCGTGCACCCCTCCTTCGAGCATCGCACCGTGCTGCGCCGCGAGGCAGTCGCCCTCCTTGCCCCCGCGCCGGGCAAGGTCTTCCTCGACGGCACCCTGGGCGGCGGCGGACACGCCGAGGCGCTGCTCGACGCCGGAGCGCGGGTGATCGGGCTCGACCAGGATCCCGCCGCGCTGCAAGCGGCCCGCGACCGGCTCGGCCCGCGCGGCGAGAGGTTCGTCGCCGAGCAGGCCAACTTCCGCGACGCCCGCGGCGTCCTCGACCGCCTCGGCGTGCCGGAGGTGGACGGCGCGCTCGTCGACCTGGGCGTCTCCAGCCCGCAGCTGGACGATCCGGAGCGGGGCTTCTCCTTCCGCGCCCGAGGACCGCTCGACATGCGCATGGACCCGACCCGGGGCGAGCCGCTCTCGGCGCTGTTGTCGCGCTGGGACGAGAAGGCGCTCGCGCGGATCCTCGACACCCTGGGCGAGGAGCGCTTCGCGCGTCCGATCGCGCGCGCCATCCACCGCGCGCACCGGGAGGGGAAGCTTACGGACACGGCGGAGCTGGCCGACGTCGTCGCGCGATCCATCCCGCGCAAGGCCTGGCCCAAGGACCTCCACCCGGCCACCCGCACCTTCCAGGCGCTGCGCATCGCGGTCAACGACGAGCTGGGCGCCCTCTCCGACTTCGTCGGCGATCTGCCGCGCATCGTGGCGCGCGGCGGGCGCGCGGCGGCGATCAGCTTCCATTCCCTGGAGGACCGCATCGTGAAGCAGGGATTCGCGCAGCTCGCGACCGGTTGCATCTGCCCGCCCCGGCTGCCGGTGTGCGCCTGCGGGCGGGTGGCGCAGTGGAAGGTCCTGACCCGGAAGGCGGTGCAGACGAGCGACGCCGAGCAACGCGAGAACCCGCGATCGCGCAGCGCGCGGCTGCGCGCGGTGGAGCGGCTGGCATGAGCTCCGCAGCCCGCAAGACGGGTCTTCGCGGCCGGCGCTCCGCCTGCGGGCTCCGCCAGCTCGGGGCGGCGATGCTCGCCTGCGCGCTGCTCGCCGCCGCGGCGCTCTTGCAGATCTGGGTGCGCACCCGGGTGACCGAGCAGGGCTACCGCCTCTCGCGCCTCTCCGCCGAGCGCCAGCAGCTCGTCCGCGATCACGAGCGGCTGCAGCTCGCCGCCGCGCGGCTCGGCGGCGCCCAGCGAATCGAGGACCTGGCGCGCGCGCGCCTCGGGATGGGCCCTCCCCCAGCCGATCGGATCATCGTGTTGGTCGGCGGCGCGCTGCGCACGAGCGCCTCGACGGTCGCGTCCAAGTAGGAGGCGGCGGTGCACCAGCGTGGGCTCAGCGCCAGAGGAGAAGCGGGCCGCTGGATGCGGGTCCGGGCGGCGTTGGCCGGCGCCGCGCTCCTGCTGGGCTTCGGCGTGGTCCTCGCCCGCGCCGCCAAGGTGCAGCTCCTCGATCGCGCCCGGCTGTCGCGGCTGGCGCGCGACCAGACCCGCCGCGAGATCGAATGGGCTCCGCGGCGCGGAGCCATCACCGACCGCCGCGGGACGGCGCTGGCGGTCACCCAGGACGTGGACTCGATCTTCGCCGATCCGGCTGCGTTCACCACCCACCGCGATCGCGCCGCCGCTGCCGACCTCCTCGCCCGCGCGCTCCGCGCCGACCGCGCCAAGGTGCTCTCCCGCCTGGCCGGAGAGAAGCGCTTCGTGTGGCTCAAGCGGCGGGTGGACGAGGACACCGCGGCGCGGGTCGCCGGGCTCGGGCTCGACGGGGTCGAGCTGGTCAAGGAGCCGAAGCGCTTCTATCCGCAGCGGGCGCTCGCGGGCCACGTGCTCGGTTTCGTCGGCGAGGAGGGCGGCCAGGAAGGGCTGGAGCGCGAGCTGGACGCCTCGCTGCGGGGCAAGCCCGTCTCCGTGCAGGCCGTGCGCGACGCCCGCGGCGCCACGGTGCTGGCGCAGGGCGCGCCGGACTCCGCCGACTTGACCGGCGCGACCGTCACCCTGACCCTCGACGCGGCCATCCAGCTCTCGGCCGAGCGCGAGCTCTCGCGGGCCGTCGCCTCGTCGCGCGCGGCCGCCGGATGGGCGGCGGTCGTCGACGTGCAGAGCGGCGCCGTGCTCGCGCTGGCCTCGAACCCGGCCTTCGACGCCAACAAGCCTGGCCGCGATCCGGCGGTCTGGCGCAATCGCGCCGTGCAAGACCAACTGGAGCCGGGGTCGACCATCAAGAGCTTCGTCCTGGCGGCGGCGCTCGACGCCGGGGTGCTCGATCCCGCAAAGCCGCTCTACTGCGAGAACGGCGTCTGGGAACGCAACGGTCACCTGCTCCACGACAGCCACAAGATCGGCTGGGCGACGCCCGCGGCCGTCTTGCGCGAGTCGTCCAACATCTGCGCCGCGAAGATCGGCGAGGCGCTCGGCAAGCAGCGGCTCGTCGCCGCGCTCCGCGCCTTCGGCTTCGGCGAGCGCACCGGAGTGGGCCTCCCCGGCGAGGCGCGGGGCGCGCTGCCCGATCCGGGCCGCATGCCGAACATCGCGGTGGATACCGTCTCTTTTGGCCAGGGGCTCTCCGCGACCGGCCTGCAGACGGTGATGGCGATGGCGGCGATCGCGAACGGCGGGGTCCTGCTCAAGCCGTTCATCGTCTCCAAGGTGGCGGCGCCGGACGGCAAGGTGCTGTTGCAGCGCCAGCGCGAGGAGGTGCGGCGGGTGCTGCGTCCGGCGACCGCGCGCGACATCACCGCGATGCTCGAGGAAGTGGTCGAGAAGGGGACCGGGATGAAGGCGCGGGTGAAC
>Ga0137415_10004734_pt1 | contig 13464 bp, 12 predicted proteins | sample CZODoug3_1_1_16f_FD_183082 | JGI IMG/M metagenome (GOLD analysis project Ga0137415, IMG submission 183082) | Vadose zone soil fungal communities from Angelo Coast Range Reserve, California, USA - CZODoug3_1_1_16fungal (Hybrid Assembly) | ecosystem: Environmental > Terrestrial > Soil > Vadose... | reverse complement strand
GGATGATAGCGACGAAATCTTCCTTGGTGAGAACCGTCTCGCTTGCCGGACGGTTCGTCATCAGGCGCTGGTTGATCTTGTAGCGGCCGACGCGACCGAGGTCATATCTCTTGGGCGAGAAGAACAATCTCTCGAGAGCCTGACGCGCGGTCTCGCGATTCGGCGCGTCGCCCGGACGAAGCAGCGAGTAGATCTGCTTGAGGGCCTCTTCGTCGGTGTGCGTCGGATCCTTTGCCAGAGTGTTCTTGATCAGCATCGACTCGGCGCGGCCCGATGTGACGAAGACCTGCACCTTGTTGATCTCGTTCTTGCGCAGCTTCCTGATCAGAGTGTCGGTGAGGTTGTCGCCGACTTCGGCGATCACCTCGCCGGTCTCGGGATCGACTGCATCGACGGCGATGACGCGGCGCGTCGGGCGCTCGCCGCGCTCGATGGCATCGACTTCGTCGCGGAGATCGATCGTCGTGTACGACGCGAATACCTTGACCTTGTCGATGTTCAGGCGGCGGAGGCGGTTGAAGACCTCTTCCGTCAGCTCGTCGCCCTCTTTGACCAGCAACTCGGACTCCTCTCGCTCCAACGCAGCGCGTGCCTTCTTGGTCTTGAGCTTGGGCGCTTCAGGGTTGTGCTGGGTTCCGGCGAGGGCGATGTCCTCTGCGATGATCGCACCGAGCACCTCGCGCTGGTCGACGCGGGACTCACGCTTCCTGACCAGGTCGAGCTCGCGCACCGCGAAGAAGAGGCGCAGGATCTGGGAGTTGGTCCCGTATCCGAAGGCGCGCAGCAAAGCAGTCGCCGGGAATTTCTTCTTCTTGTCGATGTGCACGTAGACGACGTCGTGGATGTCGACGGTGAACTCGACCCACGAGCCGCGGAACGGGATGATGCGCGCGGAGATGAGACGCTGCCCATTCGGGTGCGTCGACTCCTCGAACACGACGCCCGGTGAGCGGTGCAGCTGGCTCACGATCACGCGCTCAGCGCCGTTGATGACGAAAGTCCCGAGCGGCGTGAGGAGCGGAAGCTCACCGAGGTAGACTTCCTTCTCGATGATGTTCTTCGGCCTCTTGCCGGCTTCGGTCGTCTCGAAGACGATGAGCTGGAGGGTGGCTTTGAGCGGCGCGGAGTACGTCATGTCGCGCTCGATGCACTCGGCAACGGAGTACTTGGGCTCGCCAAGAGCGTAGCTCTTGAACTCGAGCGAGAAGTTCTCGTGGACGTCCGTGATCGGGAACAGGTCCTTGAAGACGCGTTCCAGTCCGATGTCCTCGCGGTTCTGCGAGGCGGCGTCGAGCTGGAGCAGCGACTCGAAGGCGCGGGTCTGGATGTCGAGGAGATGCGGCATCTGCATCCCCTGGTCTAGCTTGGCGAATGAAATCTGTTTCATCAGTTCGGGCATGGATCACCTACAGGCGCAAATAGCCCCGCCGCCGTCTTCCGCGAAATTTTCGCGGGTCCGGAGGGGAGCAAATCAAAGTGCTTCAGTTGTGGAACGAGCTTTGGAGTCCAGGTCATATCGTCGCAGTGAGAGTAACGGCATCGGGAGCGGGAGGGCCTCAGCCCTCCGGCTCCCTCGCGATTACTTCACTTCGACGGCTGCACCCTGCTCTTCGAGTTTGGCCCTCATTGCCGCGGCCTCGTCCTTGGTTACACCCGCCTTCACGACGCTGGGGGCTCCATCGACGAGATCCTTGGCTTCCTTGAGTCCAAGTCCGGTCAGCTCGCGCACGACCTTGATGACCTGGATCTTCTTGGCGCCGGCTTCCTTGAGAGTGACCGCGAACTCGGTCTGCTCTTCAGCCGCCGGAGCCGCACCAGCGCCGGCGCCGCCAGCCGCCGGAGCCGCGCCAACGGGCGCCGCGGAAATCGTGACGTTGAACTTGCTCTTGAAAGCCTCGACAAGCTCGGAGAGCTCGAGTACCGACATGTTGCCGATTGCGTCGAGAATCTCGTCCTTGCTCATGGTTGCGTTTGCCATTGTGTTTGTTCTCCGGGGGAAATTTTAGGCGCCTTCGCGCTGAGTCTTGAGCGCGTCGAGCGCGCCTGCAAACATGTAAAGAAGCCCGTTCAGCGCGCCGACGAAGGCGGCCATGGGTGACTGCATGCCGGCAGCGAGATCAGCCAGCATTTGCTCGCGAGATGGAAGCGATGCCATGCGCTTGAGCTGCGCGTTGTCTATCGCCTTGCCCTGGAGCATCCCGCCCTTCATGGCGGGCTTGTCCTCGAACTCCTTCGCGAACTCGGTGAGCACTCTCGCCGCCGCCACTGGATCCTTGCCGACCACGAGGCCGGTTGGACCCTTGAGCGTTGTGCCGACGAGACCACTCTCGTTCACTGCACGGAGCGCCAGCGTGTTCTTGATGACCACGTAATCGATGCCCGCTCTCTTGAGCCGGCGGCGAAGCTCGGTCATCCGCTTCACGTTGAGTCCGGTGAAATCGGTGTAGTAGAGCGACTGGGCGCTCACCAGCTTGTCCCTGAGCTCGGTTACGAGCTGCTCCTTCTCTGATCGCTTCATCACTACGTACGGTAGGGGGTGATGTCGATGTTGACGCCGGGCCCCATCGTGCTCGAGATGGCGACGTTGCGAACGTAGACGCCCTTCGAAGACGCCGGCTTCGCGCGGACGATCTGATCCATGAACGCGGTGAAGTTCGACTCGAGCGCGTCGGCCGCGAACGAAACCTTGCCGATCGCAGCGTGGACGTTACCGGCCTTGTCGACGCGGTATTCGATCTTACCAGCCTTTACTTCACGCACCGCTCTCGTGACGTCGAACGTCACCGTGCCGGCCTTCGGGTTCGGCATCAACCCGCGTGGACCGAGGATGCGTCCGAGCGCGCCGAGCTGACCCATCTTGTCCGGAGTGGCGATGAGGACGTCGAAGTCGAGCCAGTTTTCCTTGATCTTCGCGATGTACTCGGTCCCGACGTAATCGGCGCCAGCCGCTTCCGCCTCTTTCGCCTTGTCGCCGTCGGCGATGACGAGCACGCGCACCGTCTTACCGGTGCCCGCGGGGAGGACTACGGTGCCGCGCACAGCCTGGTCGGCGTGCTTCGGATCGACGCCCAGACGGACCGCTACTTCCACGGTCTCATCGAACTTGGCGAACGCGGCCGACTTGACGATGTCGATGGCCTGACGCGCCTGGTATCTGGTGTCGACGTTCCGCTTCTCGGCGGCTGCCTTGAACTTCTTGCCGTGCTCTTTCATCAGTCCTTCACCTCGATGCCCATCGATCTCGCGGCGCCGGCGACCATTGCCATTGCCGAGTCGATGGACTCGGTGTTCAGGTCGGGGAGCTTGATCTCGGCGATCTTCCTGATCTGCGCCTTGGTGACGGAGCCGACCTTGACGCGGTTCGGCGTGCCGGAGCCCTTTTCAACTCCCGCTTCCTTTTTCAGCAGGACGGCCGCGGGCGGCGTCTTGGTGATGAAGGAAAAGGATTTGTCCGCGTAAATGGTGATCTCGACCGGGAGAATCGTATCCTGGCCCTGCGTCCGAGCGTTGAACTCTTTGCAGAAGGCCATGATGTTGATTCCCTGCGGGCCGAGTGCGGTCCCCACGGGGGGCGCCGGGTTCGCCTTGCCTGCAGGGATCTGCAGCTTGACGAAACCAACTGCCTTTTTTGCCATGATACTCCTCAGTGATTCTAGTCGCGTGGCCCAGCTGTATGGGCTCGCGTCCGACTCCCACGGTGTGATTAGAGTCGTAGTGGTATCCGACTGTGCGCTCCTCGCCTCATCGGCCGCCCCGCGCAAGGGCCATCACCTGCGGCGGGAGTAGCGCCGCTGTGACTTCAGATCATTGGATCGACTGCTCGCGGAGATCGTTTACCCGCGTCCTTCAATTTTTTCCGCCCAAGGTACTAGCGGGTCGTTCTGGTGCAGCCTAGGAAATTAACCGGTTAGGTCCCGGATTAGTAGCCCTTCAACTGTAAATAATCGAGCTCTACACTAGTGGGCCGTCCAAAGAGCGAAACGGACACCCTCACCTTCCCCTTGTCGGGCAGAACTTCCTCGACGGTACCGTTGAAATCGGTGAACGGCCCTTCGGTGATCGCCACTGCCTGACCGACGAGGAATGGGATCTCTTCCTTGACCTCTTCCGGCACGGAATCGTCGGCGACGCCAAGGAGCCGGTTCACCTCTTCGGGACGGAGCGGCTGCGGGAGTCGCTCGTGCCCGACGAACTTGATGACGCCCTGGATGCCGTTGATCGTGTGCGCGGTCTCCTGGTCCATCACCATCTCGACTAGCACGTACCCCGGATAAATCTTGCGCTCGACGTTCACCTTCTTCCCGTTCTTGATCTCGACCGCTTCCTGCGTGGGAACCAGCGCCTGGCGGATCGCCCGCTCGTCGGCAGGGCGTGGGTCGGCGTCGATCCGGCGCTGGATCAGCGAGCGGACCTTGTTCTCATGACCGGAGGTCGTCTGGATCGCGTACCAGCGGTGGTCGGCGGTGGTCACGATCATCGTCTCGAGAATAGAGATGGGATGCCCTGAACGAGAATGAGCTGCAGAATGAGGTCTATCGCGCCGATGATCGCGCCCAGGAAGAGCACGAAGATGATGATCTTGATCGTCGTGTCCTTCAGCTGAGCCCGGTCGGGCCAGGTGACCTTCCGCATCTCGTCCTGGACATCGTGATAGAACTGGACGATCCGGCTCGGAAGGCTCCGGCGCTCGACTACTTCAACGGCCATTTATTTCGTTTCCTTGTGGAGCTTGTGCGCGTTGCAGCGCGGGCAATACTTCTTCCACTCGACGCGCTCCGGGTGCAAGCGCTTGTTCTTGTCGGTGAAATAATTGCGATTCTTGCAGACCTCGCAGGCCATTATGATTTTTTCGCGTGCCATTGTTTGCTTCCTACTTGAGGATCTTGGTTACTACGCCTGCTCCAACTGTTCTGCCGCCTTCTCTGATCGCGAAGCGGAGACCTTCGTCCATGGCGATCGGCGTAATCAGCTCGATCGTCATCTGCACGTTGTCCCCAGGCATCACCATCTCCATGCCCTCGGGCAACTCCACTGAGCCGGTTACGTCGGTCGTCCTGAAGTAGAACTGCGGACGATAACCCTTGAAGAAGGGCGTGTGCCGCCCGCCCTCTTCCTTGGTCAACACATAAACCTCGGCCGTGAACTTGGTGTGGGGCGTGATTGACCCCGTCTTGGCCAAGACCATCCCGCGCTCCACGTCCTCCTTGTTGATACCACGGAGGAGGAGACCCACGTTGTCACCTGCCTGGCCGTCGTCGAGCAACTTCCTGAACATCTCGACGCCCGTGATGACGGTCTTCTTGTCGCTGTTGAACCCGATGAGCGAGACTTCCTCTCCGACCTTGATCTTCCCCTTCTCGATACGTCCAGTCGCTACGGTGCCACGACCGGTGATCGAGAACACGTCTTCCACGGGCATCAGGAAGGGCTTATCCGTCTCACGCTTGGGCTGCGGGATATAGGAGTCCAGCGCATCCATCAGCTCCCCGATCTTCTTCCCGTACTCCGAGTTCGGGTCACCGCTCTCCAGAGCCTTCAAGGCACTGCCCTTGATGATCGGCGTGTCGTCGCCCGGGAAGTCGTAGCTCGACAAGAGCTCTCTTACCTCGAGCTCGACCAGGTCCAGGAGCTCGGCGTCGTCCACCATGTCCACCTTGTTCATGAACACGATGATGTAGGGCACGTTGACCTGCTTGGCGAGCAAGATGTGCTCTCTCGTCTGCGGCATCGGGCCGTCTGCGGCACTTACCACGAGAATGGCGCCATCCATCTGCGCGGCACCCGTGATCATGTTCTTCACATAGTCGGCGTGTCCCGGACAGTCGACGTGCGCGTAGTGCCGCTTGTCGCTCTCGTACTCGACGTGCGCGGTCGCGATCGTGATGCCCCTTTCCCTTTCCTCGGGCGCCTTGTCGATCTGGTCGAATGCGACTGGCGATGCCAGTCCCTTCTTGGCCTGGATCGCCGTGATCGCCGCCGTCAGAGTGGTCTTGCCGTGATCGACGTGGCCGATCGTGCCGACATTCACGTGTGGCTTCGTACGCTCAAATTTGGCTTTGCTCATTTCTTATCTCGCCTTTGCGGTGACTTTATTGATGATTTCTTCAGCCTTCGATTTTGGTACTTCCTCGTAGTGCGCGAACTCCATCGAGTAGACCGCTCTTCCCTGCGTCATCGATCTGAGCTTCGTGGAATATCCGAACATCTCCGACAGCGGCACCTGCGCATCGATCACCTGCGCTTCGCCGCGCTGATTCATTCCGCCAATCCTGCCGCGGCGCGATGACAGATCGCCGAGCACGTCACCCATGTACTGATCGGGCGAGACGACCTCTACCTTCATAATGGGCTCGAGGATGATGGCTCCCGCTCTCTTCGCGGCTTCCTTGATCGCCATGGATCCGGCGATCTTGAACGCCATTTCGCTGGAGTCTACGTCGTGGTACGAGCCGTACACCAGCTCGGCCTTCACATCAACCATTGGATAACCGGCCAGCACTCCTCCCTCGAGCGCCTCGCGCATTCCCTGCTCCGCCGGCTTGATGAACTCACGCGGAATCGTTCCGCCGACGATCTTGTCCTCGAAGATGAATCCTTCGCCCTGCTTCGCCGGCTCGATGTTGATCACCACGTGACCGTACTGACCCTTACCGCCGGACTGGCGAATGAACTTGCCTTCGACTTTCTCCACGCGCTTTCTGATCGTCTCGCGATACGCAACCTGCGGACGGCCGATGTTCGCATCGACCTTGAACTCGCGCTGCATGCGGTCAACGATGATCTCGAGGTGGAGCTCGCCCATTCCGGAGATGATCGTCTGGCCCGTCTCCGCATCGGAGTGCACGTGAAAGGTCGGGTCCTCTTCGGATAGCTTCTGCAGCGCGATCGCCAGCTTGTCCTGATCGGCCTTCGTCTTCGGCTCGATCGCGACATCGATGACCGGATTCGGGAACTTCATCGCCTCGAGGATGATCGGCGAATCTTCCATCGTCATCGTGTCGCCGGTGCGCGTGTCCTTGAGCCCGATCGCAGCTGCAATGTCGCCGGCGAGAACTTCCTGGATCTCTTCGCGTTTGTTGGCGTGCATCTGGAGGAGACGTCCCACCCGCTCCCGCTTGTCCTTCGTCGCATTGTAGACGTAGGAGCCGGAGCTCAGAACTCCCGAATACACACGGAAGAACGTCAGCTTACCGACGAATGGATCGGTCGCAATCTTGAACGCCAGGGCCGAGAACGGCTCATCGTCCTTCGGGTGTCGTTCAGCCGGCTCGCCGTCTGGCAGATGTCCTTCGACGGCGGGCACATCCTCCGGCGACGGAAGGAAGTCGACGACTGCATCGAGCATCGCCTGCACGCCCTTGTTCTTGAACGCGGCGCCACACAGCACTGGAACGATGAATCCGCCGACCGTGGAGCTTCTGATGGCGTGTCGGATCTCGCCGTTGGTGAGCTCCTTGCCGCTGAAGTACTTCTCGATCAGCGCCTCGTCGTGCGAGACGGCGGCTTCGATCACGTCATGGCGGGCCTTTTCCATCGCCTCGCGATACTGCTCGGGAACTTCCGTAATCTCGAACTTCTTGCCCAGCGATTCGTCGTCGAAGATGTATTGCTTGCGCTCGATGACATCGATGTGGCCGGTGAACGTCTCGCCATTTCCGACGGGGAGCTGGATCGGATAGGCATTCTTGGTAAGTCGGTCGCGAATCATCCGCATACAGCGGTCGAAATCGGCTCCGACGCGGTCCATCTTGTTGGCGAAAATGAGCCGCGGGACCTTGTAGCGGTCGGCTTGGCGCCAGACCGTCTCTGTCTGGGGCTCGACACCGGCAACGGAGTCGAGCAGAGTTACGGCGCCGTCGAGTACTCGAAGAGAGCGCTCGACTTCAACGGTGAAATCGACGTGGCCCGGGGTGTCGATGATGTTGATGCGATACTCGATGTCATTACGCGTCCAGAACGCCGTCGTGGCCGCGGACGTGATCGTTATGCCGCGCTCCTGCTCCTGCTCCATCCAGTCCATCGTCGCGGTGCCTTCATGCACCTCGCCGATTTTATGGGTTTTGCCGGTGTAGTAGAGGACGCGCTCCGTCATAGTCGTCTTCCCGGCATCGATGTGGGCCATGATGCCGATATTACGGTAGCGGTCGAGCGGGGTATGTCGTGCCATGATCTCTGGAAACTCTCTCTATAGAAGCAGCTCGAAACAGCTGGAGCCGGTGGTCTCAGTTCAACAAAAACGCGGGTGGACCATGCGCCCCTGACGGGACCGGTATCCATCCGCTGCCGCCGGGTGCACCCGCAACTCTTTCACAGGTGGGGACTCGAGGCGCGCCGGCTCTGCCCTAAGGCACGTCACCGGCGATCAATTTTTAATTCAGGCAGGCGCGGTAAACCGCGTTCCGCCATAGCCTTGTAAAGTTATTCCGGAACTGAGTTAAGTCAATGGGACCGGATTGGAATTCTCAGGCTTCGGTCTCATCAATAGGTAGACAGGCCAGCTCAGCGCTAGCAGCACGAGAGAGTAGACGCTGTTCCGAGTGTCCGCCAGAAACACCCCCACCAGGAACCCGAGCGAGACCAGCAGGACCAATCCGGTCGTCCACGGATGCCCTTTTGCCCTGAACGGCCTTGGCGCGCTCGGCTCCCGCTTCCTCAGAATGAACACGCTCGCGAAGATCAAAGCGTACTGCGCGACGAACAAGAACGCGGTCACGGCGAGCACGACTTCAAAGGTGCCGGTAGCGACCAGGGCGATCACCACCACCGCGCTGAGAAAGAGGGCGACCACTGGAGTACCACCGCGATTCACGTAACTCGCACCAGGCACGAAGCCGAAGACGCTCAACCGATGGAGCACTCTGGAGGTCATCAGCTGGTACGCGTTCACCGCGCTCAGCAGGGAGACGATGGTCAGAACGCGAATGACCGTATCACCCTTCGCTCCAAATATCTCATTCGCCGCTGTCGCTGCTACAAGCGGCTGGCCAGCCATTTTGTCTATCGGCAGGACATACAGGAATCCAATGTTCACGAGCAGATAAATGACGGCCACCGAGATCACTCCGCCAAAAATCGAGCGCGGAATGTCCCGAGCCGGATTTCGCAGCTCTCCCGAGAAATAGACGATCCCGTTCCACCCGTCATAAGTGAAGATCACAGCTTGCATCGCCAGAACAAACGCCACCACAAAGGAAAAACCCGTTGGTCGGTGGGTCGAACCGCTGTTCCCGCCGAAACCCCGCCCGAGCAGGAAGCACGCGCCAACCAGAATCGCGAACGCGATTGTCTTGGCGATCGCGGTAAGATTCTGGGTCAGGCTACCCGGCCTCACTCCCCGCCACTGTATGAGCGAGAAGGCGACGATCACCGCGCACGCAATGAGGGAAGTCAGTCCCTTTGAGATCGCGAAGAGAAGCGTGACGTACTCACCGATCACGATGGCGGCGAGCGCAGCGCTGCTGCACGTCGACAGCCAGTCGCTCCACCCGATCACGAAGCCGGCATAAGGCCCCATCGAGCGGCGGAGGAACACTGTGTACCCTCCCGACTCTGGCATCATCGTCGCCAGCTCCGCGAGTGCGTTAGCGCCGAGCGCGGCATACAGGGCACCGATGATCCAGACACCGATGAACAGCCAGGGCGTCGGAAGGAGCTGCGCGACAACTCCCGGGTTCCGCAGTATTCCGGATCCAATTGTGTTTCCGATGGTTATGGAGAGTCCGAACAGCACTCCCAGAACCGCCAGCAAACCAAGACTCGGTCGAGCCGCTGCAACCGCTCCTGGCTCTGGAGCTGCCGCGAGTTCGCTCACTCGCGCGCTTTTAGACGCGATGATCCGTTGTTGCCTGCTGGGCGCTCCATGAAGTCCGCAAGCAGCTCGTGGAAATGGTGTGTGCCCACTTCACGCCGCTCCGAGTACCTACCGCGGTCATAGAGCCGCGACCGCACACCGCGCTGAACTGATTCGACGACTTCTTCATCCTCCATCTCGACGCGATGTAGTCCGGCTCCAACCCCGCTCTCTCTTAGCGACGCGTGCCACACGTAGGAGTGGAACGAGACCTTGGTGCGACCTGCGGCGAGTGGCGTGACGACGTTGAGCGACAGTCCCCACGGATAGAAGTTGAACATGATGTTGGGGAAGAGCCAGAAATAGTACGCGCCGACGCGCTCCTTTGCGTCAGGATGATCCTTCGGGAGATCGAAAGCGGGCTCGCCTTGTTTCGCGATCCCGAGCTGCAGGTTCCCCCAACGGAATCGCTCAGTCCTGTATCCGGAGTAATCGAGTTTCTCGGCCAGTCCCGCATGCACGTACGGGATATGGAACTCTTCGAGATAGTTGTCGCAGTACAGCGCCCAGTTGGCGTTGATCAGATAATCCATCGATGCCGCGTTGTCGCGCACGAATTCGTCGAGCGGCATCCACGACACTCGATCGCGGACGGGTGCGATCCATTCCTCGAACGGCATCTCGGGCGCGAGCCCACTGAACAGCAGTGGCCCCAGGCGCTCGAGCGTCAGCTGGGGAAGATTGTCCTTCTCCGACGGAAAGCCGACAGTCGTGTCGAACTCCGGCATTGACACGAATTTTCCGTCCAGCGAATACTTGCGGCCGTGGTACCTGCAGCGAAGAGAGCGGGCGTGTCCTTCGCCTTCAACGACTATCGCGCCACGATGGGTGCAGACGTTCGACAGACAACGGACCGTACCTTCGTCGTCAGAAGTGAGGACGAGAGGCTCGTTCAGGCACCCTTCGAGGAGTGTGAATGGCGAAACACGCCCCGGTGCTTTCACGCGCGCACCATCCCCGATCCACTGCCAGCTACGCGCGAAGACGCGGTCCTTTTGCAGCTCGAAGTACTCCGGGTCGGAATAGACGCGCGCCGGCAGTGTCGATGCTCGGCGGATGTCTTTGTCTATCTCGAACTTCATTGCGCGAATTTAGCTCGGTACTGGTAACTGCAACAGAACGGGTGCGAGTCGTGAGTAGCGTAGATGCGAGGTACCAGTTCACTACGCCCAGACCTATCCCCGCGGCGTTCGAAACAACTGCTTGTGTCTAACGCCAGTATTGACGTCTGGGCGTAGTGAACTGGGAACTGCCAGCTATGCTACTCACAACTCGCACCCGTTCTGTTGCAGTTGACCTAGAGTTTGCAGAGCCCGCCGTAGGTCTCCGGCCGCCGATCCCGAAAGAATTGCCAGACGTTCCGTACCTCACGGATCTTATCCAGATCGAGCTCCGCCGTAAGCAGCTCGTCGCGGTCGCGCGAGGCTTGGGCCACTATCTGCCCGCGCGGATCGCAGAAGTAGCTCTGCCCGTAAAACTCGCCGATGCTCCACGGCTTCTCGAACCCAACTCGATTGATCGCGCCGACGAAGAACGCATTCGCCACTGCGTGCGCCGGTTGCTCGAGCTTCCATAGATACTCCGACAGACCGGCCACGGTCGCCGAGGGGTTGAACACGATCTCGGCGCCGTTCAGTCCGAGCTCGCGGGCGCCCTCGGGAAAATGCCGGTCATAGCAGATGTACACGCCAATGTCCGCGTACTGAGTCTTGAACACGGGGTATCCGAGATTACCAGGCTTGAAATAGAACTTCTCCCAGAAACCGGGCGCGGTGTGCGGGATGTGGCTTTTCCTGTACTTCCCCAGATATGCCCCATCTGCGTCGATCACTGCGGCAGTGTTGTAATAGACGCCGGTCTCGTCTTCCTCATAGATCGGGGAGATGATCACCATCGAATACTTCTTCGCGACTTCCTGCATCAGGCGAGTGGTCGGCCCATCAGGAATCTTCTCGGTTGCGTCGTACCAGCGGGTATTCTGTTCGGCGCAGAAGTACGGGCCGGTGAAGATCTCCTGCATGCAGATTATCTGCACGCCCTGCTTCCCCGCCTGATCGAGAAACTTCATGTGCTTCTCGATATTTGCCTCGCGGATCTTTTTCAACGGCGCGTCCGTAGCGCCGGCGTGCGATGCTTGAATCAAACCGCATTTTACTACACGAGGCATCCAGCTCTCCTTATGATTTTGTATCGAGGGGCGCGACAACCTCGCGCCGCATCAGCAGCCAGTAAATCACAAAACTGAGTCCGAACGTTACGAACCAGGCGTACGAATAGAGTTGATCGAAGAAGTCAGGTTGCGCAACTCGTCCACCGGGTGTGACCGCTGCACGCACAAACCCCGGCGCCACCGGAAGAACGGCCAGAACGAGCGCAATCACGGCGCGCGGATTGACCCCGCCCCAATACTTGTAGCGTCCATTCATGCGGAATAAATCGTCGACGTCGAGACGCTGCTTTCTGAGCAGCCAGTAGTCACAGATGAGAATTCCGCCCAGCGCGCCCATCAGGCTGGAATAGCCGATGAGCCAGGTGAAGATGTACGCGCCAGCGCCTGCGTACAGCTTCCACGGCATCATTAGAATTCCGATGATCGCCGTGATGATGCCGCCGGTTACGAAGCTGATTCGCTTTGGGCTCAGGTGGGAAAAATCGTTCGCCGGCGAGACGACGTTGGCAGCCATGTTGGTGTGCAGCTGCGCCGCCAGCACGATGAGCGCCGCAAAGATTATCAGGACCGGCCCGCCGATCATGGTGACGAGGACAACCGGATCCCAAACCGCCTTGCCGAATATCACGATCGTCGCGCTCGTAACCGCCACACCGATGAACGCGAAGGTGGTCATGGTCGTCGGCAGACCGAGCGCCTGACCGGTGACCTGCGAGCGTTGGCTCCTCGCGTACCGCGTGAAATCCGGAATGTTGAGACTCAGCGTTGCCCAGTAACCGACGTTCGCCGTAAGCGCCGGCGGAAAGAGCTTCCAGAACGAAACGTTCTGAGTCTTGCCTTGCAGTCGCTGGGATTCCGTGAGGATGTGCCCCAATCCTCCCCCATGCCTGATCCCCCAGAGCAGCAGCAGGATTCCGCCCGTGAGGAGAAATGGCGCGGCGTAGCTGCCAAGGATTTTGATTCCTTCGATGCCTCTCGCGATGATGGCGACCTGAAGCAGCCAGAACAGCGCGAACGCCAGGGCCACGCCTCCGGTGACATTGCTCCAGCTCGGCCACGCGGCAACGAAAAGCGTATTCAACGCCAGCGCGCCGATCCATGTCTGAATTCCGAACCACCCGCAGGCGACTACCGCGCGGAGCATCGCCGGAATGTTTGCTCCTCGCACTCCGAAGCTCGCTCGACACATCACTGGAAAGGAGATCCCGTATTTGGTTCCAGCGTGGGCGTTGAGAATCATCGGGATGAGCACGATGACGTTTCCAAGAAGAATCGTCATCAGCGCCTGCCACCACGTCATCCCTTCCTGCATGAGTCCCGACGCGAGCGTGTACGTGGTGATGACAACGCTCATGCCGATCCACAGCGCCGCGATGTTGTAAGTGGACCATGTGCGGCGGGACAGCGGAGTCGGCGCGAGATCCTTGTTCCAGAGTGGACTCTC
>Ga0137415_10004732_pt1 | contig 13464 bp, 10 predicted proteins | sample CZODoug3_1_1_16f_FD_183082 | JGI IMG/M metagenome (GOLD analysis project Ga0137415, IMG submission 183082) | Vadose zone soil fungal communities from Angelo Coast Range Reserve, California, USA - CZODoug3_1_1_16fungal (Hybrid Assembly) | ecosystem: Environmental > Terrestrial > Soil > Vadose... | reverse complement strand
GACGACAACACGGAAAAAACACTCGCTGCTCCCATCAGACGCAGCACTTCACGACGGTCCATGGTCCCTCCCGAGGTTCGGCCCATAATTGCTCGTTGAAAGTTACCCCTGTATGAAAGCCACCGCAACCTGCAATATTTTGTCACGGCTTTGCAAATCAACCCGACCTTCAGGCCTGAAATACGCAAAAGCCAATTTTGTGCAATTGCAGCAGGTTTAAATTCATGGAAAACAAAAGGAGTAGAAACCACCAGCAGAGCGAAGGCAGCAGGTCAAAGTGGCGGATGAACCTGTAAGCCGGATTCTGTTCGGTGCACCGCTTTGCAGCAGCGCGCCGTGACGATCATTCCTCTAGGCCGCACCTCGCGATGCGGCTCCAGCAACCTACCCGAGGGTTCTGACGGGCCGGGCCAGCCCTCCCCTCCTATTTGGTCTTGCACCACGCGGGGTTTGCCATGCCAGCGCCATTACTGACGCCGCGGTGGGCTCTTACCCCACCTTTTCACCCTTACCTGCGCGCGAACCATGAAGACATCCCGAAGGTTTTCCTCCGGGCTATCACCGGGTGTCGCACCGCCGGCGGTATATTCTCTGTGGCACTGTCCGTGAACCGTTACGACGCCCGCCTCGGAAGGCGGCCGCTACAACAGCTCCCCTGGCGTTACCAGGCGCGTTGCCCTTCACCCTGAGAGCCGCAGGCTCGAAGGGTTCACCCGCGCGCCGCAGCCTCAAAGCTATTTCTTCACTCGCGTGAAGTGGTGTCCGGACTTTCCTCCCGCCCAGCCCGCTTGCGCGAACCAGGCCAGCGATCATCCAGCTCACCCGCCGAATCCATTATATCGCAAGCGAAGCAGCTTAACTCGCCCTATCAATTGGGATTTGTTACCAGGCTACTCTCTATTTCAGTTGGCGATGCATTACCAAAGCGTCCACGAATCCCAATGTCGGATGCTCGAAGGCAAGTGGAAGCCTCCCAACAATGTTGAAATCGAGGCTGGTCCACAATTTGATCGCGCGCTCGTTGGTGCTGACCACGAAGTTGAATTGCATCGCGCGAAAGCCGCGCTCCCTGGCTCGCTCCAGCGAATGCAGGCACATCTGCCGCGCGATGCCACGCCCCCGTGCGGCTGACGCGGTGACGTAGCCACAATTCGCCACATGCGCGCCTCCGCCCTGTTGATTCACCTTTAGGAAATATGTCCCCAACACCGTGCCGTCTTCTTTCAGCACGAAAGTCTCTTTGTCCGCAGCGAACCAGTATTCGAGCGCCTGTTGCTTGCTCATGTCGTGCGGGAGGGTATACGTCTCACCGCTGCGAATCATTGGCTCGAGAATCTCCCAGATTGCATCGCGATCGCTGTCCGTGGCGGGATGGATGGCCAAGCAAGCGTCCTTACTTAAGTCCGATGAGTTTTTCAAATTCGGATTCGGTGAGGATGGTTACACCGAGTTCTTTGGCTTTGTCGTATTTGGAGCCAGGGTCCGCGCCGACTACGACGTAGTCGGTTTTTTTGCTGACGGAGCCGCTGAGCTTGCCGCCGTGCTGCTGCACGAGTTCGCCGGCTTCTTCGCGGCTGCGGTGTTCGAGGGCGCCGGTGAAGACGAAGGATTTGCCGGCTAATTTCTGGCTCTTGATTTCGCGTTTCTCGGCGGTTGGGCGGACTCCCGCGGCTTGCAGCTTTTTGATCAGCTTGCGGTTGGCGGGCTCGCTGAAGAATTCGACGATGGCTTCGCTGACCTTAGGGCCTACCTCGGCGACTTTTTCCAGATCCTCGGCCTTGGCGTCCGCCAGTTCTTCCAGCGAACCGAAATTCTCGGCGAGCAATTGGGCTGTGCGTTCGCCCACGAAACGTATTCCAAGCGCGTAAATCAGGCGCGAAAGCGGGTGCTTCTTGCTGGCGGCGATTTCATCCAGGAGATTCTGCGCCGATTTTTCGGCCATGCGCTCCAGGTTCGCCACCTGATCGAGTTTCAGCGAATACAAATCGGCGACATCCTTTACCAAACCTTTGTCCACCAACTGGTCCACAATTTTTTCGCCGAGCCCGTCGATGTCCATGGCGTGGCGGCCCGCAAAATGCAGCAACGACTCTTTGCGCTTTGCCGGACACGCGGCATTTACGCAACGATATGCGACTTCGCCTTCGGCTTTGTGAATCGCGCTGCCGCACTCCGGACATTTCGCGGGCATGCGGAAAGGACGGCGATTCTTCCCTTCCTTCACCACCTTCAGGACGTGAGGAATCACTTCGCCTGCGCGCTCGATCAAAACGGTGTCGCCAATTTGCAGGCCCAGGCGCTCAATTTCATCCATGTTGTGCAGCGTGGAGCGGCTCACAGTTACGCCGCCGACCTGCACAGGCTCGAGCACCGCAACGGGGGTAAGCGTTCCGGTGCGGCCCACTTGCACGATGATGTCGTTCACCACCGTGGTTTCCTGGCGCGCGGGATATTTATAAGCGATGGCCCATCGCGGCGCCTTGGCGGTGAAGCCGAGTTCGTTCTGCAACGCGGTGGAATTTACTTTGATGACCACGCCGTCAATTTCGTAGGCGAGTTTCTCGCGCTTGGCGTCCCACGTCTCGCAATACTTGATGACCGCCTCGATCCCATCGCAGCACTTCCAGTCGTCGCTGGCGCGGAAATGCAGCTTCTTCAACGCCTCCAGCGAATCCGAGTGCTTTGGGAATGGCACTTTGCCATCCACATAGAGGTAATACGCAAAGAAATCCAGCTTGCGCTGCGCGGTAATCGAAGGATCCAGAACGCGGAGCGATCCCGCCGCCGAATTCCGGGCATTCACAAAAATTTTGCCGCCGGTCTCTTCCTGCTGGCGGTTCAAAGCCTCAAACGCCTTGCGCGTCATCAGGATCTCGCCGCGCACCTCAAAACTTTTCGGGAGCTTCAGCTTCTTCACGGCGGCATCGTCCATGCGCAGCGGAATCGAGCGAACCGTCTTCACGTTGGGTGTGACGTCTTCGCCGGTGGTGCCATCGCCGCGAGTGACTCCGCGCACCAGCATGCCGTTTTCATACTGCAGCGAAATGCTCAGGCCGTCGAACTTGTGCTCGGCAATGTACTCAATGTCTTCCCTGCCGGTGCCTTCGCGGACGCGGCGGTCCCAATCCCTCAGCGCGTCGTAGGAAAATGCATTGTCCAGGCTGAGCATGGGCCGCGCGTGGCGGACAGTTGTGAACCCTTCGCGCGGCGTGCCGCCAACGCGGACAGTCGGTGAATCGGGCGTGGCGAGTTCCGGATGCGCCGCTTCGATTTCCTTCAGGCGATTCATCAGCCGGTCAAACGCGGCATCTGAAATTTCGGGAGCGTCTTCGACGTAGTAGAGATACTCGTGGCGGCGAATTTTCTCGCGGAGTTCTTCCGCCTCTTTTCGCAGGGCCGAGATTGAGGTTTTCGCCATTTCCGCCTTTGCCATGGGAACCTCGCAACGTTGAGGCCAAACGCTTCGTATTATATAGGCAGGTGGCGGCGGGGCTGAAGGGGACTGTGTTGCGTGGCCCTGAGGTGAAGCTGCAACGAAAAAGGGGGAAGTCGAAATGACAAGTGGGAACGCAGCAAGAGCAATCGGGATGGCCGGACTGGCTTGTGGAGTGCTGGACATCACGGCGGCGCTGGTGGTTTACGGTTCGATGGGATTGAAGCCGTTGCGATTGCTGCAAGGAATCGCGGCGGGTGTGCTCGGCCCGAAATCGTTTCAGGGAGGCATGGGCACCGCTCTGCTTGGATTGGCGCTGCATTTCGTGATCGCGTTCGGGGCGGCAACCGTCTATTTCGCGGCGAGCCGGGGAATGCGGATTTTGGTCGAGCAGGCTGCGCTGTTTGGCGCGCTTTACGGTATCGCGGTGTACTTCTTCATGAACCGAATTGTTGTGCCGCTCTCGGGTGCGACGAAGTTCCCCTTCTCTGTGAAGATGATGGTGATCGGGGTGGTGATCCACATCTTTTGCGTGGGCCTGCCGATTGGCCTAAGCATAAGGCGTTTTGGAAACTAAGGTTTGTTGGACGAGATTGGCGGCTGCCGTGCACTGAGTTTCCAGTTAGAATGGCTCTCTACAGACGATGCTGGCCGATCTGAAGACCGGCCACTACACGGTGCCTGGACCATGGATACGCAATTTCAGAACGCGCTGCTGATTCATAACCCCAACGCGGGGAGCGGCGGCAACGCGCGGCGGCGCTTGATTGACGAAGCGCGCCATTTCCTGTCGCAGAACGGCATTCAGGCGGAGCTGGCGGAAACGACCGGGCCGGGTCACGCAACGGAAATTGCGCAGAAGGCGACGCGCGACGGGCGCGAACTGGTGATTGCCTGCGGCGGTGATGGCACGCTGAATGAAGTTGTGAACGGCCTGGCCACAGCGCAGAACGGCCACCGCGTGCCGCTGGCGCTTTTGCCCGGCGGCACGGCGAACATCCTGGCGAAAGAGTTGAACCTTCCCTGGGATATTCCGGGGGCCGCAAAACATTTGTTAAATGCGGATGTGCATGAGATTGCGCTGGGCCTGGCGAAGCCGCTGGAGCAACCGGAGAAGGCGCGGTATTTCCTCAGCGTCTCGGGCTGCGGACCGGATGGAATGATTGTGTACTCGGTGGATCTGGGTCTGAAGGCGCGCGTGGGAATTCTGGCGTACTGGTGGCAAGGGGCGCGCGAGGTACTGCGCTACACCTTCCCGAGATTTCGCGTGCGCACAGGCAACCGCCAGATGGAGGCGACACTTGTCGTGGTGGGCCGGACAAAAAATTATGGCGGGCCGTTCAAAATTACGGACCAGGCGGATCTGTTCGAAGATCAATTTGAAGTGATGGCGCTGACGACGCAGAGCGGTCTGAAATATTTGAGTTATCTGCCGACTCTGTGGATGGGCAACCTGCGCAAGGAAGAAGACGTGCATTTCTGGAAAGCGGATACGCTGGTGTGCGAGCCGCTGGATGCGAATCCCGTCTACGCCCAAGTGGATGGAGAGCCGTTGGCGCGGCTTCCAGTGGAATTTTCGATTGTGCCAAAAGCGCTGAAGTTGCTCGTTCCACGCGGGAAAGTTGCCAGCACGATTGTTTCTTCGTTGAAACCCTAGTCGTGGATCCTGCCACACATGCACTGACATCGTTTGCATTGGCCCGAGGAATTTTCCCGCGACGGCCGTGGTGGTTTGTATTGGGCGTGGTGTTGGCGGGAACGATTGCGGATTTTGATTTGGTGTCGGCGCTCGTTGGGCCGGGAGCGTATCTTTCCACCAGACATACAATTTCACATTCGGTTTTGGGAGCGGTGGCGGTGATTGCGGTTTCGGTGGGGATTGCCGTCGGGCTAAGAGTAAAGGGCGGCCCATCCCGCACACCCGTCCGGGACGCAGAAAACGCGGTTCAGAAAACGGGCCGTACAATCGACACGGGAATCATGATGTTGCTGATCGCGGCTGCGTTGGCGGCAGTGCTGCATGTGTTGATGGACGTGTGCACATCAGCGGGTGTTGCGCTGCTGTGGCCGTGGCGAATGACACGGTTTGCTTGGGATTGGCTGCCGGGTGTGGACCCGTGGATTCTAGCGCTGCTGCTGGCGGGCATTTTACTGCCGGAACTGTTTGGGCTGGTCGGCTCGGAAATCGGGGCCAAAAGTAAGGCGCCTCGCGGGCGCAACGGCGCGATTGCGGCTCTGGCACTGGCGCTGATTTACGTTGGGGTGCGCGCGACGCTGCATGGGAATGCGGTTGCGCAACTCGATGCACACACCTATCGAGGCGAATCGCCGCGGAGGTTGGCGGCGTTTGCCGACCCGGTTTCACTGCTGAGCTGGCACGGTGTTGTAGAGACGACCAAGCAGATTTGCGTGGTGAACGTGCCGGCGTCAGAAAGCACGCGATTCGATCCGGAGAGTGGGTTGTGCGTTCACAAGCCGGAAGACTCTCCTTTGCTGCAAACGGCGGTGCAAACTGGCGCGACAAAAAAATTCCTCCAAGCAGCACGCTTCCCGAAGGCGAGCGTCGGAGCCACGGAAGATGGAGCGGAAGTGGTGGTGCGAGACGTGCGGGATTCCGCAGAAAATGAGACGCGGTTTGCGATAGCCGTGAGAATTTTGTTGGATCATAAAGGGCGAGTGACTAGCCAGCAGACGCTTTGGGCTAGCGAAGTACACCTGCGGTGAATAGTTGTTCTAACACCAAGCCACATTCCAAAGTAAGCGACACCCAAGAGCACAGCCAGGAATGGCTGTGCCACAAGAGCGGCTAGGTGGATTGCTCTGGTTTAGGATGGAGGATTAGGCGGGAGACCAGGTAGCTGAGCAGGACAAATAATATAATGACCACGGTGGCTTCGAGTTTGTGGCCCTTCAAGTACGGAATCGCATCGTTGCCGTAGCGAATCGCCAAATAGCCGATGCCGAAGTAGCGGATTATGCGGGCCAGCGTAATCGCGGATGTGTAACTCCAGAGCGGGACTTCGAAAACGCCCGCGGCAAACACAAAAAACTTGAATGGCGTTGGCGGTGGCAGCAGCGCGGCGATCAGCATGCCGACGAAGCCGTTTTCCTCGACCCAGTGGCGTATGGCCGCGGCGCGGTGGCCTGCTTTCCGGTGAAAGAACGCTTCCCCTCCCTTTCGCGCGATGAAATACAAAAGCACACAGCCGAGGACGGAGCCGGTTGCGGCCATCAGCGCGTATAGCGGCATCCGCGCGGGATGTTCGATGGAGAGTTCAATCAGAAGAAGATCGTTGATCACCGGAAAGGTGAGAACCGAAGAATCGAGAAATGAAATGAGGAAGAGCCCCGGCGCACCGAGAGTTCCCGCAAAGCCGACAATTTTTTGTTTCCAGGTGTTGAGCTGGAAGGGCAAGAAGTCCTCCGAAAGTGAAAATCAGTTTAACAGAGGCGCGCCGCAGGTCAGAGAAGGGTTTGGATGGCTTCGGTGATTACGTCGTAGACCCGGTGAAGCTGGTCGGGCGAAATGATGTAAGGCGGAAGGACGTAAACGACGTTGCCGAGCGGACGCAGCAGGACGCTGCGTTCGAGGAAAAAATTGTATAGCTTGGGGCGAAGGCCAGAAAGGTAGCCGGGGTCGTCAACGCGGAGTTCGAGTGCGCTGACGCCACCGAGTTGGCGCGTGTCGCCTACCTGATGGAAGTCGCGGAGCTGCGCAAGCCGCTCGGCATGAATTTTGGCAATGCCGCGAATTCGATCGAAAACGGGCTCGTCATCGAAAATCTGAAGATTCGCGTTGGCGGCGGCGCAGGCCAGCGCGTTCCCGGTGTAGGAATGCCCGTGATAAAAGGAATGCAGGCGATTCTCGCTGCGAAAAGCGGATTCGACACGGTCGGTGCACAGCGTAACGCCCATGGTCAGAAAGCCGCCGGTGATGCCCTTGGAAACGCACATGATGTCGGGAGAAATATTGGCCAGATCGCAGGCAAACATTTTTCCCGTACGGCCGAAACCGGTAAGAACTTCGTCGGTGATAAGAAAAATGTCGTGCTTCGTGCAGAGAGCGCGAATTTTCTGCAGGAACTCAACCGGGTGAACGATCATGCCGCCCGCGCCCTGAAGCAGGGGCTCGACGATGATGGCGGCGATTTTGTCGGCGCGTTCGGCCAGCAAATGTTCCAGCTTCTGGACGCATTCGATGTGGCAGGATTCGCGCTTCAAGCCGACGGGGCAACGATAGCAATAGGCCGAGTGAACCCGATGCACCGGATACCGCATGGACTGGAACGGCTGCGTGAAAGGCGATTCGTCGCTGACGGACATGGCTCCGGCCGTATCCCCGTGGTAGCCGTGCTCGAGCGCGACGATTTCTCGCTTTTCGGCGCGCGATAAATTCTGGAAATGCTGCACGGCAAGTTTCAGGCCAACTTCCACCGCCGTGGAGCCGTCATCGGAAAAAAAGAGATGCGTGAGTTCGCGTGGAACCCATTTGCGAAGCCGCACGACCAACTCTTCGGCGGCATCGTGCGTGAAGCCGGCAAGGATGACATGTTCCAGTTTTCGTCCCTGTTCGGCGATGGCGGCAGCGATGCGCGGATTCGAGTGGCCGTGAAGATTCACCCACCATGAAGAAATCGCGTCAATGATCTGGCGGCCGTCGGCGGTGTGCAGCACCGCACCTTCGGCTTTCGCGACGCGAATTGGCGGAGGATCAAGGACGGAGTTGGAGAACGGATGCCAGATTTGCAGCGGCGAGCTCATTGCGCAAAAGCTGAGCGGTCGAAGTGATTCAGGAAAACCTGCATGAGCGCGGTGCGGTGAAGATTGGGCAGCTTGGGAATTTCGCCGATCACGCGGACGTGGCCGAACTTTTCAATGGTTTCGCGGTTTTCGCGGTTCTGGTCGCCGATCAGAACGACTCCATGAACAGGTAGCTCGGCGGCATGCAGAGCGGCAAGCGTCAGCAGGGTGTGGTTGATGGTGCCAAGCCCGCTGCGAGCGGCCAGAATGACGGGAAGTTTGAACTTCACCATCATGTCCAGCATGAATTGTTTGGGATTGATCGGAACCAGGACGCCACCAGCGCCTTCGACAACCAGCCAATCATTCAGGAGACTCGGCGGCAACGTGATGCGGTTCAAATCGATTTCGACGCCAGCCCAGCGCGCCGCGAGATCCGGCGAGACCGGCGGAACAAATTTGTATATTTCATCGAGCGTACGATCAGTGCCGATGCCCGCAAGGCGCATCACGGTGACGCGGTCGGAGCCTTCGAGCGTGCCGGTCTGAATCGGCTTCCAATAAACGGCGTCCAGCGCCGCGCAGAGCAAGGCAGCGAGAGTCGTCTTGCCGACGCCCGTGTCCGTGCCGGTGATGAAGAAATGGCGCCTCATGCGTGCCTCGCATGAGCAAGAGAAGTTTGGCGGGAGCGCCAGGCAACCAGCGAATTCACGAGCCGCAGAAGTTCTTCCCGCGAAATGCGCGTGGTGACAGAAAGGCGCAACCGCGAACCGCCTTCAGGAACGGTGGGCGGGCGAATGCCCCGAACGGCGAAACCTTCGCGCTGGAGATGTTCGGCCGCATCGAGCGTGGCGTCGTTATGGCCAAGGACGACCGGAACAATCTGGCTGGCAGTGGCAGCGGTATCGAAACCTTCGGATTGCAGGGCCGCGCGAAGCATTGCGGCGCGTTGAAGCAGCGATGCGCGCTCCGGGTCCATGCCTTCCGCGAGATGCAGGGCCGCCTTGATTTGAGCGGCAAAATACGGCGGCAATGCAGTAGAAAAAATAAACGTGCGCGCTTGATTTAACAAATGGTCTTTCAAAACAGCGGGACCACAGACAAACGCGCCCGCGGAGCCCAGCGCTTTTCCGCAGGTGTGAATGACGGCGAGAACTTTGGAAGTGATGCCAGCGGCCACGGCCAGGCCATGGCCGGCGGGGCCATGAACACCGGTTGCGTGGGCCTCGTCCAGAATCAGTGCTGCATTGTATTTTTCGGCGAGATTGGCAAGCTCAACCAATGGTGCGATGTCTCCATCCATGCTGAAAACGCTTTCGGTAACGATAACCCTGCGATGCTTGGGGCCAGTAGAGAGACGAAGAGCGTCTTCCAACGCATTCAGGTTCAGATGAGGATAGATGACTTTGCGAGCGCCGGACAAGCGCATGCCATCAATCAGGCTGGCATGATTGCGCTCATCGGAAAACACAACGTCCTCTTTGCCAATAAGCGAGGAGAGCAAGCCAAGATTTGCGGCGTAGCCGGTGGTAAAAAATAGCGCTGACTCGGTGCCGGCAAACTTTGCGAATTCATCCTCAAGTTCGCGCCACTCTTCGGTTTGGCCTGAAAGCAATCGCGAGCCCGTACCGCCGACTTTTTCAGCGTTGCGCACGGCTTCGACGACAGCCTCACGCAGAGCGGGATTCTCGGCGAGGCCCAGATAGTCGTTGGAGCAGAAATTGACGCCGTGAATTTCGGTCAAGCTGCGGCGCTGGCTGCGGGCTTCGAGAGCGCTCAACCCCTGGTGCATACCATCTTTCCACGCGGATAGGACGTCAGACGGCATGCGGCTCAAGTGGCTTCATGCCCAGGCTCTGAAGCAGGAGCTCGTCTTCATCCGCTCCGGGGTTGGGCGTGGTCAGAAGTTTTTCACCAACAAAAATCGAATTGGCCCCGGCAAGGAAGCAGAGCGTGACGGCTTCGGGCGAGAGTTGCTTGCGGCCGGCGGCGAGTCGCACGCGGGAAGCGGGCATCAGAATGCGCGCGGTGGCGATGGCGCGAACCATTTCGAGCGGGTCAAGCGCCGGTATGTGGGCAAGAGGTGTGCCCTCGACGCGAACGAGCATGTTGATGGGAACGCTTTCGGGATGCGGCTGCAAATTAGCCAATTGGTGAAGCAGGCCGACGCGGTCAGTGTCTTTTTCGCCCATGCCGAGAATGCCTCCGCAGCAAACGGTGATGCCCGCTTTGCGGACCGCAGCGAGCGTGCGCAGGCGCTCATCGTAAACACGCGTGGTGATGATGGAGCCGTAGAATTCCGGCGAAGTATCGAGATTGTGGTTATAGGCGGTGAGGCCGGCGTCTTTCAAGCGGACAGCCTGGCTCTCCGTGAGCATGCCGAGAGTGCAGCAGACTTCCATGCCGAGCGCGGAAACGCCGCGAACCATTTCGAGGACTTTGTCGAACTCGCGGCCGTTGGGAGCTTCGCGCCATGCCGCGCCCATGCAAAAACGCGTGACACCGCGGGAAGCAGCATCGCCGGCAACGGAAATCACGTGTGCGGGATCGAGCAGGCCTTGTCGCTCAACGTCGGCGTCATAGTGCGCGCTTTGCGGGCAGTACGCGCAATCTTCCGGGCAGCCGCCGGTTTTTATGGAGATGAGTTGGCACGTCTGGACGCGATCCGGCGGATGAAACTGGCGGTGGATGGTTTGCGCGCGAAAAAGCAAGTCCGGAAGCGGCGTGCGATAAATGGCCTGGACCTCGGCTTTGGTCCAATCAAAGCGCAATGAAGCATCAGGATGGGATGCTGTGGATGTCCCGGTGGATTCGCGTGTCATTTGCTCGTCATTCGCCTGGTCAGAATCAAAAAGCAATGTCAATGCAAGCTCCACATGTTACCACTGGTGCCGGTCGCAAGCCATTTCGGATAGGTGGGATATTGCAAAAAACGGCTTTAATCCCGTCTGGGGATACGATGTGAGCGGGCTCTCCCAGCATGTCAAAAAATTTGACCGGCTATTAGCGAAATGTTATAAAACATCGTTTCTCCTTCCCTAGTTGCGCGGCACAAAGGGTAGTGCCGGGGTGGTCCTGACCCGCCCAGGGTCTGCGGGGCGCCGCGCCGGGGTGGAAGAGTTCCCGTACTGTTTGAATCGCGGGTTTCCTTGAGATTCAGGGAAACGGCTCGCGCCGATGCTGGTTCGCTCCCGGGGTTCGGGAGCGCCACGCTCCTTAATGGATTGGACAGGTGTGCGAAGTTTCGCGGTGACGAGGGCGCAGGCCGGAAGCGGCAGGGGTAAAGCGCCACGAGAAAAAGGAATCTTTGGAGGAAAGTTCATGAGCGTTTCGTTGGAGACGGCCAAGTCCGCTGGTCTTGGAATCAGCAAAAAGTTTGCAGCGGCGGCGATTGCCCTGCTGCTAGGCGGCGGATTGCTGCTGGCGCAAGAGGTGGGCGGAGAAGCGAACCTGAAGCTGCCCGATTTGTCGCAAGTTTCATTTTTGGGAATTAACGGACACCAGTTGCTGCTGTACGGGATTGTGATCTGTGTGTTCGGGTTGCTGTTCGGGTTGACGATTTTCACGCGGCTGAAGAACATGCCGGTGCACCGCTCGATGCGCGAGATTTCGGAACTGATCTACGAAACGTGCAAAACCTACCTGGTGACGCAGGGAAAATTCCTGCTGCTACTGGAAATTTTCATTGCCGCGGTGATCATCCTTTATTTCGGCGTGTTGCTGAAGTTTGAAGCGATGCGCGTGGCGATCATCATTCTGTTCTCGCTGGTCGGCATCGCGGGCAGCTACGGCGTGGCGTGGTTCGGGATTCGCGTGAACACGTTTGCGAATTCGCGCACGGCATTCGCCAGCCTGCGCGGCAAGCCGTATCCGATTTATCACACGCCTCTCGAAGCGGGCATGAGCATCGGCATGATGCTGATCAGCGTGGAACTGCTGATGATGCTGTTCATTCTTCTGTTTATTCCCGGCGATTATGCAGGGCCGTGCTTCATCGGCTTCGCCATCGGTGAATCGCTGGGCGCGGCAGCGCTGCGCATTGCGGGCGGCATTTTCACGAAAATCGCGGATATCGGGTCCGACCTGATGAAGATCGTCTTCAAGATCAAGGAAGACGACGCGCGCAACCCCGGCGTGATTGCGGATTGCACGGGCGACAATGCGGGCGACTCCGTGGGCCCGAGCGCCGATGGATTCGAGACCTACGGCGTGACGGGCGTGGCGCTGATCACCTTTATTTTGCTGGCGGTGAAGAGCCCCACGCTGCAGGTGCAGTTGCTGGTATGGATTTTCGTTATGCGCATTGTGATGCTGATTGCCAGCGCCGCAGCGTATTTCATCAACGGTGTAATCGCCAAGGCGAAGTATGGCAACGCGGACAAAATGAATTACGAAGCGCCGCTGACTTCGTTGGTGTGGATCACTTCGTTTGTGTCCATCGCGCTGACCTTTGTCGTCTCCAAACTGATCATTCCGGAAATCGGCGGAGATACCTCGCAATGGTGGAAGCTTGGCACGATTATTTCCTGCGGAACGCTGGCGGGCGCGATCATTCCGGAACTCGTGAAGGCGTTTACGTCGACGGAATCGCGGCATGTGAAAGAGGTTGTGACTTCGGCGGAAGAAGGCGGCGCTTCGTTGGGAATATTGTCCGGATTCGTCGCGGGAAATTTCTCGGCTTACTACATCGGGCTGGCGATGGTGCTGCTGATGTCCATGGGCTACTTGATCAGCAACATGGGGCTCGGCGGAATGATGCTGGCTCCGGCCGTGTTCGCGTTCGGGCTTGTGGCGTTCGGTTTCCTGGGCATGGGGCCGGTGACCATCGCCGTCGATTCTTATGGACCGGTGACGGACAACGCGCAATCGGTGTATGAACTTTCGCTGATTGAGCAGGTGCCGAACATCAAAGCCGAACTGAAGAAGGACTACAACATTGACGTGAACTTTGAATACGCCAAAGAAATGCTGGAAGCGAACGATGGCGCGGGCAATACGTTCAAAGCCACAGCCAAGCCAGTACTGATCGGCACGGCGGTGGTTGGCGCGACGACGATGATTTTCTCGATCATCATGGCGCTGACCAACGGACTGACGACGAACGTCAATCATCTTTCGCTGCTGCACGCGCCCTTCGTGCTGGGACTGATCACCGGCGGCGCGATGATTTACTGGTTCACGGGCGCTTCAACGCAAGCGGTGACCACCGGAGCGTATCGCGCCGTGGAATTCATCAAGGCCAACATCAAGCTGGAGGGCGTCACCAAAGCCAGCGTGGAAGACAGCAAAAA
>Ga0137415_10004728_pt1 | contig 13472 bp, 13 predicted proteins | sample CZODoug3_1_1_16f_FD_183082 | JGI IMG/M metagenome (GOLD analysis project Ga0137415, IMG submission 183082) | Vadose zone soil fungal communities from Angelo Coast Range Reserve, California, USA - CZODoug3_1_1_16fungal (Hybrid Assembly) | ecosystem: Environmental > Terrestrial > Soil > Vadose... | reverse complement strand
CGCCGGTGGGCGAGGAGTGCTCCGGCAGCGGTGGGCCCGCTCGTCTTGAGCATCCGATCCCCGGTGATGAAGGTCAGATCGTTCGGGCCTGCCTCTTCATAGCCGGCCAGGCTCTTGACGGTGGCTTGTGGCGACCCCACAAGTTCTCCGCCGACTACGGCGTGGATCTGTGCCAATGAGATGGGAATGCGTGCCCGCGTCGCCATATGGATTAGGATTTCTTTTTGCTCTTTGACTTGGACGGCTTCGCTGGTTTCATGGCCGGGGGCGGTGAGGCCGTTTTCCCCAACCGCTTCTCAACATAACTCACGACATGGCCGACGGTCGTCAACCCCACCAGGTCTTGGTCGGGGATCTGGAGATCGAAGGTCTCCTCGATGCGGTACAGCAGTTCAATCACCGCCATAGAGTCGAGACCTAAATCGTCACGCAGATGCTGTGTGATCAGTATCATGGCCGGATCGCGTTTCAGGTACTCAGCCAAAGCGGTACGGATTTTCAGCGATATAGCGGAATCGGTTGCCATGTATTGATCCTCTCCGTCGTGCTCTAGGAGGACGCTGAAAAAGTCGCTATTCTCACCCGCCCAACCCTGCCGGCCCTCAGTCTGCCAAGACAGCCTCTTTGCCCAGGGACGCACCTTTTCCCTGGCGGCGTTCTCGCATCGCTCTCAAGAACCGTGAAAGGTAAGATGCGAAAGATGAAACGTAGGACTGCCGAGTGCTCTTCCTCCGAAACCTTTCACGTTTGACGATTCACGTCTCACGGATCGCAAGACGGCCTTTTGAGCATCCTGTGGGCTAATCGGCAATCATCGCGAACGTCCCATTCGCCGAGCCCCACCGGAGGGAAAATAGTTTTTCCGCAGCCTGTTAGGGCAGGAGTTGCCACTCATCCTTCTCAATGAAGACCTTTACGCCCGTTTCGAGCTTCTTAATATCGTCCTTGTCGAAGATCCTCATATACCGGTCGATCCGATCCGGATCGTCGATCCGCTCTTCCTGCATCATTCCAGCAACACTCTTGTACTTCCGAATCAACAGAGACATCGAAATCCTCCTCTAAACCACTAGAAGTCATATCAGCTAGGTGTGTAGAATAAGGCAAAGCTCAACGGCCGGTCAAGAGCGCTTTCTCTCTCTGTGTACGGTTTTCATCTGGCTAGAAGGATATGAACCATGCCGATCTACGAATATCGTTGTGGACAATGCGAGAAGCAATTTGACGCGACCCAATCCGTCCATGCCAGAGCGGAAGACACCGTGTGCCCGCACTGTAATGCTCAGAGCGCCACACGGTTACTGTCCACCTGCACAACACAAGTGAAAGGGACTCGCAAAGCCGGTTTCGCCGAAATGAAAGCCTACAACATGCTAGACGAGCGGATGGACAAGTTCGCCAAACTCCCGCCGCTGATGGGCAAACGCGCCGCCCCCGACGCGGCTCCACCCTCCGATCCTTCTACCGGCGGCACAACGGAGAACTGAACCAAACCGTGGCGGCATGTGAACGGCCATCATCCTCTTCCCAACATCCACCTCAACCTCATGGAGATCGCATGGTCGCGAGACTCGTGCTCTCGCTAGGTCTCAGCCTTCTGCTCAACTGGGAAACGGCCCTTGTCGCCTATGCGGAGGTCGCCGGGAACCTCACCATCGCAGGCAACGGACCGGAGCTGACGACCATCGAACCCCTCGCCCGCGCATTTGAAAAAGCCAACCCGAGAGCTTATCTCGATGTCGTCTGGGACGGCAATTCGAGACCTGTTGAGATGGTCAAATCTGGCCAGGCCCACATCGCCGTGACCGGAACTGAAACAGCAGATCTTTCGGCGACGCCCATCGCTTGGGATGGAATCGGCGTCCTCGTGCATCTCTCCAATTTCACGAAAGAAGTCACGAAGCAACAAGTGGCCGACATTTTCTCCGGTAAGATCACGCTGTGGTCAGAACTCGGTGGTCTAGAGACAAAAATATTGGTCATCGACCGGCCTCGCAACCAAAACATCCGCGATACGTTTGAATCGCAGCTCGGCATCGCCGGCAAGATCACCGGTGCCGCCAGGGTAATTGGCTCCGATGAACAGGTCGTGAAAACCGTCGTGGGAACACTTCCCCCTCTGTCTGCGGTCGCCTACCTGTCCCTAAGCCAGGGATTATCCGTCGTCTCAAGCGGCGTCGCCGTCAAACTCTTGCCCATCGACAAGGTCGAACCGGAAGCCCCCACCGTCAAAGATGGCCGCTATCCGCTCCGACGCCCCGTCCTTCTCTTGTCCAAGAAGGAGCCGCATCCCCTGACTGAGGCATTCACCCAGTTCGTGCTGTCTCCGGCGGGTCAACAACTCATTGCCGAGACGTATATTCCGATCAAAGAGTAATAATCGTACGTCGTTGTTATTGAAGGAGGTACCAATGCGGACGTGGCGATCATGGGTGTTCATGTTACTGGGGATCATCGGATCCATGGCTTCACCCATCACTGCCTCCTATGCGGAGGAGCCAGGCGCGATGGTTGATGGCGCAGGATTCACTCTCTTCGGTACCGAATCGATCAAGGGGTTCGATGCCGCAAAAGTCGAACGGGACCCTATCTGCGACCGGAACAAGCGCCCACGGATCGCCAAGATCGAGCCGGACGAAGCCAAGCCGGGCGACAAAGTCGTCATCACCGGCGAGCATTTCGGCACAAAGGAGTGTTTTCATACGGTGACCTTCAGTGCGACCCCAAACACGCCCGTGGACTTCAAATTCATGAGCGACTCGACGATTGAAGCGACCGTGCCGGATGCAAAAGCGGGGATGTCGTTCGTCATCATCGTCGCGGGCGGTGGAAGCGCCCAGTCAAAACCTGTCTTAATTAAGTCCAAGTAGGCTCGCTCTCTCGGGAAAGCCACTGGAGCCCGGTTTGTTTGGCCATCTGGTTTGTCTGGTTTGTTTTGCTCTTCGAACCAAACAAACCAAACAGACTGTCTCGCGCGTCACAGGCCAGAGCCACCAGCAAACTGTATCAATATCCCCCTAAGAACCGGCCCGTTCCATCCCCTTCCTCCCTCGACACGACTCCTGATCCTATGCTAGCTTACGCGCTCATTTTCGCCTGATAACTCTCGCAGAATGGCGAACGATCTGAGGAGAGAGGGACCGGTATGTTCAAGAAAATTCTGGTGGCCAATCGCGGCGAAATCGCCATGCGGATTATTCGCGCCTGCCGCGAATTGAACATCGCCACCGCAGCCATCTACTCCGAAGCCGACTCGACCGGGATCTACGTCAAGAAGGCGGACGAAGCCTACCTGGTCGGCCCGGGACCGGTCAAAGGCTTCCTGGACAGCCAACAGATCGTCAGCCTGGGACAACGGATCGGCGCCGACGCTATCCATCCAGGCTATGGATTTCTCTCAGAAAACTCGCAATTTGCGCAGATGTGCCACACCTCCGGGATTACCTTTATCGGCCCATCGCCGCAAGTCATCGAATTGATGGGGAGCAAGGTCAAAGCCCGCAATCTGGCCAAACAAGTCGGTATCCCGATCGTCCCGGGTACCGATGGCGGCATCACCGACATCAAGGATGCCCTGTCGTTCGCTAAAGACATAGGCTACCCCGTCATGATTAAAGCCAACGCAGGCGGGGGAGGACGCGGCCTCCGGGTGGTGCGGTCGGATACTGAACTTCGCGAGAACATGGCAGTCGCGTCACGGGAGGCCCAGGCTGCCTTCGGCGACGGAACTGTCTTCCTCGAAAAGTATATCGAGCGACCGCATCACATCGAATTCCAGATACTGGCCGACCGGCACGGCCACATCATCCACCTGGGCGAGCGTGATTGTTCGATTCAGCGCCGGCATCAAAAGCTCATCGAGATTGCTCCATCCTTGATTCTCACACCACGCCTTCGTGCCGAGATGGGTGAAGCGGCCATCGCCATCGCCAAGGCGGTCGATTATGACAATGCCGGCACCGTCGAGTTTCTCCTCGATCAGGACAGCCGCTATTACTTCATGGAGATGAACCCCCGCCTCCAAGTCGAACATACGGTGACCGAGCAGATCACGGCGATCGACATCGTGCGCAATCAGATTGCCATTGCAGCCGGCATGCCTCTTGAGATCACGCAGCAGGAGGTCACGCTTCAAGGCCATGCCATCCAGTGCCGCATCAACGCGGAAGACCCTAAGAACAACTTCCGGCCTTGCACCGGCACCGTCACAGCCTATCTCTCGCCGGGCGGGATCGGGGTGCGCATCGACGGAGCGGTCTATAAGGACTACACGGTGCCGCCCTACTACGACGCCCTCTTGGCCAAACTCACCGTGCGCGGCCGTACGTGGGAAGAAACCGTCAGCCGCATGAGACGATCGCTCGAAGAGTATGTCTTGCGCGGGGTGAAGACGACGATCCCATTTATGATGGAGATCATGCAGGATCAGGACTTCATGGGAGGGCATTTCGACACCTCCTATCTGGAAACGCATCCTGAGCTGTTCAACTACGACGATTTTGAAGAGCCGGAGGATCTGGTGCTGGCACTCTCCGCCGCGATCGCCGCCTACGAAGGGCTGTAGCGGAACAGCTGCCTAGGAACCTGTCCGACATTGCCTTCGTCACGAGGCGAAGGAGAAACAGGCAGATGTGCGGCCGCAGGCGCTGAAAATCCGGAGGCGTATTCGCTGGAATACGGTGAGGATTTTTCGGAACCGAGAACAACGCAGATGCCTGGACATCGTTCGCCGCAGTAGAACGGTCAATGTCGGACACGCGCCTAGCAACCCCCTGTGATCCAATGACGAGATAACGCACAGATCAGGACATCATGGCGACACGACGACCCTCACGAAAACAGACCCCCAAGAAGCGGACAACCGGACCAGCCGTCCGGACGTCAAAGACACGTGTCCGCAGCGGCCAAGAGCTGACGATCCAGCCCGCGGCGGGCAAGCCCATCCTGATCACCGATGTCGCCTTGCGCGACGGCCACCAGTCGCTCTTGGCCACGCGCATGCGGACGGAGGATATGCTGCCCATCGCCCAAAAGCTCGACGCCGTCGGCTATTGGTCGCTCGAGGTCTGGGGTGGTGCCACCTTCGACACGTGCCTGCGCTTCCTTAAAGAGGATCCCTGGGAACGGCTCCGCGCGCTGCGTGCCGCCATGCCCAATACCAAGCTCCAAATGCTGCTCCGCGGTCAGAACTTGGTCGGATATCGGCACTATGCCGACGATGTGCTGGAACAGTTCATCGAACGGTCCGCCGCTAATGGCATCGACGTCTTTCGCATCTTCGACGCACTGAACGATATCCGCAACGTCGAACGGGCCATGCGAGAAGTAAAAGCCTGCGGCAAACATGTCGAAGCCGCCATCAGCTATACCGTCAGTCCCGTCCACAGCGTGGAGCGTTTTGTCGACATGGCGAAACAGCTGGAGGATTTGGGAACCGACACGCTCTGCATTAAGGACATGGCCGGGCTCTTGGCGCCGCTCGACGCCTATGACCTCATACGGCGTATCAAAGCAGCGGTAAAGGTCCCGATCCATTTGCATTCACACTACACCTCAGGGATGGCCTCGATGACCTCCCTCATGGCGATCCTGGGCGGTCTAGACATGCTGGATACGTCCATCTCGCCGTTGGCCGGCGGCACCTCGCATCCGTCGACGGAAACGCTGGTGGCCTCGTTGCGCAACACCCCGTACGACACGGGGCTGGATCTCGCGTCGTTCCTCCCGATCACCGAACACTTCCGCTCCGTTCGACGAAAGTATCGGCAGTTCGAAAGTGAGTTCACCGGGGTCGATGCCGAGATCCTCACCTCGCAGATTCCCGGCGGCATGCTCTCGAATCTCGCCGCGCAACTGACCGAACAGAATGCGCTCGATCGGATCAAAGAAGTCCTGGATGAAGTGCCACGCGTCCGAAAGGAAATGGGCTATCCCCCGCTCGTCACCCCGACCAGTCAGATCGTGGGCACCCAAGCCACACTCAACGTCCTGACGGGCGAACGGTACAAAGTCATCACCACGGAAACCAAGAACTACTTCCTCGGACTCTACGGGAGGGCGCCGGGGCCCCTCGATCACGACATCATGGCCCGCGCAATCGGGGACGACCAGCCGATCAAGACGCGGCCCGCCGATCGGTTGGAGCCGGAACTCGAGGCTACTAGAAAAGATCTGCCCGCATCGGCCACCACGGTGGAAGATCAGCTTTCGTTCACCTTGTTCCCCACTATTGCGAGAGACTTCTTTGAGGCCCGCGAGAAGGGGGACCTGACGCTGGAGCCCCTCGAAATCTTCTCGCCCAACGGACCGGCTGCGGCCACCGAACTCCATTTAGCCCCAGCCGAATTCAACGTCACAGTCCACGGCGAAACCTACCATGTGAAGGTGTCCGGTTCCGGACGGAAGGTCGACGGCCGCAAACCCTATTACATCCGGGTCAACGACAAACTCGAAGAAGTCTCGTTGGAGCCGATCCAGGAGATCCTGGCCGGCGTGCCGGAAGCCCCCGACGCTGGTACCGGTGCCAAACGCAAACGGCCCAGGCCGTCCAAGCCAGGAGACGTGGCCCCCCCGATGCCGGGTCGCGTCGTCAAAGTGCTCGTCATGATCGATGCCGTGGTCAAGGCTGGTGCCCCCCTCCTGATCATCGAAGCCATGAAGATGGAAAGCCAGGTCCCGTCGCCGATCGACGGGAAAGTTGTCGCCATCCTGGTCTCCGAAGGCGACAACGTGAAGACGGATGAAACAGTCATCCAGCTGGAGTAGTCCGATAGACCCGCATGCCCCCGGCTGCGCATGCAGACAGCCGCACGTTGCGCTGTTTATTTTTAGTTTATTGTGTCATATCATGACCGCCTGCTCGTCTCCATCGTCGATTCCGACGCAGTTCGACGCCATTGAGCGCATATCCATTAAAACGGTCCTCGTCCACGACCAGCGGATCGCCTATCTGGATGTGGGCGCAGGCCTGCCGGTCATCCTGATCCACGGCTTCGGGGGATCGATGTGGCAATGGGAACAGCAGCAGCGCGCGCTGTCGCAGCACTTCCGCGTCCTCACACTCGATTTGCCCGGCGCCGGGCTGTCCGATAAACCTGAGATCGACTACCGGCCAGATCAGATGTTGGACTTCTTTGTCGGATTCATGGACGCCGTGAAGCTCCCGCAGGCCACGTTAGTCGGCAATTCCATGGGTGCCGGCTTGGCCATCGGCATGGTGCTGGCACACCCCAAACGCGTCGCCAAGCTCGTCCTTATCGACGGGCTGCCACAACACGTCATGGAGAAACTCACCAGTCCGTCAGTCAGGCGGGCCTTGGAAACCAGTGCACCGTCCTGGCTCGTCTCATTCGGCAACTGGCTGTTCGGCGGACTGATGATCGAGTCTGTCTTAAAAGAAATCGTGTATGACCAGGCACTCCTCACACCGGCCGTCATCGAGCGATCCAATCGCAACCGCCAACGCCCCGGACTCATCAAACCTATTATGACCGTCAGAGAAAACCTTCCGCTATGGGAGTCCGGATTTGCCACGCGCGTCGGTGAGATCACCCACCCGACGCTGGTGGTCTGGGGTGAAGAAGATCGGGTGTTCCCAATCGCCGTAGGCGAAGAACTCCACCAGACCATCAAGGGGTCACGATTCATCCGAATCCCCAATGCAGGACACATCCCGCAGTGGGAACGACCGGACCTGGTTAACCAGGAACTCATCACCTTTATTCAACCCTAACAAGATGCTGAAACAGTCCGCCAGCCTGTCTTGTGCATTTGGTCTGTTCGGTCGGTCTGGTTTGTTTCGTTGCATGAGACTAACCAGATGGACCAGACAGACCAGATAACCAGACAGACCGGACTTGTCCCATACGGGCGAACCATCGAAGTTCTTGCGTACCAAAATAGTTTTTCAGTATCCTGCTACCGACACACGCACAGGCCACCGTATTCTTGATAGAATCGTTACCGTCGCTTTACAAGGAGGGTATTATGAGGACAGCACATCGAATGATCATCGGAGCCGCACTCTGCATGGCGCTCGGGCTCACCGGATGCGGAAGCATGGGCAGCTCCACCGGCGCGAGTTTTCTCTACAAGAACATCACCGTCGCTGACGGCAGCACCGTGGCGGGCGAGGGCCATACGGTCCTCTACAAGGGAAGCCCCCTGGCCCTCTCGGGAACCGGCATTAAAGTTGGCGACCCTCTCCGGGAGGTAGAGCTGGCACAGACGGACCTGTCACTGATCACCATTACCGACACAAAGGGCAAGGGCAAGGTCCGGATCATCAGCGTCGTGCCGTCGCTCGACACCCCCGTGTGCGAACAGCAGACACATTATCTCAGCGAGAAGAACAAAGGCCTCGACAAGATGGTCGAATTGGTGACCGTGAGCGTCGACACCCCCTTTGCACAAAAACGCTTCGCGGGAGAAGCTCATATAGCCAACGTGACATTCCTCTCGGACTATCGAGGTGCCGAATTCGGGAAGACCTACGGACTCTTCCTCAAGGACCCCCACATCCTGGCTCGTACCGTCATGGTCGTCGATGCCCACGACACCGTGCGGTTTCTCCAAATCACTCCCGAACTGACCCAACTGCCGGACTTGGATGAGGCCTTCGCCGTGGCCAAGTCATTGATCACCGAAAGCTAGGCCGAAGAAAGGCTGAGGTTGAGGCTAAGGCCAAGACGTTCGAGGTTCGGTGTTCGAGGTTTTGGAACTTCGAACTCGGAGCCTCGAACTGTTCTGTTGAAACCTGAACCTCAGCCTCAATAGGCAAGAAACCTGATGGCCCATTACGATCTTCTCGTCATAGGGACAGGGCCCGCCGGCCAGAAGGCTGCGGTCCAGGCCGCCAAGCTCGGTAAGAAAGTCGGCATCATCGAGCGCAAAGAAGTCGTCGGCGGCGTCTGTACCAACACCGGCACCATCCCCAGCAAATCCCTTCGCGAAGCGGTCCTGTATCTCTCGGGGTTCCGCCAACGCACCCTGTACGGAGCCGAATATCGCCTGAAAAAGACGATCACGATCGAAGATCTCGCCTTTCGCGCCAACCACATCATCAAGAACGAAATTGAGATCGTGCAGAACCAGATGGCGCGCAATCGCATTGATCTGATCTTCGGAGAGGCCCGCTTCGTCGATCCTCACCGTCTCCTCATTCACCATGCCGGCACGTCGACTGAACATCGTGCGCACGTGATCGTCATCGCCGTCGGGACTGAACCCGCTCGGCCGGTCGAGATTCCCTTCGACGACGACACCATCATCGATACCGACGGTTTCCTGACGCTGAAGCGTGTTCCCGCCTCCATCACCATCATCGGCGGCGGTGTGATCGGCACAGAGTACGCGTCGATCTTAGCCACGATGGGCGTGCCGGTCATTCTGATCGACAAGCGGCCGCGCTTGCTGGAATTTGTCGACGCCCAGATCATCGGCGCCCTGCAACAGCAGATGACAGACATCGGCGTCACGCTCTACCATGAAGAAGAAGTGGTCGCGATCCGGAAAGAGTCCGATGGACAGGTCACGGTCTCGCTGACGCACCGACCACCGATCACCACCACGACGCTCATGTATGCCATCGGCCGCATCGGCGCAACAAAGCACTTGAACCTCGAGGCCATCGGCATCACTCCGGATGCGCGAGGCCGCGTGATTGTGAACGACCATTTCCAAACATCAGTTCCCCATATCTACGCCGCCGGCGACGTCATCGGCTTTCCTGCCTTGGCCTCCACATCCATGCAGCAAGGGCGCCATGCCGCCTGCCATGCCTTTGGCCATCCCGACCACACGGACACGGACCTCCTACCCTACGGCATCTATGCCATTCCGGAAATCTCCATGGTGGGGCGGAATGAGGAAGATTTGGCTAAGACAGGGATTCCTTATGCGGTCGGCATCGCACACTATCGGGAAATCGCCCGCGGACAGCTCATCGGCGATGAAACCGGCATGCTGAAGCTGCTGTTTCATCACCACACTCACGCGCTTCTGGGCGTCCATGCCATTGGAGAAGGGGCCACCGAGCTCATTCACATAGGCCAGGCCGTCATGGCTTACCAGGGAAAGATCGACTACTTCATCGACACCGTCTTCAACTACCCGACCCTGGCGGAATGTTATAAAGTCGCCGCGCTCGACGGCATCAACCGTTTGCCGAGGCCCTGGCCCCAGCCGACTGCGGACGTGAAACGTGTAACGTGAAACGTCTCTCCTATTTGCGCGGAACTCGCGAGACTTGCGAGAGAGGCGGGACTGGTCAGTTTCATCTCCGCGAATTGCGCTTGTCGCGCACGTCTCGTCTGTCTCGCTCACGCTTCACGAACGACGTTCTATATAGAAAGAGCTCACATGTCCTTTACAAATCACTTGAGGCAACTCGCCAAACCTATCTGGGATGCCCAACTGACTCATCCGTTCGTCGTGGCGTTGGGCAAGGGGACCTTGCCGGCACGCAAATTCAAGTACTACATCCTGCAAGACGCAAGGTTTCTCGGTGACCTCGCCCGTGTGTTTTCTGCCGGAGCGCTGAGATCCCCGGATTCAGAATCGGCCCTGCATCTGACGAAGCTCGCCGAAGAAACCATTGTCGTCGAACGCAGTCTCCACGAAGGGTACGGGTCACGGTGGAGGATGAGCGCTGAACAGATGTCGTCCGTGACGATGGCGCCGACGAACTACGCCTACACCAGACACATGCTCACCGTCGCCCATACAGGCTCGGCAGCGGAGATCACCGTCGTCGCCCTCCCCTGCGCCTGGATCTACTGCGTCGTCGGGCAGCATCTCTTGAAGCATGGTCAGCTGAAGGAGAATCATCCTTATAGGGACTGGCTCATGCTCTACGCATCTCCCGAATTCGCCGAGGTGCAGCGCTGGATGCGCAAGAAAGTGGACCAGTGGGCCAAGACGGCGGGCAAGGAAGAAAAGCGGCGGATGGAAGAATCGTTCGTCATCAGCTCGCGGTATGAGTGGATGTTTTGGGAGATGGCGTGGAAGGAGGAGAAGTGGCCGGTGTGAGGAGAGGGAGGGCAGGCAGCAGGGCCGTTCCATTGCTCGCGCAACGCGCGGCCTCAGAAGGCCCTCGTTGGACGCGCGCAGTTTGACCCAACCCTGCTACCTGCCCGAAGAGATACACCGGCCACCAGAGAGAGAGGAAGAAAGTGACCTAAGGTCAGCGCCACCCGTCAAGTCACGACGTGCCAGTTGGGAGAAGACAAAAAGACGGGAGCGGATGCAGGGGCAGACTGTCTCGCGTGCTCGCAGAGCCCCCACGATGAAACTGTGGTCGCTCGATGCGCGCGCTATGGGGCATCCCACCCTCGACTTAGTCGACACACGGCCACCGATTGGAAAGAGAAGTAAGGAGAGAAACAGATGGTGCTCGGTGGCTGCGCATAATTTTCAGCAGCCCTATTCCTTCTACCTCTCGCGTACCTCAACCCAAACATCTCAAAAGCTCACAGACTGCTCGATCCACTATTCTGACTAGAATTCTGCTATACTCCTCAATCGATGCCCTATCGCATTGAATTGTCAGATGCGGCCAAACTCGACTTGCGTGCATTGCGCAAAAGTGGTCAGGTGAAGGTACTCGACAAGATTGAAATGCATCTCACGTATCAACCGACCATGCAGAGTAAGAGCAGAATCAAGTCGCTGAGACCCGGAACGTTTCCACACTACCGCCTCCGAGTGGACGAACTTCGAGTCTACTATGACGTAATCGAACCTCAGCACCTCGTGGTTGTGTACGGCATTGTGCCCAAGGCGGAATCGGAAGCCTGGCTTGAACAATCGTCAAAGGACCATAGAGAGGGAGGAACACCATGAAGGTCGTCCCATTGAACGAAGTGAAGAACCGTTTGTCCGCGTACCTGGAATTGTCCAAACGCGAGGACATCGTCGTCACCAAGAATGGCCGAGCTGCTGCCGTCTTGCACGGCGTCACCGACGAGGACCTAGAGGACTATCTCTTTGAGTCAGATCCCCGATTCATCGCCCGCCTCGAGTCGTTACGGCGAAACTATCAGCGTGAAGGCGGCACCTCTATTGACGACGTTCGGAAAGAGTTGCGCTTGCCGAAAAGGCAGCGGCGAAAAAAGTAGGAGTGTGGCCGGTGTAATTGGGAAGGGGCTGAGGGGCAGGACCGTCTCGTGTGCTCGCAGAGCCCCCCACGATGAAACGGTGGTCGCTCGATGCGCGCAGTTGAAGACAATCCTGCCCCTCGCCCTAAAGTTGAGACCGGCCACAGGGATGGGGAGAGAAAAGGAAGACCCTCGTTGGACGCGCGCAGTTCAAGAGCAGCCCACCTGTCTGCGCGGAATAGACCGGTCATGAAAGGGAGAGAGTGAAGAAGCAGCTGGGCAATCGAACAGGTCAAAGGAAAAGTAGAATCCCATGTTTCTATTCACAGATGAATCTTTCATCCTGGAATTCCCTGAGAAAGTTATACGATCAAAACACGAATCACTGGAATGGCTGGCTCTTCCGTGGACAGGTAATTCCGAAAGGCACTCGCAAATCACGACAATTCCAGTCACGCCGACGATATTCAGGTTCCCGAGTCCGAATCCAACGAGTAACCCGACTGTGGCGGCGTTCAGGGCTACAAACAGCCCTAGATGGGAGTGTCCGATGGAGGTCGGTCGCTCTGGGCGGTGCCGGAGTTATGAAAGGCCTATGCTAGACAGGTTCTTGCCAGGAAGCATTATAATGGGCGCTGGCTTTCACCATGAACGGGTACGGTGAATGAGTCCAAATACGTTGAAGCAAGTCTTGACGATCGCCGGCTCTGATTCTGGTGGCGGTGCGGGGATTCAGGCCGACATTAAAGCCATGTCGGCCAACGGCGTGTTTGCCATGTCGGCTATCACCGCCATCACTGCGCAGAATACGGAAGAGGTCACCGACGTCTTCGAGTTGCCGACCTCGATCATCGCGGCGCAAATCGATGCTGTGTTCGACGACTTCGACGTTGCCGCGGTGAAAACCGGGATGTTGTCCTCGGCGGCGATCGTCGAGGTGGTCGTCAGATTACTGAAAACTCAGCATGTCACGAATCTCGTGGTGGATCCGGTCATGATCTCGAAAACCGGCCATGCGCTGCTCAAGCCTGAGGCGATCGACGCCGTGAAGACACAGCTCTTCCCCTTGGCGCTGCTCGTCACGCCGAACATCCATGAAGCCCAGCAACTCTCCGGCATGGAGATCAAGACGCTCGCCGACGCTCGCCGCGCCGCCAAAGTCATTCACGGGTTCGGCTGCAAACATGTGTTGATCAAGGGCGGTCATTTGCCGGCAGATCGAGCCACCGATCTGCTCTATGACGGCCGGTTCTTCAATGTGTTCAAGGGGGAATTCATCGATACCCCCCACACGCATGGCACCGGCTGCACGTTCGCCTCGGCAATCGCGGCACATCTCGCGCGAGGCAAATCCATGAACGACGCCGTACAGACAGC
>Ga0137415_10004726_pt1 | contig 13474 bp, 12 predicted proteins | sample CZODoug3_1_1_16f_FD_183082 | JGI IMG/M metagenome (GOLD analysis project Ga0137415, IMG submission 183082) | Vadose zone soil fungal communities from Angelo Coast Range Reserve, California, USA - CZODoug3_1_1_16fungal (Hybrid Assembly) | ecosystem: Environmental > Terrestrial > Soil > Vadose... | reverse complement strand
CGGGTGGGGATCGACGTGCCGGACACCAGGGCCCCGCGACTGCGGGAAATGCGGGACGCTCATCCGCTGATCGGAGCGCTGCTCGGCTGGCGGAAGGCGGAGCGGATCGCCACCACCTACGGCTATGCCTGGCTGGACGCGTACCTCGGCGCGGACGGCAGGCTGCGCGGCGCGTGGACCGGCTCGGACGGCGCGGCCGGCCGGATGACCGCATCGGCGGGCCTGCACAACATGCCGGCCGCACTGCGCCCGGCCGTCATCGCCGGCGAGGGGCACGTGTTCGTCCGGGCCGACCTGGGCCAGATCGAGCCGCGGGTGCTGGCCGCGGTGTCCGGTGACCGCGCCCTGGTGACCGCGTCCCGCTCCGACGACCTGTACGCGCCGGTGGCGGCGCAGCTCGGCGTGGAGCGGGCCGTGGCCAAGGTCGCGGTCCTCGGCGCGATGTACGGGCAGACCACCGGGCACGGCGCCCAGGCGCTGCGCCGCCTCAACGCGGCCTACCCGGTGGCGATGGCCTACCTGGATTCCGCCGACCGGGCCGGGAAGGCAGGCCGCGACCTGCGCACCTACGGCGGCCGCCTGATCCAGCTGGCGGCCACGGAGCCGCGGAGCATGAGCCGGGCCGCGGCCTACGGCCGGTACGCGCGCAACGCGATGATCCAGGGCGCGGCGGCGGAGCTATTCAAGGTGTGGGCGGTCATCGTCCGGGCGCGGTGCGCGCCGCTCGGCGCCCGGATCGTGCTGTGCCTGCACGACGAGCTGCTACTGCACGTGCCGACGGAGCACGGCGGCGCCGTCGCCGAGCTGCTGCACAGCTGCCTCGCGGAGACGGCGCGGCGCTGGTTCCCGGCCGCCGGGGTCCGGTTCGTCGCCGACGTCAGCGTCATCCAGCAATGGTCCGAGGCGAAGGCCTGAGCGGGGCTGCTCAGCGGCGGCCCTCAGCGGCGGCCCTCAGCGGCGGCGCAGTCGCTTGTCCACGAGCGCCCGGGGCGGGTCGATGTAGTTGTCCGCCGGGTTGATCTCGGTGCCGGGCGGCACGATCTCGTCGATCCGGTCGAGCACGTCCTCGGCGAGCACGACGTCGGTGGCGGCCAGCAGGTCGCGCAGCTGCTCCGGGGTGCGGGGGCCGATCAGCACGGAGCTGACCGCCGGGTGCGCGAGCACGAAGCCCAGTGCCAGGTGCGTCAGCGGCAGCCCGGCCTCCTCGGCCAGCTTGGTCAGCTCGCGCACGGCGTCCAGCCGGACCTGGTTGGCCCGTTGGGTCATGTCGAACGCCCTCGGCGAGAGAGCTGCCCGGTTGCTGCCGCTGGTCGGATCGGCGCGGCCGGACAGCCAGCCGCTGCTCAGCGGTCCGTAGGTCAGCACGCCCATGCCGAGGCGCTGCGCCGCCGGCAGCACGGCGGCCTCGATGGTCCTGGTCAGGATGGAGTACCTCGGCTGCTCCGTGCGGAAGGGCCGGTGTCCGTGCCGCTCGGCGACCCAGCGTGCCTCGACGATCAGCTCGGCCGGGAACGTCGAGCAGCCGATCGCCCGCACCTTGCCGGCGCGGACCAGGTCGGACAGCGCGCCAAGGGTCTCGTCCAGCTCGGTGTCCTGGTCCGGCCGGTGCATCTGGTAGAGGTCGATGTAGTCGGTGTCCAGCCGCCGCAGGCTGTCCTCCACCGCCCGTTTGACCCACCTCGGCGAGCCGCCGCGCCGGTTCGGGTCGGTGTTCATCGGCGGGCTCATCGGCAGCGCGAACTTGGTGGCGAGCACGACGTCGTCCCGGCGGCCCTTGAGCGCCTTGCCGACGATCACCTCAGACTCGCCCTGGGAGTACACGTCGGCGGTGTCGACGAAGTTGACGCCGGCGTCCAGCGCGGTGTGGATCATCCGCACCGACTCGTCGTGGTCGGTGTTGCCCATCGCGCCGAACATCATCGCGCCGAGCGCGAACTCGCTGACCGACATGCCCGTTGCGCCCAGAGTCCTGCGCCTCATCCGTACTGCCCCCGTGTCTCGGTACGTGCCACCCGCCGGTGGTCACCTCGTCAGCTAAGCACCGGCCCGGCACCCGAGGGCCCCGTGAGCCAGGCATGCTTCAACCGGGGGTCCAGCGGACCGGGGGTCCAGCAGACCCCCTCGGCCCGGCACGCCCACAACTACCCTGAGACCCATGAGTGAGCCCGCCTCCGCCGCCGGGGGCAACACGGAGCTGCGGGAGTTCCTGCGCTCGCGCCGGGCCCGGATCACCCCCGAGCAGGCCGGCCTCGCCGAGGAGCCGGGTGCCCGCCGAGTACCTGGCCTGCGCCGGGAGGAGGTCGCGCGGCTCGCCGGCATGAGCGTGGACTACTACATCCGCCTGGAGCGCGGCCGCAACCTGAACGTCTCGGAGTCCGTGCTGGACGCGCTGGCCCGCGCGCTGCAGCTCAACGACACCGAGCGCGGCCACCTGTTCACCGTGGCCCGGCCACGCCGGGGGCAGCGGCGCCCGTTGTCGCCGCAGCGCGTCCGACCGGGCATGCGCCAGGTGCTGGCGGCCCTGACCGAGGTGCCGGCCGTCGTGCTGGGCCGCCGGCTGGACGTGCTGGACAGCAACCAGCTGGCCAGGGCGCTCTACACCGACTTCGAGGCGCTGCCGCCCGGGGAGCGCAACATGGCCCGGTTCGTCTTCCTGGACGAGTCGGCGCGCGAGCTGTACGTGGACTGGCCGGACGCGGCGCGGGGCGTCGTGGCCACCCTGCACCTGTACGCCGGCAGCCACCCGCACGACCCCCAGTTGGCCGAGCTGATCGGCGACCTGTCGCTGCGCGACCACGACTTCCGCCGCTGGTGGGCCGACCACGACGTGTTCCGCCGCAGCCACGGCACCAAGCGGTACCACCACCCGGTGGTCGGCGAGCTCACCCTGGCCTACGAGGCGCTCACGCCGACCGACGACCCCGACCAGACCCTGGGCCTGAGTACGGCCGAGCCGGGTTCGCCGTCCGAGCAGGCCCTGCGGCTGCTAGCCAGCTGGATCGGCGAACCGGCCCGCCCGGCCCGTGCCGCCCTGGACGGCTGACCCGCGCTCAGCTGCTCGCGGTGTTGTTCTCCGCCAGGGTGTGGAAGGCGACCAGCGCGCCGTCCTCGCTGTTGCAGGACTCGCTCTGCTGGTAGTTGCCGGCTTGGAAGCGGACCGTGGCGTCGCGGAACGGCTGCGGGATCGGCACGGTCACCGAGCGCACGTTCGAGCCGTACGTCGAGGCGAACGTCATGTTGCCGTCGCCGTTGTCGCTGATCGAGAAGTCGAACCAGGCCCCCAGCGGCACCCCGGTGACCAGCGGGTACTTGTCCGAGGCGGACCCGCTCTGCTCGTGCTTGACCACCACCCGGATCGTGCCGGCCGAGTAGTGCAGCATCACGAACGGCACCGAGCTGATGTCGTCGGCGCCGTGGATCTGGCCGAGGATTATGTCGTGGGTGTCGGCCGGCGCCTGGGCGACCGCCGCCGACGCGGTCAGCGTGTGCTGGCCGCTGCCGGCCTTGAAGTTGGTCAGGCTGACCAGCTCGGTGCGCGGGTGCTGGGAGTTCGGGGTCCGCGCGCCGACCACCGGAGCCCAGAAGGCGAGCACGCCGTTGGATTGGCGGGTCAGCCACGGGGGTGAGCTGTCCGCCGGCTCGACGCTGGCCGCGGTGCCCTTCTTGCTGGCCAGCGGCAGCGTCAGCTTCCAGCCGGCGAGGTCGACCGAGGCGTCGCCGGGTGGGGTGGGCAGCGCCAGGGCGGGCACGTCCGTGCGGGGCCCGGCCGACGAGCCGCAGCCGAAGGGCCTGGCGATGGTCCACCAGATCCCGCCGCCGACGACGAGCAGCGCGACGATCCCGAGGATCAGGTAGCGGCGCCTAGGCACGTGTGTTCCCGACGTCCGGCGAGGAATGCTTGTGCACGACCGAACCGTAACCCTCGGCCCCGAAGCGGTGACGCTCGGCGCCGGCCCGGCCGCCCTCAGGGCTGCTCGCGCATCTGCTCGCGCAGCCGAGCGAGGGTCTTGGCCAGCAGCCGGGACACGTGCATCCGGGAGGCGCCCGAGGCTAGCTCTCCAGGCCCCGTTCGGGAACAATTCGCAGGTGGGAGGGGTTGTACGTAACACATCGAGCATGCGGAAAAGGCGGCGACAGTCATGAAGGGTGATCGCGTAGAGATCGTCATCGACGCCGGGAGCGGCACCACCCGGACCTACGAAATCGTGGCGACCCGGGCCGGTCGCAAGGTGGGCATCACCCACTCGCGGGGGGTGATCGAGGTGGCCGAGACCACCCGGGGCGGCAGCACCGTACGCACCGCGCGGTTCCTGGCCAACCGGGTCCTCGCGCTGGTGGAGCACCCGTCGAGCGACAGTCCGCTCGGCGACGAGATCACCCCGGCGCTGCGCTCGGTCTGAGCTGCCGGGCGCCCCGGGCGGGACCCTCGGTGGGCTGGCAGGATCTTGGCGCACGGGGAATCCGAACTTAGCGAGGAGACAATCATGCCGGCACGGGGAAGCGCGGAATGGAAGGGTGACGTCCCGAGCGGGACGGGCACCTTCACCGCTGGTGACTCAATCAGTGGTGGCTACACCTTCAAGTCCCGGTTTGAGGACGGACCGGGGTCCAATCCGGAGCAGCTGATCGCGGCGGCCCACGCCGCGTGCTTCTCGATGGCCCTTTCGAACATCCTGGCCCAGGCGGGCAACCCGGCCGACTCGGTGCAGACCGACGCCGCCGTGACGCTGCGGCTCGTGGACGGCGCCCCGACGATCACGAAGATCGCCCTGGTGACCGTCGGTCGCGTGCCGGGGATCGACCAGGCTGCCTTCACCGAGCACGCCCTGGCCGCCAAGGCGGGCTGCCCGGTGAGCAAGGCGCTGGCCTCGGTACCGGAGATCACGCTGGACGCGACGCTGGCGTCCTGACCGGCCGATGAGCCCAGCCCCCGACTTGTCGTGGCTATTTGCCACGACAGGTGGCACTTGTCGTGCCTATTTCCAACGACAGGTCGGGGTCAGGCGTCCGGGATCGAGTCCTGCGCCAGCCGCAGCTTGTCGCAGAGTGCGCGCAGGGTGTTCAGCTCGTCGGTGTCCAGCGCGGGGCCGAGATAGCGGCGGATGCTGGTCGCGTGCCGGGTGCCGATCCGGCGTTGCATAGCGGCGCCCGGCTCGGTCAGCGCGACGACCGTGCCGCGTCGGTCCGCCGGGTCGGGCTCGCGGGCCACGTACCCGGCGGACTCCAGGCGCTCCACCATGCGCGACAACGACGGCTGACTGAGCAGGACCTCCCGGTTCAGCTCGTGCAGCCGCGCCCGCCTGGACGGGCAGCGGCTGAGCGTGAACAGCACGTCGTACTCGCGCATGCTGATCGGGTCCCAGACGTCGTCGCCGGCCAGCCGGCGCAGCACCGTGACCTGCGCCCGGAACAGCGCCTCCCAGGACTCGACGGCGGCGCGGGTGTCGCCGGCCGCGTCAGACCGCGGCCGCGACGTCGACGGCACCGTCGGCCTCCTCAGCGGTGCGAGCGGCGGTGCGAGCGGCGGTGCGGGCGGCGGTGCGGGCGGCGAGGCGGCCGGCGTGCGTCGGCGGGTCGGCCGGCACCCCGGCGGGGCGGCGCGACTCGAACTCCTTGCGCAGGGTCGGAGCGATCTCGCCGAGCTGGTCCAGCTGCTCCAGCACCGACTTCAGCGGCAGGCCGGCGTGGTCGACCAGGAACAGTTGGCGCTGGTAGTCGCCGAAGTGCTCGCGGAAGGTGAGCGTCTTGTCGATCACCTGTTGCGGGCTGCCGACGGTCAGCGGGGTCTGCTCGGTGAAGTCCTCCATCGAAGGGCCGTTGCCGTACACCGGCGCCTTGTCGAAGTAGGGCCGGAACTCGTTCCAGGCGTCCTGCGAGTTCTTCCGCATGAAGAACTGTCCGCCCAGCCCGACGATCGCCTGGTCGGCGCGCCCGTGGCCGTAGTGCTCGAACCGCTCGCGGTAGAGGTTGATCAGGCGGGTGTAGTGCGAGGCCGGCCAGAAGATGTTGTTGGCGAAGAACCCGTCACCGAAGTAGGCCGCGATCTCGGCCACCTCGGGGGTGCGGATCGAGCCGTGCCAGACGAACGGCGCGATCCCGTCCAGCGGCCGCGGCGTGGCGGTGAAGCCCTGCAGCGGCGTGCGGAACTTGCCCTCCCAGTCGACCACGTCCTCGTCCCAGAGCCGGCGCAGCAGCTGGTAGTTCTCCACGGTCAGCGCGACGCTGTCGCCGATGTTCTGGCCGAACCACGGGTACACCGGCGCGGTGTTGCCCCGGCCGAGCATCAGGTCGACCCGTCCGTCGGCGAGGTGCTGCAGCATCGCGAAGTCCTCGGCGATCTTCACCGGGTCGTTCGTGGTGATCAGCGTCGTCGACGTGGACAGGGTCAGCTTCGACGTGCGAGCCGCGAGATAGCCGAGCATCGTCGTCGGCGAGGACGGCACGAACGGCGGGTTGTGGTGCTCGCCGGTGGCGAACACGTCCAGGCCGACGGCTTCGGCGTGCTCGGCGATGGTGACCATCGAGCGGATCCGCTCGTGCTCAGTTGGGGTGCTTCCGGTGGTCGGGTCGGTGGTGACGTCGCCAACGCTGAAGATGCCGATCTGCATGATGTCCTCCCCGCCATGCCTCGCCACCTGTTTGATGCGTTTGCATGGACATCGAGGACAACATACCGCCCCGGCGCGTTGTTCCCGAGGTCGGAGCGCCGACCGCCTCGGTGTAGGCCAGCACGCCGTGCACCGCGAGCGAGAACCACAGCGGCAGCCCCCTGGCCCGCCTGGTCAGGTGGTGGGCGTAGTCGGTGGGGTTCCACTCGCCGCCCTGCTCGCGGATCACGTCCGGGTAGGAGGCGTTGGCCGCCGACCCGCCGGAGACGAAGCACCCGCCGGCCGTATCCGGCAGCCCGGCCCGGTCGCTGATCAGCCGCAGCACCTGGTTCTCCGCGTGCACCGCGCCGGCGGCCTCCAGCCAGGAGATGCCCTGGATGGAGGCGCAGGAGATCAGCATGTCGAACAGCAGCGACGCCTTGGTCGGCGCGGCCGGGATGAAACCGAGGAACCGGGGGCTGTCCGCCGACATCACCCTCGGCGCGAGCATCGAGGTGTGCACGCCCAGTACCTGGTCGGCGTCGGTGCCGGCGTCGGAGAGCAGGCCCCTGGTCGCGGCCACCAGGTCGGCGGGTCGGCCGGTGCCATGTCCAGCGGGACCGGGTCCAGCCGCAGCCGGTTCTCCGCGTAGGCGAGTACGGATCGAATCATCTGCTCGGTCGTGGCGTCCACGCTGTGCATGGCCGGACCTTAGGACCGGTGGACCAGGGGACGACAATGGCCGCTGCGGTCGGAAACGGGGGAGGTAGACAGCGGTCATGCGCAGTGTCGAGACCGTGTTGTTGCTGGTGGTGCTGGCCACGGTGGTGGCCACCTTCGCCAGGCGGTTGCAGCTGCCTGCCCCGTCGCTGCTGGTCGTGGCTGGCGTGCTCGTCGGCGTGCTGCCGGGGGTGCCGGCCGTCGAGGTCACCCCGGAGCTGGTCAGCCTGGTCGTGCTGCCGCCGCTGCTGTTCGCGGCCGGCGAGGAGCTGCCGTGGCGCGAGCTGCGCGCGGTGTGGCGGCCGGTCACGGTGCTGTCGATCGGGTTGGTGCTGGTCTCCGCCGCCGCCGTGGCCCTCGTCGCGGTCGCGCTGACCCCGCTGCCGTTCGGCATGGCGTTCGTGCTGGGCGCGATCCTGGCCAGCACAGACCCGGTGGCGGTCACCGCGCTGGGCCGCCGGCTGTCCCTGCCGCCGAGGGTGCAGGCGCTGGTCCAGGCGGAGAGCCTGTTCAACGACGCGACGAGCCTGCTGCTGTTCCGGGTCGCGCTGGCGGTGGCGGTCGCGGTCGGCTCGCTCACCTGGACGGCCACGCTGGGCACCTTCGCGCTGCTCGCCGGCGGTGGCCTGCTGGTCGGCGCGGTGGTGGCGCTGGGCGCGTTCCTGATCCGGCGGCGGATCGAGGACCCGGTGTTGGAGACCGTGGTCTGCCTGGTCACCCCGTACCTTGCGTACGTGCTGGCAGAGTCGGTCCGCGCGTCCGGAGTGACCGCGGTGGTGGTGGCCAGCGTCATCCTGGGCACCCAGGCCGGCCGGCTGACCACCGCGCGGATCCGGCTGCAGCTCGACGCGGTGTTCCAGACCGTGGTCTTCCTGCTGGAGAGTGTGATCTTCGGACTGATCGGGCTGCAGCTGCCCGCCCTGGTCCGGCGGCTCTCCGGGACCGAGTCGGCCTGGCCGCTGCAGGCGCTGGCGATCGCCGCGACGCTGATCGTGGTCCGAATGCTGTGGGTGTTCCCGCTGGCCGCGCTGTCCCGGCCGGACTCGGCCAGCCGACTGTCCTGGCAGGTGCCGGCGGTGGTGTCCTGGGCCGGGGCGCGCGGGGTCGTGCCGCTGGCCGCCGCGTTGTCCATCCCGCTCACCCAGGGTGACTCGACGCCGCTGCCGCAGCGCGACCTGGTGCTGGTGCTGACCATCGCGGTCATCGTGACCACCCTGATCGTGCAGGGTTTCACCCTCGCTCCGCTGGTCAACCGCACCGGCATCGCGCTCACCGTGCGCCACGTCAACGAGGAGCACACCGCCGCGCGGGCGGGGCTGGCCAGGGCCGCGCTGGCCTACCTGGACGAGATCGAGGAGTCGGAGACCACGCCCGAGTTCGCGGTCGAGCAGCTGCGCCGGGGCTGGCGCGCCCGGCTCGATCGCATCCTGGCCCACAGCGGCGACGACCCGGAGGACCTGGCCGCCGCCGGCGTATACCGGCAGCTGCGCCAGGACCTGCTGGCGGTGGAGTCCGCCGAGCTGGAACGGCTGCACGCCCTCGGCAGCGTCAGCGACAGCACCCGGCGCCGCATCCAGCGGATCCTGGACCTGGAACAGGCCGGGCTGTCCGACGAGCTCTGACCAGCCCGACAGCTCGCCTCGGGACGCTCGCCGGACCTACCTACTGGAGCGGCGCCGGGTCGTGAGCGGCAAGTGGTCCTATCAAGCCCCCCTTTGCGAAAGGGTCCATCGGGCTGCGCCCGGTGAGGCCACCAACATAGATGCGTGGACTTCCGGACCGGCCCGGCGTAGGTGGCACGGGGCCGGCCAACGTCGTCCGGGCCTCGTAGCTGACCGGGGCTGTAGCCCCGAGGGTCTCGGAGGCGGTTCTGCTACCTGGAGGCCCCACGCGATTTGTTCGGTGGCTGGCGGGGCAACCATCGCCATCGCCATCGCCATCGCCACGCTCGGCGATCGGCTCACTGCCACAGTTGGACCGTCCCGCCACCGTCGGCGGAGACCAGGATCCGACCATCTGGGCTGAACGCTAGGCCCAACACAGCGTCGAGGTGACCCTTAAGGGTATGTAGTTGCTCGCCTGTTTCGGGGTCCCACAGGCACTGTCGGCACCGCGGCAATAAAGAACGTCTCGCTGTACTTTCTCTTGCCGGCAGTGGGTGAGTATGGCAGCGAGATCGCGAAGGTCTTCGACGCCATGTTTGTCGGCGCTGGTGAACTGATCAATGAGTTCCTTGACGAAGCCGGCATGCCACTGATCCAGATCAAACTGCCAGGACAAGCCTGAGTATTCGATCGCTCGTTCCCATCCCCACGATCCAGGCCGATCTTTCCTGTGGGTGGTTGGGGTCAATCCCCCGTGCCGGTGTGCTCGCTTGCAGAACCGCCGGCCGACCGCCTGACCGCCGGGGCGATCTCACCGGGACGGCCGGGGTTGACGCCGGGCGGGCACACGAAAACGATCTGCGGCGAATGGGGATGAACTACCCACCTCAGCACGCGCCCGCTGGGATGGTTCGGGGCCACTGGGAGGACGGCGTAGCTGTCTCCGAGGAGTTCCCTTCGTCGGGCGTCACCAGTAGGGCGGAACCGAGCGGTGACTACCTCATGGCGCGCGTCGGAGGAAAGCTGCGTCTAGCTGGTGCTCCAGGATGGCGAGCGCCTGGTCGGGTGTGAGGTGCTCGGCGAGCACGTGTGCCGCGAGACCATCGGTTAGGGCCAATAGGGTGGTGGCGACTAGCTGTGGTTCGGACACGCCGCCGGCTCGGGTGAGGTCGGCTGTCACGCGCCGGCGGACCTGGTCCATTCCAATGCGAACCCTCTGCCCGATGGGGCCCCCACGGGCGGCCTCGGCGAGGAAGGTGAACAGTGACCATCCCTCGGCGCGGCGCTCACCGTCGAGCGGTAGGAACTGGGTCAGCAACTCGCGCACGGCGAGCTGGGGTGATCGCTCCGCTGTGGGGTCGTAGCGAGCGGCCATGCGCGCGGCCGCGCTCTCGAGGGCGAAGAGCAGCATCTGCTCACGGGTGCGGAAGTAGTGCTGCACCAGGCCGGGTGAGACACCTGCCTCGGCCGCGACCCGGCGCACGCTCGCGCCGTCGAGGCCGGCGCGCTCAGCGACTCGCCACAGCGCGTCGGCGATCATCCGTCGACGTTGTTCGTGGTCCACCTGCTTCGGCACGAGATCACGATACGGGCGTATGACAAACGGTCTACAATACGCCTGTATGGTCAAAGGGGGTTTGGATGAAGCGCAGCGAGCGGGCACGGCGGTTCTGGGATCGAGTCGCGGGCGCGCACGACCGGGACCGGGCGATCGAAGCCAGCGAGCGGGGCCTTGCGACCGCGGCGGCGAGGGCCTTGTGTCTGCGTCCGGGCGATGTCGTGCTCGATGTCGGCTGCGGAGCGGGTAACGCCTTCGCGGAGCTGCGCGAGGCGGTGGGTGAGTCGGGACGGATCGTCGGCGTCGAGTTGAGTCCGGCGATGGTCACTCGCGCCCGCGCGCGGGTGGCAGCGTTCGGGTGGACCAACGTCGAGGTGCGCCAGGCCGACATCTGCATCACGTCCCTGGAGACCGACACCTACGATGGGGCGCTCGCCCTGTTCTCTCTCAGCACCGTAGGCGACCTGGCCAAAGCGCTGGAACACATTCACGCTGGGCTACGCCCCGGAGCTGGTCTCTACTTCTCCGACGCCCACTTCAGGCCCGGCCTGCCGCTGGTGCTGCGCGCGATCTATCGCTTCATCTGCGGCGCCAACGCAGACGACATCCCCGCCGCGACCCGAGCCCAATTCGTCACAGTGACTGCGACCGACGGCAAGAAGGGCCCCGCCCCACACGGTGAACGATCTTGGCCTCCGGTCGCCGCTGGACTTGCCACCAAGGTCGCCGACACCGACACTGACTCCCGCTAGAGCTACCGAGACTTTTGCAGTCTCGTCGAACAAGTGTTCACGCGAGCTGTCCGTTGAGGGAGTGGTGGCCGGGCTGGATATCCGCAGCGGCAAGCATCGGGGGCCGGCTCAACACGTCCTCGCTCATCCTGGCCGCCTTCCTGCCGCTGCTCCCCGGTGGCGCTGGGAAACGTCGAGATCATTGGGTATGACCTAGCAGTGGTTGGTCCGCCCGCGGGGAGCAGTCGTTGAGTCGCGTCATGCGCGCTCGTTCGACCCGCGCCACCCGTCGACTTTGCGAACGGTGTTCGAGAAGACCATACCTGTTGGCGTACACTGTTCGCAATGTGAAGTGCTGGTCATGGTTCACGAGCTGATCTGGATGCGCTCCGTGGCCGCGGCGACCACTGGGCGTCCGGCCGAGCTGAGTCGCGAGCAGATCACAGCCGCCGCGATCAGGGTTGCGGATGCCGACGGTCTGGCAGCGGTCACTATGCGGCGGGTGGCGATTGAACTGGGGGCGGGCGCGGCGTCGCTGTATCGGCATCTGTCCACACGCGACGACCTGCTCGACCTGATGATCGACGACGCGTTCGGGCAGTACGAGCCGGCTCCGGACACCGGGGACTGGCGAGCGGATGTTGTAGTGGACTACCTGCGGCGGTTGACGCTGCTCCGCGGCCGACCGTGGTTAATTGATGCGCTCGGACTACGCCCCGGCCTCGGTCCGCGCGTGGTGACGATCGTGGACGGCATCCTCGCCCGGATGGCTGGCCACCCCGCTGCGGCCTCAGCAAAGATGGAAGCCGTCGGGACACTCACCGGCATTGTGCAGATGCACGCCCAACAGGAACGGCGTGGCGGAGTCCTCGACGACGACTTCGCGGTCGCGCAGGCGAGGTATCTACAGCACATGACCAGCAACGGCTCCTACCCCCACCTCGCGGCAGCCCTGGCCGGCGTTGGGCTTGCGCCCGGCCACTCCGTCGACGACCGCCTCGCCCGGATACTTCGACTGAACCTCGACGGCCTGCTGCCCCAGAAATAGGCAAGGGGCGGGATTGAACACCACGATCCGGTCGGACCGCGATCATGGGGTGATTCCGGCCGCGCCGTACCCGCGCTCACCCACGATGACGATGAGCGCGCCCGATCACTTCATCGTCGGGTTGCCGGAGTCAATGAGTGGGTTGATCGGTTGAAGGTGTAGTGCAGTACCCGGCCGCCCGCGCGGGCGATCCGGGGGCTGCGTTCGCAGAGGCGGGTGATAGCGCGCAGCAGGGGCGGGAACAGTCGGATCTCCTTGGCGTGGGATTTGAACAGTTCCCGTCGCAGGACGAGCCCGGCGTTCCAGGCTTCCGGCTCGTGGGGGTCGTCGATTCCCTCACCTCGGGTGGGGACGTGCAGCGCCGAGATACGCACGCGGCGGCTGTTGCGCACCGCCAGCCGGCTATAGGCGAGAAAAGCGACCTCCCCAGCGCGGAAGTGCTCGGTGACGGAGCGGATGACCGTGCGGTACTCCTCGTCGCTGAGCAGCGCCATCAACCCGTCGCTCACCACGATCGCGGGCCGGTCACGGGGGATGGTGTCGAGCCAGCTCGACGAGGTGACGTCGGCGCCGATGACGTGCTCGGGGACGTGCACGAACTGGCGACGCAGGTCGGCGATGGGGGGAAGGTCCACGCTAAACCAGTCGACGTCGTCGGGCGCGCCGCAGCGGGCCGGTCTCGGGTCGAACCCGCACCCGAGATCGATCACGACCGCGTCCAGGTGGGTGGTGACGAACCCGGTCCTGGCCAGCTCCGGGTGGTCGTGTGTTGACCGCCATTCCCGATGAGGACGCCCCGTCACCGCAGGTGCAGACGAACTGTGGATAACTCAGGCCGCAGCCTTCACCACTCTGCGCCGCCATGGCGAAGATGTGTTGGGCCTAGAGCGGCGCAGCTGGGCGGCGGGCTGTTCGGTGGCAAGCCCACCCCGCTCGCAAGCGCACTGCCGAGGAGCGGGAGCGCTGCGGCAGCATTACCTGGCTAGCCTTCGACCCACTGGCCGCTGCCCCTGCAGGTCGGCACCAGGAGCAGAAAGCCGCCACCGTGACCATGAAGCTGACCAGACAGCCCAGGTCGTGCGGGACCCGCATGCTGTGCTCATGCGACAAGTCACGGTGCTCGGAGGTTGTGGCGCCTATCCGGAGCCGGGTAGGGCCTGCAGCGGTTTCCTGGTGGAATGGGACGGGTTCCGCCTCGTGCTCGACCTCGGCTACGCCACCCTGCC
>Ga0137415_10004725_pt1 | contig 13475 bp, 11 predicted proteins | sample CZODoug3_1_1_16f_FD_183082 | JGI IMG/M metagenome (GOLD analysis project Ga0137415, IMG submission 183082) | Vadose zone soil fungal communities from Angelo Coast Range Reserve, California, USA - CZODoug3_1_1_16fungal (Hybrid Assembly) | ecosystem: Environmental > Terrestrial > Soil > Vadose... | reverse complement strand
CAGCGTGCCGATCCGCTGGCCGCCGATGTTCTGGCCTTCACTCAGCGTGCCCGACCAGACGCGACAGAGCGACAGCTTGCCGGCATGACTCTGATGCAGCACCTTGAAGCATTCGGCCATCGCCACGCCGTTGGATGGCAGGGTACGCCGTTGGGCGGTGACGGCGACGAACGGCGTGTCATGGCGCAGCGCCTTCAAGAGCCGGCGCACGCCGTTCTCGCGGTCGCCGGCGCCCAGCAGCACCGGCACGATCTGGTCGGCGCCGAACTCGTCGTGCAGGTCGCGGTAGATCAGCGATTTCTCCGGCGCGATATCCTCGATCAGCTGCTCGAGCAGCGTGTCGTCGAATTCCGAGAGGGTTTCGAGCATCTCGCGCCGCGCATCGGCCTCGCGCGGCAGGATCTCGGCCGGCATCTCGATCAGGTCCGACGCGCCGCTGCTCTTGTAACGGTAGGCCCGCTCGCTCACGAGGTCGACATAGCCCACAGTCTCTTCGCCGCCATCGTTGGTCGGACGGCGGATCGGCACCTGGCGCAGCACGAGCTTGCGCGCCGACACGTCCTGCAGCGCCGACAGCATGTCGCGCACGCGGACCTGGGCGGAATCGATCTTGTTGACGAAGATGATGTGCGGGATGTGGTGGTCTTCGATGTATTTCAGGAGCGGCGTCAGCGCCACCACCCGCTCGGGCGACGGCTCGCAGACGAGCACCGCCGCGTCGCACACCGCGAGCGCCGCGAAGGCATCATGCTGGAACTCGATCGAACCCGGGACGTCCAAAAAGCTCCACTGGTCGCCGAGGTAGTCGACCGAGGCGACGTTGATCTCGGTGCCCATGCCGCGCTTGCGCGCCTCGGCAGCACCGTCGCCGATGGAGGTGCCTGCGCGAGTCGATCCGCGCCGGCCGATGGCCCCCGTGGCGTAGAGAATGCTCTCGAGCAGGCTGGTCTTGCCCGAGAGATACGGCCCGCACAGCGCCACCACGCGATGCGCGCCGCTGCCTGGTCTGCCTCCGGTGATGGTCTCGGATTTGATGTCGTTCATGACAACGTCCTCCCTTCTGCGCGTCTGTGGCGCATGAAAGCTCCGGACGGTGGTCGCTACGGATCTCGGCCGGAGCGAAGCCTTGTCCTGGAAATCGTTTCACCCTGGCCGGGGCGAGTCAATCCACAGCCGGGGGAAGATTTTCGCGGGCGGGACTGTAACGAGTAGCGCCCTGAAACCGTCGTTGTGAGTGTCTTGTTGGCATTGTCAGGGGATAGGGGCCAATCAATGGAAAAGGCACTCGCGCTGCAAATCATGGACGCTATTCAGGCGGCAGAGACACAGGTGAATATTCTGGAATCCCTGTCAGTAAAAATCACTGACGATGACGAAAGGAAAGCGTTTCGCAGGCATTTGGCCGAAGTCATGATTGGGTACATTGACATCCAGATGTCGATCGCCCGCCAATATCCCGATCTGGATCCTGACCGGAAACTGACGGATGAAGGTGCTGACCAATCGATCAAGCGTCGAGCTATCGATACCCCGCGTCCGATTGCTCAATACCCGGCCGGTCCAGCGTCAGAGTGTGCTTGTCGGGAGATATCGATGGAGAAGGCCCTTGCCGCAAAAATCATGGAAGCCGCCCTGTCTCTGGGAAAGGAGATCGGCAACCTCGATTCGCTAATCAGCCAACTCGATAACGGCGCTGAAAAGGAGGAATTTGTTCAGGCGCTGGGTAATATCATGAGTGTCCTCACGCGGGATGTCATGTTTCGAATTATCCGCGATTATCCGGAACTCGACCCTGATCGATAGGTTGTGGTCGACCTTATCCTGCGAGAATGGAAACTACGCCTCATTTGGAAACGACGTGCAGGTTAGGCAAAAGGAATAATTGCTAAAAAAGACGATAGGTTCGGAGAGCCCCGGCACGAGAAGATCGTGCGCGCTTCCTTGATGGGGCTGGGTTCCCCAGCGTCGTTACAGAAGACCAAGCGCCTTCGGATTGCCCTGAAAGATGCGGCGACGCAGCGAGGCATCGACGTCAGCCAGTTGCTTGTGCGGTTCGGGCAGCCCCATCGAGAAGGGCCAATCGGAGCCGAACAACACACGATCTTGTCCGTGCGTGGCTGCCGCCAGCTCGAGCGCCTCGACGTCGTGTGCGATGCAATCGACGCAGAAGCGCCTGAACGCGCGCCGCGGCCGCTCGGCACCCGTGTCGGCGCCGGGCCGGCCGGTGATCTGGCCGCGCTCCAGGCGGCCCGCGACAGCCGCCGCCGCACCGCCGCCATGGGCCAGGCAGATCGTCATGTCGGGATGGCGTTCCAGCACGCCCGACATGGCGAGATGGGCAGCGGCCAGCGCCGTCTCCATCGGACTGCCCAAAAGGTTGTGCAGGTAGAACGGCTCGTAGCGCGGATCGCAGCCCTTGCAGGGATGCAGGAAGAGGAACGCGCGCGCCGCGTTCAGCGCCGCCCACAGGGCGCCGTAGGCCGGGTCCGACAGGATGACCTTGTGATCCTGCGATCCCCCCGGCATGGCGAAGCGCGCCTTGCCAGTCTTCGCCCGATCCGTCACGACCTCGGCCGCCAGGGCCGGATGCGTGACCGGCAGGTGATAAAGCGGCGCCAACCGGTCCGGCCGCTTCGCCGCCAGCATGTCGAGCCCGTCGTTGGCATAGTCGGTCCAGGTGCGCATCGCCGCCTCGTCGAGGCCCAGGCGATAGAGCGGCGGCGGAATCGATATCCAGGCGCGGTCGACGCGATGCTCGTCCATCCAGGTAAGGAGGGCTTCGGGGCGATAGACCGATTTCGCCGCCAGCGTATAGCTGTCGATGGTCAGTGCGCCGGCGTCGTCGCTCCAATCGACGCCCGCAATAGCGCCGAGACGGTCGGCGAGGACGGGCGCAAGATGGGCATGGACGTCGAGTGCGATGCGCTCCTCCTCGGCGGCGCTCACGAGGCCGCCGACAGACGCGGCGACGTTGCCAGCACGGGATCGGTCTGCACGAACTCCGCCTTGGCGGCGGCGACCTGGCGACCGGGGAAAACATCGCCATAGAGCCGCAGCCAGTTGCCGCTGGTGATCTTCTCGACCTCGGCGGGCGAGAAGCCCGCGTCGCGCAGGCCGCCAGGCAGCAGGCCGAGATGATGGACCTCGGTGAACCAGGCCGGCGGCGGCGCCTTGCCCGGCCGCGCGGCCGAGGCCGCGCCGTAGTCGATGCCGCGCGTCCAGCGGCCCATGCGCATCCAGTCATAATCCGGCTTGGTGAAATTGTGGCTGCGGTCGGTGCCGATGCCGACATGGTCGATGCCCATGATGTCGACCGACTTGGCCACCATCTCGCACCAGTTCCTGAGCGAGCTGCAATAGTGCTCGCCCGTGATGTTGCGATAGGTGGCGCAGCCCAGCACACCGCCGCGCTCGGCAAGTGCCTTCAGCACGTCGTCGGTCTTGTTGCGCTTGTGCGGAAACAGGCTGTCGGGATTGGCGTGGGTGACGGCCACCGGCTTTTCCGACCACAGGATGGCGTCCTTGGTCGTGCGATTGCCGACATGGCTCAGGTCGACAAGGATGCCGGTGCGGTTCATCTCGCGGACGATTTCCTTGCCGGTGCGCGAGAGGCCCGAATCCTCGGCCTCGTAGCAACTGCCGCCCAGCTCGTTCTGGTTGTTGTAGGTCAATTGGATGGCCCGCACGCCCAGCTCGGCGAAGAACTCGACGAAGCGGATTCGCCCCTCGAGCAGGTTGGAGTTCTGGAAGCCAAGGATGATCGCCGTACGGCCCGAGGCGGAAATGGCTTCGATCTCGCCCACCGTTGTCGCGATGGCGACGAGGTCCTTGTTTGCCGCCACGAGATCGCGCCAGCGCGCGATCGAATCGAGGGATTCGACGGTGCCCTCCCAAAAGCCGCAGGTCACCGTCACGGCGCCGACATCGGCGCGGCGCAGCTCGGCAAAGGTCTCGCGGGTGAAATGCCCGCATTGAAGGCCGTCGATCAGCATGACTTTGCTCCTTCTCCTGGTGCCTACGCTGACTGGCGCAGGACAAGCTTGGTGGGAATGACGCGCCGGCTGGAGCAGGCAGGGCCATCCTCCCGGGTTTTGAAGATGTCTCCGACCGCGCGAGAGATCGCGTCGACATCGAGCGACACGGTGGTCATCGAAGGTCGCGAGAAGACGCCCCATCCCAGGCCGCCGAAGCCGACGAAAGCGACCTCGCCCGGCACCGCAAGGCCGCGGTCGGCGGCCGCCGCCATGCAGCCGAGCGCCAGCTCATCGCTCGCCGCCAGCACGCCGCGAAAGCGAAGACCATTGGCCAACGCCTCGGAGGCGGCGCGATAGCCGGCATCGGCGCGATAGCCCTGCGAAATGTCCCAGACCAGCGCCGGGTCGACCGTCTGGCCATGGGCGAGCAAGGCGTCGCGATAGCCATTGAAACGTGCGCGGCCGATTGCCGAGGTTTCGATGCGCCCGACGAAGGCAATCGGTGCGCTGCCCCGGGTCAGAAGGTGAGCGACTGCCGCTGCCGCGCCGCCGACATCGTCATGAATGATCGAGGTGATGCCGAATGGGCTGAGGTCCTGGCTGACGGAGAGTATCTCGATGCCGCTCTTGGTCGCCGTCTCGATCACCGGCATGAGCCGGTCCATGTCCATGACATGGGGCGAGGACAGCACGATGCCGCGCAGGCCGAGCGAGGGCGCCCGCTCCAGGAAATGGCGCAGGCGGTCTTCGCGATGGCCGAGATTGAAAAGCAGCAGGTCGAGTCCCAGCGCCTCGAGCTCACCCTGCACATGCTTGGCCAGCGCCGCGTAGATGCCCTGCTCGATATCGCCGGTCACCAGCGCGACGGCGCGTCCGCGCCCCGCGCGCAGGCTGCGCGCCACCTCGTTGGGACGATAGCCGAGCTGCTCGACTGCTTCGAGAACCCGAGCGCGCGTCTCGGCCGCGACCGGCACGCGGCCGGCGATCACCCGTGACACGGTGGCTGGCGACACACCGGCGTGCGCGGCGACGGCGACGACGCTTACCATGACCGGTTCGCCGATCCGGCGAGCGCAGACGTTGCCAGGTCGTTGGTCTCGCGCAAATCGCGCAGCACGGCCTGGCTGGCGTTATGCCCGGAAACGCCGGAGATGTAGTTGCCCGGCCAGGTGCCGTTGCCGCTGAGGTAAAGCCCGCGGGTCGGCGTGCGATAGGCATGCAGGCCCGCCATCGGGCGCATCCAGAACATGTTGGAGGGCAGGGTGTCGCCATGCGTGATGTTGGCTTCGACCAGACCGAACTCGCGTTCGAACTGGGTCGGATCGATCACGCGATAGTCGGTGATGAGATCGGGCAGGGACGGCATGTACTCCGCCAGCTTGGCGATCGCCCGCTTGGCGAAGACGTCGCGCTGCTGCGGCCAGGTGCCTTCGCGCAGGCGATAGGGTGCATTGCCGACATTGAGGCTGAGCACCTGCTTGCCGGGCGGCGCCAGCATCGGCGAGGTCATCGACGGGCAGAGGCCCCAGATCACCGGCTTGTGCGACAGCCGGCCCATCAGCATGTCGTTGTGGGCTTCCTCGATATAGTCGAGCGAGGGGGCGATGCGGAACTGCGCCGAGGCCAGGTTCCTCGCTTCGTCATCCGAGGTCGCGGCGGCGTAACGCGGCACGCCGTCGAGCGCCAGCACCACCTTGAAGGCGCGACCGCGCATGGGCTTGCGCTTCATCTTGGGCTTGAGCTCGCCCCACTGCGAGGTGTCGTCGATCAGCGAGAGCACGGTCGTGCAGGGATCGACTGCGGAAATGACGATCGGCGCGTGAAATTCTTCGCCCCCGGCGGTGACGATGCCGAGCACGCGTTCGCCGTCGCTGCGGATCGAGGCCACCGGCTTGCCGGTCATGACCTCGCCGTCATGCGCCATGACGCTCAAGCGCAGCGCCTCGATGATCGCGCCCATGCCGCCGACCGGAAGCCCGGTCGAGCCGCGCAGGGGGATCAGCCGGGGGTCCTGGGCGCCGCCGGCGCGCAGCGAGGCCAGCGACAGCGGCCGCATCATCAGGTTGAACGGCGTGCCGGGCGTCGACGGCGCGACCTGGCCACCGACCACGGCGAGCGGCGCGATCAGGGCCTGGGTCTCCGGCGCGAGCTCGAATTCGTCCATGAGATCGCGCGCATTGCCGAACAGGATGCGGCTGAAAGCTTCCTGGTCTTCGAGGCGCGTGAGATTGCGCACGAGATGCTGCAGCGACGGCGGCGGCTCGAAGATCGAAATGCCCAGCCTGTCGGCGAAGCGCTGCAGATAGGCGAAGAAGGCGTCGTAGCGGGCAGCCTCGCCTGGCGCGAAGGCCTCGATTTGAGCCTGGTTGCGTGCTGGATCGCGCCAGCCGACATAGAGCCTGCCGCCGTCGAGCGGCTGCACCAGCGTCGGGTCGGGGCGTACGAACCTGAGGCCATGGCGCTCGAGTTCGAGATCGCTGACGACCTTGGGTTCGAGCGATCCCGGCGAATTGGCGATCGTGGTGAAGTAGCCCGGCATGAATTCGAGCGTCGCCGCCGGCCCGCCAAGCCGCGGATTGGCTTCGACGACAAGCGTCTTGAGCCCGGCGCGGCAGAGATAGGCGGCGGCGACCAGGCCATTGTGCCCGCCGCCGACCACGATCGCATCGAAGCGTCCGCTGGCCGTCATTTCGGCACGTAGTCGTTGGTGAAGAAGGCGGCGATCGGCTTGTCGTCGCCGGGCAGCTCGCCGGCCGATTTCAGCGTCGCAATCAGCTTCGTCCATTCTTCCGTCGACTGGCGTCCCCAGTTGGAATCCGTCGGCGGCGTCGACAGGGCGAGCAGGCCCTTGTTGTAGTCCATGCAGCGTTCGATGGTGCCGGCCAGATGCACCTTGGCCTGGATCAATTCGCACGCCGCCTTGGGATCGCGCGCCGCCTCGGCGAAACCGCGCTTGGTGGCGGCGAGAAACTTGCGGACGACCTCCGGGTTCTTGGCCAGATAGGCGTTGTTCGCCGCAAAGCCGAAGCCGACCAACGGCACGCCCGCATCGGCAAGCTGCAAATCGACCGGCTCCTGGCCGGTCGCCCGCACGTAGGCATTGAAGGCCGGACTGTCGCCGCTCACCACGTCGATGGTGCCGCCGAACAGCGCCGTCGTCTTCGCATTGGCATCGAGCGCCACGACGTTGAGGTCGCTCACCTTCATGCCGTTGGCGGCGGTGAAGATCCGCAGGCTGAGGCCGTCGGACCCGCCGGGCGTGCTGCCGATCTTTATGCCTTTCAGGGATTGCGGCCCGTCGAGCTTGACCTTGCCCTTGATGCCGATGAAGGCAGCCGCCGTCTTGTGCTGGTAGAGCCCGACGGCCTTGATCGCGCCGCCTTTGCCGATCATCTGCGCGGCGTTGGTGAGATTGAGATGGGCGATGTCGAAACCGCCTTGCGAGAGCAACAATGCAGTCGTGGCCGAGCCGCGGCCCTGCTCGAGCGCGACGTCCAGACCGGCGTCCTTGTAGTAGCCCTTGTCCTGCGCGATCAGGAAAGGCGCGTGATACGGCAGCCACGCCCAGTCGAGCAGGACTTTGACCGGAGTGGGGGCCTGCGCCATGGCGGGAGCCACGGCCGCGAGGCCGAAAGCCAATGCGCTCGCCGACAGGGCACCACCCAGACGGATCAGTGAAAACGAGAATCGTCCGATCACTTGAGCTCTCCCATTGTTCAGTTGCCGCCGCCCCGAAGCAGGAAGGCCTCGCGTTGGCTCGGATGCCACGGCAGGACGCGACGCTCGCCCCATTCGGCGAGACGCCACAGCAGGACGCCAAAGATGGAAAACACCGTGACCGCGGCAAAGGCGAGGGATGTGTCCATGTCGCCGACCGCCCTGATCAGAAGATGGCCGAGGCCTTTGTTCGAAGCGACGAACTCGCCGATGACGGCGCCGACCGGGGCCAGCGTGACGGCGAGCTTGATGCCGGCGCAGATGCTGGGCAGCGCGCTCGGGAACTGGATCTTGCGCAGGACCTGGCCGGGCGTCGCGCCCATGGCACGCACCATGAGGATTTGCTCGGGATCGGCCGACTTCAGGCCCGTCACCGTGTTCACGATGACGGGGAAGAAGGTGAAGGCGACGACGAAGAACATCTCGCTCTGCAGCCCGAAGCCGAACCACACCAGGAACAGCGGCGCGATGACCACCTTGGGGACCGCATGGGCAATCACCAGCCAGGGCGTCAGCATGCGGTCGACGAGGCGCGAGGCGGTGATGGCCGCGCCCGCCGCCAGGCCGAAGACGACGGCCATGATGAGGCCGAGCCCGGCCGCGAAGGTCGTGATCGCGAGCTGGCTCAGCAGGTACCACCACTGGTCGACGATGGTGATGACGACCTGCGACGGCGGGGGAAGGATGAAAAGCGGGACCTTGAAGAGCCTGACGAGCCCTTCCCACAGCGCGAGGCCAATGGCGCCGCTCAGCAGCGGCCATAGCACGCCGGCGAAGAGGCTGCCCGAGCGGGGCACCGGCGTCTTGGCGTTTGCCGGTGGCGCCGCCTCGGCCATCTGCTCGGTCGCCGCGGTGGTCATCCGACGAGGACTCCCGCCTTCTCGAAATGCTCGCGAATGCGCCGGCCGATCGCGGTGAATTCGCTGGTCTCCCGCAGGGCGAGGCGTCGCGGGCGTTCGAACGGCACCCGGATATCGTCCATGATCGCGCCCGGCCTGCCGGACATCACCAGCACCCGGTCGGCGCAGAAGATGGCTTCCGTGATGCTGTGGGTGATCAGCAGCGTCGTGACGGCTTCGCTGGTCTGCACGTGTTGCAGCAGCACGTTCATCTGGTCGCGGGTCAGTGCATCGAGCGCGCTGAACGGCTCATCGAGGAAAAGCAGCGCCGGTCGCGTCAGCAGGGCGCGTGCGATGGCCACGCGCTGGCGCATGCCACCCGACAACTGCCAAGGATAGGAGCTGGCGAAGGCGTCGACGTCGAATTCCCGCAGCAATTCCCTGGCCCGCGGCTCCAGATCGGGAAGGCCCTTGATCTCCGCGGGCAGCAGGACGTTGCCGAGAACGTTGCGCCACTCCAGCAGGAGGTCGCGCTGAAAGACGATGCCGATATCGGACACCGGTCTGGTGACCAGTTCCTGGCCGATGCGGATCTCGCCGCGAGTCGGCGGGTCGAGACCGGCGATCAGCCGCATCAGCGTGCTCTTTCCGCAGCCGCTCGGTCCGACGATGCTGACGGCCTGCCCGGCGGCGAGCTCGACGCTCAGCGGGGCGATCGCGTGCAGATCGCCGGCCGGGCCGGGATAGACCTTCTCGATGTTCTTGAGCGAAATCGATGCACTCGCGCTGCGACCGTGCAATTACACCCCCAATCCCCTATGAAATCGTTGTCATAGGGTCACGAGGCTGTCAAGTCGGGTTGCGGTTTTGGCCAATCCCAACCTCAGTCTGGGGGCTCGTGTTCCCGGCCGGGCACCAGGCGCACCTTGCGCGGCGCCGCAATCCAGATCGCTGCCGCGGAAACGACGCAGCAGGCAATCGTCAGGAGAAAGGCGAACTGGTAGCTTCCGGTCGCGTCGTGGATGACGCCTGCGACCCACGGCCCGACCGCGCCGCCGCCAGCCAGGGCCACGGTGATGGCGCCGAATATGGCACCGTAGTGCGGTCCCTCGAAGATCTCCGCAACGATGGGGCCCATGACCGACGTCAGGGCATATCCCAGCAAGCCTTGCGAGATCACCATCAGGTAAAGCAGGGTGGGTGAGGGAACCCGCTCAAGGGCGATCAGGGCGGCGTAGCAGATGGCGAACCCAAGGCACCCCGCCGACCACACCCATTCCCGGCCAATGCGGTCGGACAAGGCGCCGAAGCCGATCTGCCCGGGAATGGCAACGACACTGACGATCCCGAGGGCCCAGGCGGCCACGAGCGGACTGAACCCGACGTCGATGAGGTACTTCGTCTGGTGGACCTGCACCACATACCAGGCCACGAGGGCGAGGAAATAACCGAGCACGATCCACCAGAAGCGGCCGGTACGTATCGCCCGTGCGATCGTCCAGTCCACCGACGCCCAGGCCGGATCGACGATGGTCAAGGCACTGCGCGTCTTGCCCGCTCCAGGCACCGACGATGCCCCGTCCGGCAACAGGCCGATATCCTGTGGCTTGCGCCGCACGAGCAGGTTCAGCGGACCCAGGACGAGAAGCACCAACAGGCCCATGGTCCAGCACGAGGCGCGCCAGCCCTCCTGGCCGATGATCGTCTGCAACCAGGGCAGCAACGCGATGGCGCCGATGCCGACTCCGGTGAAGGCGATGCTGATGGCCAAACCGCGGCGGCGCACGAACCAGTGGGGAAGGTAAAGCGACTGCGCGGTGAAGGTCATGAGGTTAGCGCCGCCACCGACCAGGACGCCGAGCGTCGCATAGAGCTGCCAAGGCTCTTGGATCGCGGGGGCGAGGAAAAGCCCGGCCGCCAGCAGGCATACGCCGCTTTCGATCACCACGCGTGGGCCATGGCGATCCATCACGCGGCCCACGATCGGGCTCAAGGCTGCGGAGAAGAGGAAGCCGAGGGAGAAGGCACCGGCGACGACACCGCGACGCCAGCCGAATTCCTCGATCAGCGGCGGCAGCAAGAGCGAGAAGGCGGTGCGGGCGCTCACGGCGATTGCCATGGTGACGAACGCAATGCCGACGATCAGCCAGCCGTAATAAAACGGCAGGCGCGTAGACCAGCGATGCCCCCCTTCCTTCACCGGCACTTTTCAGGACGCAGGCTTGATGACGTTGCGGGGCATTTCTCCCCGTGCCGTCCTCGCGATGTTGTCCGCGATCAGCTTGGTCCGGGCCTCGAGCATGCCTTCCGTCCAGCCTGATATGTGCGGAGTCATGATCACATTGCCGAGCTCGTGAAACGGCTGCGTGGCCGGCGGCGTCGGCCCGGTCGAGGTTGGATAGCGGTACCAGACATCAAGCGCCGCGCCGGCGAGCGTGCCGGACGCAAGCGCCGCGTAGAGCGCACCCGCGTCGAAGATCTCGGCACGCGCCACGTTGACCAGGAAAGCGGTCGGCTTCATCAACTGCAGGCGGCCCTCGTCGATCAGGTTGCGCGTCGCCGAGGAGAGCGACAGCGTGACGGCAAGGTAGTCGGCCAGCCGCAGCACGTCATCCAGGCGCTCAGGCCCGCCCACGAACGACACGCCGCCCGCTGTTTCCGCTTGAGCCTGTCGCCGGATGGCACAGACCTGCATGTCGAAGGCGGCAGCGCGGCGGGCAAGCGCTTGCCCGATATGACCGAATCCCAGAATGCCCAATGTCTTGCCCGCCAGTTCCGGCCAGAGCGGCGGTGCGGCCGTACCGACGGCCCACTGACTTTCCCATTCACCTCGACGCATCTTGGCGTCGAGGCGTCCGAACGATCGGCTGAGCGCGATCATTGCGCCGACGATGTACTCGGCGATGCCGGCCTCGTGACCGTAGGCATTCGCGAGATGCGTGCCCGGCCCGAGCGCGCCGCGATCGATCCGATCGAGGCCTGCGCCCGGCACCTGCACCAGCCGAAGCCGCGGTGCAGCCCCGGCCATGAGGGCCGAGAACCCCATCGAGACCAACACATCGACATCGGTGAGGCGCGGGATGATGCCGGCCTCGTCATCGACCACCACCTCGCACGGCAGGGACAGTCGTGCCCGCACGGGCTCCGCCAGCTGCGCGGCGAATGCTCCGGCAAAGGCGACCTTCATCACTCGACCCCGCTCTATCGACCCGCTGGCAGCCCAAAGCGCCGCGCGTTGCAACCGGACTATCGCGACGCCAATGTCGTCCAGCAACTACTTGGCGGGTAGTAGGGCAGGATCGGTCAGCGCCGCGCGTTGGCCCCGGCCGGTCGATCAGGTCCGCGTTCTACGACAGCGCGCCGCAGGCCCGCTGGATGCGGCGGCCGGCCTCTTCGAGCAAGTCCGTCGCGGTGGCGTAGGAGATGCGGAAGGCCGGGCCCATGCCGAAGGCCGAGCCCTGCACGACCGAGAGACCTTCCGACTCGAGCAGGTAGTTCACGAAGTCGGTGTCGTTCTCGATCGTCTTGCCGTCCGCCGTTTTCTTGCCGATCGCGCCGGCGCACGACGGGTAGACGTAGAACGCGCCCTCGGGCCGCGGGCACTTGAGTCCCTTGGCCTGGTTCAGCATCGACACGATGAGGTCGCGGCGCTGCTTGAAGATGGCGACGTTCTTGGGGACGAAGTCGGTCGGGCCGTTCAGGGCCGCAACCGACGCCGCCTGGCTGATCGAGCTGGCGTTCGACGTGCTCTGCGACTGCACCGTGATCATGGAATCGATCAGCTTCTGCGGACCGGCGGCGTAGCCGATGCGCCAGCCCGTCATGTTGTAGGCTTTCGACACGCCGTTCATGGTGAGCGTGCGGTCGTAGAGCCTGGGTTCGACCTCGGCCGGTGTGGTGAACACGAAGTCGTCGTAGACGAGCTTCTCGTACATGTCGTCGGTCAGCACCCAGACATGCGGATGACGTAGCAGCACGTCGCACAGCGCCCTGAGGTCGGCGCGGCTGTAGGCGGCGCCGGTCGGGTTGCTGGGCGAGTTCATGATCAGCCACTTGGTCTTGGGTGTGATGGCGCGCTCGAGATCCTCGGGTTGCAGCTTGAAGCCCTTGGACTCCGGGCACTGCACGATCACGGGCGTGCCGTCGGCGACCAGCACCATCTCGGGATACGACACCCAATAGGGCGCGGGGATGATCACCTCGTCGCCGGGGTTGAGCGTCGCCAGCATGGCATTGAAGATGATCTGCTTGCCGCCCGATGTGACGACAGTCTGCGACGGCTTGTAGTCCAGGCCGTGGTCGCGCTTCATCTTGGCGCAGACCGCCTGGCGCAGCGCCGGTGTGCCGGGCACCGCGGTGTACTTGGTGTCGTTGGCGTGGATCGCCTTGATGGCCGCTTCCTTGATGTGGTCGGGCGTCGGGAAGTCGGGCTCGCCGGCGGCCAGGCCGATGACGTCTTTGCCGGCCGCTTTCATCTCCAGGAACTTGCCTTGGGCGGCATTGGTCGGAGAGGGCTTGATACGGCTGAGACGGTCGGCGATGAAAGCCATGACGCGATACTTCCTTTCAGGCCTCGAAAAGGCGCGCGAAAGTACTTGTGGGATGCCTTTTCCGCAAGGCAACGCGATATCTCCAGCCCCTCGCGAGGGCTATTTCTCTTAAGCTCGCACCGTACCCGCGTTATGCCTCATCCAAACGTGCCTCCCCCCGCGAAGCGGCTATTGGATTCACACATCGCGTCTGAGGCCCTCTTCGCCCGCGTCATCGCGGGGGAGAGGGAGGGGACCCGCGCTTGCGCGGGGAGGGTGAGGTGGGCCGCGGTGTCTGCAGCCGCAACATCTGATTTTTGCGAAGCACCACCTCACCCTCCCATTGCTTCGCAATGGGCCCCACCCTCTCCCCCGCGCTACGCGGCGGAGAGGGACTCTGGGCGAGATGTGTGAAT
>Ga0137415_10004724_pt1 | contig 13476 bp, 16 predicted proteins | sample CZODoug3_1_1_16f_FD_183082 | JGI IMG/M metagenome (GOLD analysis project Ga0137415, IMG submission 183082) | Vadose zone soil fungal communities from Angelo Coast Range Reserve, California, USA - CZODoug3_1_1_16fungal (Hybrid Assembly) | ecosystem: Environmental > Terrestrial > Soil > Vadose... | reverse complement strand
GTGCTGTACCGCATGGCCTTGTGGATTTGAACAGGAGAGGACGACTCCGCAGGGAGCAGGCCGTCAAGCGTGGCTTCGATGGCCGGACGCACACGGTCGAAAAACGCGCTAAGTTCAGTTTTCATTTTCGGATTCGAAAGGCACGGCGCGCTCCTGTCCCGAACTGTTCTTCAAGAGGATCTCCACACGCCGCTCGGCCTGCTCCAATTTCGTGTGGCAAAAACGTGATAGTTTGATACCTTCTTCAAACAACTCCAAAGCCGAATCCAACGAGAGATCTCCGCTTTCCAGCTTTTTGACGATGTCTTCCAGTTTTTTCAAAGCGGTCTCGAAGTCCGGAGTGTCAGACATGACGTGGATTGTAGTTGACCTCGTAATATAATTTAAAGACCGTAATATCACATATGATCAATGTTGTTGTTCTCCTCGCCCTGCTTCTCGTAACAAGTTGCTCTCCGAAACCCGAGCCCATTCTGGACCAGGCGACTGTGGTCGCGAAGAATGCCTCTCTGCGTCAAAGAAGCAGCTCGACGTCGCGAACACTGCGCACCCTGGACCCCGGCGACAGGGTCGAAGTGCTCGAGCGCCAGAACAACTGGTATCGCGTCCGTTATGGCCCCGATGTCCAGGGTTGGATGGAGGAAAGCACCGTCGTTACGAACGCGACCAGGGAGCGGATCCGCACCCTGGTCTCCGCATCCCAGGACCAGCTGGCGCAGAACACGGGCGTGCTTCGCGAAGAAGCCAATTTTAGAATAGAGCCCGGGCGTACCTCGTCAATCATTCGCAGACTCGATTCGGGCGCCAAGGTCGAAGTGCTGGACAGAGTCACGACGCCGCGGCCAGGCTCCGACTCCTCATCCGACGTGTGGCTCAAAGTTCGGCCTTCACCGAAAGAAGTCGGATGGGTGATCGGAAACCTTGTGGAGTTCGACATACCTGCCGATGTGGCTCCCTACAGTGAAAGCTACACCTATTCAGCAGTCAAAACCATCAACCAGGTTCAGGATCCGCTGGCCGGGCCGGTGAATTGGTATCTGGTGGGAGAACGCAAGCCCGGACTCGATCCCCACCTCGATTTCCAAGGTATCCGCGTCTTCACCTGGAATCAGAAGAAGCACCGCTACGAGACGGCATTCCGCCTCAAGGGGCTGCGCGGCATATACCCGCTCGAAGCCGGTCAGGAAGCCGGCAAACCAACCTTCCGCGTCTACCAGTTACTCCCCGACGGGTCGGGTAAGAGCGCGCGCGAATTCGTCATGAATGGTGTGATCGTTAGAGAGAAGAAAGATTCGTAGTCACTCTGCTGTAGCGGCGGTCTATGACCGCCGATGATCGCTCGGGCGGGACACTGTCGGCGGTCACAGACCGCCGCTACAGAAGACGCTAAGCGCCCAGTGCTTTTTGTGCTTTTTGTAGTTCCTGCTTCTGTCTGTAGGCTTTGATCTTGTACTGGATCTTCCTGACGCTCATGTTGAGAATCTTCGCCGCCATCGTGGTCGATCCTCCAACATGCTCCAGCGTCCGCAGAATGGCTTCCTTCTCGATTTCCTGAATCGTCGCGCCCGGAATCTTGAACTGAAGCGGACGCTCCTCGTCTTCGATCGCCAGGAACGAGAAGTCTGCTAGATCGAGCACGTCGCTCGATGCGAGCATGACCGCCCGCTCGACGGCGTTCTTCAATTCCCGTATGTTGCCCGGCCACTGATACGCTATGAGCTTTCTCAAGGCCGCCGGATGAATTGCCCGGACCGGCTTGACGAACTCCGAGGCAAAAAATTCGATAAAGTGATCGACAAGGATTGGTACATCGAGCTTTCGCTCCCGAAGCGGAGGAAGCGTTATTCGAATGCCGAACTGCCGTGCGTGCTCTTCAGCTTCGCGCGCGCCGTCGCAAGCCGCAATGATGCGAGCGGTGGCGTCCATTGCCTTCGCGAGAATTCGCGGCGGAATTTCGTTGACGTCGTCCAGAAACAGGATGCCCTGGCGCACACGCTCGAGCTTCTTGTCCAGCTCGCGCTCCAGCAATTCTTCGCTCCATCCCAGGCAACTCATCTTCTCGAACGGTTCGTCCCGGCGCGGGCTGCTCTGGTGAAGAATTTCCGCGACGAACTCGCGCCCGCTGCCGCGCTCACCGCAAATGAGAACCGGCGATTCGATAATGGCGGCCTGCTGGACGATCTTCTGCAGCGATTGAATCTGAGGACTAGAGCCCAGAATCCGCTTGGGTCGTGAAAGCAGCTCGATCACACAATCCTCCCTGACAATGATGGTTGGCAGACGGATTTGGTTGTATCGGATTGACGTACCCGGTGGTTGCGAGAAAAACTGCGGGTTGCAATGCTGGCCTCCGAAACAGGCCGCTAAGAGTATTACCTCGGCGAGGGAGAAGCAAGCAGAAGATCAGCGCAAATCAGTGCTGCAATCACAAGGCCCATTGCAGTCAGCAAAACAAGGAAATTGACGTAGGCCAGGCCCTCGATAACCCCAAAAGCCAGCGCCAATTTGATTAATAGTTTTCCCATTGAATTCTATTGCCTCGATGCTCCAATCTCTTTATCGGCACGTCCGCGGGGAATGTTTACCTTTTTTTGATGGTATTCCCCTCCTTGCAAAGGATGAACTGTCCAAATTAGCCAGGATGATAGGGAATGCACGTAGCCGTGGGCTTTATGCCCGCGTCCAAGTACCTCCAGAAGAATTTTTTGATTGTGTTTGAACGCGGGCATAAAGCCCACGGCTACGAGGCCGCTGAAGACAGCTCCAAACTCAAACGGACTACTCGCCATGAACCTGATTGATTCCATTCGGCAGGAACTGCAACGTCTTGAAGACACGAAGACGTTTAAGAAGGAAACGCTTATCGAGTCCGAACAGGGGGCCGTGGTACGCGTGGCCGGCAAACCTGTGGTCATGCTCGCCTCGAACAACTACCTTGGGCTGGCATCCGATCCTCGCATCAAGGAAGCGGCAATCCGGGGCGTTCGCGAATACGGCTTTGGGGTGTCCTCGGTGCGTTTCCTCTGCGGAACTCTTACCCTTCACCGTGAGCTTGAAGAGAAGATCGCTCAGTTTCTCGGGACCGAAGACTCGATCCTCTATTCCTCGTGTTTCGCGGCAAACGAAGGTTTCTTCGCTGCGATTGTGAACGAGAAGCTCGGCTCGGAGCTTTACCACGACGTCATCTACAGCGACCGGCTGAATCACGCAAGCATCATCGACGGAACGCGTCTCTGCCGCTTCGAGGTCGTGCACCGCAAGGTCTACGAACACGCGGATGTCAACGACCTTCAACGGATGCTCGAGGCCGACAGCGCCTCCGGCTATCGCTTCGGCATCATCGCGACCGACGGCGTCTTCAGCATGGAAGGAGATCTCGCGCCGCTGCCCGCGCTGATCGACACAGCCAGGAAATACGAGCGCCTGCTGTTTGTGGATGATTCCCACGCGATTGGTGTAATCGGCGACAGCGGGCGCGGAACGCCCGAAGCACTGGGCGTTCACGGAAAAGTCGATGTCCTCAGCGGTACGCTTGGAAAAGCCATGGGCGGGGCGGCCGGCGGATACATCACGGGCAGGAAGGACCTGATTTCATTCCTGCGGCAGAAGTCGCGGCCGTACACATTTTCGAACTCGCTGCCTCCGTCCATCGTGATGGCTGCAATCGAAGCGTTCACCATTCTCGCACAGGACCGGCGTCTCATCGAACGCCTCCACACGAACACCGCATACTTCCGGAAGCACATCCAGCAGTTGGGATTCAGGATTCTGGAGGGCACTCATCCGATCGTGCCCATCATGCTGGGTGAAGCGGCGGTAGCGATGGATATGAGCAACTCGCTGCTGGAAGAGGGTGTTTACATCAAGGGCTTGTGGTATCCGGTCGTCCCGAAGGGCGAGGCCCGGCTCCGCGCGCAGATTTCGGCAGCGCTGGACCAACAAACGCTCGATCGTGCGTTATCGGCTTTTGAGAAGGTGGGAAAGCGGATGGGCGTTATTTAAAATTACTAATCACCCCTTGCCTATCTCTTTCTCAAGCGCCTCGACTTTATTCGACAGCAGCCGATCCGACCCCGGAATACCCTTGATCCGCTGCACCGTGGCCATCGCGTCGCTCTTTCGGTTATGCGCGAGCTGCAGCTTCGCTCGTTCCAAAAGCGCGTATTTCGCCATCAGCGGCGATCGCTTGATCTGTCTTCCATACACGCGCTCGAAATAATCCGCGCCTTCCAGATTCTTTTTCTGTTCCCGGAACAGCTCGGTGGCCCACACATAAAGGACCTGATTATCCTGGTAATCCGCTATCAGTTTGTCCAGGGTCGAAAGGGCCACGCCGTACTGCTTATCCTCGAGCATTGCCGTGTAATACACGATGCGCGCTTCAGTGCGCGAATATCGTGCTTTCTCCATCGCCGTGTGGAGCTGCTGTAAACCCAGTTCCCTGTCGCCGCGGGCTCCAATAATGAAGGCGAACGGTTTGATCACTGCGGGCAGCGAGCCGGTAAAGAAATTGAAGGCACCCAGACCGACATAAATGTCGTAATAGTTCTTGTCCAGTTCGTAGACCTGTTCAGCGTATTTGTGCGCGCGCAGTCCCGCCCTCAGGGCACTGAAGTAGGCATCTTTCTGCGTGACCTGAAAGCGGGCGTAACTTCCGTGGGCCGATGCCAGATAAGCGAGAATTTCGAACTTCGTATATTTACCGGTCTTCAGCGCAGCTTCGGCTTTTTGTACGGCAATCTCCTGAGCCCGATAGTACGCATCCTCGATCGTTTTATTGTGCGGATCACTTTGAGCTTCCCACCAATAAGTTTCAGCGATGATCGTGTAGCCGGCAGGATGGTCCGGGAATTTCGTTTGAAGATCGCGAGCGGCAGCGCGGGCCTGGTCCAGGTGCATGTTGTAGCTGGATTCGGTTGCCTGCCGAATCAGGCCATCTGCAGTACGATCGTCATACAACGGGCCGTCTGCAGACAACAGCAGAGTCAGGATAGTCAAAATTACGCCACTCATGTTTTTACAATAATATCTGCTTCGAGCAAAAAAAATCCCCGCGGCTTACGCCGCGGGGGAAGGTGGGATGGTGGAGGAAATCTACATACACTACTATAGACACTTGGAACGCTGAAAAAGTTACATCAATTTGAAAAAAAATTCCAATAAATTGTAGCGGCGAGTTTTTGAGGCCCGCCGCTACCTGAAAATGCTTGATTCTTACGGTTTGAATTTATAGGTCTTGGAACCGGGGGAGACTTCTTCCCGATGGACGTCGTGGCAGCCTTTGCAGGTTTTCTGGATTGCTCCGGCCTTCGCCGTGGCGGCATCCCAATCACCGGCCTTTATTGCGGCCAACGTTTCCTGGGCTTCGGCAGCGTTACCCTTAGCTACTTTGGCAGCATCTCCAACCTTTGCAGCTTTGAAGATTCCCTGAGCCTGGGTGAAGAGTTCCCCGAGCTTTTGGGCGTCATTTGCAGCGGCACTGGCGTCTTTCGCCGTCAAATTCATTCTGAGGCTAGCCGCTGTTGGGGCGACTTGCTTCATGACCGGGGACAATTGCTCCTCGACGGCCTGCGCCCATAGGGTCAGGGCCACGCCGGCGAGCAGGCAAATCCCGATCAAGATTGAAACCTTGCGCATTTCATCCTCCTTAAGAGAACTGGTAAAGCGTGGTCAGAACTCCGCCCGGATGTTATCTGGAAACATAGGCACAGTCAATGCTTATGCGCCCTGATTCCTAATTCGGGGACAGACGTATAAATCACCTAAATTCAAGTCAAGGGTCCTTGGACGAATTTAGGTGATTTATACGTCTGTCCCCGAATTAGGACGCCTATGCTTGCTTCAGGTCCTTGAAAATTTTCGTTAACGCAGGGACCACTTTGAACAGGTCGTCGACTATGCCGTAATGTGCGACTTTGAAGATCGGAGCCTCGGGGTCCTTGTTGATCGCGACGATGCACCGCGACGTCTGCATTCCGACCAGATGCTGAATCGCGCCGGAGATACCTACAGCTATGTACAACCGCGGGGACACGGTCTGTCCGGAGCTGCCGACCTGATACTCGCGCGGCAGCCATTCCGCGTCAACGACGGGACGGGACGCGCCCACCGATCCGCCAATAGCCTCGGCCAGCTCAAAAACCAGGCTGAAGTTTTCTTTTTGTTTCAGCCCGCGGCCGCCTGACACGATGATCGGCGCCGAAGTGAGGTCCGCTTTCCCCTTGGGCGCTTCCACTCGCTCGAGAAGCTTGCGTCTGGATCCGCCGGAAAGCTGGACGGGAAATGCCACCACCGCGGCGCTCCCGCCGGTCTCCACTTCATCGCCCGGAAAAGCCCCCGGTGACGCCGTTGCGAAATAAGGCGGCTCACCGCGCGGCGACGTTTTCATGTTCATCTTGGCGTTGAACACCTGGCGGGTCAGGATCAGTCGGTCGGCCTGCTTCTCATATTCAACGCAGCCGGCGATGAGCGGCCGCCGCAAACGGACGGAAAGACGCGGCGCGAAGTCCATCCCCTGAGTCGTGTGGCCGATCAAAACCAGGAACGGCTTTTCTTTTTCGAGAATCGACTTCAGGACTTCCACGTACGAGTCCGGGTTGTATTCACCGAGATCGGCATGTTCGGCAGTGATCACGCGATCGATTTTTCGAGTCTTGAGCTCGTCAGCAAGACTTGCTGTAGACGACCCGAGAACGACCGCCGTTACGGGCTGGCCAAAATCGCGGCCCACGCGCTGCGCAAAGACGAGCAGTTCGGAGGTAATCGGCTTGAGCTTGTTGTCTTTGTGTTCGGTTATGACGAAGATCATTACAGTACCTTTGCTTCTTTTCTCAGCTTTTCCACCAGGCTTGCGGCTTCTTCTTCCGGAGTGCCGCTGATCATTTCCACGCGGCTCTTCCTTGCCGGAATGAGAATCTCTCGAACTTCGTACATGGCGCCGGCCTTTCCTACCGCGTCGTCTGCCAATCCGAGATCGGCGGCCGTTACGGCTTTGAATTCTTTTTTCTTGGCGGCCATGATGCCCTTGAGCGAGGCGTATCGCGGTTGATTGATTCCGAACTGAACCGTGAGAACGGCAGGCATCGGAAGTTCGACGGATTCGTTGATTCCGCCTTCCAATTCGCGCCGCACCTTGAGCGATTTTGCGTCAGGATTCGCTTCAACGCCGACGACGACTGTAGCGTGGGCCCAGCCCAGAAACTCGGCCAGCATCGTTCCCGTCATGCCGGTCCCGAGATCGTCGGATTGAACGCCGGTGAGAACGAGATCGGCGCCGCCGTCTTTCTCGATGACTTTGGCCAGGGTGGCTGCCGCAGCGAATTCGTCGGCGCCTTTGAATTTTGGATCGAGCAGATGGATCGCCCTGTCCGCGCCCATGGCAAGGCCGGAGCGCAGCACTCTGGCCGCCTCTTCGCCACCCATCGAAAGGACCACGACATCTCCTGAATGCTTCTCTTTCAACCGAAGGGCTTCCTCGAGCGCGTAGTTATCGGCTTCGCTTGCGACGAAGGTGAGGTCCTGATCTTTGATCCACGTCTTCGCCTCATTAATGATGAGGCGCGAAGCGGAATCCGGAACGGGCTTAATGCAACTGATGATTTTCACGCCTGACTCCCAAATGTTCGATTCTATAGCATCTTGCAGGCATGCACCATCCACGGCGCGAAGCCCGCGCGGTGCCAGAGCTCCGATGACGGCTCGCTCCATGCATCGTATATCGTCTCGACCGCCATAGCTTCGCGCTCCCGCATGACTTCGAGCGAGCGCTCAACAAGACGGCGGCCGACTCCCTGGCGGCGAAACCGCTCATTTACATAGACGGCATCGATAATTCCCATCTTTCGGGGCTCCACCACGGGCGGAACGGATTCCCAGTGACCGACCCGCCCGATAAGAAAACCGGCCTGCGCTTCGGTAGTTTCTGCTATAAAGCCCAGCGTTCCATGGTCTTTGAAGCGAGCCGCCAGCCAGGCCCTCATGGCCGGTCCGGAGTCGGCTTTCAGGCGCATGTCCGAACGAGCGGCATTGCGGCAGAAGTCCAGCCAGGACACCTGGATAGCGGGGAGATCCTCACGCCGCCATTCTCGGATACTTATTTCCATTGCGATTCTCGGACGAACTGGGATAGAAGTTCCGACTAAATTCGAACTTAAAATTATCTAACGATATTGCTGGATTTATCCGATATAAAGTAAGAGTCAGATTACCCGCATGAAGCACCAATAAGGCAGGAAGTATGATTAGAGCAGGAAGCATCAGTAGTAAGGCAGGAAGCATGAGTGATGAGTCTAAAGCCAAGAGCATCTTCACGACCCATGAAGTCAGCAGGCTCTTGCATGTAAATCCCCGGTCTGTTATCAACTGGATCGAACAGGACTTACTGTCTTCGTATCGGACGCCCGGCGGACACCGGCGCATCCGGCGCGAGGACCTTTTGGCCTTTCTTCGAAAACACCAGATCCCGACGCCGCCCGCGCTGGTCGAGGGAAAGTTCAACATGCTCATTGTCGAAGACGAAGAGGAAATCGCTCAGATTATGCGCACCTTCTTCGAGCGGCAGGGGGCGTACCAGATCGCCACGGCCTCCGACGGCATTACAGCTCTCATCGAGGTCGGCCGCGTGAAACCGGATCTCCTGATCCTGGACATCATGATTCCCGGCGTTGACGGCATCGAAGTCTGCCGTCGAATCAAAGCCAACCACAGCAACAGCACCGCAATCATCGCAATCAGCGGCCAGGCCGCGGCTGAAAAGGAAATTCTCGAGGCAGGCGCCGACGTCTTCATGCCCAAGCCGATCGACCTCGACAAACTCCTCGAGGAAGCCAGACGCCTCCTCCGTGTCTTGTAACCACATTTTTCACATGACATACTAACAAGCTGCTGCCAGCCTGACCGTGATCGCCTGTGGCGATCCGCGGTAAAGCTGGCTCCAGCTTGTGCGCCCGTAGCTCAGATGGATAGAGCGACGGACTACGAATCCGTAGGTCGGGGGTTCGACTCCCTCCGGGCGTATTCCGCTGAATTTATTTTCTGCTGCGCGCCATTTTCACAATGGTGATTGCACTTCCTACGACAGCCAGCACGATAAGCCCGGAAATGACGTCCTCAAATACGTCGGACCGCATCCAGACGAGAATCCGGCGTCCATAGATCACGGCCAGAACGCTTTCGGTTCCGAAACGCAGGAAACGCATGGCTGCGAGTGTCAGGAAGAATTTCTTCCTGTCGAGTCCAAGAGCACCGCTTGTGAGAACGAAGGGTGTCAGAGGGAATGGCGGGGGCAACACGGCGGTCATGCCGAGGGCTATGACGCCGTGGTGGTCGATCTTGTTCCGGACGGTTTTCAGCTTGCGCTCCGGAATGAAACGCTTCAACCCGGCTTCACCCATTTTGTGGCCCAGTTCGAATGTGATCATGGCGCCCGCGACGGACCCGGTCATCGCAAGAAGGGGGTAAACCCAGAACATGTCAGAATGTCGGGCGGACATCACAATCACGGCGGTATCGATGGCCCCGGGCAGGAAAAAGACCATGGTGGAATCGAGCATGGCGAGGACCAGGACACCCATTGGTGACAGGAAAAGGCCGAAGATTGAACGAAAGAACGCGTGCATCGCTTTTTCTGGTGCAACTGAAGGCCCAATGCCCTCAAATTACTGATTACTGATGTCCAATGCCCAATGACTAATGAACTTGAGGATTGAGAAATGAAATTGAGCATTGAAATTGTCAATTCTCGTTTTTCAATTCTCAATTTCATTAGTCATTTCTCAATCCTCAAGTTCATTAGTCATTGGGCATTGGACATCAGTGATTAGTGATTTTGGGAAACTTAGGACGCCAGTTCGAAGGCTTCATGAATCAATTGGACAGTGTGCGGCGCATCCTTCTGCCGAACGACAATGGACAGATTCAATTCCGAGGACCCCTGCGCGATCATCAGTATATTTACGTTGGCGGTACCCAGAACCCCAAAAGCTCGGGCTGCAACGCCCGGCGCACCTTTCATTCCTTCACCCACAAGGGCAATGATTGCTATATCCGTAACGCTCGATATGCGATCGATGCGCCGCCGATCGATCTCCACTTCAAATTCGCGCCGCAGCGCCTTGACGGTGTTTTCGCCGTCATTCCGATTCACGACGAGTGAAATGTGCTGCTCCGAAGAACCCTGGGAAAACATCAGAACGCTGATTCGGTTTCGCGCTGTCGTTGTGAACACGCGGCCGGCAACGCCGGGGACGCCGATCATGCCGCGTCCCTCCACGGAAACCAGCGTCATTCCCGTAATCGACGTCACCGTCTTCACGCTGTATTGATGGACCGGCGTTTCGGCGCTGATCAGCGTGCCGGGCATGTCCGGAGCAAATGTGTTTTTGATGCGGATGGGAATGTTCTCATCGACAGCCGGCATGATCGTTTGAGGATGCAGCACTTTTGCGCCGAAATAAGACATCTCGGCGGCTTCCTTGTAAGAAACGCGCTCGAGCACCCGGGCGTTGGGCACAAGGCGTGGGTCGGCGGTCATGACGCCGTTCACATCCGTCCAGATCTGAATTTCTTCGGCTTTCAGGCAACTTCCAATGATGGAGGCCGAATAATCCGATCCGCCCCGACCCAGTGTAGTGGTGACGCCCGACGGCGTTGAGCAGATGAACCCAGTGACAACGGGCACGATCCCGGATTTTGCCATCTTCGCCAGCTTCTGGCAGCGCTTCCTCGTCTCGTCGAAGTCCACGAGAAGGAATTCGGACTCTTCACTCGTGATGATGATCTCGCGCGCGTCCACCGGCTCGGCTTCCATTCCAAGATCCTTGAGATAGCGGGCAAAGATCGGAATGATCAGCCGCTCGCCGAATGAGCTGATCAGGTCGCGCGAGCGCGGGCTCATCTCGCGCAACAGCGACACGCCTGTGAAGACCTTCTGGATTTCTTCCCAGATCTGGCGCTCCGTGTCCTGTACAGCGACCGCGGTGCTTCGATTCTTGAAGAGTTCGTTGATGGCCTGGTCGTGCTTGCTCCGGATTTCCCACAGCTTGTCATCCCGCGCGTGCACCTGGCCCGAGACGGCGGACTCGCCGGCATGGAGAAGCGCGTCCGTTACACCACCCATTGCCGAAAGAACGACAACGGGCCTGGACTCGCGCATGGATTGAATGATTCGGGCGGCCCGGTCAATCTGCGGAACCGCGCCTACGGAGGTGCCGCCAAACTTCACTACGACCATGACTTATTAGCGTAGCATGAGGCATAGACCGCAGGTACTGTAGCCCGGCCTGGAAAGCCACCGGAATCTTGCTGACGATTTGCTAAAAACCTCGTCTATACTTGGTCCCTTGTTTGTATGCCAAATCGATTCTTTTTTGCCATTGGATGAAAATGTTTAGACTGACAGTTTGTTTGACCCTCCTCTCGGGCGTGCTTGTTGCCAAGCCGTTGTCCGAAAAACCTACTGAGAAACAGATTCCCCGGTTCAGTATGCTCGCCGATGGGCTCTATCGCGGCGGGCAGCCTGATCAGAAGGGCTTTGAGTTCCTGAAACGACAGGGCTTCAAGACCGTCATCAATTTGCGCGCTGAAGACAACGACGAAGCGAATGTCGTGAAGCAGTTGGGGATGAATTACGTCCAGATCCCAATCGAGGAGCCCCGGCCCTGGTCCAGGATCCCCGATAGCGCAATCACGAAGTATTTTGCTCTGGTCAATGATCCCGCAAACTACCCGATCTTCTTCCACTGCCGCCGCGGCGCCGACCGCACCGGCGCACTGGCTGCCTTCTACCGGGTCGGGGCTCAGGGCTGGGACGCGAAGAAAGCCCACGACGAAGCCCGGGATATCGGCATGCGATGGTGGTATACCGCTATCAAAGAGCAGGTCTACGATTTCAAGCCGACTATGGCGAAAACCAACGCCAGCCTCCCCGCAGAGGCTCGATAACGCGGCAAGGGCCTCTCAGGGAGGCCCAACGCCCGTACTACCTTCCGCTTTCTGATCGACATGCTCTTCTCTTTGAAGAGGTAGGACGTCTTTTTCGTCACCTCGCTCAACTCTCCGGGTAACCCGGTCAACTATCCGAGCAACTTGGTCAGCTCTCCGGCCAACGTGCGTGGCTCTCCGGCCAACGTGCGTGACTCTCTGGGCAACGTGCGTGACTCTTTGGGCAACGTGCGTGACTCTTTGGGCAACGTACGTGGCTCTCCGGCCAACGTGCGTGACTCTCTGGGCAACCTGCATGACTCTGCGGCCATTGTCGCGGTATTTTTGGCCGGCATGCTCTTCTCCGTGACCGCACGCCACGACTTTTGGACCGGCGGACCGCTCTATTGGAAGACTTGTCACCGCTCCGTGGTGGCGTGGTCCTTCTGTTGGATAGCCTGGTCCGGCCCACAAAGCGTCTGAGCCGATTTTGAGACGGCCCGATTCGCCTGAGGAAAGACCGAATCGGGCTCTGAAGAGAAATCAACCGTCACCGGAACGATCGATATCGACCCACGAATCGATAACTCCTCCAATTGGGCGGCTAAACATTGCTGCGTAGGGGCGTGTGCGGCTTTCGGACACGAAAACGCTTGTCGGCTACAATTAATCTTAGATAGTGAGGTGTCCTGTCACCGACTAGACTTGCGCTCGCGCAGTTTTGGACGGACCTCTTCACGGAACTCGTCCCAAGATCTCCCTGCTTTCTGAGTCTGACTCAACCGCTCCTTGATCACCTGAAAGTGCCAGTCGGGAACAGGAACGGTTGCAGGTTTCGCCCCAATGCGATCCCAGAGCGACTGTCAGTGCAGCTTTGGCGATCGAGCGTGCCGCGGCGAGCGCTTTTTGCGAGCCGAGGGCACAGGGCGAGGCTTTGCTGCGCCGCTCGTCGGCTGCAACGCCGTTAGGCAGCCCGCCGTGACTTCGAACCGTTCGCGCAGTGCCAAGCATTCCACGGAGAGCTGCGTTCACTGAGTCCCCTGTTGGAAAAGCGGCAGCGACCTCAGGCTCAAGTACAACAATGTTGCTCTCTCCGAAGTCTCTCCACATACTTGCCGCGAACTCCGCCAGACATTGAAGCGAAGTCGTACTCCGCCCGCATTTCGTTCTTAAGATCGTTGACCTCTTTCATAAAGCGTCTTTCCCGTCGGGTCGCTCGTCGAGTGCTGATAATTCGGATTATATCGTCCTCTTCAGTATGCGCCACGACCAACAATTCTCCATTTGTGGATTCACCAATGGTTAGAAAACGGGCTTCGCTTTCCGAGTGATCTTCACTCGGAAAAGTCGCTGATAGAGGATCGGTGAAAACGGTTGCGGCATCTCGGAAATCAACGCCATGTTTATCGAGGTTCGCGGCAGCTTTGTCGGGATTCCATAATCAGCACCGCGCCAGTATACGCTGGGAGTCGGTCTCACCAGGCTGCGCTAACGACTCAACGTTCAGACGCAAGCCGAGGAGGAAAATGTCGCGGATTGGAACCGCCATCAGGGCGC
>Ga0137415_10004722_pt1 | contig 13479 bp, 16 predicted proteins | sample CZODoug3_1_1_16f_FD_183082 | JGI IMG/M metagenome (GOLD analysis project Ga0137415, IMG submission 183082) | Vadose zone soil fungal communities from Angelo Coast Range Reserve, California, USA - CZODoug3_1_1_16fungal (Hybrid Assembly) | ecosystem: Environmental > Terrestrial > Soil > Vadose... | reverse complement strand
TGCCCTTCAGAGTGGCCTAGTCCGCGCGGTCCGGGTGCCTGAGAGGTTCCGGGGAAGTTGCCCCTTCGGCGCCGCCTCGGACTAACCGGGTCGGCTCTCCCACGCGTGATCAGCAGCCTGGATTGACGGTACCAGCAGCACGGGTCGGCTCGGCGTCAAGCCGGAGGTGATGCAGACAACGCCGGTGGCTACGCGCTGGCCGTGCGCTGCTGACGTCGCCGGGACAGCTCGTCGGTCACGGACGGGCTTTCGACGATCTCGGCACCGTCGGCGCGCTCCCCCGGCAACTGGGCCAGAGAGCCGACCAGCTCGCGCAGGGCGCCGCTGACCGCGATGCCGAACACGCCCTGCCCACCGCGCAGCAGGTCGACCACTTCCTCCGAGGAGGTGCACTCGTACACCGTGGTGCCGTCGGACAGCAGCGTAATCCGAGCCAGGTCATCGACCCCACGAGTACGTAGCGCGTCGACCGCCGTCCGGATGTTCTGCAGCGAGACGCCGGTGTCGAGCAGCCGCTTGACGACCTTGAGGACCAGGATGTCCTTGAACGAGTAGAGCCGCTGACTACCCGAACCGGTGGCCGAGCGGATCGAAGGTTCGACCAGCGCCGTCCGAGCCCAGTAGTCGAGCTGGCGATAGGTGATGCCGGCCGCTGCACACGCGGTCGGCCCGCGGTAGCCGACGTGCTCGTTCGGGGAGCCGGCCGGATCGGCGAAGAGAGTGCCTTGCTGGGGCGCCTGAAGTCCGACGTCAGGTAGCGCGTCGTCGGCCATAGTGGCGCCTCCTATATCGATCAACGGGTTGGCGTGCGACGGGGTGACACTGAGTCGCCGCGGAAGTGTGTCGATGGGCTGACGGTAGGACCGTCCGTGGTGGTGGTCAACGCGACGCGCCGAGCGCGGTCACCCTCATCGAGAGGTTGAGGGTAGCAAGGCGTTAAGTTCCCGAGGCGAAGTCCTCGGGCGAGACGTTGTCCAGGAACTCGCGGAACCGTTCGACTTCGTCCTCCTGCTCGTCGGGGATCTCGATACCGGCGGCATCGAGGACGGCGTCCGTGCCGAGGATCGCCACGTCGCAGCGTAGAGCCAGCGCGATCGCGTCCGATGGCCGGGCGCTGACGCTCACGCCGCCGTGAAAGCGCAGTTCGGCGTAGAAGACGTCGTCACGCAATTCGGTGATGTGGACCGCTTCGAGCCGGACGCCGAGCGCCTTGATGAGGTCGCGCATCAGGTCGTGGGTGAGCGGCCGGACGGTCTGCACGCCCTGCTGCTGAAAAGCGATGGCCGACGCTTCGACCGCGCCGATCCAGATGGGCAGGTAGCGCACCCCGTCCTCTTCGCGCAGCAAGACGACAGGCTGGTTCGCCGGCAGCTCGACACGCACGCCGATGACGCGCAAGGGATGCACGAGAGTTCCTCCTGGCAGCTGAATCTGTGCGTATTCGACGCTACACGCAAAGGATGTGCCTAGGCGTGGCCAAGTCCCGTCAAACCGCGTTCAGGCCGAGCCGCCCGTTACATCGCGCAGCCCGATCTGGACAAGTGCCGCGTGCAGGCGTACCGACAAGGAGGCCAGGTCGCGGACCGCTTCCTCGGCGCGGGCCTTCGCCTCGGCGCCCTTCTGCCGGGCCATCGGTCCCACGACCTGAGAGAACAGTCCGATCTCGCGCTCGGCGGCGGTCCGGAACGCGCGCAGGTGACGTCCTTCGAGGCCGTAGCGCGCGAGTTCGGCGACGACCTGGCCGACGGCGAGCGCATCGTCGTCGTAGTGGCCGCCGGGCCGGGCACTGATCATGCCGAACTGTTCGAGCTCACCGAGCTGCTCGGCGTTGAGCCCGGTGGCGTTGAGCAGCTCGTCGCGGGACAACCGCAACGTCGGGGTGACCGGCCGGAAGTGCTCGGCGGTCGGGGCGTTGTCGGCGATGGCCAGATGAGGAACGCGCGGGACGCCGCCAGGTCCGGGCGGCACCAATCCGCGGTCGATCGCATCCAGCTGGTCCTTGATGACGCGCAGCGGCAGGTAGTGGTCGCGTTGCTGGGCGAGGACGTAGCGCAGCCGCGAGACGTCCGCCGGTGAGAACTTGCGGTACCCGGATGGCGTGCGGTCCGGGCGGACCAGGCCCTCGGTCTCCAGGAAGCGGATCTTGCTGATGGTGATGTCCGGGAAATCGCCGCGCAGCTGGGTGAGCACCTCACCGATGGACAGCGTCGCCTGCGTCGCCGCGCTGGTGGCGGTCATGAGGCGACGCCGCTTGCCCGGTCGCCGACCGGGCGCCTCACGCCGGCTGTCCTGCCCCGACCCCCGCTCGGACGGCGGCGGTCAGGTACACCAGCCGGAACTTGCCGATCTGCACCTCGTCGCCTCCCGCGAGCGGGGCCGCGTCGATGCGTTCACGGTTCACGTACGTGCCGTTGAGCGAGCCCACGTCATGGACGGTATAGCCACTGCCCTCGCGACGGAACTCGGCATGCCGACGCGAGACTGTGACATCGTCTAAAAAAATGTCGCTGTCCGGGTGGCGGCCGGCGGTGGTGACGTCCTGGTCGAGCAGGAAACGGCTGCCTGCGTTGGGGCCGCGTTTGACCACCAGCAGGGCCGAGCCCGGGGTGAGCGCGTCGACCGCGCCCTGGTGCGCCTCGGGCGAGAACTCGCCCTCGGTCTCGGAGAGCCCGCCGGTCGCCGAGATCACGCTCGTCGCATCGGGGGCGTTCGCGTAGCCGGTTTCGGGCAGCGCGGCGCCACAGTTGGAGCAGAATCGGCCACCAACAGGGTTCTCGGCGCCACAGGCAGTGCAGAACACTCGGGTGCCCCTTCCTATGCGGACGATGCGAGCGGTGGCCCAAGACATAATTGCCTGGCCGAAAACACTCACGGTCGCCGGGGGTGGTGATCGGCACGCCGCGCCACCTTTTCGCGCAACCGGACCGGTCCAGCGAGCCTAGTTTGCCCGGGCAGCGCAGGGCAATCAGCGGTGGGGCATTAGGAGCTGAGCGTGCCGTAAGCAGCGGGGTCGAGCAGCCCGTCGACCTGGGCCGGATCGGCCGCCTCGATCTCGACGATCCACCCCTCGCCGTAGGGGTCGCTGTTGATCAGCTCGGGCCGCGATTCGAGCTCATCATTGCGCGCAGTGACCGTCCCGGTGATCGGCGCGTACAGATCCGACACGCTCTTGGTGGACTCGACCTCGCCGAACGCTTCACCTTGACCGACCTTCGCGCCGATCTCCGGCAGCGTCACGTAGACGACATCGCCCAGCGCCTCCTGCGCGTAGTCGGTCACGCCGATCCGGATGGTCGTTCCGCCGACTCTGGCCCACTCGTGTTCGGCGGTGTACTTCAGGTCGTCGGGAACGTCTGCCATCGCTTGAACCCCTCACCCGATCGGTGGATTGCTGTGAACCGGCCGAACACTACCGCCCGCCCGGCGCCGCGTATTTGGGGCTGGGCACGTTGCTGCGTGCCGTGATGTCCACTTGCTGCTGCTCGACGATCTGGGCGTCGCCGCCGGCGTTGCGGGCCGTCGCCGCCACTCCGCCCGGAATGTTGAGCGCGGTGTCGAGCGTCTTCGGATCGCCGATCGCCAGCACCCGGTACGGCGGGCTGACCTGCTGGCCGTCGACCTGAACGCCACCGCTGCGGTCGGTGAAGCTCGTGGCGGTGGTCACTCGTACCGGGCCGAACTGGATCGACTCGGCGCCGGCACCGCGCAGTTCCTCGACGACATCGAGCAGATCCTCGGCCTTGAGCTTGTGCTGCGGGTCGGTGATGTCGGCGGTGATACCGGGGCCGGTGGCCGGCACCGTGCCGAGCAGTACTTCCAGTGACTGAAGCTCACGTTCAGCTTGCTGCTGAGCAACCGCGTCGCTGTTGCCGCTGCGCTGCAGCTCGTCCAAGGTGGCCTGCAGGTCGGCGATCTGCTGGTTGATCCGTTCTGCCCGAGCGTTCTGGTCGTCGAGGATGCGGATCAGGTCGTCCTCGCGGGCATTGGAGAGGCTGTCCGAGGACGAGTTCGACCGGACCTGCACCGCGATGGCGAATCCGAGGATCGCGGTGAGCACCCCGATCAGGATGCCCGCGCTCTTCTTGTCCCGCCGGAGTCGCTTCCAGGCTCGCACTGACTTATCCGCCGGAGTCGGATCTGACTTATCCGCCGGAGTCGGATCCAGGCTCGCCCCACTCGCAAGCTCGGGGGCAATCCCGGATCCGAACGCGACTTCGTCGCGCCGCGTCGCGGCCGGCGGCTCTTCGCGCGAGCGCTCATCGCGTTCTGGGTTGAGTTCTTCGTTGCTGGGTTCCTCGTCGGCCAGCTCTTCGCGCGAGCGCTCATCGTCTGGTGGTTGTGTCTCCTCGGCATCTGCCTCGTGGTCGTTGGTCATGCTCGGAAGACGTGCCTTCTGATCGCGGCGGCGTTACCGAAGATGCGGATACCGAGCACGACCACGACGGCGGTGGAGAGCTGGCCACCCACGCCCAGCTTGTCGCCCAGGAACACGATCAGGGCAGCGACCACGACGTTCGACACGAAGGACACGACGAACACCTTGGAGTCGAAAATGCCGTCCAGACGGGCCCGGATGCCACCGAAGACGGCGTCGAGCGCCGCCACCACCGCGATCGGCAGATACGGCTCGAGCCAGTGCGGCACGGTCGGGCGTAGGACCAGGCCGACGATGACACCCACGGCCAGGGCGAGTCCGGCGATCATCGAGGACCCTTCGTCTCGGCGGGGCGGGCATATCTCGGCGTCGCCGCCGTGGTGGCCGGCAGGTGCAGCTTGCCTTCCTGCGTCCAGGAGAAGTTCACGCCCTCGGCCGAGGCCAGGGTGTGGTACCGACTTGCTACGTCGCTGTCGGCGAAGCTGGTCACGAGCACGTCACTGTCTCCTATGGCCTCGATCGTGTAAGGCGAGGTAATGGGCGCGAAGTCGACCAGGACGGCCTGGCCCGCGAACCGGATGGCGGACGTTGGTGTCAGTCGCACGTCGTTCACCGAGATTGCCTCGGCGCCGTCGTGCCATAACTCGTTCACGACGCTACGCACGTCGCGATCGGTCAGTAGCTGCGTACCTCCGATCGGGGTAGTGCCACGACGACCGTTGTCCGGCGTGCTGGTCGGCTGCGGTGGATCGCCGAGCTTGACCTGCAGCCCCGGTCCGGCCGCCGGCGTCGCCCCGGCCAGCAACTCGTTGCGCTGTAGCTGCGCGCCGAGCGAGGTACCCGGCAACGCCTGGTCGCGGGCTCGAGTGATCTTGGTACCCAGCTGCTGCGCCCTCGCCTCGAGCGCGTTGGCCGACGACTGCGCGGCCTCGACGCGGCGCACCAGGTCGTTGTGCACCTTGGCTGCGGCCGGTGCCCCCCGGTGGGTGTGCACGTACGCGATCGCCAACGTGAACCCGACCAGCAGACAGCCGACCGCGGTCGCCGGACGGTCGAACCACCGTCGTGGTGCGTCGGGTCCACGGCGGGCGGCGGTGGCGGCGTATCCCGGATCTGCCGTGTTCGTCACTAAGTCGACAAGAAGATCCGTCGACGAAGTGTTACGTCGAGAAGTCATCGTGTCGCTGCCCGGCGGGTGAGCTGACCGACCTGGACCACGTACAGCGCTCCGGACCAGAGGTACAGCGCGGTGCCCCAGATCGTGAAGGCCCAGGCGATCGGACGGGCCACGTCGGCCACCGTTCCGTCGCCCGCGGCGAGCAACAACAGCGGGAACGCGTAGAGAAGGTTGAAGGTGGCCGCCTTGCCGAGGTAGTGCACCGGAGGCGGACCGTAGCCGTGGCGGCGCAACAGGGGCAGCGTGAGCGACAGGAGCAGGTCCCGTCCGACGATCACGGCCGCGAGCCACCACGGGATGATGTGCCGCAAGGTCAGTCCGACGAGCGTGGCGATGATGTAGAGCCGATCTGCGGCTGGATCGAGCAGGGCGCCGAGCTTGCTCATCTGGTTGAGCTTGCGGGCCAGGACGCCGTCGGCCCAGTCGGTGAATCCGGACAACGCCAGGACGATCAGCGCGGCGATGTCGGCGTGCGGCCCGAGCAGCAGCCACAAGAACAGCGGCACGCCGAGGAGTCGCAGAACGCTGAGCGCGTTGGGCACGGTCACCACGCGCTGCGCGGCAACCTCGGTGAGGTCATCCGGAGCGCCCGACGCCACGCCACCTCCGTCTCGGGCTCGAGCGGACCGGCGCCCGCTGTGCGCGCCGATCCCGCTGGCATTCGAGTTACGAGTCGGGACGGCGGGATTTGAACCCACGACCCCCTGACCCCCAGTCAGGTGCGCTACCAAACTGCGCCACGTCCCGGTCGTGCGAGGAAACCCTAGCGTAGACGCTGGGACGCGCCGATCAGCGCCGGGCGACGCGCCGCTCGCGCACGCGAACCGAAATCTCGATCGGCGTGCCGGCGAAGTCGAAGTCCTCTCGGAGACGCCGTTCCAGGAAGCGGCGGTAGCTCGCCTCGAGGAAGCCGGTCGTGAAAAGCACGAATCGGGGCGGACGGCTGTCGGCCTGGGTGGCAAACAGCACGCGCGGTACCTTGCCGCCTCGCCCGGGTGGTGGGGTGGCCGCGACGACGTCGGTGAGCCAGGCATTCAGCCGGCCGGTAGAGATGCGCCGATCCCACGACGCGAGGCTCGTGCGCAGCGCGCCGGCGAGCTTCTCGACCGCCCGACCGGTCTCGGCCGAAACATTCACTCGGGGCGCCCACTGCACGCGCGCCAGCTCGCGGCTCACCTCGCGTTCCAGGCGCTCGCGGCGGTCCTCGTCGACGAGGTCCCACTTGTTGAACGCGATGACGAGGGCGCGCCCCGCCTCGACCACTGCTGCGATGACCCGCTGATCCTGTTCGGACAAGGGCTCGGACGCGTCCAGTAGGACCACCGCGACCTCGGCCGCTTCGATGGCGCCGGCGGTCCGCAGGCTGGCGTAGTACTCCATGCCGGCGGCCTGGTGCACACGCCGCCGCAGGCCGGCCGTGTCGACAAAGCGCCACGTCTCTCCACCCAGGTCGACGAGGCTGTCGACCGGGTCGATCGTGGTGCCCGCCACCGAGTCGACGACCGACCGGGCGTCGCCGGTGAGACGGTTGAGCAGGCTGGACTTGCCGACGTTGGGACGCCCCACCAGAGCAACCCGGCGCGGACCTTCGTCGATGATCGTCTCCGCGGGCGCGTCCGGGAGGGCCTCGAGCACGGCGTCGAGCAGCTCACCGCTGCCGCGACCGTGCAAGCCGCTCACTGCGTACGGCTGGCCCAGCCCCAGGCTCCACAGCTCGGCGGCGTCAGCTTCTCCGCGTTCGTCGTCGATCTTGGTCACCGCAAGGATCACCGGCTGCTCGGCTCGTCTCAACGTGCGGGCGACGGTGAGATCGGTTTCGGTGGCCCCGGTGCGGCCGTCCACCACGAAGAGGACGAGATCGGCGGTCTGGACGGCTCGCTGGGCCTGCGCGGACACCATCGCCTGCAGGCCGCGCGCGTCCGGTTCCCAACCGCCCGTGTCGACGAGGGTGAACCGCCGTCCGGACCACAGCGCGTCGTAGGCCACGCGGTCGCGGGTCACGCCGGGAACATCTTGCACGACGGCTTCGCGACGGCCGAGGATGCGATTGACCAGGGTCGACTTGCCGACGTTCGGCCGGCCGACCACGGCAACGACCGGTGCTGCCGGAGGCGTCTCAGCGGCAAAGTCGTCGGGCTCGGTCACGTCACCAATCCTGCCGGACGCACAGCAACGCCGCCGGACGCCGCAACGCGGCCCGCTCACGCATCTGCTTCAGCCGCTCGACTCAGCACTATGTCGACAAGACGATCTACCACTTCGTCGATAGATAGCTCAGTCGTGTCGACCTCTACCGCGTCCGCAGCTCGCGCCAGGGGACTCACCGCCCGGGTGCTGTCGAGCTGGTCTCGGCGCTGGAGGTCCGCGCCGACCGCGGTCACGTCCATGCCCGGGCCGAGCTCCTTGGCCCGCCGCGCGGCGCGGGCCTCGGGCGAAGCGGTGAGGTAGAACTTCGCGCGAGCGTCCGGATACACGACCGAGCCGATGTCGCGCCCCTCCACCACGATCGGACCGTCACCGATCAACCGGCGCTGCTGCTCTACGAGCACGGTCCGGACCGCCGGAACGGCCGACACAGCGCTCACCGCGGCAGTGACCGGTGCCGAGCGGATCTGCGCGTCGACCGTCCGGCCGTCCAGCTCGATGCCGGCTCGGTCCGGGTCAGTCGAGATGTCGATACGGGCCGCCCGGACGGCGTCGGCCACCCGATCCTGCTCCTGGACGTCGACCATTCGGTCGAGCACGGCGAGCGTCGCGGCCCGGTACATCGCGCCAGTGTCGAGATAGCGCGCCCCCAGCCGCCGCGCGAGCATCCGCGCGACGGTCGATTTCCCGGTGCCGGACGGACCGTCGAGCGCCACCACGCCGGAGAAGCGGGCGCTGCGCTCGTGCGGAACCGGATTCGTACCGGCGGGCTGTGCTGTCACGTCCTCATCCTGGGCAGGTCCGGCCTCGTGATCACCGGCAACCTACCGCGCGGGCTCTGACCAACAGCGCGGAGGCACGACCCGCATGAACACGCCCGACTGGGCGGTGGGCGACCGATCACGGTCTGTTGGGTCGGTGGCCGAACGAAGCGTCTCGTACTGGAGTGGACGTTGCGGCTAAACAGCGAGCAAATGGCTAGCCGTCTGGTTGAGGATTAGTCTCCGTCAGCCATATCGGCTCCGGGCCTGCGTCCGCACTCCAGACCGCCGGCACCGTCCTCGATCGACACTCCGGCACTGGAGTCGAGCTGGACCGTCCGATTGCGCCGCACCCGTGCCGGTTCGCCGCGCAATCGGCCCGGGCGGTTGCCCGTCCCCTGGCCTCGCTCGCTCGCCCGGCCAATCAGCCATCGACATCTGGACCTTGCATCGAGCCGCCAGTGTGCGGTGGTGCCGCGGGTGGCGCCCCTGCGCAGTCGGTGGTCGCCTCGACCAACCGAACCCTGACGCCAGCTCGCCCGGACGGAGCCGACGGGGCTCGCTGGAGCATGTGGCGAGGGCCTGGCTGCAGCCGGGTTCAACCGCTCACGCCCCCTTGTGGCCGGCGTGAAGAGATGGCTCATTGGGGGAGATCCGTCCGTAGCTTCGCCGCCCCGCCCAGGTACACGTGCCTGATCTCGCTCCTGGGGCGCTCGGATTCGACGTGCGCCAGCACCCGAAGTACCCGCGGCATCGCACCGGGAACACCGATCTCCGAGGCGCAGAGCAAGGGCACGTCGGTCAGACCCAGCTGACGCGCCGCGTACGCCGGGAACTCGGCCGTCAGGTCGGGCGTCGCGGTGAAGACCATGCTGATCAGCTCCACCGGTCGGATCTGATTTCGCTCAAGGATCTCGGTGATCAACTCAGCCGTGCCGGAGAGGATCGCCTCGCGATCATCGCTGTCCACCTGAATAGCGCCCCGTACCGCTCGAACCGCTGCCACGCTGGCGCCGCCACCCTTCATCGAGAACACGCTTTCACGTTAGGCCGGTAAGCCGAGAGATACCTTCAGCAGCTTAGAGCTTCAGCGATACAGCAGCTAAGCAACGACACGCTTTAAATCTTTGTCGACTTACCGATGAGGCCGTACAAGGCAACGCGCACTTCATCGAGATGACTGCCGGCCGAGATATCGGCAGCTCGGCGTGGCGTCACGTCGGTTACCTGCTACGTCGCCGAGCTGCTACCTGTCCAACTCGGCAGGTCTACGAGGCGGCGTACCGACACGCCGCCAGACCGATACCTGGCTAGATCGACACACGGGGCAGATCGGTGGGCGCCGAGGCTGCACTCGCCCGGATCGCAGGTGCGGACGTTCTCCGGAGACGAGGCCGCTCGATCGAGCGCGGCCCGAGAGCCCCAGGCCTATGCTCGACTGCGCAGCCTAGGGCCACAGGGGCCCGCGTTCCTGGGCCTGAGCTGCGCGATTGCGCGATCTATGTCCTTACCGATTTAGCGACAAAAGCGCGGAGTGCTCGGCGCCGGGCGATCTATCGTTACACACGTAAATCGTTTAGCCAGCACATAGCTAAGTCCGCTTAGTGATGAACCGTCTAATCGCTAAGAAGTTTGAGCACTTGACCGCTTAACCTGTTAAGCGCCTTACTGGTTGATCATCTAACCGATTGGCCGTTTAAGTGGTAAACCAATACATCCTTTAACTGCTTAATCGTTTAGCGGATCAACCTATTAGACGTTAAGACGCCTAACCTGTTTAGGTCTAGATGGATACATAGCCTTACCGTTGTATCGATCTACCGGTTTGGTGCTACGCAGACCTACAGCTAAGACGGTTAGACGCTATACCGCTTTGTCGATAAGGTCACGAAGTTCCCCGACCTCTGACCGAGTCAGGGAGCGGATCTCACCGGCGCGCTGGCCCCCGAGCCGCACCGGCCCGATCGACGTGCGGACCAACCGTTGAACAGGATGACCGACCTCAGCGAGCATTCGGCGAACGATGTGCTTGCGCCCCTCGTGCAGGGCTACTTCCACCAGGCTGCGCCCCGGCGTCGAGTCCACGACCCGGAAGCGGTCCACTCGGGCCGGACCGTCTTCCAAGTCGACCCCCGCGCGCAGCCGCCGGCCGACGTCGCGGCCTGCAACTCCCTCGACCGTGGCGAGGTAGACCTTCACGATCTCGAAAGAGGGATGCATCAACCGATGCGCCAGGTCGCCGTCGTTGGTGAGCAGGAGCAGGCCCTCGCTGTCGGCGTCGAGACGGCCGACATGAAACAGACGCTCGCGGTCGGCGACCAGGTCCCCCACGGTCTGGCGCCCCCTAGAGTCCGACATCGCGCTCAACACGCCCCGTGGCTTGTTCAGCGCCAGATACTCGAAGTCGTCCCGGACCTCGATGCGCGCACCGTCAACCCGGATCACGGCCGTCTGCGGGTCGACTCGCGCGCCAAGTTGGGTAACGAGCGCACCATCGACCTCGACCCGCCCTGCGCTGATCAGGAGTTCACACGCGCGCCGTGAGCCGAGGCCCGCGGCGGCCAGAACCTTCTGCAGACGCACACCCTCGTCAGGCATGTCTCACCGTCAACCTGACAGTTCGTCGCTTTCGAGCCCGCTCAGCTCAGGCAGCAGCGGAGCAAGAGACGGAAGCTCATCAAGTGATCGCAGGCCCATCTTTTCGAGAAACAGTTCAGTCGTTCGGTACAGGCCACCGCCGGTGTCGGGGTCGGCACCGACCTCGGTAATCAGTCCGCGGGTGATTAACGTCCGCACGACACCGTCCACATTGACCCCGCGAATCGCCGAGATACGCGAGCGTGTCACCGGCTGCCGGTACGCGATGACAGAAAGGGTCTCGAGCGCCGCTTGGGTCAGCCGCACTCGCTGACCGTCCATGAGGAAGGACTCGATCCAGCCGGCGAGCTCGGGACGGCTGTACAGTCGCACGCCTTCGCCGATCTCGCGCAGCTCGATCCCGCTTCCTCGCTCATCGAGCAACTGGGTCAGCGACGACAGCGCGGCCTCGATCTCGGGCTCGGGTCGATGCAGGCCAGCCGCCAGGGCAGTTACCGTGACCGGCGCATCGGAGATGAACAAAACCGATTCGACCGCCGCGCGCAGAGTGTCCGGATCGCTGAGGTCCGGACGACTCGAGTCGGCCGCAACGGACGGTGCCGCGACGTCTGGCTGCTCGCTGCTCGGCTCGGTATCCGGCTCACGTCGCTCTGCCTGCGCCCCCACCTGACTGCCCGCAGCGGCCTGCTCGGGGTCGGTCTCTGGGGTGCCGCCTTCGGCCACCTTCGCCCTGGACATATCCAGCTCAGAACCCGCGTTGCTCACCCGTACTCCTCGTCCACAGTCTCATCGCCGAGCTCGGCCGTGTCATTGCTGTCCGCCGCCACCCACCGCACCCGCAGCTCGGCTAGCGCCGCCGCCTGATCGAAGGCGACGGAACCTTCGCGATACAGCTCGAGTAGGCCCAGGAACCGGGCGACGACCTCGAGCGTGTTCTGGCAGTCGGCCACGAGCGAGCGAAATGTCGCCGCCCCGTGACTCCGCAGACGCTCACGGATCGTCAACATGTGTTCGCGCACGCTCACTCGCGGCGCATGCACATGGTCGGTCGTGAGAACCGGAGCAGGCTTCGGCGTCAGCGCCGCGGCGGCCAACGCGGCGAATCGCGCCGGCGTCACGCCGATCATGATGTCGGGAAGGAGCTCGGCGAACGGCGCTTCGAGCTCGGCACTGCGTCCGTGGCGTCGCGACTGGGCTCGTTCCAACTCCGCCAGGTAGGCCGCCACGAGCTTGTACGCCCGGTATTGCAGGAGCCGGGCGAACAGCAGATCGCGTGCCTCGAGGAGAGCCAGGTCTTCTTCGTCCTCGACGTCGGCGGCCGGCAACAACCGGGCCGCCTTGAGATCCAGCAACGTGGACGCGATGACGAGGAACTCCGTCGCCTGACCGAGATCCCACTCCCCCGCCGCGGTGAGGTAGGACAGGAACTCGTCAGTGACCTTCGAGAGCGCGACCTCGGTCACGTCCAGCTGGCGTCGGCTGATCAGCGTCAGCAGCAGATCGAACGGCCCTTCGAAGTTCTCCAGCCGGACATGGAATCCGTCGCCGGATTGACCTGTGAACTCGGCGCCGTTGGGCTCGGTCGCCAAGGATTCGATGTCCAGGGCGTCCTCGGCGGACAGACTCACGCCCCGCGCAGCCGTCGCACCAGGATCGACGAGTCGCCCTTGGACTCCAGGTCGGCGAGCACCACGGCGACGGCTTCGCGCACGATCCGGCCCCGATCCACGGCCAGGCCGTGCTCGGCGCGCAAGTGCAAGCGAGCTGTCTCTATGTCGACAAGTTCCTCTGCCGAGCAGTACACGGTGATCTTCTCTTCGTGGCGCTCACGACCACTCGGGTTGCGGTCACCGACCGCGCGGATCCGTCGACCTCGGCCCGGGCGCGTGGCGGCCGGGGCCGGAGCTGGTGCCGACCGCGGAGCGGCTGCCTCCACCCGGTCGTCCTCGCGCTCGACCTCGACGTCGGGCTCGACGGATGTGGGCACCACCGCGCCGACGCCCGGGTGGTGAGCCACTTCATCGGGCTTGGGCGCGGCCGACGTGGCCCGGAATAGTTCGGAGGCGCCGGGAAGGCTCGTCCGGCGCGTCATGAGCGTGCTCGCCATAGGGGGGACCTCGATATTCTCGCCGCGACCCGTGATCTCGTAATCCGCTCGTCGAGCCTCCAGCCCGCAGTTGCGTGCCGAAGTCGGCTCGTCTGGGTCATCGCGCGAGCACCTCCCGTGCGAGGTTGCGATATGCCTTGGCGCCGGCGGACGTCGGTGCCCACGTCGTGATCGGTTCGCCGGCGACCGTGGTCTCCGGAAAGCGCACGGTGCGGGATATCACCGTGTCGAATACTTCATCGCCGAAGGCTTCAACCACCCGCGCGAACACCTCACGTCCGTGTAGCGTACGGCCGTCGTACATCGTCGCCAGGAT
>Ga0137415_10004720_pt1 | contig 13483 bp, 17 predicted proteins | sample CZODoug3_1_1_16f_FD_183082 | JGI IMG/M metagenome (GOLD analysis project Ga0137415, IMG submission 183082) | Vadose zone soil fungal communities from Angelo Coast Range Reserve, California, USA - CZODoug3_1_1_16fungal (Hybrid Assembly) | ecosystem: Environmental > Terrestrial > Soil > Vadose... | reverse complement strand
CGATTCCCGGCCACGGTGCAGAATCGTGTTGGTTACGCACAGAATCAGGTGCAGGAGGGGGATGAGCCGATAGCTGCGAAGGCCCTGAAAGGATTCGGCGGACGTACTGTTCTGGAATTAATCGATGACTTCGATGGAGATACCTACCGGGCTGTTTACACCGTGCGTTTTTCCGGGATGGTGTACGTGCTGCACGCCTTCCAGAAGAAAGCGAAAAAGGGCGTAGCTACACCGCCGCAAGACATCGACCTTATCAAATCGCGCCTGCGTGATGCCGAATTGCATTTTCGCACACACTGAAAGCGGAGGGCATAAACCATGACGAGACGTAAGATCGAAGCTCATAAGGGCAGCGGCAACGTGTTCGCCGACCTTGGCTTGCCCAATCCCGAAGTACGGCTTTTGAAAGCCAATATTGTGAATGAACTGCACCGGCTGATCAAAGAACGTGGGCTTACGCAGGTGAAGGCGGCGAAACTGGTCGGCATCCATCAGCCCGACCTCTCCCGTCTTCTACGCGGTGACTTCGACGACTATTCCGCCGAACGTTTGATGAAAATGCTCACGGCATTCGAACAGGATATCGAGATCACAATGAAGCCGAACCGCAAGGCCGGAAAGCCCGGACGGATCACCTTCAAGTCTGATGCTGCGTGATAAAAAGAGTCTAGTTCCCTAGTTTGGGCCCTCGTCGCTGCGTCTGCCGATCCGGCGATCGCCCCTTCTCCCCAAGTTGCAGGCATGGTGATCGTTGGCGCGGCGACCCTGGTCTCAAAGCCGTCGCCGGAACGCCGATCTGCCAACAACAAATGGGCTAGATGGGCGCGTAACCAAACCGTCCGCCAAGAAAAAATCGAAAAAAAAGAAAAAAGCAAACCAGCGTGGCCTTGTTTCAGTCACCGAAAAGACCAATCGAATATCAGGGATATCGGGCGGCTACGCCGGATCGTGCGCCCTCGGGAACTTCGATGCCCATCGTGATCGGAGCAATTATTATTGCCGTGGCAATCTTGCTGTCGACGCTGATTACGGCGGTGGGCACGCGGTTCGTGGGAATGGAGAGTCCCACCGAGGACAGCGTGTGGCTGGTCGATCGGCTCACCGGCAGCGTTTACAAATGCCAAGCCCCGGAACGCGGCAAAGCGTCCTGCGCGGTTGAGATCGCGACCGGGGCTATCGGAGAGCGTTCAAAACATTGATCCGGCTTCGGATGCCGGCTGGCATTTGAACCGCGTCCGGTTGAAGTTGCGAAAAAAGCCCCGGTTTGTACCGGGGCTTGGTGGGCGGCGGTTTGCCGCCGGTCAAGCGGTCTGCGCGCAATCTTGCCGATTACTTCTTCTTTTTCTTCTTCATTTTCTTCTCGGTCGGCGCCATGCCGTCCTTGGCGGTATCGGCCGCCGGCGCGGTCGCGTCGGTTCCCGATTTAGCCGCAGCACCGCCGCTGGTGCCACTGGCGCCTCCGGTTTGGGCAAAGGCCGCGCCAGAGAAAGCCAAGGCAGCTGCTACGACGGGAATCAAAATCTTTCGCATTTACGTCTCCATTTTTCCGGCGCAGATCAGCTCATTGTGCGACGCCGGGTTCCCGGTTCATTGACGGTGCTCTTGGCGAAAAAACGGCCTGACGGAGTCTTTTCCACTGGATCGCAGCACACAAAATTGTCTTGGTTGAAGAAACCGCGCCGGAAGCCAAAACGTATGGCGGACGGTCCCGCCAAGACGGGCATGGGCAAGGAGATGGGCATGGCCAACATGGAAATGAGCAAGGGCAACATGCGCGGCGGCTGCATGCACTATATGAGGGCCCAGAAGATGAGCATGATGAAGTGAACCGGGGAATGTGAACACCCAGCCGCGCGGCCCTCGGGTGGCGCGGCACCTCTTATGGCTTGCGAAGCAGCGACGGACGGATTTTTACGCAATCCGCTGGTCTTCACAGCAGCGAATCCGGCTACATTGCGGCGTCATGCCCCGCGCCGTTCAATCCCACCCCCTGACCAAGACGCAAGCCCGGCAGATCTGGCTGCGCGCCCAGCGACTCGAGACGTCAGCGCCGTTCGGCGAAGGGCCGCAGGCGACGGCCGCCGCGGTGGAACATCTCGGCTATGTCCAGATCGACACCATCAACGTCATCGAGCGCAGCCACCATCACATTCTGTGGACCCGCATTCCGAATTACCGGCGCACGGATCTGCGCCAGGCCCAGAGCGTCGACAGAAGCGTGTTCGAATACTGGACCCATGCGCTGTCCTACGTGCCGGCAAAGGATCTGCGTTTCTTCCTTCCCGCCATGAAACGTCACAAGCGCGAGGGCCATAAATGGCTCAGCTCGGTCAAGCCGGCGGATCTGCGCAAGGTGCTGCGCTTGATCCGGCGTGACGGCGCGCTGACCATCCGCGACATTGACGACGATGTGCTGGTGGACAAGGAGCATCTGTGGGCCAGCCGCAAGCCGTCGAAGCGGGCGCTGCAACTGGCGTTCTATACCGGCGTGCTGACGATCAGCGAGCGCAACGGCATGCTCAAGACTTACGACCTGATGACGCGGCACTTTGGCTGGGACAGGCCGCCAAAACCGGCTTCGGCGGGCGAAACCACCGCCTATCTGCTCGACCGCGCGTTGCGCGCGCAAGGCATCGTGAGTCTGGATTCGGTCTGCCATCTCGATGCGCCGAGCAAGCCCTCGATCCTGCGGTTGATCCAGACAAGAGTCCGTCGCAACGAGCTGGTGCCGGTCGCGCTGGAAGGCGCGGGCAAGCAGGAACATTGGGCGCGGCCCGACACGCTTGCGACCGCAGACAGTGGCGGTTTCGAACTGGTGCACATCCTCTCGCCGTTCGATCCGCTCATCATTCAGCGCAAGCGCACCGAACTATTCTTCGGCTACGGCCATCGCTTCGAAGCCTATGTGCCCCGGGAAAAACGGGTGTTCGGCTATTTCGCGTTGCCGGTTCTGGTGGGCGAAAACATCGTCGCCGCCATCGATCTCAAGACCGACCGCAAGACCCGCAAATTGCTGATGCAGAAATGGAGCTGGGTCGACGCCGCGCCGCGAGGCGCGCGCAAGGATTTAAAGCGCCGCATCGAGGAAGAGCTGCATCGGTTCGAGCGGTTTCAGCTCGCGGAGTGAGGGGCGTTTCGCGCCGAGGGTCTTGCTCTTGTGAAGGCTGATATCCCGAGACGATCGAGCAGCATTCCCAACGCGATTCCGACGCCATAGGCGAGCATGTTCCATGGTGAGAACACGCGGCCGATCAACAGCGCGCCTAACGTCGTCAGCCGGAAATCGTCGAGCCATGGGGCATGGACAAGCCGAAACAGTTCGACGCAGATGGCGATCGAAGCCGAGATCAGCGCGATGTTCGACGATGCCCGAGCGGGAGCGGCCATCGCTACCAGACAGAACACCATCGTTCCCCACAGCACGGACCCGCCATATTTTACGAAAGCGAAGGGTAGCCCGAGACCCGGTCCAAACTTGCGCAAGGCGAGACCGGAGACGATGATCAGCAGGCACAGGCCGGCGCGCATGATCATTGCAGCGCCAAAAGTGCGGTCTCGCGTCAAGTGGTTTGACGCTGTGTTCATGAAACCAGTGCCTCATCCGCGACCGGAATTGTCAGTTCGAACGCCGTTCCCCGTTCGCAGTCGCCAAGCCTTACCGCGCCACCATGGGCGTCGAGCATGGCGCGAACGATGGCAAGCCCCATGCCGGTCCCGCCGCTGTCGCGGCGGGTGGTAAAAAAGCTGTCGAATATCTGCGTCCGGTTGTTGGGCGAGACGCCTTCGCCGTTGTCGATGACCATAACCTGCAGCAGATTTTCTTGCCGCATCGCGGAGATATCGAGCGTCGAGCCGCCATGGCGCACGGCGTTGTCGGCGAGATTGGAAAAAATGATGCCGGCGTTCTCCTCCGATATCCGCATCGGGGTATCGAGGTCGCCGCTCGTGCGTATGTCGAGCGATGCGAAGGCCGAACGCAAGCCGGCCATGAGGTCCGACAGTTTTGCGGCGCCGACCGCAACCGGATTTTCGGCGCGCGCGAAATCGCGCAGGCGGCCCGAGATTTTCGCCAGCCGGTCGGCGTCGGCAATGATGTTGTCGAGAAATTTTCGCTTGTCCCTGTCGGCCATCAAGGGCGTCGTCGCAGCGTCGATATCGTCGCGCAAGAGCTCCGCCGCGCCCTGAATCGAGGTCAGCGGCGATTTCAATTCATGCGACACATGGGTGGCGAAGGTCGAGATGAAACTGGAACGCGCATTCAGCCGTCTTGCCATTTCCAGAAAACTCTGCGACAGGCGGGCGAATTCGCTGGTGCCGTGGCGCTTGAGCGGGCGCAGTGCATCGCGGTCGCCCTTGCCGACCAGGTTGGTTCGTTCGACCAGCTCCCGCATCGGTTCGGTGATGGTGCGATGAAACAGAAATCCGATCAGCAGGGTTGGAACGATCATGGAAAGCATCGCGAGCATGAGTCTTCTGCGCCGCTCATACAGGTATTTGAAGACGTTGCTGGGCGTGCGCGAGGCATAAACAACGCCTGCGAGCTGATCGCGTACGATCACGGGCATTGCGGTAAAGATGCGCATGCCGGTGCCCCGGCTGATCGAATAGAGCGACGGTTGGTCATGATTTGAGATGCGCACACGCAAGACGCCGCTGAATCGCCCTTGCAGTGCCTCGCTGACTTCCTCGAGATGCGCGAGCGACATCCCGATTTCCTCGCGCCCCGCGATGACGATGCCGTTCGGGTCGAGCAGCCGAAACCCGGCGAGCGTCACATTTTGCGTTGCGACGAGATCGGGCATCATGCGCGCGCCGAGGGCGACGAAAGCGGGATCGGCCGGCGCGGGCGGTATGCGAGCTCCCGGCCTTGGCGGCAGCACGCTTTCGTTGGCAAGCTCCAGCGCCGGCCAGATCGGTTGATAGGGCGCTTCGGAGGGCTTTCGAGCGACAGGCGAAATCTTGATGCCGAGCGCGACACCTTCCGGAATACCGGATTCGATTTCGCGATGGAAAACCGCCGACAGCGCCGCGCTCTGCGCGATCAGTTCGGCCTCGGTCTGCTGGATCAGCTCGTTCTGGTAGACTTTTAGAAAATACAGGCTGAACAGCGGCAGCGAAAGCACGCTGGTCAGAACCAGAAAAACGACGAGGCTGAGACTCGGCCGCCATTTGCGGCTGGTGTTGGCCGAGGCGTCGGTCAACGCGAGGCCTCGCAGCGTCCCAGTCTGAATCCGACGCCGTGCACGGTCTCGATGACAGACTCGCAGCCTGCGACCGCCATCTTCGCGCGGATGTTCCTGACGTGGCTGTCGATGGTGCGATCGGCGACATGGATATTGCCGGCATAGGCGGCATCGAGAATGAGCTCGCGCGTGAACACGAATCCCGGCCGTGCCAGCAGCGTTTTCAAAATGTCGAATTCGAGCGCCGTCAGCGAAACCGGCTTGTCCTGGAAGGCAACGCTGCGCCCGTCCGAAGCGATCGTGAGTCCGCCATGGTTCATGGCCTTCGGCGCGGCGGGCGCAGCCGTCGTCCGCGCCCGCCGAAGGATCGCGTTAGTGCCACCAGTTCGCGCGGGCTGAACGGCTTGGTGACATAATCGTCGCCGCCGATTTCGAGGCCGAGAATGCGATCGATCTCCTCGTCGCGGGCCGACAGAAACAGGATCGGCGTATCGGAGGTTTTCCGGATCTGGCGGCAGACCTCCAGCCCGTCCATTTCGGGCATGCCGATGTCGAGCACCACAAGCTCGTGGACGTCGCGGTCGAACTGCCGCAACGCCTCCTTGCCGTCCTGCGCGGTGGAAATCAGCATGCCCGTTTTTTCGAAGGCAAAGCGCACGACATCGCGAATATGCGGGTCATCGTCGACGACCAGAATGGAATGAGCCACGTTATCTAGCCTTTGTCGCTTTTGGAAAGGTATGACGGCATGTAGGGATTGTTACTCAAATACCGTTCCAGACGCCATGCCCGGAAACTCCATCCCCGCCAATCTGCCGGATGCAGTGAAAGGATGTGACCCCGACAATTCCGGCGGTCCTGGGCGATCGGCCCGAGCGCGGGGATCTGCTTGATATGCGCTTCCAGGGCCGGCAAAGCCTGAGGACCAAGCCGCGCAAGATAAGTCAAATCCAGAGAGGGCCCGGTCCCGCCGAGTTCCCGCGAATGTTCGATATTGTAGGACGCAATGAACTGTGGCGCGTTGAGGAAGCAGTATGCGTATAGAACAAGGGCCAGCGTGGCGGCGTTGGCGGTGACCAGCCAGGAAATAGGCTTTTTCAACATGATCTGGATCAGCATCAGCAGCAGTCCCGCGGCGACTAGCCCCATCCAGATCAATGCCGCGAGCCGCAGATAGGTCAGCGAGTAGGCGGCGACATACAGATCGAGTCGCAGGATCGACGAGACCACAAGCAGGATGTTTTGTCCGGTCCAGACCAGAACCAGCGGACGGATCAGCCTGGACTGCTCCGCGGGCCCGCGCGGGCGCATCGCGATCAACGCAAAACCGGCGGCGAGCAGCGCGGTCACGATCAGCGGATAGGCGCCGCGATGCGCATATTCCGCATGGCTCAGGCCATCGGGCAGGGTCGCGCCACCCCAGAGATAGACAAGGTCAAGCCCGGTCTGGAGTGCGAACAGTGCGTTGAAAAGGACCAGCGAGCGCAGCATGGCCTGCGCGCCGAAAAGATAATCGAAATCGGAAGGTTCGGTTGCGACGGTGCTGGAGGAGTCGGGCGCTTGATTTGGGATGCGTCGGATGCGCCGCAGGATCAAGGGCCAGGTCGCGCAGAGGACCAGAAGCCAGAATGCCATCCGCTGGAGGTCGAGAACGTTGAAGAGAACGCGAAGGTCGATCTGCATCAGCCGATATTCGATCAACGGATTCCCCGACGAGAAAAGCGCCAGGAAGATCATGAAAACGCTCAACGGAACGATCCAGCCAATCAGGGAGCCCAGGCGCAGCCATTCCGGAGTCTGCCGTTTCATCAGTCGCAGCGCGCCGAACAAGTCGCCGGCCAATTGAAACGGGCCGTGAAAAGGTGCGATCACGGCTTCGAGCAGGTTCCGCTGCCATGACAAGGTTTGGCGCGTTGTGATGACGATGACGAACAGCGCGGTTGCCAGCGCGCTCACGATGACGGACAGGATGTTGACGTCCTCGATCAGGGGGAGCAGGCCGGCGGCGAACGCGGCAGTCATGACGATCTGAATGGTGCGCGTCGCGCGCCCATGGTTATTGGCGACGCCAATCGCGCCAAGCACGCCGAAAAAACAGCGCCAGCGAAATGCCGATCTGCCAGCCACAAAACAGCCAGTCCGCCAGCGCAACGCACGCGGTGGCGGATATCAGCGGCCTCAACAGCGGGCGCGTGGGAGCAATTTCGAAATCGGACGCGGTCGCGATCGACATGGCTTGATGTTCCTGATGTGATTTTCCCCATGACCCGACGATGCACCGCCGGTTGGCAGCGCCTATGTGCGGCATGCTCAGAATTTGCGGATTCTTGTGCAGATTTCGCGCAGACGCGGGGAGCATGTGAACGCAAGGCGGGCGACGGGGCGAAGAAGCCGCGCTCTATTGCCCGTCGTGCTTTGACACGCGAAACTTCAATTCGTCCAGCCTGGACAGCAGAAATTTCAGCAGCGGCGATGTGTTGGCCGCGTTGTAGCCGATGACGAGGTCGACCATGGGAGGCGCGCCCTGGACCGGCCGGCTGACGACCGTTTTCGGCAGCAGGTTCTTGGCATAGAGCGGAAGCAGGCTGACGCCGCCGGTGGACGCCACCAGCGAAATCGCCATCGCCAGATTCTCGGCCTGGTGGTCGGGCTTGAGATCAAGGCCGGTGCGCCTGGCGTAGTCGTCGATGACAGCCCGCAGCGTCGGCGCGCGGGTCGCGGATACGCCGATGAAGGTCTGGCCCGCGATATCCTGCGGCCGAACAGAGCCGCGCGCGGTCAGGGCGTGATCGTGCGGCATCAGGACGATCAGCGGATCCTTTCGCAGCGGCCTGAATTTCAGCCCGGGTGCCTGCTTTTCCGGGCGTAGAAAGGCGAGGTCGATTTTCCCGCGCATGAGTCCCGCCGCGAGATCCGGCGAGTCCTGGCTATGGATGACGACTTCGGTGGAGGGTAATGCGGCGCGCAGGATGCCCATGACAGCCGGAAGCCAATCCATCTCGTAACCGGTCAGGAAACCGATGGCGAAGGATGTCCTCGCCGGTTGCGCCGCCCGTCGCGCCGCCTCAGTGGCCGCCTCGACCTGCAGCAGCGCCACCCGCGCGTGATCGAGAAACACTCTTCCCGATGCGGTCAGTTCGATCCCGCGCGGACCGCGGATCAGCAACTGCACCCCAAGCTCCAGTTCGAGATCGTGAATCTGCCGGCTCAGCGAAGGCTGCGCGGTGTGCAGCCTTTTTTGCGCAGCCACCGTCAGGCTGCCTTCTTCGGCCACGGCGACGAAGTACCGGAGGTGTCGCAGCTCCATCCCAGTCATTCCTCAAAAGTATGGCTTTCAGCTTACAAAGTCTTTCTCCGGGACGCCAGCGAGATCTAGATATCCTCCAACCGCAGCAATAAAGCGCCAGTCGAGCCGCGCAGCCGCTCCAAACCGGAATTCACCACAAGGCTCGACAGGCATAGCTGGCATTGTAGGAGAAACCAAAATGAGCCATCCCGTTGTACTGATCACCGGCGCGCTGACCGGCATCGGCCGCGCCACCGCGCTCGCTTTCGCGCAGCAAGGCGCCAGCGTCGTGGTTTCCGGCCGCCGCGATGATGTTGGTGAAGCGCTGGTCGCCGAATTGCGCGCGCTTGGCGCCGAGGCGGAATTCATCCGCGCCGACGTCCGCCACGAAAGCGACGTGCAGAACCTGGTCGACGGGACGGTCGCCCGGTTCGGCCGCCTCGAGGTCGCCGTCAACAACGCCGGCACCGAGGGCAGACCCGGCCCGGTAACCGAGCAGACCGCCGACAGCTACGCCGCCACCTTCGACACCAACGTGCTCGGCGTGCTGCTGAGCATGAAGCACGAGCTGCGGGTGATGCAGGCGCAAGGAGCTGGCAGCATCGTCAATCTGTCGTCGACCATGGGCCAGCGCGGCGCGCCCGGCGCCTCGCTCTACACCGCCAGCAAGCACGCCGTCGAAGGGCTGACAAAATCGGCGGCGCTGGAAGCCGCCGCGTTCGGCGTCCGTGTCAATGCGGTCGCGCCCGGGCCGATCGAGACCGCGATGCTGGATCGCTTCACCGGCAATGCCGACCGGAAAACCGGCCTGGTGGCAGGCGTGCCGCTGAAGCGCGCCGGCCGGCCCGAAGAGATCGCCGACGCCATCGTGTTCGTCGCCTCAAGCAAGGCGTCGTTCATCACCGGCCAGATCATCAACGTCAACGGCGGCAAGACCGCTTCGTAACAAGACTGCTTCGTAAGTCTTGCAAACATTTCTCATTCCAGACCGGAGAACGACCATGACCGACCTCATCAGCAGAACCGCACTTGTTACCGGCGCATCGCGCGGCATCGGCCGCGCCACCGCCCGCGCGCTTGCCGCCGCCGGGGCGCGCGTCATCGTTCATTACGGCAACGCCGCCGGGGAAGCGGAAAAGCTGGTCGCCGAAATCCGCGCGTCCGGCGGGCATGCCGATGCCGTCGGCGCCGATCTCGGCGCATCCGATGGCGCCCAAAAGCTTGCGGCGGAAGTCCGCAAGCTGGTTGGCGAGCGGCTCGATATTGTCGTTGCCAATGCCGGGATCGCTACCGCTGCCACCATCGAGGACCAGACGGTGGAAGAGTTCGACCGCATGTTCGCCGTCAACGTCCGCGCGCCGTTCTTCCTGGTGCAGCAATTGCTGCCGCAGCTCGGCGAGGGTTCCAGCGTCGTGCTGATGTCGTCGCTGGCGGCGCGCGCGTCGGTCGGATTGTTGCCGGCCTATGCCGCGACCAAGGGCGCGATCGACACGCTGGTGAAACATCTTGCGGCGCTGCTGGGGCCGCGCGGCATCCGCGTCAACGCCGTGGCGCCCGGCGTGATCGACACCGACATGTCGAGCTTTGTGCGATCGAACGAGGGCCGCGACACCACCTTGGGGATGCAGGCGCTGCAGCGCATCGGTCACCCCGACGATGTCGCCGATGTTGTCAGCTTCCTCGCCTCCGACGCCGCGCGCTGGGTGACCGGCGACACCATCCAGGTCGGTGGCGGCTCCAAAATCTGAGGGCAGGACGGCCGCGGGCGACACCGCCGCCGGCCGTTCCAGCCGATCGCTCCGCCAGTACGTCTCAGGCTTTATCCGGAGGTCAAAATGAAACTCTACCAATCGAACGCATCGCCGAACTCTCGCCGGGTGAGAATCTACCTCGCCGAGAAAGGGATTTCGATGCCGCTGGTGCCGGTCGATCTCGGCGCCAGGGAGCAGTTCTCCGACGCCTATGCTGCGATCAACCCGCGCCGGGTCGTTCCGACCCTGGTGCTGGAGGATGGCATCGCGATCGGCGAAGTGCCGGCCATCCAGCACTACCTCGAGGAGATCCATCCCGAGCCGCCGCTGCTCGGAACCACGCCGAAGACCAAAGCGCTGGTCGTGATGTGGGAACGGCGCGTCGAGATGGAAGGATTTGCCTCCGTGATGGAAGTGGTTCGCAACGCCGTCCCCGGTCTCAAGGGGCGGGCGATCGCCGGACCGCATGATTACGAGCAGATCCCGGCGCTCGCCGAGCGAAGCAGGCAGCGCGTCGGCAATTTCTACGCCGACTTCAATGCCCGTCTCGCCGATGTGCCGTTTATGGCGGGCGACGAGTTTTCCGTTGCCGACATCACGGCGCTCGTCACCGTCGACTTCGCGACCAAGGCGGCCGAGCTTCCGATCGGCGATGAGCGCACCGCGTTGAAGCGGTGGTATGAGCGGGTCTCTGCGCGCGCGAGCGTGGGGGCGTAGCTATTGCCGGCGTTATCGCGTGCCCTTGATCAGCATTTTGCAGACGTTCGCGACGAACGCCTTGGTTTTCGCGGGCGCCACATGCAGCCGGTCGTGCAGGATTTGCGTGATGACGCCCTGCAGCGCCGCCACGAACACCGCGGTGCGATTGACGACAATGTTGGGCGCCATGCCGGTGCCGGCAAAACCCACCGCAAAGAATTGCAGGGCATCGACAATCGCTGCCTCAAGCTCGGGAAATTTGCCTTCGGTGTTGATCCGGGCGCCGGCCATCAGATGAAACAGGTTGGGAAAATCCCGCGCAAACAGGTAAAATCCGACGCCGCCTGCAATCAGGGCGGGTTCGCCGGGCGCCTTGCCGGCGGTGGATTTCTTCAGCCGCTGCCCGAGGCGCTGCCAGCCGGTTGCCGCGCCGTCGTGTTCCCGATCGGGACCACCTGCGTGCTGCTGAGCGGGCATGATCGCTTCGAGCCCGTTGTGGTAGCCGGCGCGTTCCGGCGTGCGCCGGAACGACTGCGGGACCATAAATTAACGTTCACGAAATCATGATCTATGACGAATATTGACAATCATCAGTGAACAATCGATAGTCTTCATCAGGCTTAGTCGATGGAGAGTGCGATGTTCGTCCGTTCCGTTTTGTCGAGTTATTCCAAGCTTCTAGCTGGTTTAATGCTGGCTTTGGTGGCAATTGCCTTGGCCGGGTGCAACGAGGTGGTCGCGGAGAAAGCCGCGACTTCACGCCCGGTCCTGATTTCCACCGTCCACTTCGAGCCCGAATCCCCCGAACGCAGTTTTGTGGGCACCATCAAGCCCCGGATTGAGACCGACATGGGGTTCCGGGTCCCCGGCAAGGTGGCAAAACGGCTGGTCGAAGTCGGCCAAACCGTCGATGTCGGCCAACCCCTGGCGACCCTCGACGAAGTCGATCTGAAGCTGCAGGCCGAGCAGGCCGATGCCGAATTCCATGCCGCCACCGGCGTGCTGGCACAGGCCGCCGCCGCCGAAACCCGCGCAAAGGATTTGCGCGCAAAAGGCTGGACCACGGATGCGCAACTGGATCAGGCCAAAGCCGCCGGCGATGAAGCGCGTGCGCGGCTCAATCGCGCCGAGCGCTCAGTGGATCTCACCAAGAACTCTCTCTCTTATGCGACGCTGGTCGCCGATACCCGGGGCGTCGTCACCGCGACCCTGATCGACGCCGGACAGGTCGTGGCGTCCGGACAGACCGCGATCCGCGTGGCGCGCTTTGCCGAAAAGGAAGCCGTGGTTGCGATCCCGGAAACCCTGGTCGGACGCGCCAAGGACGGCGCCGCCAGCGTCACGCTGTGGTCCGAGCCCGACAAGAAATATGCCGCGAAGCTGCGCGAGGTCGCCCCGTCAGCCGATCCCGCGACGCGCACCTATCTGGCAAAATTCTCGCTGCCAGACGCCGGCGAAACCGTCTCGCTCGGCATGACCGCGACGCTGACGCTGGCCGATCCCGCCACCACGCGGGTGGCGCGGCTGCCGCTGTCGGCGCTGTACAGCCAGGGCGGCGATCCCTCGCTCTATATCGTCGATGACAAGGGCGACATGGCACTGAAGCCGGTCGCGGTGAAATCCTACGAGAGCAACAACGTCGTCATCGCCGGCGGTGTCGATGAAGGCGCCAAGGTCGTCGTGCTTGGCGTGCAAAAGCTCGATCCGGCCCAAAAGGTCCGGGTCGTCTCGTCACTGTCGTTTTGAGCGGGAGGGCGCGATGAAATCGAAACCAGGGCTCAGCTTCACCTCTCCCTTTGGGAGAGGTCGGATTTCACGCGCAGCGAGAAATCCGGGTGAGGGGTTACGGCCCATCGATAGACCGTACCCCCTCACCCCAGCCCTCTCCCCATGGGAGAGGGGGCGCACCGAGCCCGATGTAAGAGTTCGCGTAATGTCTGAGCAATTCAGGCTGACAAGTTAGAGAAAGAGGCAACACATGACAAAACTCACTCACAAGGCCGCAGGCACCTTCGCGATCGCGCCGACGCCGTTCCACGATGACGGCCGCATCGACGACAAATCCATCGACCGACTGACGGACTTCTACGCCGAGGTCGGATGTGATGGTGTGACTGTGCTGGGCATTCTGGGCGAGGCGCCGAAGCTCGAGGGCGCGGAGGCCGAGGAGGTAGCGAAACGCTTTGTGAAGCGGGCGAAAAACATGCAGATCATCGTCGGTGTTTCCGCGCCGGGATTTGCCGCGATGCGCTCGCTGGCGCACGCATCGATGGATGCCGGCGCTGCCGGGGTGATGATCGCCCCGCCGCCGCATTTGCGCACCGACGAGCAAATCACCGGATACTTCAAGCAGGCGGTGGAGGCGATCGGCAGCGATATTCCCTGGGTGTTGCAGGATTATCCGCTGACGCTGACGGTGATCATGACGCCGGCCGTGATCCGGAAAATCGTGATGGACAGCCCGTCCTGCGTAATGCTCAAGCATGAGGACTGGCCGGGACTGGAAAAGATTTCCGCGCTTCGAGCATTCCAGAAGGATGGCTCATTGCGGCCGCTCTCGATCC
>Ga0137415_10004719_pt1 | contig 13488 bp, 10 predicted proteins | sample CZODoug3_1_1_16f_FD_183082 | JGI IMG/M metagenome (GOLD analysis project Ga0137415, IMG submission 183082) | Vadose zone soil fungal communities from Angelo Coast Range Reserve, California, USA - CZODoug3_1_1_16fungal (Hybrid Assembly) | ecosystem: Environmental > Terrestrial > Soil > Vadose... | reverse complement strand
GGAGGACTGGCGCCACTCTCAGCTCGTGCCTCAGGGATTGCGGTATTCGGGGATCAGCGCGGAGCTGCGTTCGCGGATTTCAACCGCGACGGCAGGCTCGATCTTGCGATCTCTCAGAATGGCGCGGAGACGAAGCTATACGAGAATCTCCGGGCCAAGCGAGGGTTGATCGTTCAGCTCATTGGGCCGGCGGCGAATCCTGCTGCCATCGGCGCGCTAATCCGCGTTCATTATTCGGGTAATCGGTACGGGCCCGCGCGCGAGGTACAGGCGGGATCAGGCTACTGGTCGATGAATTCGCCCGTGCAGGTTATGGGGTTGGATGGCGTCCCTGATGCGGTTTGGGTTCGGTGGCCGGGGGGAAGAGAAACCACTACGAATGTTCGGGGAAGCGATCAGAAGGTCCGTATACGCGCCCCGATTTGACCGTGTAAGAGTTGGCGCTTCGCGTTAAGGCGATGATTTCGTCCAGACTCCGATGACGCCGCAGCCTGAATCAGGCCCAAGATATTCAGCGGGGGTCTCGGACGGACCGAGGTAAACCTCGATTCCCTCGATGTCACGAACGGGAGTGGTTGGCCCGAAGGTCGACGACATCCGACCATCCACGAAAAAGGCAGGCCGGCACCCATGCGCCGATCGCACTGTCTCTACGATGCAAGTGAAGCCAGCGCACTCGGTCCGTATGCCGCGCATGGTTTGAAGGAGGTCTGAGAGGTTTACCGCGTTCCGCGCTTCGATCTCTGCGCGGGTCAGAAACTGCCCGCGTTTCATGGCGCGGCGGCGATCGAAATCCTCGAACCTGCGTCCCACCACGCTCCCTCTTCTCCCACTGACGACGACTTCCGGCAAAACCGGCGGGACCGTCGTCAACTGGAATTCGTGCGTAACCGATTGGCCAGTCGTGAGATCGAATGCCTTGGCGGAAGGTATGTAGCCCACCGCGTGGACCTGCACGACGTATGACCCCGGCTCGAGGGTCGAATGAAGGAAATGTCCCCCTTCGTCGGAGATGACCGCGCGGGAGAGTACGGGGATCGTGATCGAAGCTCCGACAATCGGCATTCCGGTCTGAGCATCGATGGTAGTGCCGCCGATCGAACCGCTGCTCTGCCCCTGAAGGGGGCGCACACATAGAAGAAGCACCGCGAGCACCAGAAGCTCGCGGGCAGAAACGTTCAGAAAACCGGGGCGGCCTGAGGTGACTTGGTGCCGCATGACCCGCCTTCATTTGGGGGATGATTGAGTGTACCACCAAACCTGAAAAGGTCAACTCCGGGCCACTCCGGCTCAGCCATCTTATTTAACTGGGTATTACGCAGGGTATTGCGAAAAGGCCTGTGGATTCTCAGTTTGGTGTCAGCCCGAGTTCAACCCCCCGCCCGGCTTACCCGTCCTGTCGAGGCTTTGCTCGTGGTCGATCGCATCGAGAGCAGACGATGAACGCTCTCTCGATGCATCAAAAAAAAATCACAGTTGCATACTGGCTTTTTTCTGCATGCGTGTCGGTCGACTCGTATGCGGTAGGACATCCTTAAGGGGGGCGACACCATGAGGAGAGCGAGTTCCGTAAGGGTTTTGATCTTCGCAGGAGCGATATGCGCTCTCGGCGCCAGCGCGACCACAGCGCAATCGCAAACCACGATCACCGGCAAGGTGACTGCCGAGGGAGGCAGGCCGGTCGGTGGCGCGTCGGTTTTCTTCCCCGACTTCCACCTCGGCGCGAACACGGCGCCGGACGGCACCTACACAATCCGGCTTCCCGAAGATCGCGCAAAGGGACAGACGGTTCAGCTCACCGCCCGTTACATCGGCTACTCGCCCGTTGTGCGCGCAGTAACGCTCACAGCCGGCACGCAGGAGCAGAGCTTCTCGTTGACGCGTGACGTGGTGCAGCTGAACGAGGTGGTGGTCACCGGTACAGGAAGCGCCACGGAAACGAAAAAGATTCCTTTCGCCGTTGGAGTCATTTCAGCGGATCAGCTCAAGGAAACGCCATCAGTGACTGCGCTCGGCGGACTGGCTGGAAAGGTTCCTGGCGTGACGGTTCTCGATGCCTCGGGTGAGCCCGGCGCACCGCCGGCAATCCGGCTGCGCGCGGCAACGAGCCTCACCGGTACGCAGGATCCGCTGGTGATCATCGACGGCACCGTGAGCCACTTCACGCTTGCCGACATCAACTCCGAAGACATCGAAAGAATCGAGGTCGTAAAGGGCGCCGCGGCGTCCTCTCTGTACGGATCGAACGCCGCGAACGGCGTGATTCAGATTTTCACCAAGCGCGGGGCGAGCGACCCCGAGGGCGAGCTGGTCGTAACGGTCCGCAATGAAATGGGCCGCTCCGAAGTTCCAAGGCTCATACCCCGGGCGGAGGCCCACGCGTGGCAAATCGATCCGGTGACGGGAGATTATCTTCGCACTGCCGGAGGAGCCCGCATTCCAAAGGCGGACGGAATCGCGGACAATCCATATAAAGTCATTTACAACCCGCAGAAAGAAGCGCTCCACCCCGGCAATTTCCTCACCAACTACATCTCCGTCGGGCAGCGCAAGGGTACGACGAACTACAACGCGTCGTTCCAGAACACGAAAACCGATGGAATTCTGTTCGGTATCAAGGGCTACAATCGGCAGAACTTCCGCGTGAACATGGACCAGGTCTTCAACGATCGGCTCGATGCGTCCTATGGTGCGTTCTACGCCAAGTCGAACAACGACCAGACTACGCAGGGCCCGGGATCGCCCTTCTTCGCGCTTACCTTCGTCGAACCCGACGTGAATCTGTTCGCATTGAACGACGATGGTTCTCCATATCGCGCGCAGATCCCCGACAGGGTCTCGAACGCGTCGAACCCGCTTTATTCCCTGGCCAACATACAAAACAGAACCGACCGGACCCGCTTCACCGGCACGGGAAGAGCACGGTACCGCGTGTTCGACTGGCTGAGTGCCGACGGCAACTTCAACTACGACGAGGAGTCGAACTCGTACAAGTCGCTGACGCCGTTCGGATTTCTCGATCCACTTGGCGTTAAGACTGACGGCAACCTGTATCAACAGGACGACAGAGGCCGCAGCTACAACGCCGGCGCGAACCTGACCAGCATCCGAACGCTCGGCTCGCTCACCAACACCACGCGCGCCAGCTACTCGTACGAGGATCAGTATCTGACGAGGTTTCAGCTCACCGCATCAAAACTCACCGTGACCAAGACGCCGGAGTTCACCGCGGTCGATAACAGCGCCCTGACCCCGAGCTCCTACACCCAGCCTATCCGCACAAAAGGAACGTTCCTCGTTTCGACTTTCGACCTTAAGGGCGCCTACATTCTCGACGGCCTCATCCGGCGAGATGAATCCTCTCTGTTCGGCTCGGCGGCGCGCAGCAAGAATTACTACCGGTATTCGGCCGCATGGAGAGTCTCAGAGAATCTCCACCTCCCCGGCGTCGACGAGCTTCGTTTGCGCGCCTCGAAGGGCACTGCTGGTCTTCGTCCCATCTTCAACGCACAGTACGAAACATTCGCAATCGTAGGTGGCTCTCCGTCGAAGCAGAACCTTGGGAACAGGCTCCTGCAGCCCGCCCACTCGACGGAAACCGAGTACGGCTTGAACCTCGATTTCCTCGGACGCTATCGCTTCGAGTACACCAACTCGGACAAGACAACCCGGGATCAGATCCTCCTCGTCCCGCTCTCGGCAGCCACCGGGTACCAGAACCAGTGGCAGAACGCGGGCACCCTGAAGGGGCGGACGCAGGAGGCCGCTCTCGGCGGACTGCTGGCTTCGCGTCCGAATTTTACATTTCGGCTCAATATCACCGCCGACCGCACGCGTCAGCACATCACCGAGCTGAACGTGCCGACATTCCTCACCGGTCCCGGCGGAACGGAGACGCAGGTCTTCCGCATCGGGCCGGGCCAGACGTTCGGCGTCATGTACGGCAATCGCACGGTTCGCACGCTCGCGCAGCTGTACGAGGATCCGGCGAAGCAAGCCCTTTCAGGAGTGGGCCAGACGTGGAGCTCCGACTCTGTCCTCGTCAACGAGGAAGGGTATGTGGTCAGGCGAAGCACGTGGCGCACCGTCCAGGAGACACCGATTTTCTACGTCAACTCGAAGGGTGTATCAAAAGTCCAGATCGGCGATGTAAATCCAGATTTCAACATGGGCATCGCCCCCCAGATGAGCATCCATGGCTTCAACGTCAGCGCGCTCGTCAACTGGGTAAAGGGCGGCAACATTTATAACGGCACGCGCCAGTGGCCCTTCTTCGAGAACCGCGATCGCATTTACGATCAGCGATCCAAGCCTGCCATTGAGCGGAAGCCGCAGAGTTATTACAACTTCTTCTACAACGGCATCAATGCCATCGACTTCTTCGTCGAGAATGGCACGTATGTCAGACTGAAGGAGCTGGCCGTCAACTATACCTTCCCCGCCGGCGCTGTCTCGCGACTCCACGCGTTCGGGACGAGCGGGGTCAAGGTAGGCATAGTTGGTCGCAATCTGTGGACAAAGACGAAGTACTCCGGTTATGACCCTGAGGTCGCTGGTCTGTCCGGCGATCCTTACTCGTTCCGGTTCGATACGTTCTCGTACCCGAATTTCCGCACCTTCACGGGCCTCGTCGAGCTCGCCTTCTAACCGGGAGACCCAAAATGAAGAGGACTATCACTTTGATGAGCAAACTTCTGCGCCGCCCGGAGATATGGGCGGCGGCAGCGCTTGTGTCGGTCTCCGCTTGCGGAAACCTCGACGTCGTGAATCCAAACGAGCCGGACGCTCGACGAGCACTTTCCGATCCCGGCGGTGTCCAGGCGATTGCCGGCGGCACCTTCCGGACCTGGTTCAACACGCACCAGGGTATGGACGGAGCCGGTCCGCTCACGACGATGGCCGACAGCTACACCGCGTCGTGGAACAATTACTACATGCGGCTCTATTCGGGGAGCATATTGGCCAGCGATGGACCGAATTGCATTGGATGTCTGGCGCGAACGTATTGGAGAAACGATCCAGCGGACGCCGAGCGGACTGCTGTCGAGCACTTCTGGTACGGCTATTATTCGGCACTGTCCTCCGCCAACGATGTTGTGACCGCAGTTCGGAAGAACAACGTCGTCATAAACGATGCTGCCACCACCAAGATGATCGAGACCGTGGGCGTCCTGATGCAGGGGATGACTATGGGGGAGCTTTCGCTCAATTACGACTCGGCTTTCGTTGTGGATGAGAACAGTGATCTGTCGGCTCTGCAGTTTTCGCATCGCCTGGCGGTGCGTGATACGGCGGTGGCGAAGCTCGAAGCGGCGGCTGCGCTCGCTGCTGCCAATGCGTTCAGCACTCCAGCGAGCTGGACAAACGGGACTGCCTACGACAACACCCAGATCGCGAGGCTCGCCCGCACGTATGCTGCCCGCCTTCTTGCCTACTACCCTCGGAACGGCACCGAGAACGGCACTGCGAATTGGGCCAGGGTCGCAACACTTGCTTCAGCTGGCATCAGTACCGGCGGCGCATTCGATTTCCAATTCACGGGCGACGGCGGGACCCTATTCTTTGACGACCTGAAGGATTGGAGCGAAGATCTCACGACGGAGCGAGTCCATACGCGCGTCGCTCACATGCTGGACCCGCTGACGCAGAAGGATCCGTGGCCAAACCCCACTGGCAACCCGCAGCCCAACTCGCCCGATAAGCGTCTGGGTGACGGATCGTATGGGACGGCTGGTGACGTAGCCGGCTGGGGCACGGTCCCCAAGACGGCCAATGCAGGCACCGACTTCGCCTGGAGCGGCTTCAACATCTTCCGACCAGCGCGCGGAATGTACCACCAGAGCAACATCACGCACATTCGGTATGATTACGCTTCCTTCAGTGATCCGGGCGGAACGGGCGGCGCATTCGGTCGGGACCCGGTGATAACAGCGACCGAAAACGACCTGCTGTGGGCCGAAGGGTTGATAAGGAGCGGGGGGAGCCTTGCCACCGCCGCGAATTTGATCAACAACACCAGAGTCGGACGCGGCGGATTGCCGCCGGCAACGGCAGTGGATGGAGTCGCCGGCTTGCTCACGAAGCTGCAGTACGAGCAGGATATCGAGCTGATGGGGCTGGGTGACGCGGTATTCTTCAACCGGCGTCGCATCGACGGTCTAGAACCCCTGACGCCGCACCAAATGCCGGTTCCCGCGAAGGAGCTGCAGGTTCTCCGCAAAGCGCTCTACACCTATGGAGGCATATATCCGGCGCAGTAACACGGGATTCGCGCCGAGTTGCTAGCGGCGCGAAGCAGGAACGAGTCTTAAAAAGCGGGCGCGTCGAGAGACGCGCCCGCTTTCTTTTCGCGGCGCAGCGATTCAGAAAATCGAGTAGATGAAGGGCGCGAGCGCGGACCCTTCTGCCAGCACGAGCAATCCTCCGACGACGAGAAGTATTGTCACGAGCGGAAGCAGCCACAGCCGCTTTCTGTGCCTCATGAACTCGAGGAGCTCGCGCGCGGTGCGAAGGATGCTCATGGCTCTCCAAGCTATACCGAAGCACCCACATTCGTGAGTCGAATTCAGTCAGCTTCGAACTGCTGTTCGTACTGCCGCCTTAATGAATCGTCCTGATCGGCCTTGCGGAGAAAGCAATTCCCGATTGCAAGAGAGTCGAGCCGCGTCCCCATGAAGCAGCGGAACGCATCGTCGGGGGTGCACACTATCGGCTCGCCCCGGACGTTGAAGCTGGTGTTGACCAGCACCGGACATCCGGTTCTCGCGGCAAACGCGGAAAGAAGGTCGTGAAACCGTGGGTTTGTTTCCCGGTGCACTGTCTGGATACGCGCGGAGCCATCGACGTGCGTCGCAGCAGGAATGTCTGACCGAGGAATCTTGAGACGTTCGAGTCCCGGCGCATTTTCCACGGCGGCTGGCGCCCGAATCCGATGCCGCGCCGCTACATCGGCGACGAAAAGCATGTACGGGCTGTCCACATCCAGGTCGAACCAATCCGTGAGCGATTCGCGCAAGACCGCGGGCGCAAAAGGGCGAAACGATTCGCGGAATTTTATTTTGAGATTGAGTTTTGACTGCATCTCGGCGTCCCGCGGGTCCGCGAGAATCGACCGAGCGCCCAGCGCGCGGGGGCCAAATTCCATCCTTCCCTGAAACCACCCGAGCGCATCCTTGCGCTCCAGAGCGTCGACCGCCGCTGAGATGAGCGCGTCGTCTGACAGCACGCTGTAGCACGCACCCAGCGCCGCGAGTCGCGTTTCGATTTCGCTTTGCGCGAATTCAGGTCCGAGGAACGAGCCGCACATTGCGTCCATCTTCTTGCTCGCGGATGCAACCCTGGCTGTACCAGTAGCGTCGAAATTTGTCGGGGATACTGCCTCACCCCCGGCTCGCCGCACCCCCGCCGACCGCAGGAGATGATACGCGCCAAGCGCAGCACCGACGGCACCGCCTGCATCTCCCGCCGCAGGCTGGATCCAGATGTCCGAGAAGATGCCCGTCCGCAGCAGCTTTCCGTTCGCGACGCAGTTGAGCGCGACACCTCCCGCCATGCACAGCTGGTGCTGGCCGGTACGCGCGGCAAGATCGCGGGCAATCCGCAGCATCGCTTCATCGAGGACGGACTGGATCGATGCCGCGATGTCCATGTGCCGCTGTGTGAGCGGCTCCCGAGGGTTGCGGGGCAGGCCTCCGAAGAGCCCCGCGAAGGCGTCATTTGTCATTCGCAACCCGGTCGCGTAGTCGAAGTAGGACATGTCGAGCCGAAACGATCCGTCTTCCTTGAGATCGATCAGCTTCTCCAGGATCGTGTCGCGGTACGTCGGGCTCCCATAGGGAGCGAGCCCCATCACCTTGTACTCACCCGAGTTCACTCTGAAGCCGAGATAGTAGGTGAACGCGCTGTACAAAAGGCCCAGCGAATGGGGGAATCGAATCTCGCGCAACATCTCTATGCGGGTATCGTTTCCGAGCGCCAACGACGTCGTCGCCCATTCGCCCACGCCGTCGACGGTAAGAATTGCGGCTTCACTGAAAGGCGAGGGGAAAAAGGCGCTCGCAGCGTGACTGTAATGGTGCTCGGAGAACATAAGGCGGCTGTCCCAGTCGATCTTCTGCGAAAGCTCACTGAGCTCCTTCACCAGGAAGTGGCGAAGAAAGAGCTTCTCGTGCACCCAGACCGGCATCGCCTTCGCGAAGGATGCGAGACCGCGCGGAACGAAATCGACGTATGTCTCGAGCAACCGCTCGAACTTGAGATACGGTTTCTCGTAAAAAACGACGAGGTCGACGTCTTCGACCTTCGTTCGCGCAAACTGCAGGCAGAAGGCGATAGCAGAGGAGGGAAATCGCGCGTCATGCCGTCGCCGGCTGAAGCGCTCTTCCTGCGCCGCGGCGACGATCCGCCCGTCCTCGATCAGCGCGGCGGCGCTGTCGTGATAGAACGCGGAAATGCCAAGGACCTTCATTCCGTGCGGATCAGTATTGGCGGGGAAGCGTCTCTGCGCGCGGGCTCGGCTCCTCCCGATCTGTCCAATACGTCGACGCCGTGGCATCGAATCCGCGTTGAAGCGTGTTCTTCCTGGAAATGCGCCTGTAGAGGCCCATCGGCGTTATCACGACGAGATAAATGATCGCCAGGACCACCGCCGATACTGTGCGGTTGAGAAGCGCCGCCAAAGCCAGCCAGGCGCGGGCCGGCACACTGACAATTCGCGGAGCGAATAGCCCGATCATGAGGAGAATGATCGCCACGCCCAGCGCGGTGAAACGTGGATTTTCTCTGTGAATCAGCGGCGCTAACCCGATCAGTGCTGCAAGGACGGCGATTACAAACGCGAACTCACGCGCCGGATCCCGCCGGCGCCTCATGGGCCGCCCATGCCGAGCGCGGAGGCGAGGGACACGAGGCCCGGATACTGTGGACTTACCATTGCCAGTTGCGCCGCGGTGGCGCGCGCGTGTCCCATGTCATGCGCTACTGCGTACGTGATAGAGAGCTGGTACAACGTCGCCGGTGTATTCGGAGCGAGCGACAACGACTGCTCGAGAAGCGCGATCGCACGCTGCGCATCACCCGATTGTCTGGCGAGGACGCCAAGCGCATAAGCGGAAAATGGAGTCGGCTCGATCGCGTACGATTTCTCCAGGAATGGACGCGCGCGCTGCGGCTGCTTCGCGTCGAGCAGAGCCGCGCCGGCCAGGCGATATCCTGCTTCTGAGTGCGGCTCGCGCCGAATCAGTCCGCCGTACTCCGCAAGGGCACTGTCCACCTGACCACGAGCTTCGAATCGTCGCGCTGTCTCGAGTTTGGCTTGCGCCCACTTCATCACGCCCATCGAGACCGAAAAGGCCAGGCTGTCCGTGAAATCGGTGGGCTGGTACGTGCCGCGATAATTCTGTTGCGCGTTCACCGGAAGAAATGGCCACCGGGTTGTGATCGTTTTGACCGTGTGATAAACAATCCGGTTGTCGAGCGCTGTGAGAGCCATCCTGTGCGCGTATTCGTCCCAACTGGCGAGCCGCCTGAGGTCTGCTCTTTCCAGAAATCCCGCGCGCTGCAACGCCTCGAAGTAAGTGCGTCCGAGAAGAAGATATCCGCCGGCGTTCGGGTGGACGTGCTCCAGGAAGAGATCCTGGCCTGGTATCCCGTATTGGGCGGCTGAGTCGAACGCTTCTTCGGACGGAACGTAGTGGGCCCCGGTTTTTGTCGCGGCGCGCTTGATGATCTCCCGAAACTCTCCCGGGGCGCGGAAGCGTATAATGTCAAGATCGCGAGCGCGTGCGAACAGGAGTCGAGCTCGCTCGATGTCGGCTCGCGACAGCGCAGCGCGGGCGGAATCAAACACGGTCGCCGCGGAGCTGTCCGCTGGCGATGTCAGGGAACCGAAAGGCTTCTGGTCTCGCAGATTGCTCGGCGTGCTTCCGATGAAGACCGGCACGCCTGCGCGCTGAAACGCACCGAGCGCAACGAGCAGGTTGCTCTCGAACTGTCGTTTGCCGCGCTCGTAAACCTTGCCTCCGAGAGTGATGCGCTGATCGCGCACGACGGTTTCCATCCTGCTCGGATGTGGATCAGGCGTCGCGAAAGGCGATTCCCCGTGCGCGGCAGCAAACGCCATTCCGACCACATTCCGCAGGAGAAGGAATGTCTTGAATCGCTGGAGCCTCAGGTACAAACGAACGAAGGCGGGCACCGCCCCGAGTGTCTCCGTGGATCCCGCTCCGAGCGCGCCGTAGTACTCGTTGTGCCCGGCGTAGATCAGTATCGCGTCGGGTCGCTGCGCAATTACATCGGGCGCGAGGTCGGCGATGGTGTAACTGTTTGTCGCGGCGATGCCGAGGTTGACTACTTCCACCGTGTCACTCGGCAGAACATCCTGAAGCGCGTCGGCCAGGACGTTCGAGAAGGCGCCGTTCGCCGGGTACGGAAAACCTGCCGCAGCCGACTCCCCCATGACGAAGATGCGGATCCCGTGCACCGGCTTGCGCACGAGAAAAGCGTCGAATGGCGGAGAAGGCGGCGATTTGGCTCGAGGGAAATATCGCGCGCCGACGCGTCTCCCCGGCACCAGATAAAGACCGTGCAACTTTTCCGGCGATTCGAAAAGGGGTGTCTCCCCACCGTAGTGTGCTACGCGGAGACCGACCTCTAGGACTGCCAGCAAGATGAGCGGCGACAGAACCGCTATCACGGAAAAGACGAGTGTCTTTCTCCGCGAGAGTTCGGGGCTCACGGCTTCATCCGCGAGCGATAGGCTTTTCGGTGAGCTGGGTGGTCATCATTGGACCAACGGTGACATCAGCAAAACCGGAGACCGTGCCGGTCACAGCTGTAATTCTCGCGGATCCGACAGCGACACCCGTCACCACCCCCGTGTTGCTCACGGTCGCGATCGCCTTGTCTGAAGAAGACCATTGAAATGTTACCCCGACCAGCTGGGCGCCGGTCTGGTCGAACGCGACTGCGGAGAGTTGTGTGGTATTGCCGACGTCGATGTTCTTCAGCGGCGCGCTGACGGTCACCGCCGCGACCATTGTTAGGTTTGGTCCGCTGGTGCTACCGCCGCAGGACAGGCCGGCCGCTAACGACAGAAAAAGCAGGAAAGCGCGGGAAGTTGCGCGAAAGTAAGGGTGTGTTTGCAAGCCGGCACCTGAAATGTGTAGGCGGCACGAACGCGGTCCGCGTTACTGCGCCTTGTTGAACGCCAATCTGCGGGCTCAATTTACCCCTAGATTGCGCTGGAGATGCAACTCTCGCAACATCCAATATAAGATGGACCTCTACATCTTCTGCGTGGTACTCGGCGCCGCCGGCATGGCAGCAATGGCGTTCCTCGGCTTTACGAGCAGCCACAGCGGGGGACATCACGGCCACGACACGAGCGGCCACGAAGTGCACGGCACCGGAGCATCGCATACCATTGGTGGAGCGCACGGCCGCTCGATCGCTCCATCGCACGGGATCGCGCATGGACCGGGAACGGCAGGGCACGCGCATGATTTGGCCCACCTCCCCCACATGAAAGACGCTACGCGCGTGACGGTTCATACGCACGAGCCGAACGTGCCTCCCGATGGTTGGATGTCTCATGTCCTGTCCTGGCTGTCTCCCCGCGTCTTGTTCAACGTGCTGGTGGGATTCGGCGCGACCGGACTGATCGTCGAGCGGCTGGTCGGGCCGTTTCTCGCGCTTCCGATCGCTCTGGTCGGCGGCATCGCTTTCGAGAGCGTAGTGGTGCGCCCGATCTTCAACTCACTCTTCCGCTTCGAATCACAGCCAGCACAGACTCTCGAATCAGCGCTCATGTCAGAGGGCCGGGCCGTGACAGGATTCGACGCCAACGGCAATGGATTGATTTCGCTGGAGCTGGGTGGGGAAGTAGTGCAGGTTCTAGGTACCCAGCTGAACGAGGAGCGGAAGGCTGGAGTTCGAATCCGCGCGGGGGATATCGTCCGTATAGAAGATGTGGATGATGCCCGCAACCGTTGTACGGTGTCGCGCATCGGTCTCGGTGAGACCGAGTCGCACGACGCCGACCGTTACTAAAGGGACAAACTCAAATGACACAAATGTTGATCATCATCGCTGCCGTCCTTGTCGGCGTGCTTGGAGTAATCCCGCTCATCGTTTCTTCGTTTCTTCGAAATGTGGATGCGGGAACTATCAGGATGGTGAGCTGGCTTCAGGGCAGCACCATCATTTATCGCGGGCCCGGAAAGTCGAAGGAGGTACCGTTACTCACGACCGGCACGACGCTGTCGAGCAAGGCTATCAACGTCGACCTCGACATCACCGATCAGACCGCGGACCTCGATCGCAACGGAACGCCGCAGCCGATCAAGGTTCGCATTCTGGCGAGCGCGATCGTCTCCGTAGGCGACACTGATGTCCTGATCAAGACCGCGGCGAACCGTTTCTTTTCCAAGGATTCGGCGGACCAGGCGAACATTCTCATCGATCTTCTTTCCAGCTCGGCTCGTAGAGCCATCAATCTGCTCACGCACGATCAGCTGTTCTCGGCCAAGACCGCTCCGCAGCTCTACCCAGGAAGTCAGACGCCCGCGCTGGGCGCCGGCGCCAGTCAGAGCAGTGGCGCTGTGATCGCACCGAGCCGTCCGACGCCCATGACGCGGGCCGCGGAGGCGGCGCTCCAGGGAATGGAGGACGACGACGATCCCCTAGCCGTGATCATTAGAAAGGCGTGCTCGAGGGAGCTTACCGACCTAGGTCTCACATTCAACTCCCTCAACATCAAGGTGGTGCAGTCGGAGGTCGCGGAATCGCGTCGCCGGCAATCGGCGGCGGAAGCGCAGGCTAACGCCGACATCGTGACCGCGCAGCAGGCACGTCGCGCAAAGGAGGCGCAGCTCGAGGCCGAGCGGGTGATCTCCGACAAGCAGCGAGAGCTGGAGCAGACAAAGGCGTCCAACGCGGCCCTGATTGCCGAGTCGGAAGCGAAGAAGCAGACCGCGCTCGGTTTTCAGCGCGTCGCGGAGCTCGATGCGACGCAGATCGCGCAGGCCCGCGCGGACGCGGAAAAGATGCGTATCGACGCCGAAGCTCGCGCCAAAGCGGAGGCGATTCGCATCACCACGGTGGCGCAGGCCAACGCCGAAAGCATTCAGAAGGTGAACGAGGCGATCAAGGCGGGAGGCGAGAGCTACTTTCGCTACCGGCAAATCGAGATGATCCCACAGATCGCTCCAGTGATTGCCGATGCATTGGCAAAGGCGAGGCTGGTGACGATCTCTGGCGATTCGGCGCAGGGAGGCGCCGCGCAATCGGCGACGAGCAACATCACGAGCGTGATTCAGACGGTACTCGCCGCGCAGCTCGTTTCTGGCAGTGGGATGTTGCAGCCACCCGAAAGTGGTCGGGACAAGGCGGATGCTGCGCGCGAAAACGGCCGGGAATCCGCGCCGGCGGCAAAGGCGCCGCCGTCCCCGCCGTCCGTGCCGCCGGCGAAAACCGGCTTCCGGTAAGCTC
>Ga0137415_10004718_pt1 | contig 13490 bp, 11 predicted proteins | sample CZODoug3_1_1_16f_FD_183082 | JGI IMG/M metagenome (GOLD analysis project Ga0137415, IMG submission 183082) | Vadose zone soil fungal communities from Angelo Coast Range Reserve, California, USA - CZODoug3_1_1_16fungal (Hybrid Assembly) | ecosystem: Environmental > Terrestrial > Soil > Vadose... | reverse complement strand
TCTGCGCCGCGACTATAATCGGGCCGCACGCAAGGAGGACCGATCATGAGGAGACGAGACTTTCTGAAAGCCGCGGTCGCCGGTGGCGCCGGCGTGAGCCTGGGCGGCCGGCTCTATCCGAGGGCCGCGTGGGCGCAGGGCCCGATCAAGATCGGGATGCCGGCCGCGCTCTCGGGCGCCTATGCCCAGTACGGCATCCAGGCGAAACGCGCGGCGGACCTGTTCGCCCGGGACGTCAAGGCGAAAGGCGTCCTCGGCCGGCCCGTCGAGTTCATCTTCGAGGACACGGCCGGCGATCCGGCCGCCGCCGTGCGCAAGGCGCAGAAGCTCGTCGAGAAGGACGGCGTGAAGTTCCTCACCGGCGTGGCGCTGTCGTCGGAGGCGCTCGCGGTGTCCGCGAAGTGCCCCGAGTGGAAGGTCATCTTCATGTCGACGATCAACGGGGCGGGCGCGCTCACCGCGAAATCGTTCCAGCGATACTTCTTCCGGGTGAACACGAGCGGCCCCATGGGCGCGCGCGCGGTCAGCCTCTATCTGGCCGAGTCGCCGATGAAGCGCTTCTTCGCGCTGGGCAGCGACTACGCGTGGGGCCGCGACAGCGTCGCCTCCTTCACGTCGCAGATCACGGCCGCCAAGAAGGACATCGTCGCCACCGAGTTCCCGCCCGTCGGCACCAAGGACTTCGCGAGCTACATCGCCAAGATCAGACAGTCGCGCGCCGACGGCGTCTACCTCGTGCTGCCGGGCCAGGACGCCACGATCTACCTGAAGCAGGCGCACCAGTTCGGCCTCAATCGCGAGGTGAAGCCGATCATGGAGATCCTGGAGCTGGAGAACATGAAGGCGGTGGGCGACGCGATGGTGGGGGCGATCGGCAGCTCGCGCTACCCGTTCACGGTCGACACGCCGAAGAACCGGGACTTCGTCAAGCGCTTCCACGAGCTGCACGGCCTGTATCCCGACATGTTCGACGGCGAGACGTACGAGGGCCTCGAGTGGCTGGCGCAGGTGATCGCCAAGGCCGGCACCGACGACGTCGAGAAGGTCATCGACGCCTGGGAGGACTCGAGCTACGACGGCCTCGAGGGCCCGTTCTTCATGCGCAAGTGCGACCACCAGGCCGTGCAGCCCGGCTTCGCGGTCGAGTGCGTGAAGGATCCAAAGTATCCGCATCCCATCCCCAAGATCCTGGCCACATATCCCGGCGAGAAGGTGACGCCGAAGTGCCGGACGGAAGAATTCTCGTAGCCCGTGGCCAACCTGCTCGAGCAGCTGCTCAACGCGCTGGCGCTGGCGGGACTCCTCTTCCTGGTGTCCGCCGGGCTCTCGCTCGTGTTCGGGATCCTCCGCGTCGTCAACTTCGCGCACGGAGTGTTCTACATGATCGGCGCCTACCTCGGCTTCACGACGGTCGCGCTGACCGGCTGGTTCTGGCCCGCGCTCGTGGTGGTGCCGCCGATCGTCGGTCTGCTCGGCGCGCTGCTCGAGTCGTCCACGCTGCGCTTCATCTATCGGCGCCCGCCGATCTACCAATTACTCCTGACGTTCGGGCTCGCGCTGATCCTGGAAGAAAGCGTCCGCGTGCTCTACGGCCCGACCGCCAAGGGCGTGGAGCCGCCGCCGCTGCTGCAGGGCGCGATCGACCTGGGCGGCCTTCTCTATCCGCGCTATCGGCTCTTCCTGGTCGTGCTGGGCTGCACGGTCGGCGTCGCCGTGTGGCTATTCTTGAAGGCGACGCGCGCCGGGCTCGTGATCCGCGCGGTCGCGCAGAACAGCGAGATGGCCGACTGTCTCGGCGCCGACGTCGCCCGCGTGCGCACGCTCGTGTTCGGCGCCGCCTGTGCGCTGGCCGGCCTCGGCGGCGTGGCGGCCGCGCCCATGACCACCGCGTACCTCGGCATGGGCATCAGCGTGATCGTCGATGCGTTCGTCGTCGTGGTCATCGGCGGGCTGGGGAGCATCGGCGGCTCGATGGCGGGCAGCCTGATCGTCGGCGCGGCCCAGACGTGGGGGGCCTTCTACCTGCCGGAAACGGCCATGGTCATCATGTACGCGGTGATGGGCGCGATCCTCGTCTTCCGGCCCTGGGGTCTCTTCGGCGAGGAGGAATGATTCCCTCGCGGCTGTTCGCGCTGGCGGGGCTGGTGGTGCTCGCGGTCGTGCCGTGGGTGCTCGCGCGCCATCAGCTCTCGCTCCTCACGGATCTGCTCATCGCCGGACTCTTCGCGATGTCGCTCGACCTGATCATGGGCTACACGGGCATGGTCTCCTTCGGCCACGCCGCCTACTTCGGCCTCGGCGCCTACGCGAGCGCCCTCGTCCTGCTGCACTTCGCCCAGCCCGTCCCCATCGCACTGCTCGCCGGAGCGCTGCTGGCGGGCGCGGTCGCCGTGCCGGTCGGCTGGTTCTCGACCCGCGCCACCGGCATCTACTTCGCGATGCTGACGCTGGCCTTCGCCCAGTTCCTCTACACGGTGGCCTACAAGTGGCGCGACCTCACCGGGGGCTCCGACGGCATCGCGGGCGTGCCGAAGACGCGGCTGTTCTGGGGCGGGCCCAGCCTCGCCTCGTCGCAGGCGTTCTACTTTCTGGTGGCCGCCTGCGTCGTGCTCTCGCTCGTGGTCTGTCGCGCGGTCGTCCGTTCGCCGTTCGGCCGCGCGCTGCAGGCGATCCGCGAGAACGAGCGCCGGTTCACGAGCCTCGGGCGCGACCCGCGCCCGTTCAAGCTCGTCGTCTTCGTCATCGCCGCGGTGTTCGCCGGCCTGGCGGGCGCGCTGTTCGCGCCCTTTCGTGGATTTGCCTCGCCGGAGGTCATGTTCTGGGTCTTTTCCGGTCAGGGACTCATGATGGTCATCATGGGCGGGATCGGCACGCTCGTCGGGCCGGTCCTCGGCGCGATGCTGTTCATCCTCATCCAGGAGGTGCTCTCCAGCTACACGGAGCACTGGATGATCTTCACCGGGGTCGTGTTCGTCCTGATCGTCATCTTTCTGCCGGGCGGCCTGGTGGGGACCGCGCGGCGGCTCGGGACGCGGGGATGACCGCGCTGCTGGAAACGCGAGGGCTCGGGCGCGCGTTCGGCGCCCTGCAGGCCGTCGCCGACGTCAGCCTCGCGGTGCAGCCCATGGAGCTGCGGGCGATCATCGGACCCAACGGCGCCGGCAAGACCACGCTCTTCCACTTGATCTCGGGACTCCTGGCGCCGACGTCGGGCCGCGTGCTGTTCCGTGGCGACGACGTCACCGCGCTCGCCGCCCCGGCGCGCTGCCGCCGCGGGATCTCGCGCACCTTCCAGATCACGAGCATCTTCCCGGAGCTCTCCGTGCTGGAGAACGTCCGCGTCGCCGTCCAGCTCAAGGTCGGCGAGAATTTTCGTCTCCTCGGCGGCCGGGCCGTCCTCGAGGCCAGCGCGCAGCGCGCGCGCGACAGCCTGCGTCTGCTCGGACTCATCGACCGGGCCGAAGAGCTGGCCTCGACGCTGCCGCACGGCGACCAGCGCCTGCTCGAGATCGCCATGGCCGTGGCCCAGGAACCCGCGCTCCTGCTGCTCGACGAGCCCACCCAGGGCCTGTCGCCGGAAGACACGGCGGCCACGGTCGCGGTCATCCGCCAGGTCGCACGCGAGCGGAAGCTGACGATCATCCTCGTCGAGCACGACATGGACGTGGTCTTCGATCTGGCCGACCGGATCAGCGTGCTGCACTTCGGCCAGCTGATCGCCGAGGGGACGGCGGCGGAGATCCGCGCGAACCCGGAGGTGCAGAAGGCGTACCTCGGAGGTCTCGACTGACCGTGCTGCTCGCGGTCGACGCGCTGCACACGTTCTACGGCAAGAGCCACGTGCTGCGCGACGTGTCCTTCACGGTGCCGGCGGGTCAGATCACCGTGCTGCTCGGGCGCAACGGCGCGGGCAAGACGACGACGCTGCGCTCGATCATGGGACTGACGCCGCCACGCGCCGGCGCCGTGCGCTTCAAGGACCGCGAGATCACCGGCGAGCCGCCGCACCGCGTCTTCCGGCTCGGGGTGGGCTACGTGCCCGAAGGGCGCCAGATCTTTCCGCATCTCGACGTCGGCGAGAACCTCCGTCTCGCGACGCGGCGCGACGGCGAGAACACGCGCTGGACGCTCGAGCGCATCTTCGAGTACTTCCCCGTCCTGCGCGAGCGCTGGCGGCAGCGCGGCCGCAGCCTCTCCGGCGGCGAGCAGCAGATGCTCGCCATCGCGCGCGCCCTGGCCGGCAACCCGGAGCTCGTGATGCTCGACGAGCCCTCGCAGGGCCTGGCGCCCCGCCTCGTGCGCGAGCTCGAGACGCTGCTGCTCCGCCTCAAGGGCGAGGGCGTCACCATCCTGCTCGTCGAGCAGAACGCGCGCATGGCGCTGATGGTGAGCGATCAGGTGCTCGTGCTCAGCAAGGGCACGGTGGTGTTCGCCGGACCCACCGCCGAGTTCCACCGGCGCGAAGCCGAGCTCAAGGGGCGCTACCTGTCGGTGTAGTCCCCAGGCTGCCGCGGCGCACGATCGTGCGACGCAGCGTGCCCTCGCCGATGAGCTCGCGCGCGTTGTGCGCTTCGACCCGGAACAGGAGCTTTCGGCCGTCGACCTCGACGAGCTCCGACGCGACCCTGAACCACGCCCCGACCGGCGTCGCCCGTCGATGGCGCACGCAGATCTCGTAGCCGACCGTCGTGTGGTCGTCGGGCAGGAACGTCTGCGTCGAGTCCTGCGCGGCCAGCTCCATCTCGAGGATCATCCAGGCCGCCATGAGGACGCCCGGGCCGCCGGCGTGAGTCGTCGCCATCGTCGGCGTCACCAGCGCACGCCGCTCGCCACGCAAGCCGGCCACGATTCCGACGAACGGTGCTGCGCTCACACGGGCGGCTCGGGGAGCTCGAGCTGGCCCTCCCCGGCACGTATCCGATTCTCCGGGCGAGCTCGACGGTCATCGGGCTGCCGGCGCCCGGTCCGCGGCCGTGGAAATTTGAGGCGCAGTCCCTGCGCCTGAACCTGGAAGAGCCTCTCGGCATCCGGAAGACCAGGCAGGCGATGTCGACCGAGACTGCGGAACCGGATGCCGGTCGGCGCCGCTGCCCCGATCGCGACTCTCGTCGCGGCGGACACGACGATCTGTCCTCCGTGCGCCGCCGAGCACACGCGAGCCGTGGTGTGCACGGCCAGGCCGATGTACCCGAGATCGGTCAGGGTCGGGCGGCCACTATGGATCCCGACACGGACCCGCACCTCGAGGCCATCGGCTGACGTGGGGGGCCCCGATATGGCCCCCCACACCCCCCGACGCTCGGACGCGCCCCGGCGGAGCCGTGGCGCGCCTCGGGAATCAGCGAGATCGTCGGTCCAGGTCCGGTTGCCGAGCTCGCGCTGGATCGCCACCGCGGCTTCCGCGGCGGCGGTGGCGCGCTCGAAGACGGCAAAGAACTCGTCGGCGCGGGCGTCGATCTCGCGGCCGCTCGCTCGGGACACCGCGGCCCTGAGGATGCCCCTGACGTCGCTCAGGAGGGCGCCATAGCGGTCGCCCAGCTTGCGGAGCAGGACGGTGGAGGCCTCGATATCGGTCATCAGGAGCGTGACGAACCCGGTGGGAAGCGCCGCGGCGGCGGTCGATGTGGCCTGAATCTGGCCATGCAGCCGGTCCTTCTCGACCACGAACCGCACGGCGTCCAGCACGGTCTCCGCGAGCGCCGGGTCGTCGAGGATCGTTGGATCGTGAACGAGCGCCGTCATCGGCCGACCCTGGCGCTCGAGATAGGTCACGCCGCGCCGCTCGCCTTGGGCGGGCAGCGGCACCGGCTTGCCCGCGCCGTCGAGATACGCCCCGGAAACGTCCGACCAATGGAGAACAGCGAGCGTCGGATCCCGCAGGACCGTTCGCAGCCGCTTCTCGAGCTCGCCGGGTGCCGGATTCCGACCCAGCTCGATCACGAGGCGACCGGCCGCCGCGTGTCGCCGCTCCGACCGCAGCTCGCCCGTGATGAACCCGACAGGCACGATGCGGTACTTCTTCGCCGCGTTCAGCAGCCGTTTACGGGCGCGCTCCCGGGCGGCATCGGTCTCGAAGGCGACCTGGTTGAACCGGGCGAGTGCATTCCGCACGTGCGCCTTGTCGTGGACCGGCAGCCGCCGCCGGCCACGAGAGTCGACGTAGGCGAAGGCGCTGTCCGGGAGACGGGCTCGCTTGCCGGTCTTGAGACGAGCCATGCTGAACAATAACGCGCTTGCCGTCCATCACGCCACGGCGTCGATCCGGAAGCTCGGGCGTCGGCGGGATTCGAACCCGTGTCTTGCGGCCGTTGACTCTGAAATGCGCTCATGGTTACTGTCCGGGCGTATGCGTGGGGCGGCGTCTATCATGACTTGTAGATGGACGATCTCGTTGGAACCGCCGTCCGCGCGACGGCCGAGCGCCATCGGGCCGACGAATGGGCCGTCGTGCTCGCCGCCGGCAGCATTCCCCACCGGCTTCGCCTCCGGCTCGATGGCTGGCCGCCCGTGACGCTGAGGCCGCGCGCGAGGCCCTCGACGCCTATGATCGGGAGAACGTTGCCGACGCGCCCCACGTGATCGGCAACACGGGGGCGAGCGTCGTGCTTGTCGGGGCGGTCAGTCACCAGCTCGGACCGGGTGTGGGCCTTTGGCTACTGTTGCGGCCTCTGCGGCCGTCGGCGCAGTGGGCGCTCGTGGTGGCGTCCTGGCGTCGGCGGTCGGCGCGTGGCTGCGGGCTATATCCTGAGACCACGCACCACCCAGATGCGCCTCGAACCGCTCACGCAGAGGAGTCCGACAGTGCATGAGAGACAGACACCGTGGTTGGCAAAGGAGGCTCCGATGCTCACTCGACTCCCATGCAAAGTGTTCGTCGGCACACTCACCACCGCGCTGCTCTATGCGGGTCCGGCCGCCGGACAATACTCGTCGGTCACCGACCTCGGACACCTTGGGGGAGGTGCGAGCGTCGCGAGCTCGATCAACTTCCGCAGCCAGGTGGTCGGCGCCTCACTTCGAGAGGACTCGACGCAGGGTGGATTCATCTGGCAGGACGGCGTGGTGACGGATCTCGGCTCGCTCGGCGGTACTGCCACCGTGGCGTACGCCATCAACGCTCGCGGTCAGGTGGTTGGCGGTTCGAACCGAGCGGAAGACTCCTCGGTCGGTGCATTCGTCTGGCACGACGGCGTGATGATCGATCTCGGCGGCGCCAATAGCATCGCGCTTGGCATCAACGAACGCGGACAGGTGATTGGCCAGGTGTACGCCGCAGACCTTTTGTCCTCCTCCGCGTTCATGTGGCAGGCGGGCGTCATGACCGAACTCCCGAGGCTCGGAGGCAATCATGCTGCTGCCGTGGGCATCGACGCGCGCGGCCAGATCGTCGGGCAGTCGCAGACCGCCGACGGCGGCTACCGCGCGGTGATGTGGGAGAACGGCGCGATCACGGACCTCGGGACGTTAGGGGGCGACGACGGCGTGGCCTACTCGGTTAATGCGCGGGGCGTGGCGTGCGGATTTTCGGCGCTCGCGTCGGGAGAGCACCGCGCGGCGCTCTACGCCGAGGGCGATATCGTGAATCTGGGCACGCTGGGCGGCTCGTTGAGCCAGTGTCTGCTCGGCACCAACAACCGTGGTCAGTTCGTTGGGTCGTCGACGATCGCAGGCGATGTGGAGTCTCACGCTTTCGTGACCGTCGACGGCGTGATGACAGATCTGAACCCGCAGATTCCGGCGGACTCCGGCTGGCTGCTCGAGTACGCGTACGGCCTCAACGAACGTGGGCAAATCGTCGGCGCCGGGCACCGCGACGGAGTGGCCCCGATCCGTGCGTTCCTCCTGAGCCGCTGAACGGTCGCGCGGATGTCGCGGCCGCGCCAGCCTCGGGGGCCACGATCTGGCGGCTGGACTCCGCGGAGTCGCAGCCGCCAGATTTTTCAGCTCGCGGTCGGTGTCAGGCGGGCCTCACTTCACGACCTTGCATGCGAAGTTCGCGGCGTCGGTCTTGTCGCCGTCGCCGTCGTAGACCGACTCCTGCGGGAACGGGCACAGCGGCCGCGTGAACGGGATCAGGCCGGCGGTGTTGGCGGTGTGCGTACCGATGATCCGGTCGGGCGCGACGCCGTGCTCCACCCACTGCGTCAGCGGCGTGAACACGTCGAAGTTCGAGGGCCCCGGGCCGCCCCCGCAGTGCCACATGCCCGGCACCATGAAGAGCCGCGCGAAGTCCACCGTGCGGTTCAGCCCGGCGGCGTTAGTCCCGTCGTTGCCCTTGTGCAGACCGGGATGCATCTCACCGGTGACCCGGTTGTAGTAGGCAATCGACGACATCGGGGTGACGAACGGGTCGGCGTAGCCGTGGTACATGATCAGCTTGCCGCCGCGCGTCTTGAAGACCTCGAGATCAGGATCCATCGCGTTCAGAACCTGGGAATAGTTCAGACCACTGCCCGCCGGCTTCGTGTCGGTGTAGAGCGCGTCGTGGTCGTAGTCGAACCGCAAGAAGTTGTAGTTCGGATCATTGAAGATGCCGTTGATGAAGAACTGGAACGAGCTGCCGCCCGGGATGGGCACGCCCGCGCTGCGGGGTCCGACGAGCACCTGGCGCCATGCGGTCTCGCTGCCGCGCACGAAGCCGGGATAGATCTGGGCGCCCGTGCGCGGGTTCACGGGGCCCTGGTAGATCAGCTTCACGGCCTGGACCTGCGCCGGCGTCAGGCAGTTGGCCGGGCCACCGGCGTGGCACTGCAGATGCGACGGATCGAAGGTGCAGCGCCGCGGCTCGACGAGAAAGCCCAGCGGGCCGTTGACGGGATCGCCGCAGGCCTCGAGCACCCTCTGCGTGACGAGGTCGAGCTTCGGCTGTGGCAGGTCGGTCTCCGCGCTCTTGAGGTGTGACACGGCGCCGGTCCACAGCTCGGCGATCATCAGGTGCGTCCAGTCGTGCCCCGGATCGCCGGCGATGATCCCGTCGAAGTCCTCCGGATAGCGCTGGGCCTCCATCAGGCCGTGATGTCCCCCCTGCGAGCAGCCGACGTAGTAGGAGTACGTCTGCGCATTGCCGTAGAAGGCCTTGATCAACGACTTGGCCGCGAGCGTGCTGACGTGGAAGGCGCGATAGCCGAAGTCGTTGACCTTCTCCGGCTGCGCCGCGAACGTCCACAGGCTGCCCTTGTGGCCGTTGTCGGTGGACATCGTCGCGTAACCCAGGCGCAGCGCCGTGGCCATCGGGCCGAAGCTGAAGGACCCGGCCGAGCCGCCCGAGCCTTCCCCGCGGAAGTTGCCGTTCCACGTCGTCGTCGGCATCCACACCTCGACGCCGATCAGCGAGGTGCTCGTCGGCGTCAGCGTGGCCGCGACGCGACAAAACGCGGGGAGATTGGTGAGCGTGCCCGACCCGGGCGGGGTGAAGCTGCCGGCCGCGACGGACTGCGTCGTGATGCCGGTGGTGCCGGGCGGCAGCGCGGCGGCGAGACTCTCGCACGGCGTAACCGCGACGGCGGGTGCGGACGTGAGCACGATCGAGAGAAACAGCATGACGGGCGCGATGAACAATGTCGTACGGCGACCCATGAGGACTCCTTCTGCACTGAAGGGCACTGCACGAGAGGGACGGGGCGAATCGTTGGTCAGGAAGCCTGGGGGAGGACTTCGAGCTGCGAGAAGCGTGAACACGGTCACCCGAACCTTCTACACGGCGACGGCCGCCCGACGGTTATGCAGCTGCGGAGCGCGGTGACGATACGAGAAAGGACGCGATGGTGTCAACCCCTCTGTCGACACCCCTCTGTCGACGACCGCAGGCGTCTGGACGGCTTGACATCGTTTTGCGCCGCTCCTAGAGTCTCCCGTGCCGCCGGCGCACTGAGTGAACGCGCATGCGGATGTCCTGGAGGACGAGCCCAAGGGAGGTGGTACCAAACAACGGAAGGGCCTGACTAGCCACACACCGGTTTTTGGAAGAGGAGTGGGGAAGTGATGAAAGCGGTTCGATATGCCTCTCTCAGCGTGGTCTTCGTAGCGCTCCTCGGTTTCGGCTTCTGGCAGTTCTTGCCGAGCGCCGCGCGGGCCGACCGCGGCAACGACAACGGAGTCCCGCGGTACGTCGTCGATCCCTTCTGGCCGAAGCAACTGCCGAACAACTGGCTCATCGGGCAAGTCGGTGGTCTCGCGACCGACTCCCACGATCACGTCTGGATCATCCAGCGGCCCCGCACCCTGACCGACGATGAGGCCGGCGCCGTCCCCTTCGGCACACGGTTGACCCCGCGGTCGGAGTGCTGCGTCCCGGCCCCGTCCGTCATGGAGTTCGATGGCAAGGGCAACCTGCTTCGCGCGTGGGGCGGTCCGGCGGACAAGGACATGAACAACCAGTACAACAAGACGTGCAAGGCGCCCGCCTGTCAGTGGCCCAACACCGAGCACGGCATCCTCGTCGACAAGCACGATAACGTCTGGGTGGCCGGAAACGGCGGAGCCGCCGGCGGCCAGGGCGAAGACGACCAAATACTAAAATTCGCGGCCGACGGGACGTTCCTCTTTCAGATCGGCAAGGCCGGAGCCTCGACAGGCAATGGCGACATGATCAACGTCAAGCGGCCCGCGGACTTCGACGTCGACGTCGACGCCCACGAGCTGTACGTCGCGGACGGCTACGGAAACAAGCGGATCGCCGTCTTCGATACGGAGGCGCCCGGGCCGGTGAAGCGTTATTGGGGCGCGTATGGCAAGCCACCGTGCGACTCGCCCGGGAACCCCCTCCCCTGCACCGGCGGTCCGTACGACCCGAAGGCGCCGCCCGACAAGGACTTCCGCAATCCCGTCCACTGTGTCCGCCTGGTGGCGGACCTCGTCTACGTGTGCGATCGCGTGAACGACCGCATCCAGGTCTTCACCAAGGCGGGGAAGTTCGTGCAGGAGTTCTTCGAGAAGACCGAGACACTCGGCAATGGGTCGATGTGGGACATCGCGCCCTCGCTCGATCGCAACCGTACGTTCCTCCACGTCACCGACGGAGAGAACAACCACGTCTATCAGATGCGCCGTTTGACCGGCGAGATCGCCGGCCAGTTTGGACACAACGGCCGGAACGCGGGCCAGTTCCACTGGATCCACGTCCTCGACATCGATTCGAACGGCACGATCTATACGGGTGAGGTCGATACCGGCAAGCGCGTTCAGCGGTTCGTGCCGGCCGGCGACTCTGCCCGCGATGACCGTGACTGAGGCGGCACACCGAGGAGCGATCTAGCTCATGGCACCACGCGGTCTGGGCCACTCTCCCACGGTGCGTCGCGGGAGAATGGTCCAGCCGCGTGCTCTGTTGCTCTCTTTGTCGTCGCTCGCGCTCGTGGTGGCGTTCGTCGTGGTTTCGCGAATGGCCGACGCCAACGGTGGGGATCTCCCGCCCGAGATTCGCCTTCAGGGATTCGTCAGGGCCGAAGAAGGTCGCCTCCATCTCGTCGTGAGGATTCCGTTGGTCCTGCTGCAGGGCCTGGATCTGCCGAAGTGGGGCCCGGGGTATCTGCAGCTGGCCGGGATCGAGGAGCAACTCAAGGCGGCGGCCGCCGCGGCGGCGCGCGACATCGTGCTGTTCGAGAGCGGGAGGCCGCTCGCCCCGATCCGCAGCGAGACACAGATCTCGCTTCCGTCCGACCGGTCGTTCGATGGCTATGCCACGGCCCTGAGCCATGTCCAGGGTCCGCGCCTGCCAGTCGACACGAAGGTGTTCTGGAACCAGGGTTACTTCGATGCCCACATCGAGTATCCGGTCCGATCGGGCACCGATTTCGCCTTGCTCCTGAAGATATCGCCAGGGCTGGGACAGCGGATCAAGCTGCGGGTGCAGTTCTTGCCGATGAGCGGGCCGTCGCTGATCTACGAGCTATCGGGTGGCGCCGGCCGCATCTCGCTCGACCCGCGCTGGTACGAGGCGGCCTGGATCTTCGCCAGGCGTGGCTTCAGCGACGTGTTCGTGGTGGATCGCCTGGTCTTCCTCGTCTGTCTCGTCGCACCGTTTCGGCAGTTCTGGAGCCTGCTGATGGTCGTCCTGGCCCTCACCGGGATGCAGGCGGTGACGTCGATTGCGGACGCGGTCGGCGCCGCGCCCGAGGTCAGATGGCTGCCGATGCTCTTCGAGAGCTGTCTCGGCGCCGCCGTCGTGCTCCTCGCGGTGGAGAACGTCGTTGCGCCGAATCTGCGCCGTCGCTGGTTCGTCGCCGCCGTCGTCGGCGCTCTCGGCGGCTTCGGCCTCGGACATCTCTGGGCGGAGCAGCGGCAATTTGCCGGCGCCCACACGCGGGTGTCGCTCGCGTCGTTCAACCTCGGCGTCGCGCTCGGCGAGGTGGCGGCGCTGCTCGTCGTCGTCGTGGTGCTGCGCCTCCTGTACGCTCACGTGCTCGGAGCCAGACTCGGCGTGATCATCGTCTCGGCCATTCTCGGGCACATGGGTTGGCACTGGATGCTCGACGGGGCGCACGGTCTCCGGCATGCGACCAGCGCGGGGGTGTGGACCGCTCCGACCGTGGCCGTCGCGTGGTGGCTCGCGATGGGACTTCTCGTTGGAGCAGCCGCGTGCTTCCTCCCGCGGCAATTCGGCGGACCGCCGACCTCGGTCCTTCCCGAAGCGGTGCGGCGAGGCGTTGCGGAATAGCGTCGCCTCAGCCTGTGGTCCCGAGGCCCTCGCGCCAGCGGGAGACGGGCTTAGCGGAAAGACACACCGCACCGAAATAACCTTGGACCCGCTGATTAAGAGGCGCCGCGGCCTCACGGCCCTGGTTGTCCTGGACGTCGTCAAGACTCTCGCCCATTCGGCCTACCGGGAGGCGGTGAGCTGGTTCGAGCAGGCACTGACGGCCTTGCATCCACTGCCCGACACGCGCCAGAAGATCGAGCGCGGGATCGATTTGCGTCTCGACATTCGCCAGTCGCTCTTCCCGCTGGGCGAGCTCGCGACGGCCCTTCGGTATCTCCGGGAGGCCGAAGAGCTGGCGAGAACGCTTGACGATCCACGACGACTCGGATGGGTGTCAGCCTATATCAGCGGCCATCACCTGCACACGGGCGGTCACGCAACAGAGGTGCGCACGTTGGCGCAAAGGGTCGAGGCCATCGCCGAGACGCTCGGCGATGTTCCGCTCCAGATTGCCGCGCAGTACTACCTTGCCGCCGGCTCCCGCCTCTCCGGCGACTATCGCGGGACTGAACATCTCTGCCGGAAACTGATGCAGTCGCTACCTGATCAGCGGACCCGTGAGCGGTTCGGCCTGGTGGTGTTTCCCGCCGTCATGTCTCGTGCCACCTTAGCGCGCGTCCTCGCCGAACGCGGCGTATTCGACGAGGGAGACGCGCACGGCCAAGAGGCGATCCGGATCGCCGAAGCGCTCGATCATCCGTTCAGCGTCGTCGTGGGATGTCTCGATCTCGCGTATCTGAAGAGCGTGAGGGGGCAACTGAGCGAAGCCGCGCGTCTGCTCGAGCGCGCGGTG
>Ga0137415_10004717_pt1 | contig 13495 bp, 14 predicted proteins | sample CZODoug3_1_1_16f_FD_183082 | JGI IMG/M metagenome (GOLD analysis project Ga0137415, IMG submission 183082) | Vadose zone soil fungal communities from Angelo Coast Range Reserve, California, USA - CZODoug3_1_1_16fungal (Hybrid Assembly) | ecosystem: Environmental > Terrestrial > Soil > Vadose... | reverse complement strand
GCCCCTCGTTAAGGGATGAGACGCGGGAGTTATGGATCTGATTTGGGGGTGCTGAAAACAGCAATATTTTTTCGGGAAGGACTGGACAGGTGGAATCGCGTTGAATTGGTTCAGTAATTTAATTCTTTCGAACAACGTCCGCATCGGAGCCCGCATGAGCGCAGCGATATGGGGGTATTAGAGGAAATCCCGGATGTCGCTTCGACCGCTGGCGGTTCTCAAGTATCTGGCCGCCTAGCTCCATGTGCAGGCGCTCAAGCGTGTTGATTGCCGGTCTGGTGTGAGGGTCTTTGGTCGGTCTGCCGCGCATGGTCGTCTCCGTTGTTGCCGGAGACTTGGTGTGGACCGTTCAAATTGCTTGTGGCGTTTGCGCCATAATACCGGCAAAGCGCGGCCCGATGACAGGCTCCGGCGTCACCCGCCAATCGTCGTCACCGATAATGAGCAGGACTTTTCCGCTAACTAATCCACCCCACGAGCCCGACTAAACCAGCCCGCCGGCATCGATGTTTTTTTTGGCAAGCTCGGCGGCCTTCTCGGCGGTGAGCGCATCGGCCGAGGTGGTGGCCTGGTCGACCACCGAGAGCGGGACGGCAACCCGGATTTTCTTGCCGTCCAATCGACGGATCGTCGCGCGCCATCGATCGGTATCGCGCCGGAAGGCGTCGATCACGTAAGCCTTGTAGTTGATGCCGCTGATCGGAGGTTGCTTCACCAAGGGAGCCTCCAATGGATCTGGATGCTGGGGCGGCAGCAATCCATCCGCGACCCCGCGAACGATCTCGATGATCTCACGAACCATGTCTTCGCGCGCGCTGCCGGTCGCATCCTTGAGCAGATATCTTGCCGCCGCGCCGATCTCCGCCCTGGCGTCGTCGCTGCCGGCAAAATCCCAATCGACCTGATCCGACATGATGGTTTGGCGCTCCATGCGCACAACGCGCTTTCCAGAGAGGGTGCAGCTAGCCGGGTTCGCGTTAAAGTCTAATGATCGGATAAGTTTTGATTTTATCGGTTTCCCGGGCCTGGATCCGAACCAGCGGGCATTCGATTGCTCGCCTCGTCCACGGCTCAAGCATCGCTTGCTCCCCTCGCTATCCGACCGCTGCGGATCGCGTTCCCAAAAATAAGGCTCGCGGCACCCTTTCGCGAACAGATTTTATCGCCCGTTCCGGGAACAGTATCTTGTCGTAGGCATTCCCATCACAGGCGAGCGAAACGCGGGGCAGGGATTGCCTCACGTTGGGCGTGCGCGGCAAAGACAAGAGTTCCGCCCAGCGCATCAGGGGAACATAGGCCCGGCGCGGCGCCAAAGTTTCGGATCGGCACGCCGCCGGGGTGTAGCCATCGGCGCAAACGGGCCTGACGACGCAGCTATCGAATCGACCGCGTTCGGGGCAGGGGCACAACCCAAAACGGCTGAAGCAACCACAGGAGTAGTCATGAAGCTGAATTCAACGCAGTTGGAACAAACCCTGAGCCAATTCGAGGCAGAGGTGCTTCCCGACAATCATCCCGCATTCAAGCAACTCAACAGCATTTACGGCGATCATACGTTCCTTATCGATGGCAGCGGTCTCAACGTGCTCGAGCCCGCCAGTTCGCGTGAGACAGAAGCCCCGACGGGTGAGATCGTAAATCTTGCCAGCTGGAGCGATGCGACGCTCACAAGTCTGCGGCCGCACGAACCGGAACCCACGGGTGTGCTCGTGATGCTCGAACCGACGCGGTGATCGGTTGCAATGGCCCGGCGCCTCCTGACGTCAAGCTCCCGGCGAGGCGCGCAGCAGCGCGCCTCGCCGGTGCGTCGTCGTATGCGCGGCCTCCACGTGGGGCTACCCCGCCGCCCGCCGCGCCACCACCTCCGCCGGCGTCGGCACTTGCATCAGAATCGTCTGCCCCGCCGACGCGATCTCGATCCGCACTCCCGGAGGCAGTCGGCAAAAAGGCGGCTCGACGCGAGCCGTAAGTCAGCAGCCATCCAGCAAAGGAGCTTCCATGGGATGCGGCGCAACCCCATCGGCGCGACCACAGGTCGGCGCAGCGGCGCGCTTCGTCGGTAAATCATGGACCAGTGTCGCGGACAAGCCATTGCTCGGCGCGGGCGGGTAGGGCGGATTAGCGCGGCGTAATCCGCCAATTTGTCGCCGGTGGCCGGCGGATTACGCTTCCGCCTTCGCTGTTTGAGCTACGGCGGACAGGTCGCCAATCCACCGACGCGCTAAGGGCAGCAATCCCCCGCCTGGACCGGCGGGCACGGCACAGAGCCATAAGAGCAAAATACGCAGCAATCGCCCTGCTTGGGCTTCAGACGCCGGCCGCACCCCTTGCAGTCATAAAAGAACTGGCATGAATCGGTCGGCATGGTTTCAACAGCCCGATGGTTGCAGGTGGGGCAAGTCAGCACGGATTCAATCTGCATCGGCGGTTCTCTCGCACGATCTCAAGTAAGGGCCGCTCCGACACGCCCCCGGTTCAAGGCCGGAATGACAACGGAGCGTCAGTAGGCTCGCGCCAACTTGCCGGCGCGCAATTCGGCGCCGGCTTGGCGGATCACCAGCGTCGCCCCCTGGATGGCGAGCACAGCCATGACAATTGCGACGGCGACGTCGGGCCATCCGGCGCTGGTACCGAACACGCCAAGCGCCGCCAATAAAACCGCCAGATTGCCGAGCACATCGTTGCGCGTGCAGATCCAGGCCGAACGCATATTGGCATCACCGTGACGATAGGCCCACAGCAACCCGAACGAGACCGCATTGGCTGCCAACGCCGTGACGCCCACCGTGCCCATGGTGAACGCGCTCGGCAAGGTTCCGTGCATGGCATGCCAAACCGCGGTGCCGATCACCCATGCGCCAAAGGCGGCCATCGTGCCGCCTTTTGCCAGCGCCGCCGCGGCGCGGTATCGCAACGCCATTCCAATCACGAACAGGCTGATGCCATAATTCGCCGCATCGCCGAGAAAATCGAGCGCATCGGCCTGCAGCGCCGCGGAGCCGGCGGCAAAGCCGGCCGCAACCTCGACCAGAAACATGGCGACGTTGATCCCGAGAACCGCCCACAACGCACGGCGGTAGCCGGTATTGTGATCCCGGTTGTTCAAATCCAGTGGCGGCGGTGCGCAGCAGCTGTCGGCCATTGAAGAAATATGCCTCTCGGTTCGATATCCTACAATGGCTATTTGCGATTGGTGTTGTCTCAGCCGCGATCACGAAAGCATATTGGAAGGGTTACGCCTCCCATACGCAGCGACGAACATATCGCTTCTCTCACGGTTCATCTGCTCGATTGGGAAGGGTTGCGACGATCGCTCGCTCGCAACCCGGAGGCTTCCACGCCGTTCAATAGACATTGGCTGAAGACCCGCGCGCTTTGACAATTGGGGACGCCATCGCACGCCCGCGGACGCCAGTGGGATTTCGGGCTGCGCTTGTCGTTGCTTACGTCTACCCCGCCGCCCGCCGCTGCATCGAATCCGGGCCGGCGTCCGCCGCCGGCACTTGCATCAGAATAATCTGCCCCGCCGAGGCGATCTCGATCCCGCATTCCTGGAATCGCCGTTTCATGCGGCGGTTGAATTCGCGCTGCACCGGCCAGCGGCCACTATCGGTGCAGCGGATCTGGCCGACGATCGAGGCCATCGTGCCGTCGACCTTGTCGACGCCCCATAGTTCGAGATCGCCGCGGATCGCGTTACGGTATTCTGGCTCGCGGCGCATCTCAGTGACGATGTCCTTGAGGATCTGGCCGGCGCGGTCGGTGTCTTCCTTGAAGGCCACGTTGACGCTGACGGCGGCATTGCCGGCGCCGCGGCTTGAATTGGTGAGCGTGGTCACGGCGCTGAAGGGAACAATGTGCAGCGAGCCGTCGGCGGCGCGCAGGCGGATGGTGCGGATCGAGACGTTCTCGACCGTCCCCGATAGCCCCGACACCGTGACGTTGTCGCCGACTTGCACGGTGTTTTCCAGCAAAAGAAACAGCCCGGTGATGAGGTCCTGCACCAGTTTCTGCGAGCCGAAGCCGATGGCGATGCCGACGATGCCGGCGCCGGCCAGCAAGGGCGCGACGTTGACGCCGATCTCGCTCAGCGCGGTCAGGCCGACCACGGCGACGATCACGCACAACAACGCCGTTCGCAGCATCGGCTGAAAGGTGCGCAGCCGCGCCGCGCGCGCGTATTGGCCGTCGCGCGACAGCGCATTGATCTGGCGGTCCATCAGCGCGTTGGCGGCCTCCCAGATCGCCGCTGCCACCAGGGCAGCGATGCCGATCGTCACTACCGCCGACAACAACCGGCTGCCGATCTGTCCGCCGTAGAACCAGACGACGGCATCTACGCCCCAGACTTCAAGCAGGGCCACGAAGCCGATCAAGGCGATAATCGCCGAGACGATTTTGCGCAGCAGCGGCAGATAGCGATTGGCGCGGGTCTCCAGTCCCGGAAAGCGCTGCAGCAGTTCCGGGCTGATGCGAAAGCCGCGGTCGATCAGGCTCAGCACCACCATAGAGACAAGACGCGTGATCAGTATGACCGCGAGCGTGCCGACAAAATACTGCAGCAGCAGCGCGTAACCGTTGCGGATATTGAGCGCCCACACCGCCCACAGCGCGAGGTCGAGCGCGATGGCAAGATAGTGCCACAGCCCGGCGAGCCGATTGCGTATTTTGGCGGCGGCGCCCTCACGGCCGGCCGGCGCGCGAACGGCCTCGGCGACCTGACGGCGGCATTGCAGGATGATGACGACGACAAACAGATGCACGACCAGCATCACCAGACGTAGCAACGCCGCGTAGCCGGCGCGATGCAGGCCCAACAGCAGCGCCACATTCGCAAAGGCGATACCCGATACCGCGACCGCGACGATGCGCCGCGCCCAGATCTCGATATAGGCCGCGGTCTCGGCGCGAACGCGGAACAGGCCGAACGGCCCCGCCAGGGCCCGCACCACACAGATCAGGCCGCGCGACAACGCGTAGGCATTGACGACCGCGAGGATCACCAATCGTGTGGTCGGGAGATCGCCGATCCCGGTCCCCAGCAACATGGTGGCGACCCCGACGAAGACCAGCACCGGGAGCAGCTCGAGCACCAGACGTCCGAGCACGAACGGCAGCCGGACCAGCGACTGCCAGGCCCGCGCCAGGCTGAGATGCCGCCGATGCCGTTCGCCCGCGGCCGTGACATCCGCCGCGGAGGAGGGCGGATCGACGATCGCGAGCGTCTGGGCCGGCGCCGTTTGCGGAATGCGCGCTTCCAAAAGCGTCACCGGCCGCCTGATGAGGCGGAAGACCAGCCACTCGGCGGCGAAGGCGCAGCCGAACACCAGCGCCAGTTTCCAGGCGGTATCGAGCAATAGATTGGTGGCGAACGGATCGTTGGCGGTTTGCACGATCCAGTAATAGAACGCCGGGAAGTGCGTCAGCGTCCGCGCCATATCGGCGATATCGTGCGAGATCTCGCCGACCTGCTCGGATACGGTGAGCAACAGCTGCGCGCCAAGGCTGTCCGCCGTGAGGGGAATGGCGGATGGCGGCTGTTCCGCCGGTGGCGCGGCTTGCGCGGGCGGCGCGGCTTGTGCCTGCGGCGCGATTTGGGCAATGGCGCGTAACGTATCGATCATCTGCGCGCGCTTGTTGTCATCTTGAAGCGTATCGAGCGCCCGCTTCGCCTGATCGGGCGTCAGCGCGTCGGCGCTGTTGGTGGCCGGGGCGGCTGGCTTGGAAATTTCCTTGGCTGCATTCCTCGACGCATGCTCGGGCCCAGCGCCGGTCTGAGCCAGAGCAGGGCAGGCGAACAACGCGCAAGCGAGCAGAATCGAGGGTAAGAGTCGGTGCGTCAGGAGTTTTTGCGACACGAAGGCCCCTTTGAAAATATCTGCACGGAAGCAAGACCGGAGCCGGTGATTGCCATCGCCCGAGCGCGATGACTTCGTCATCCCGCTCTATCTTTCGATGTGAGCATGATCTTGTCGGAAAACCGGTACCCACTTGTCCGGATCATGCTCTGGCGTCATGTCGGATCGTCCCTTTTCGCCGTTTTCATGTGTCGGAAGTTTGCCACGGTGGCGGCTTTCTCTTGGCATTTGCCGCATCACAAACTGCCGCGGTGAGACGTCGCAACCGACGGACCGGCCGGGGTCATGCCCTCAGCCACGGACATCACGATTGTGTTGATCTGGTTTCGCCGAGAGCGGCGCGAAGAAACATTTCACCCGGTCGAAGAAACCATTTTGGCCAGTCCTCGAAGACGGCCGGAAACCTGGACTGTGCAGCATCGCAAGGTTGGACCACCCAAGAACGGGATGCCGCGATGCTCGCAGAAAAGTTCTTCCTGATGCTGGAAGCCCTGATCAAGACCCAGGGCCCATCCCACCTGGACGGAAGCCCGAGGGTTGTCAGCACCTCGCCGCACATCCCGGTCCAATTTTCGAACCAGAGCCGGAAATAGCCCGCACGATGGGTTGCGCTTGCGAAACCCATCGCCACCATCAAATGCGCGCAGGCCGCCAGCCGGCGGAACGTCCCGGCGTGCGCGGCGCTATTTGCTCTTCTGCAACTTCGTGACGGTGTAACCGGAAGCGGCCTCTTCGGCTTCGAACTGCACCTTGTCGCCGACCTTCACCTGCTGGAGCATCGCGGGGTCCTTGACCCGGTAGACCATCGTCATCGGCGCATCCATGCCGAGGCTCTTGGCTGGACCATGTTTGAGCGTGATCTTTCCCGCGCCCTCGTCGATCTTCTTGACCTCGCCGCTGATGGCGGAGCTCTGGGCGATCGCAGAGGTCGTCGACAAGATCGCGGCGAAGCCCGCGACGAGCATCTTGCGCATGAGTTTGTTCATCCTGTTCTCCTTTTTGTTTGGTTTCGTCGTCATTTCACGGTGGCATATGTCACGGTGTCTCATTTCACCGTGACTTATTTCACCGTGACTTGGCCGATCATGCCGAAGTCGCGATGGTCGGGGATCAGGCAGGAATATTCGAACGTCCCCGCGTGAGTGAACTTCCAGAGGATTTCGGCCGACTTCTTCGGCGCCAGCCGGACGCCGTTCGGGTCGTCATGCTCCATATGCGGGTGCTTCTTCATCAGTTCGGCGTGCTTCAGGTTCTCCGCCGTGGTGGCAAGCAGGAATTCGTGATCCTCATAGCCGGCGTTGCGGATCACGAAGCGGATCTGCTCGCCGCGCTTGACCTCGATGCGCGCCGGCGCGAACGCCATCTCGCTCATCTCGACCTCGATGGTGCGCGATGGTTGGGCGGGATCGCCGGGCTGTCCCGCCGCGTAGCTTTCATGGGCGTGGTGTTCGTGGCCGCGCGCCGGCATGGCGGCGGCAAGCGCGGTCAGTGCGACGGCGATCAGTGTGACGTTCTTCATCGGATATTCCTTTTGTTGTTGGTTTCGAAGGCTGCTTTCGGCAGTGCTCTACAATTTCATGGCTCACCATTTTCAGTGGCCCTACATCTTCATTCCCTTGATGGGCGCCGGCTTGTTGGATTTGGTCGCGGGAGGAGAGGTCGCCGGCGTCTCCCGCCGCGCCGCACCAGCGACGGCGAACTTCGCCCCAAACAAAGGAGACATGGATGGATTCCTGATCTGACTGATAACCACAGGCAGGCGCGCGCTGTCGCAGCGCGGCGGCCTACGTCGTTACGGCAGGTCAGGCGATGGGAGGTCGATAGAGCAGCGCGGGGGCCTTGCCCGGCAGGCGCCGATCGATTTCCGCGAGGCGGACCGATTTCGGCTGCGACGGTTTTGCGATCGCGGGCAGACTGGCCGGCAGCGCCGACAGGCAGAGCATGGCGCAGCAGGGTCCCGGCGATGTCTTGCCGTCATGCGTGTGCCTGGCATGCCCGGCATCGGCCAAATGATCTGTCAAGTGATCTGCGAGCACTGCGTCGTGCTGATGCGCGGCGCCGTGGACGGAATCGTGATGCAAATGGGCGACGGCAACCGGCGTGATTTCAGTCGGCAGGCAAGGCGCGGCATCGCCGAGCGCGAGCGCCATCCCCGGCGCGAGCACGCAATACAGATAGAGCAGGGCGACTAACCACCCCGCTTTGGCCCGCATCCGTCTCGTCAAGCGCACGAACATTCGCCCGGCTTTTCCTTTGATGACGTACCTATCGCTAATTACCGGTTTCGCCAACCGTGGCGAGGGATGTCGTTCATTCCGGGCGCGAAAGGGTTCGATGCTGCCGCATCGGGCCGGAATGACGCTGAACCCCTCCGCTTCTGCATGCCCAATATCGCGCCATTGAGGCTTGACCTTAAGGCAATTGCCACCGAAGTTGCGAACGCCGTGGAAATTTCTTCTCAGTTCGTCCGAGATTCCGACCAGTTCATTCCCGATTCGCGCCAAGCGTGGATCCGGCTTGCCGTCGCCGTGGTGATCGGCTCGCTCGGCAGTGTCGGCATGTGGTCGGTCGTGGTCGCGCTTCCCGTGGTCCAGGCCGAATTCGGCGCGAGCCGGGGCACGGCGTCGCTGGCCTTCACGATGGTCATGCTTGGCTTTGGTCTGGGCCAGGTGGTGACCGGAAAAATCAGCGACCGTTACGGCATTGTCGCCGCGATCGGCACGGGCATCGGCATTCTGGCCTTAGGTTATTTCGGCGCCGGGATGTCGTCGTCGATCTGGCAATTCATCCTGGTGCATTTTGCCATCGGCTTCAGTTCGGCCGCGACCTTTGGCCCGCTGATGGCGGAGGCCTCGCACTGGTTCGACCGTTACCGGGGCCTCGCCGTCGCGATCGCCGCCAGCGGCAACTATATCGGCGGCACGATCTGGCCGCCGCTGGTGAATTTCGGCATGCAATCGGCCGGCTGGCGCGCCACGCATGTCGCCATCGGCCTCTTCACGGCGGTGGCGATGGCGGTCGGGCTGGTGGTGTTGCGCGTGCTGATGGGGGCTGCGACCCGGCGCAACCACGTCAATGCGCCAGCCCCGCGCGTCGATTTGCGCCTTTCGACCAACGCGCTGACGGCGATGCTGTCGCTTGCCTCCATTGCCTGCTGCGTGGCGATGTCGATGCCGCAGGTCCACATCGTCGCCTATTGCGGCGATCTCGGCTTTGGCGTGGCGCGCGGCGCCGAAATGCTGTCGCTGATGCTGGGCTTCGGGATCATCAGCCGCATCGGCTCGGGGTTCTTGGCCGACAGGATCGGCGGTGTCCGCACGCTCCTGATCGGTTCGGTGGCTCAAGCCACCGCGCTGCTGTTCTATTTGTTCTTCGACAGCCTGACCTCGCTCTACATCATCTCCGCGATGTTCGGGCTGTTCCAGGGCGGCATCGTGCCGAGCTACGCCATCATCGTGCGTGAGGCGATGCCGGCGGCCGAGGCCGCTACCCGCATCGGCATCGTGATCTTCGCCTCCGTGTTCGGCATGTCGTTCGGCGGCTGGATTTCCGGCGTGATTTTTGATGCCACCGGTTCTTACGCTGCGGCGTTTGCCAATGGCCTCGCCTGGAATGCGCTCAACATCGCCATCATGCTGCTGCTGCTGGCCCGCGCCCGCCAGCGGCTGGCGCTGGCGTAGCACTCGGCCCGCGCGCCAGCCGCGTTAGCGCGATCGCGGTTGAATTCTACAGCTGCTGAAAGGCGGCAAACGCGTCGATCAGTCCGGCGCCGGTCGCGCCGGTATCGCCGGTGGTTGCGGGCTCGCCGACACCGTCGTCGCTGCTGGAGGGGTTGGCGGATCCTTTCGCGACGCTGCGCGCGGTTCGGCGCAGGATCGCCTTGGCGTCAGATGGCGTCAGCCCCGGATGCTTTTCCAGCAACAGCGCGCAGACGCCGGCCAGCTGCGGCGCGGCCGCGGAGGTGCCGCTGAAGACGCCCCATCCATCGTCGGGTGCGGTGCCGTCGCCGTCTCCATCGTCGGGAGTGGCCTGTTCGCGATCGGTCTCGCTGCCCGGCGGCACCGGCAATTCGATGTAGCTCGCATGCGGCAGCATGCCGACCAGCCCGCAGAAGTCGGGCACCGCGCGTCCGGGATAGATCTTGCTTTGAAACGCGCTGGCGAAATTGGAGGCCTGCATGCCGCCATTGCCATCGACGAACACGCCGCCGGCGGAGATGACGTTCGGCATCATGCCGGGAAACGAGAAGTGGCCGTTGCCCGACGAGAAGACCACGATGATGCCGTGCGCGATCGCGGCCTGGATTTCGGCTTCCAGCGCGGCCATGTTGTTCGGCAGTTCGCGCGATTGGGTGAAGTCGGGTTCGCGCAGGTCGAACCCCATGCTCAGCGAGATGATCTGCGGATTGTGCAGCAGCGCCTGCTGAAACCCTTCCAGCAGGCTGGCGCCATTGCGGGGATCATCGTCGTTATCGACCTTGATGCCGATAAAGGTGATATCGGGTGCGACGGCGAACAGATTCGCCGACTCGCCGGTGCCGTGACCGTTGACGTCGGTTGCGTCATTGGTGGCGTGCGGGGCGAGATCGACCGTGGACTTGTAACCCCTGCCGACAAAATAGGGGTGGCTGTGCGCAAAGCCGGTATCGACCATGGCGACGCGGACGCCTTTTCCGGTGGTGCCGGCGTTGTGGACCTTGTCGGCGTTCAAGAGCTCGGCCACCCCGTCGGGTACGCCGAGGTGGAAATAGCCGAGCGTGGGCGGCGTTACCGACGCGGGCAGGCCGACGGGCCCCGCCATGGTGCCGGCTCTCAGGATCCCGCTTTTGGCATTGGCTGGCTTCCTGGCGCGGACGGTGGCGCGAGGTTTTGCCTTCCGGCCCATATAGATGTGCGGCCATTGAATGTAGGCATCGTCAAGCACGCGGGCGAGTTCCGGCGGCATCGTCCACGGCGCCCCTTGCGCCGGATAATAAAGCGAGCGGAACGCGTAATCGTGTTTGGGATCGAGATGGACCTCCGACAATTGCGTGGCGAAGGCCTGTTCGAACGAGGCGCGGGTGCCGCGCACCGAGACCGACAGCTTTCCCCGACTGGTCGGCTGAAACCCCAATCGGCTGAGATGATGCAGCGCCTGATCGACGACCATCGGATCCGGCTGGAGTGCCACGGCGCTCGCCAGCGACAGCGGCGGTGAGAATTTGGTCGGGCCGTCGGTGCCGTCGGCGCGCTTGAAGGTCACGGCGATGCGGAGTTGGTCGGAAGGGGAAGCAAATTTTGCGTCGCGCGGCGACCCGGTTGCCTGGTTGTATGCATACATCGGTCAAATCCTTATCCACGATGGAAAATGCCATCTGCAAAAAACGGTGTCTTTAAAAAAAATCACGTTGCGAAAACGACCAAACGAAAAACTACTTCTGCAAATAATAATAGCCGGGCGCAGCGGAGATGCTTTCGACGAACTCGGAAAGCGCCGCAGGTACCTTCAACTCGGGTGAGACGTAGCCTCCCGACTTGCCAAAATTGCCCTTGCCTGGCGGCTGTGGTGCGATCTCCATCGCTACGACGCCAAACATCTCCTGAAATTCGTCCGGCTCGAGCTCTGCCGAAATCGTCGCCACTCCGCCCGTGGTCGGCCGCAGTCCGACGGCGCGCAGAATAGCCTGCACCTTCTCGACGCCCTGCGGCGTCCGCCATTCGCGGCGCAGCAGAATCTGAAGCTTGATCGATGGGTTTGACGTTGCAACCCCCAGGTAAGACGCAGCTCGGCGAACCGACGCGATCCAACCAGCAGATCATCGCTGATGTCGCGGGGCAACCATTGCTTCGCAAGGCTTCGCCAAGACGGCCCTACGATGTTCGGTCTAACGATAATATAGAAACAACCTTAGGGCGAATCACGTTTTGTTTGTCCGCTGCGGCAACCCGCGGTATTTCGGCGGGCTGGCGGCCCGCCCGTCACACCGCCTGGCCGGCCTTGAGCAGCGAGCAGCCGGTGATCTTCAGGCTGCCGTCGGGCTGCTGCTCCAGCGTATACAGTGCTTCCCACGCCTCGCCGTCGGCGTCGATGATATGAACGCGCTGCGCGATCCTGCCGTCGGCTGCGCGCGCCTCGCCGAATTCGAAGCTGTTGTGGCGATAGACCGGCGTATAGCTGTTCTGGACCATCGACATGAAGATGCCGGCCGCCGGAAACTGCTGCTTGATCGCGGGCGCCGCATAGGAATAGGCCGCGGCGGCGTCGTCATGGCTGAAGGCCTGCTCCTGCGAGCGGATGACGCTTTGCGCGGCGGCAACATCGTCCGCGGCCGACGCCGGCGGGGGGATCGAGAACAACAATGCGAGAAGCAAGACGATGGCGCGCATGGTGGCTGCTCCGTTGCCGATGCTACTGCGACGTTTTACGTCGTAGATCGGTTTCCAGCCCGATAAATTAGCTTCAAAACGTCGGCGGCGTGCAGGCGCTGATCACCTCGCAGGGTTTGGCGCCGACGCAGCGAAACCGGTGCGGCCGGCGGCTCTCGAAATAATAGGCGTCGCCGGGATCGAGGACGCGGCGCTCGTCGTCGATCGTCACCTCCAGCCGGCCGCTGACCACGATGCCGCCTTCCTCGCCCTCATGCACCAGCGGCACCCGGCCGGTGTCGCTGCCTGGCTCGTAGCGTTCCTTGAGAATTTGCAGCGTGCGGCCGAACAGATTGTCGCCGACCTGGCGGTAAGAGATCGGCTTCTTGCCGATTTCGGTCAATTCATCGGAGCGATAGAAAGCCTTGCGCGGCCGCTCCGGCGCGATGGCGAAGAACTCAGCCAGGCCCATCGGAATACCGTCGAGGATGCGCTTGAGCGCGCCGACCGACGGGTTCATCTGGTTGGATTCGATCAGCGAGATCGTCGAATTGGTGACGCCGGAGCGTTTCGCCAGTGCGCGCTGCGACAGCTTGTGACGCGCCCGGATGAATCGGAGCCGTCCACCGATATCGACGCTCATCAGGAATCCCTGTTGCAAGTGTTGCGGATCGCGCAAATATGCGCTGATCGCCCCAACAAGATCAATGGCTTGTGGCAGTGCGGAAAAGGACTTGTTGCGCGGTCGCAAGCGTGGCTTGGGTGGTGCTGCCCTGTTGCCAGCCAAAGGAGCCTTGCCGTGACCGTTCATCAGAAGCCGAACACCCTGCAGCTCGATTCGTTCTGGATGCCGTTCACGGCCAATCGGCAGTTCAAGGCCGCGCCCCGCATGATCGCCTCCGCCGAGGGCATGTATTACACCACCGTCGACGGCCGCAAGGTGATCGATGCCTCGGCCGGCCTCTGGTGCGTCAATGCCGGCCACGGCCGCCGGCAGATCGCGGCCGCGGTCGAGCGGCAGCTGATGACCCTCGACTTCGCGCCCTCGTTCAATATGGGCCATCCCCTTGCGTTCGACTTCGCCGAGCGGCTGGCCGAGATCGCACCGACCGGACTTGATCGCATCTTCTTCACCAATTCGGGCTCTGAATCGGTCGATACCGCGCTGAAGATCGCGCTCGCCTATCAGCGTGCCGCCGGGCAGCCGACCCGCACTCGCCTGATCGGCCGCGAGCGCGGCTATCACGGCGTCGGCTTCGGCGGCATGTCGGTCGGCGGCATGGTGAACAACCG
>Ga0137415_10004716_pt1 | contig 13495 bp, 4 predicted proteins | sample CZODoug3_1_1_16f_FD_183082 | JGI IMG/M metagenome (GOLD analysis project Ga0137415, IMG submission 183082) | Vadose zone soil fungal communities from Angelo Coast Range Reserve, California, USA - CZODoug3_1_1_16fungal (Hybrid Assembly) | ecosystem: Environmental > Terrestrial > Soil > Vadose... | reverse complement strand
ACCAGGAACGAAGATTGATCCGATCCTGGCAGACGCTGCTGGTTCAGCCAGTGATAGTAGCTACCCATATCCGCATCGATTAAGGAGCCTGCATAGTCGAGGTCCAGATAGTTGTTATTACTGGAGAGCAACTCATGCATCGGCCTTTGTCGTTGGCGTGGGGCAAAGCGCACCAATAAGGTGAGCGCCTGGGCGCGTCGCAGAACCTCTCGTGCTGTCCACTGCGCAAATGTAGTACTGAATATCTGGGTTCCGGAGCCTTCTGTGAGCAGCTTGATCTGAAAGCGATTCACCACCGCGTCTCCTGATTTATCCATGCCAAGATCGGAAGGACTCAATTGCGCCAGATGTGTACGAAGCCCTTCTGGCCCCATACCTGGCCGCGCTGTTTCTGTCTCGATATTACGCAACAAAGCAGCGCGTACCGACTCTAACGCCTGGTATGACACGCACGTGAGCAAAGGGTCCTGAACGGCAACTTGCCCTCCATCGACATACCAATGAGCGTAAGGCACAGGATGCGCTTTCGCTCGCGCAGCGACAGCATTCAGCAGCAGCTTCAGTCCATTGTCGGGCTTGACTCTTTCAAAATAGGTACCGTGCTGACGGAGGTTGCGAAAGAGCGCGCCATCATATGACTCGACACCTTGCCCGATCAAGGCAATCCCAAGCCTGCGCACGGGAAGCGGTTCGGCTGGTGCAGCCGCTTGCATACGATCCCCGTATGCGAGCGCCGCCTGCCGGAACGCATCCTGTTGATGGGTGGTCCAAAGATATGCCGATAGCTGTTCGAGAAACTGGGGGGGCTGATTGATCCAATCGAGCTGTTCGAGCTTTGAGGAAAGCGAGATGTGCGCGAATGCCTGAAACCACTCCTTTACCTGCGAAGGCGAGAGAGCGCTGAGGTTGGCAAGCTCTCTGTCGATTGTCACGCGCTCTATCGGGAACTTGAAGTCGTAGTCAATCACCTCCCGCAACAGGCTGGGCACGAAGCTGAGCGGCATTTGCCGCAACGCTTCCAGGTGAGCAATGATCAGCTTTCTTGCTTCTGGAGGATAACCATTGAATTGCTCGACTTTGAGATCGCGTGGAAGCATAAGAGCTATAGAAGCTCCTGGATTGGCTTGCCTTGTGACAACGAGGGAGAGAAGCCCAGCATTGCTCCCAGAGTTGGTACGAGGTCCGTCGATTGTATCCGGCGGTCATACACTACGCCTTCGCGGATACCAGCGCCGAGAGCCATCATCCAGGTTGTCCGGGATGCTGCATCGCCGGTGCGATGATGCTGAAATCCATTCCCGCCGGCGTCCTGGTCTGCATCGCGGCCAAAGTCCGGAAGGATGAACATCGTGGTGTTGCCCGCGTATTCCGGCAGGCTTTGCACCGCCTTCCAAAGCTCGGCGCAAAGACGATCGGTACGCCGTATCCCATCGATATAAAGCGAGTAGGCTCCGGAGTGCGCAATATCGATATCGTGCATCGTGATCCAGAGAAGACCGGGAGACTCTTTCTGTAACAGTTGCTGTGCTATATACATCGACAACTCATCCGGACTCGACAAAGTCCGCGCATGCGCCTTGAAGTCATCAACCGAAAGCTTCAGGATCATCTCCAATTGCTGCAACTCGAATTCGCCTCCTCCGAGCTGCGGCGCGAACAGGGGAGATTCATAATTGTCATGCAACAGATGTCCATAATCCGTCGTGGCGCCGGACATGGCTGCAGCCAGCAGATGCTTCGGCAGAACTACCCTCGCTCCCAAATCTGGCCCATAGGAACGGTTTTCACTCCCGCCAATCCGGTTAAAACCGTTGCTGGGCGCAACCACCCATGCATCCGATGCCCGGCGATTCAAATCCTTGCGATAGTACTCGAACACCGTGGGGTGTTGCGGAGGAAGAGAAGAAAAATTATTGATAGTTTCGTAGACTCCGGTAGCCAGGCTTGCAGTCGCAACGTAATGGCCCAGAATCCCTTCATTCACTACTTGGGTAAAAAAGCTGGATTGAGGAATAAGTTCATGAAGCAGGTGCGGAATATTCTCCTGCCCTTCAGGAGCGAACGTTTCCTGGTCCCGTGCTCCTCCGCCAAACGTAATGACGATAACCTTCCGCTTCCTTACCGCAGTCTCTCCGCGCACAAAGGGGCTGGCACTCATGAGCGCAGATCCCAGCGCCATTCCTGCCGCACTGCGCAGGAAATCGCGCCTGCTGCAACCGAGACGCCAGGCAAGTTCGCGAGGACTGGCCGCCTCAACCGCCGAGGGTCCCGCCATATATCTCCCGCTAAATGATGAACGATTCTTCAACTCAAACTACCTTATGTTGCCGCGCTGCCAGAATCAAGGCTTCGCAGAAGGCGTGCCCTTCGCTGCATACACGAATTGCTGCACTTCCGCCCTTTCCTTGTCAATTTCTGCCATATGTTGTGCCCGAAGCCGCTGATAGACCTCAAATTCCTGTTGCGCGCGATCCTTTTGTCCCACGTGAACATAGTCCGTCCCCAGACGATAGTGTGCATCGGGAAGATTCGGGTTCAGTTCCAGTGCGCGCGCATATTCTGGAATGGATTTCTCATATGCATGCTGGTCGGCATAGAGATTGCCCAGCTGCAAATGCGCTTCAGGAAGCGCTCCATCGAGCACTATCGACTTCTGCAGCAGGGACTCCACCACCTGCATATCCATGTTAGAGCCTTCAGAGCGCTTTCCCTTCCATAAGCTCATTGCGTAATAGTACTGGGCCAGTGCGTTGTTGGGCTGAAGCTCCGCATAACGCTTAAATCTCTCGATTACCTCATCCGCCTGATTCGGAGAACTGTCGTAAGCCCTGGAGAGAAAGAGATAACATCGCGGGTCGGAAGGGTTTAGATCCGCCGCCGCGAGCAGCGCCTTGATCGCCTCGTCATAAATGCCTCGCGAGTAGAGCGCCATTCCCAGCCCGATCCTCAACCGGGGCGAATTCGGATAGCGCTGGATAGCCTGTTTGAAGATATCGATAGCTGGCTCGTAGGTCCTGTGGAGAAGAAACTCACTTCCCCAATCAAACAGGTTATCCTCGCTCGGATCCATATGAGCGGCAATCGCAAACTCATTCTCTGCCGCCAGGAACTTTCCATCTTTCTCTTCGACCTGGCCCAGCAGGTTATGCAGCTCCCCTGTGTTCTTTTGCTGCACAAGGCTTTGAATGAGCTGCCTCGCGCGGTCAAGCTGTCCTGTCAGGAAATACGCCTGCGCCAAGTCGTAGCCATTATCGTAGGAGGAAGGCTTGATCCGCTGCGCCCTATCAAGAAAGGGAGTCGCGTCCGCAATCTTTCCGGTCTGGATATAGAACTCGCCCAGGTTGTGATTGGCATCATAGTTCTGAGGCTCCAGGTCTAGCGCCTTTCGGAACTGCTCTCCGGCCGATGCGGTGTCTCCTGCGTGTAAAAGACTCGCAGCAAGATTCGTTCTGGCAGCTGCCGAATCCGGCTTCAAGCGCACTGCCGTCTGGAGATGCTCGATAGCTTTGGCATCCTGCGACTGCGCGGCATAGACCTGCCCCAGCAACTCATGCACGTCAAAGCTCTTCGGCACTTGAGGTAAAAGGTTTTCCAGTTGGACAGCGGCCTCGCTGTACTGTCCTGCGTCGTATTGAGCCACGGCTGACTGGAACTGGCGATCCAGATTCTGGTTCTGGCTGTCTTCGGCTGTCGCAAACGTTGCGCAAACCAGAAGAGAACAAAGAATCATCAGCCGAAACCGAGGCATCTTGCTCACAATCCACCCCTGTTGTTGCTGCGTGAGCAAAGCGCTACGCAGAAGAAAACCCCGGAATGGCGCCAGCAGGCGTGCTTCCGGGGCGTTCTTCATCTTAGCTTAGTAATACAACTTCAAAGCAAACTGAATCTGCCTCGGGTCGTATGGAGCAAACCGAGTCGATCCAATTTCACCAAAGGTGCTGCTGGTGAAGTTACCCGAATTTCCGATTGCAGTCACACCGTTGCCGCCGAAATTCGGCGCATTGAAGTTCGGATGGTTGAGGATATTAAAGAACTCCGCCCGGAACTGCATCGAAAAACGCTCGTTGATCGGGATGGCCTTGAACGCCGAGAAATCAAACTTACGAATTCCCGGTCCGGTGGTAGTCGCCGAATTGCCACCCAGAACACCTGAACCGCTCATCGGTATGCATCCCGGTGTGGTTGCAGCTCCCAGCGGGCAGGGTTGCTGGAAAGCCGCCGGGTTTCCAAACCAGTTCAGTTTTCCATTGGAGTCAAGATGCAGTCCAAGCTTCGGGTTCTGCCCTGGAACCCGCACATCGTAGCAACTCGTTCCAGCGGCCGTCGTGGTCGGGCAACTGAGAGTAATCGGCTGGCCACCCTGAGCCGTCACAATCCAGTTTACGCTCCACCCTCCGACTACTGCATTTGCTAGTTTCCCTGAATCGTGCAGGAAGGGCTTCTGCTTGCCGAATGGAAGTTCATATCCGCCGCTCAAGTGGAATACATTGCGGATATCGAAATTGGCCAGAGCTCGATCAAAATTGGAATCGGGACCAAGACCCGGTATGGCCGGCGCACGGAACCCGTTCGTACTGCCACCGTTCAGCAAGTCAAAGGCATTTGAAATTGTCTTTGACCAGGTGTAGGTGAGAAGGAAGTTCAACCCGTTCCCGAACTGTTGTTCAAGTTTGGTTTGCAGGCCGTGGTAGTCGCTCTTTCCTATCGTTTGCTGGGAACTTCCACCATGCCCGAAATCAGGGAACGGGACTGCATTTTGGGTAGATGCGCCAGCTGCTAAGAATGTGCTCACATTGTTGTTGCCTACACCCGTCTGAAGATTCGAGCCCTGGGTGAACACATACGCGCCCTGCCAGGACAAGCTGCGCGTCAGCGAATATTGCACAGTAAAGTTGGCGCTCAACGTACGGGGAGTCTTGTAATCGAACTGAAGTCCCTGCAGTCCCAGGCCCGAAGCGTTTACCACAGCAGGCGTAAATGCAATGCAGGAGAAACCAGCGCTGAGGGTAGCGGTTCCGCCTGGACCGGCTGTCCCGCACCCGGACCACGGAGAGCCAGCACTTATGGGTGAGACACTCGGGATGCCAAGGTTCTGTTGTTGATAGTCAAAGTTGAACACAAAGGGATAATTCTCGCCGATATTGGGTCCATATCCCTGATTTTCAAATGAGTTGTAAAAGAAGCCAAAACCTCCGCGCAACACCAGCTTCGGATCGACCTGATACGCAAAGCCTACGCGCGGAGCAAAATTGTTCTTTTGCGTTTGCACCAGCCCTTGTCCGTATTTGTTGGTGCTCTGAAGCGTAATTCCATCCTTGGCTAACAAATCAAGAAAGCCATTGCCGTTAAGGCTCGGAGTCACAGCGGTCGAAGATAAGGTTCTATCAGCCTTCCCGCTCGCCGGGATGAGGTACGTCGGAGCGCCGTTCGGTGGGCCGCTTTGAATGAAATTGGCCTGGCCACCGTTGGTCTCCTTGATTGGTGAAAAATAATCCCAACGCAGACCGAGATTAAGAGTCAGCTTGGGAGTGATCTTCCAATCGTCCTGGAAATACAATGCCAGATAGGATCTCGAATCATAGGTTTTGTTGATGTTGGAGGCCTGCACGCGATCAGCACCTCCCACATTATCAAATCCGATTGAACTCGGGATGCTTTCGTGCTCCGAATTGTTGGCTGTCGTCGTTGGGGTCAGCAGAAATTGCGCGCGACCTGTCTGGCCCCCGCCTACATTCGGAATATCCGTGAAGCTGATGGAAGCAGCATCGGAATTACCGTTGGCATTAAAGGAGAAAGTGCCGCGTGAATACGCCGGTTGTAGGGTCGAAAATTTTACCTGCTGAGATTCAATGCCCATCTTGAAGCTGTGCTTGCCCCAGATCTTTGTAAAGTCATCGGTAATCTGGAGAGTCTGGCTGATTTCGTCCGAGGGCAGGAAAGAATTGCTGCCCAGGGTCGACAATCCACTGATGGAGATGGCTGGGAGACCGCCGTTTTCAGTTACCTGCGGGATACCCTGAATTCCGAATTGATCTGGAATGCCCATGACGCTGCCTTCCGGACCGAAGCGCGTGGTGTGAAGATGGTTGAAGCCGCCGCGCGCCACATTGACCATGCTCGGTGAAAACACGTGCGTGTATGCCAGGGCAGCCTGGTCGGATCGCGCGGTCTGGACGCCTTGCTGGAAGCCGCCGCCATCCGCTACGCCTCCAAAGGGGCCAGGAATATATTGCGGGTCATCCACCCAACTGAAACGGAAAAACACTTGGTCCTTTTGGCTGGGATTGAAGTCGACCCGGGTGTCAAAGGCGTTGCGATGCTCAAACAATTTGGGGCTAGCTGTGAAATTGGAAGATATCCCACTACTGGTCGGCGTCGGATAGAGATTCAGCAGCTTGATGGCATTCGCATCCAACCGTCCGGCAGGAAGCTGATTCAGGCCGCAGGCGGCAAGAGTAAAGTTGGTAGTGGAAGCCGAACAAGTGCCGAATGGATCGCGAGCATAGCCAACAACCGTTCCTACTGGTTGGCCTGGCGCGCAATCTGGCCCGGACAGGCCGCTGACAGGATCAACCTCGCCGCAGCCAATCGATCGCGTGGTTGCAGGATCAAGGATTGCCCCAACTGGTATCTGTCGTCCCAAGATATCCGCCCTGGAACTTGTACCCTGCCCGGTAATGATGTCAGAGAGATCTGTGTAACCGCTGTTGCGCTCCGCTATAGTCGGCACGCTGACACCAGACTGCGTATTGCCCTGCACCCGCCGCAGCCCTTCATAGTCACCAAAGAAGAAGATCTTGTTCTTGATAATCGGGCCGCCGGCGGACGCTCCGAATTGATTCAGACGCAAAGCCCCTTTAGGAATGCCGCCGTTGTTTTCAAACCAATCCGCGGCATCGAGCTTATCGTTGCGGAAAAACTCCCAGGCCGCGCCATGCAGGCTGTTTGTGCCGGACTTGATCGTAGCGTTGAGAACCGCGCCCGCCGAACGGCCCAGCTCCGCGCTGAATTGCCCGGTCTGAACCTTGAATTCCTGAATCGCGTCCACCGGAGGAAGCACGATGAAGTTTGTTCCATTCAGGAAGTCGACGGCGTTGGAGTTGTTGTCAATGCCATCCAGCAGGTAGTTGTTTTGCGCCGGACGCAAGCCATTGGCGGTAAATGCACCGGAGGCCGCATTGCCGCGCGTATCTGCTTGCGGAGTACCCACACCAGCGCCTAGCTGTGCAAGAAAGGTAAAGTTGCGCCCATTGAGCGGCAGACTGTTCACGGTCTTCTGGCTGACGATTTGCCCGACCGATGCATCCTCAGTCTGCAACTGGGGCGGCACGTCCGTCACCTCAACGGTCTGAGTCGCGGAACCGGGCTTCAGCTGAATGTTCACTTGCAGGTTCTGCGATACGCTCACCTCCAGATTCTCCTGGGTCGTCGTAGAAAAACCGCCAGCAGTGACGGTGATGGAATAGTGCCCGATTCTGACCGGTGAAAACGTATACGAGCCGCTGCTGGTAGTCGTGGTCTCGAGGGACAAACCCTGATCCTTGTTCAGGAGCGCCACATGAGCACCGCCAACGACCGCCCCGCTGGTATCCACAATTGTTCCAGAAATAGACCCTTGGTCTACCTGGCCGAACGCCATCTGGCTCTGGATCAAAAGGGAAAACAGGAATGTCAGGGTTATGCTGCTGAGGAATTTTAACGGATTTACAGTCTTCGTTTGACGGCCCATCGAAACAACCTCCAAATTCTTACGTCCAACGGCTATGCCCAGGAACAACCCAGCAAAACTGCTTGTTTTTCTACTTCGAGTAACCGATTACATGCGTGTCTGTGCTAAACCTTTTCTAACTTTTTCCAGCGCCCGGACCATAGCACCGGAAAAATTCCGTTGTCAACCGGAATTTCGACATAACTCTACAACCTGGGGTGGAGAACTATCGAAACCTAAATACCCTATCCGCCGCGAAGATCCATAAAATCAAGCTGCAAACAAACTGGTCTCCGATGCCGTTTCTGCCCGTATTCATCTTGGTGCTACCATGCAAACGCCGGGCCATCACCACGGGGAACCTCATAAGGATGTCGCGTCGCAAAGGCGAAAACCAGTTTCTTTCCCGCCGGAGATTCCTCAAGGGTATGGGATTGGCGCCACTGCTCTTCCGGCCAGCACCTTTCTTCGGATCTTCGCTTCTACCCAGCCCCTCGAATTACTTCGTGAATCAAGCCGCATCCTTCCCTTTCGCCGATTTTCGTCTGACGCCTCACTATCCAGCCAAATCTCCCTTGGCAGATGTCCTCCGCCTCGTCGTTCCAGGTTCGGATGAATACATAACCGAGAAATACGCATTTGAAATTGACTCCGTACTGAAGCAATGGAGCCAGGCTCTCAAGACATCGGTCCGCGACCTTTCAGTTCTGGCGAAGTCACTAGATTCTTCACTCGAAGCCTCCTCGCTGGTTCCCGCCAAAGAAATCTCACTGCGGTCTGGAGACGGAATCGGTATCGCGAGACGACAGTTTGCTCCCCATACCGTTCCCGGACGTGAGCGATTCCTCAAGGAAATCCAGACGTGGCTGGGGCGGGTCGCACGGGTAGAAACCGCAGAATTTGAAATTACCGGCATCGAAGAGATCGCGAACGCACCGCTGACGGTTCGTGTGGACATCCGATACGACATCGTCGCTACGCGCAACGATGAGCAGCGCGAGGAGCGGGTCGGTTCCTGGCGCACCGAGTGGTCGCGCGATGCATCGGAAACATGGAAAGTACGGAAATGGCTGGCCAGCGAAGAAATACTGAGCGTCACGCATGGGCCCGTATTTATTGACGTCACACCCCAGGCTCTCGGCGGAACGGAATCGTACACAAAGCAGATGCTTCGTGGTTCAGACTATTGGCGCACGGTCCTCGACGGAGCATGCGGCATCGACGTTTACGGCAACAATGGCGTGGCTGCAGGCGACTTCGACAATGACGGCTTCGACGACCTCTATGTCTGCCAACCTGCGGGGCTACCAAACCGGCTTTACCGCAATCGAGGCGATGGAACCTTTGAAGATGTAACGGAAAAAGCCGGCATCGGTGTCCTCGACAACACCGCATGTGCCCTCTTCGCCGATTTTGAGAACAAAGGGCTCCAGGATCTCCTCGTCGTTTGCGGCAGCGGTCCATTGCTCTTCATGAATCAAGGCAACGGAACATTCTCACTCAAGCGCGACGCTTTTAAGTTTGCGAAGCCTCCCCAGGGAACGTTCACCCATGCCGCTGTAGCCGACTATGACCGCGACGGACGTCTCGACATCTACTTCTGCCTCTACAGCTACTATCTGGGGCTGGAGCAATATCATTATCCGATTCCCTATTTCGACGCCAGGAATGGACCGCCAAATTTCCTGCTGCATAACGAAGGCAACGCAACATTCGTAGACAAGACAGAAGCGGCAGGATTGAATGCCGAAAACGACCGCTACAGTTTCGCTTGCGCATGGGGCGACTACGCAGCAAACGGCTTGCCCGATCTTTATGTAGCCAACGATTTCGGACGCAGCAACCTCTACCGCAACAATGGCGACGGCACCTTCACTGCCGTCTCAGCTGATGCCCACATCGACGATGCAGGAGCCGGAATGAGCGCCTCCTGGTCTGACTTCGACAACGACGGAAAGCAGGATGTCTACGTCGCCAACATGTGGTCAGCGGCAGGCAAAAGAGTTTCAGAGCAGAAGATCTTTCATGAGAAGTCGCCCGAGAATATTCGAGCTCTTTACAAGCGGCACGCCCGCGGTAATTCGCTCTATCGCAACAAAGGCAATGGGAAGTTTCAAAACATCAGCCAGCAAGCTGGAGTCGAAATGGGCCGCTGGTCCTGGTCCTCGGACTTCTGGGATTTCGATCAGGACGGCTACCCCGATCTCTATGTGACGAATGGATACATCTCCGGACCAGACAACCAGATCGATCTCGGAAGTTTTTTCTGGCGGCAGGTGGTAGCGAAATCGCCCGATGACACGACACCCTCACTGGCATATGAGCATGGATGGAACGCACTCAACGAATTGATTCGCTCGGACAGTTCCTGGAGCGGATATGAGCGAAACGTGATGCTCGCAAACAACCGGGACGGTACATTCTCCGAAGTCTCAGGAGCGGTAGGATTGGATTTTCTTGAGGACAGCCGCTCGTTTGCGCTTGCCGATCTCGACCACGACGGGCGTCTGGAAGTTATCCTAAAAAACCGGAATGCGCCGCAGTTGCGAGTCTTGCGTAACGCAATGAAAGACCTTGGCCACTCGATCGTATTCCGTCTGCGAGGAACCAAAAGCAATCGCGACGCAATTGGAACCGCCATCACTGTCGAAACAGGAACCCTTCGCCAAACAAGATATCTGCAGGCTGGATCTGGATTTCTAGCCCAGCACTCGAAAGAAATTCTATTTGGAGTCGGAAAACAGGAAGGAACGATACGAGCCGCCATCCGCTGGCCGAACGGACTATCTCAGGAATTCGAAAACCTGCCGGTAAACCATCGGATCGAAATTGAGGAAGGCTCCACTACGTTCGCGGCCAAGCCCTTCTCCACGCCGCCTCTTTCCTATAGCCAATCACGACCAACTCCCCAACCAGAACCATTGCCTTCCCGCGTAGATACATGGCTCATTGAACCTTTGCATGCACCGGAGTTTTCCCTGCCGGATCTTGCGGGCAACACGCGCGAGCTTCAATCATTCCGGGGACGCCCAGTACTGCTCAACTTCTGGGCCACGGCAGCGCCACTCTGCCGCAATGAGCTGAAGCTCCTCAATCAACACCACTCAACATTTGCTGCAAGCCAGTTGGAGATTTTGGCCATAAACGCTGACGACGCAGCTAACACGCAAACAGCAAAATCGTTTGCAGCCGCGCAGAACTTTTCCTTCCCTGTACTTTTCACAACGGAAGATGTAGCCGGCATTTATAACATCATCTACCGCTACCTGTTTGACCGCCGCAGAGATCTCCCCATCCCAACCTCCTTCCTGCTGGATAAAGACGGCATGATCGTCAAGCTGTATCAGGGACCGATAGACGCTCAGCGCCTGCTCGAAGATGTGAAGTCAATTCCAACCACGACAGCCGATCGCATACAGAAAGCAATTCCGATGAGCGGAGCTCTGTATCAAGGAACGTTTCAGCGCAACGATTTCACATACGGAGTAGCTCTCTTCCAGCACGGCTATCTGGAGCAGGCAGCCGCGTCCTTTCAACAAGTCATCGCAACGAAGCCCGACGACCCCGAAGGCTACTACAACCTCGGAACCCTTTACCTAAGAAGAAGCGACCTTGAGCAGGCACGTAGTTATCTCGAGAAGACGGTGAAGCTGCGTCCGAATTATCCAGAGGCGTGGAACAACCTGGGCATGATCGCCGCCCAGCAAGGCCATGCGGAGGAAGCGGTCCAGAACTTTCAGCAGTCATTGCAGTATCGACCAACCTACGCCATCGCGCTCCTGAACATGGGGAACCTCTACCGCCGGCAAGGAGCCTTTGATAAAGCGCAGGAATTCCTGAGCCGTGCGCTCGAAATTCAGCCCGACGATCCTGAAATCAACTACGGCCTGGGAATGTTCTACGCGCAACAGAATCAGTTGCAGCAGGCATCCGACTATTTGAAGAAAGCAATTGAGCTGCGTCCCGACTATCCCGAAGCACTGAACAACCTTGGTGTTCTTTTTGTGCGCACGCAGAACTACTCCAAAGCGGAAGAGCAATTCAAGACCTGCATCCGTCTTGCACCAAATTTTGACCAGTCGTATCTCAATCTCGCTCGTCTCTATGCAATACAAGGTGACAAGGAAAATGCCCGAAGAGCCGTGCAGGAACTGTTGCGCATACAGCCGCAGAATCCCGGCGCAAAACAGGCCATGGAGATGTTGCAATGACTGTCTTGATCTATCTCTATAATCATCGCAATCTATGAACTTTCCGCGGCGGCGCTTCCTCGGCTCATCTCTCTTTGTGCTCGGCAGTACGCTGACAGACGCGCTTGCAACTCCACTCTGGAAGTGGAGAGATCCGGCCCTCGTGGAAACTGCCATATCAAATCCCACACCATCTCCGGTTCAGTTTGTGGCTGTGGAGCGACAAGCCGGACTGAATATTCCCAATGTCTGGGGCGGCATAGATCACAAGCGATCCATCATTGAAGCCAAAGGAAGCGGACTGGCATTTTTCGATTACGACAATGACGGATGGCTGGACATCTATCTCACGAATGGCAATCGCCTCGATGCGCATTGGCCGGCTGGAAAAGCGCCGACATCGCATCTCTACAAAAACAATCGCGATGGCACCTTCACTGATGTCACGGAAAAATCAGGACTGGCGCGCACAGGCTGGCAGACCGGCGTCTGCATAGGCGATTACAACAATGACGGATGGGATGACTTGTTCTGCTGCTTCTGGGGAAACAACATTCTTTTCCGCAACAATGGAGATGGCACCTTTACCGATGTCACGCATAAAGTAGGCCTTGGTCAGGAGCGCTTCCGCTGGGGCGCAGGCTGCACGTTTCTCGATTACGATCGCGACGGCCACCTCGATCTCTTCGTCTGTAACTACATCAAGCTCGACCCTGAAAAAATTCCTTCTGAGCACGACACCAGCTACTGCCAGTGGAAAGGCGTGCCCACCATGTGCGGCCCGCGTGGACTTCCGGGTGACACAAACCTTCTCTATCACAACAATGGAGACGGCACATTCACCGATGTTTCAGAGAAGTCAGGCATCCTAAAACCCGGCCCACGCTACTCAATCACCGCTGTCTCTTACGACTTCGACAACGACGGCTGGTCCGACATCTATGTTGCGGTAGACTCGGAACCCAGCATTCTGTTCAAGAACAACCACGACGGCACATTCACCGATATCGCCGTGATGGCTGGCTGCGGCTACAGCAACGATGGTCACGAGCAGGCTGGAATGGGCGTCGCCGTAGCCGACTATGATTGCGACGGCTGGTTCGATATCTTCAAAACCAACTTTGCCGATGACACCTGCAATCTGTATCACAACAACGGCGATGGAACTTTCACTGACGTAGCCTTCAGTTCAGGCGTTGGGGTAAATAACAACTATGTAGCCTGGGGCTGCGGTTTTGTCGATTACGACAACGATGGTTGGCCGGACATCATCCAGATCAACGGACATGTTTATCCCGAGATGAACAAGTACAACCTCGGCCAGAGTTTCAAGAATCCTCGATTGGTCTATAGAAATCTCGGTAATGGCCATTTCAAAGACGTCTCGTCAGAAATGGGGCCCGGTATCAACGAGCGCTTCTCCAGCCGTGGAGCCGCATTCGGAGACTACGACAACGACGGCGACGTAGACGTGCTGATTCTGAATCTGAATGATCCACCATCGCTTCTCCGCAATGATGGAGGCAACAAACAGAACTGGATCAAGATCAAGCTGATCGGTACAAAATGCAATTGCACCGCTATCGGCGCGCGAGTC
>Ga0137415_10004715_pt1 | contig 13496 bp, 17 predicted proteins | sample CZODoug3_1_1_16f_FD_183082 | JGI IMG/M metagenome (GOLD analysis project Ga0137415, IMG submission 183082) | Vadose zone soil fungal communities from Angelo Coast Range Reserve, California, USA - CZODoug3_1_1_16fungal (Hybrid Assembly) | ecosystem: Environmental > Terrestrial > Soil > Vadose... | reverse complement strand
CTCGCGCGGCCGGGCCTGCCGCGCGACAAGGTGCTGGCCACCGTCGTGCGGCTGCTCGAGACGACGCTCATTCGCGTCGGCAACGAGGCGTACGCGCGCACGAATCGCTCGTTCGGGCTCACGACGATGCGCGACCGCCACGTCCGCGTTCGTGGCGCCACCCTGCGCTTTCACTTCCGGGGCAAGGGCGGCAAGGAGCATGCGGTGGACGTGCGCGACCCGCGGCTGGCGCGCATCGTCCGGCGCTGCCAGGACCTGCCGGGCCAGGAGCTGTTCCAGTACATCGACGACGACGGCCGCCGTCAGAGCCTCGACTCGGCGGACGTCAACGCCTACCTGCGCGAGGTTGCCGGCGAGGAGTTCACGGCGAAGGACTTCCGCACGTGGGCGGGCACCGTGCTGGCCGCGCTCGCGCTGGCGGAGGTGGCGTCCTTCGCGTCCCAGCGCGAGGCGCGGCGCAACATCACGCGCGCGGTGGAGTCGGTGGCGGCGCGGCTCGGCAACACGCCGACGATCAGCCGCAAGTGCTACGTGCACCCGGCGGTGATCGAGGCCTACCTCGACGGCGTCACGCTGGACGCCTATCGCCGGCGGGCCGAGCGCGCGATCGTCGAGGACCTCGCGGGGCTCGACCGCACCGAGGCCGTGGTGCTCGGCATGCTGCAGCAGCGGCTCGCGCGCGCGGCCGCCTGAGTCTCACTTGTCGCTGGCGAGCTTGCCGTTGTGGCCCCAGTTCGACTTCTCGACGTCCTGGAAGACGATGTGCACCTGATCGGCGGTCGTCTTGCCGATCGTGACCATCGCCTCGGTGATGGCCTGGGTCAGCTCGCGCTTCTGCTGGTCGGTGCGTCCCGCGTACCACTGGATCGTGATGTTCGGCATGGGTGGCGTCCTCCGAGCCCCGGAATAGGCGCAGCCTATCACGACTCCGCGAGCCGCTCGATCTCCCGGCGCCGGAAACAGCCGACGAGGTGGTCGTTGACCATCCCGGTCGCCTGCATGAACGCGTAGCAGATCGTCGGGCCCACGAAGGCGAAGCCGCGCGCCTTGAGATCCCGGCTCAGCGCGTGCGCGACCTCGGTCGCCGCCGGCACCTGGCGCGGCTGCCGCCATCGGTTCTGGAGGGGTCGGCCGTCGACGTGACGCCAGAGCCACGCGTCGAACGAGCCCTCGGCGCGCTGCACGGCCAGGAACGCGCGCGCGTTCGCGACCGTGGCCGCGATCTTCGCGCGGTTGCGCACGATGCCCTCGTCGCGCAGCAGCGCGCGCGTGCGGGCCGCCGTGAAGCGCGCCACCGCGCGCGGATCGAAGCGGGCGAAGGCGCGGCGGTAGGCGTCGCGCTTGTTGAGGATCGTCGCCCAGGACAGCCCCGCCTGCGCGCCCTCGAGCACGAGGAACTCGAAGAGCCGACGCTCGTCGTGCACGGGCACGCCCCACTCGCGGTCGTGGTAGCGGAGCATCGCCGGCGTGCCGCCGGCCCACGCGCAGCGGCGAAGCGTCAGCCGCGCGCCCACGCCGCCCAGGCCAGGGCCGCCCAGCCCACGAGAAACGCCGCGCCGCCGAAGGGCGTGACGGCGCCGAGCCAGCGCTGGCCCGTGAACGCGAGCGCGTAGAGGCTGCCGGAGAAGAGCACCGTCCCCGCCACGAACAGCCAGCCCGCGGCGACGGCGCTGCCGCCCCAGCGGGCGGCGACGCCGCCCACCGCGAGCAGCGCGAGGGCGTGATACATCTGATAGCGCACGCCGATCTCGAACACGGTCAGCATGTCGGGCACGAGGCGCCCGCGCAGCGCGTGGGCGCCGAAGGCGCCGAGCGCCACCGCCACGAACGCCGACACGCAGCCGAGCCCGAAGAAGAGACCGCTCACCCGAGCGTGAACGCCAGCTCGCCCAGCCGCTCGATGCGGTTCGTGAGCTTGTCGCCGGCCTTGAGCCACACCTGCTGATCTTTGGGGTAGCCGGCGATCACGCCCTCCGGCGTGCCCGTGAAGATGAGATCGCCCGGGCGCAGCGTGAACATCTTCGAGGCGTAGGCGACGAGCTGCCGGCAGTTGAACACCATGTCCGAGGTGTTCGAGGACTGCCGCACCTCGCCGTTGACCTTCGTGTCGAGGGCCAGCGCGTTGGGATCGGGCACCTGATCGGCGGTCACGAGGTAGGGGCCGATCGGCGCGAAGCCGTCGAGGCTCTTGCCGATCATCCACTGGCTCGTGCGCGATTGCAGATCACGCGCCGAGAGGTCGTTGCCCGTGCAGTAGCCGAACACGTACGACAGCGCGTCGGCCTCGCTCACGTTGCGGGCGGTGCGCCCCATGACGATCACCAGCTCGACCTCGTAGTCCACCTTCTCCGTCGGCTCCTCGGACACGCGGATGACGCTCTTGTGGCCGGCGAGCGCGTTGTTGTACTTGTTGAAGAGGATCGGCGTCTTGGGCACCGGGTTGCCCGTCTCCGCCGCGTGCTTGCGATAGTTCAGCCCCACGCAGATGATCTTCTCGGGGTTCGTCACGCACGGCCCGAACGTCACGGTGTCGTCGGCCAGCACGAGGCCCGGGCGGCCGGCGGCCCGCTCGACCAGCTTGGGCAGCGCCTTGAGCTCGCCGCGGCCCTGCAGCACGGCGTCGATGGTCGTCGGCGCCCGCAGCTTGAAGGCCGCCTCCGCGGCGCGCACGTCGACGATGCCCTTGTCGGTCTTGATGCCGAGGCTCGCATCGCCGTTGGTGCGGAGCGTGACGAAGGTGAGCCCGCGCGGCAGCGCCGCGCTCGTCGCGGCGGCGGCAGGCCCCGGGCCGAACCCCGGACGCAGACCCGCCACGGCGGCGGCGGTGCCGAGGACGGACGTCTTCAAGAATGTGCGACGCCGCTGGTTCATGAGGGCCTCCTGTGAGCGCTGGACTATACCTTACGCATGCAGGGCCTGCCACGCGAGGCCGAGGGCGCCGCCGGCGGCGAGCAGCCAGACGGAGTTCACCCGCGTGCGCATCAGCAGCACGGCGGCGGCGAGGGCGAGCGCCGCCGTGAGCGGGTCCACGACGGCGGCGCGGCCGAGCTGCCACGTGACGGCGGCCATCAACCCCAGCGCGGCCACGTTCACGCCGTCGAGGAAGGCCGCCGCCCGGCGCGAGCCGCGCAGCCGCGGCAGCAACGGCCGGCTCGCCGCGACGAACACGAACGAGGGCAGGAAGATCGCGACCGTCGCGAGCACGGCGCCGGTCCAGCCGGCGAGCAGAAAGCCGATGAAGGTCGCGGTGGTGAACACCGGCCCCGGCGTCACCTGCCCCACCGCCACCGCGTCGAGGAGCTGGCGATCGGTGAGCCAGCCGAGCCGCTCGACGAAGTCGGCGCGCAGGAAGGCCAGCAGCACGTAGCCGCTGCCGTAGAGCACGGCGCCGATCTTGAGAAACACCAGCGTCATCGTGCCGAGCGTCACGCCGCCCGCCGCCGCCGCCGCCATCACGCGCGCCGGCGTCGCCCACGCGAGCGCGGCGAGGGCGCCGGCCACCGCGCGGCGACGCGGGGCGAGGAGCGCCGCGACGCCGCCGGCGCCGAACAGGACGAGCAGCTCGTGAACGCCGGCCAGCGCCAGGGCCGCCGCGATCACGAACGCCCCGGCGAGCAGCGGACCACGCACGGCCGTGCGCGCGAGGCCCCACATCGCCTGGAGCACGATCGCAATGATCACCGGCTTGACGCCGTAGAGCAGCGCGCTCGCCACCGGCAGCGCGCCCCAGCGCACGTACGCCCAGGCCAGCGCCATCACGCTCAGCATCGCCGGCACGATGAAGCAGACGCCACCCAGCACGAGCCCCCAGGGGCCGGCCCGCAGGTAGCCGAGGTGGATCGCCATCTCGGTGGAGTTGGGCCCGGGGATCAGGTTGGTGATGCCGAGGAGATCGATGAACTGCGCATCGCTGACCCAGCGCCGGCGCCTGACGAGCTCCTCGCGCATCATCGCGATGTGGGCCGCCGGCCCGCCGAAGGCGACGACACCGAGGCGCAGGAACACGACCACGACTTCCCGTAGCGGGCTCATCGCGGCCGGATGATAGCCGAGAGGCGCGACGTGGTTATTCGGGCGTGTCGGCGATGAAGGCGGCGATGCCGCTCGCCTCGAGCGCGCGCACGGTGGACACGGCCGCCGCGCGCTCGACGAACGGCCCGACCAGCACGCGCGCCAGCGCCAGCCGGTCGGCGCTGATGGCGATCGTTACCGCGTGGCGGCGCAACCGCTGCACCAGGCGCGTGGCTGCGTCGGCGCTGCGGAAGGCCCCGGCCTGCACCCAGAACTGACGCCGCGGCGCCGGCACCGACGCGGCGCCGGCGACCGCCGTCTGCGAGTGCGTCACGGAGGGCGGCCCGGGCGGCGGCGCGGCGAGCAGGCGCGGCGTCGCGTCGCTGGCGATGGCGCCGGGCGGCGGCTCACGAAGCGCGGCGAGCCTGGTGACGGCCATGGGCGATGCGGGCGCCGGCGTCGCCAGCCCGATCGGCGGAGGGCCGAGCGGCGCCGGAGCGGCCACCATCGCCCGGGCCGCGCTGGCGGTGGCGGCCGTCGCCTCGGCGCGCGCGACCGGCCCGGCCTTGTCGTGCATCCGCGCGAGCAGCTCGTCGTACGAGCCCATCTGCAGCACGCGCTCGAACTGCACGTGATAGTTTGCCGCCAGGCTGAGCCCGTCCACGACGACGTCACGCACCCGCCAGTCGTCCGCGCGCCGCACCATGCGGTACTCGATCGGAAACTCGCCGCCCGCCCGGGTTCTCAGCGCGCTGCTCACGGTGGCCGCGCCGCCCTCGAGCGCCTCGTCGATCCAGCGGATGCTGACGCCCCCCTCCCCCACGCGCGCCTTGCTGCCGACCCACGCGAGGTACGCGCGCTCGACGACGTCGGCGTACAGCCGCGTGAACGCCGCGCGCGCGGGCGGCGGCAGCGTCTCCCAGTGGCGCCCGAGCGCCAGCGCGGCGGCGCCCTCGAAGTCAAAGATCTCGCTGACGAGCGCGCGCACGGCGCTCAGGCGCTCGTCGAGACCGCCGTCGGTCTCGGGCGCGAGGATGATGCGGTTGGCGCGGTCGACGAACGTGCGGAGACGGTCGGTCGGGCCGCCCGCGACGGCGGGGGTCGCGCCGAGGACCACCAGCACGACCGCGGCCACGAGGGGACGCGCCATCACGCCTCACCATAGCCCGCGCACCGCCGGATTCCGCAGCTTTTTCTGCCGCGCTAGACTCTGCGCATGCGCGCCGCCGCCGTGACCCTGCTCGTGCTCGTCGTCTCCGGCGCGGCCGCGGCGGCGGGTCCCACCGACATCGCGCGTGTCGACGAGTTCATCGACGCGCCGCGCGCGCTGTTCGGCCGCACGCGCGCCGAGCTCGAGCGCACGCTCGGCACGCCCACGGACGTGCGGCCACGCGCCGACGCCGTGCTGCTCTCCTGGCCCGGGCTCGACGTCGCCGTCTCGCGCTCGTCGCGGGTGGCGGCCGTCGTGCTGCGCGCGGCGGGACGGCCCCTGCCCCACGGCCTCGACGTCGGCACGCCGCGCGCGCGTGTCGAGGCGGTGCTCGGTGAGGCGCAGGACGCGACCGACGAGCGGTACGCCTACGTCGACGCCGACGGGTTTCCGAACTCGGTCGAGTTCTTCTTTCGCGCGGGGCGCGTCACGCGGATCGAGTGGCGCTTCTGGGCGGACTGAGCGCGCTCAGGCCGCTTCGTCGAGACCGTCGACGCCGTCGCGCAGCGCGGCCTCGATGATCGTGCGAGCCAGGGCCGCCTCGCACGGCCGCGTCAGCACGGCCACGATGCCGGGCGCGTCGAGCGGCGGCAGCGGCATCTGCGCCGTGCGCAGCAGCACCACGGGCACCGCCCCCATCCCCGGCAGCGAGCGGAAGAGCGTGAGCAGCAGCAGGCTCTCGTCCACGGGCTCGTCGAGGTCGTAGAGGATCAGGTCGGGCGGGTCGCTGTCCGCCAGCGCCTCGGGCTCGATCCGCCCGTGCCGCAGCTCGTCCATATACAGCCACGACACTTCGAAGCCTAGTTTGCGGAGTCGGCTGCACAGGACGACGGTCGCTTCGTCGCAGCAGAGCGCCGTCAGCGTCGCCATGCCCCCTGGTCCTGCACTCCCCGTGCCTTGTCGTGCGAGTCACCGAGCGGCGGGCATGTGCTTACAATCGGTCATGCGAACCCGGGTCGGCCTGGCCGCCCTGGCCCTGCTCGTCGGCGCCTGCACCACGGGGACGCCGCTGCCCCAGCCCCCGCCGCCGGGCGCGACCAGCAGCGACATTCGGGGATCGTGGCGCGGGACGTGGGGGGGCGCGCCCGCGAGCCTGCTGATCACCGATCAGGAGGCGCGCGCGGGCTATTCCGGGCTCTACGTCGGCAACTACCAGCTGCTCGGTCACGAGCGTCCCGGCGTGGCCGGCGTCCTCACGTCGCAGATCGCCAACGCGCAGACGTCGGTGCGGGCGCAGGGCTGGTTCGGCGGCGTGGACGGTCAGCTCACGCTGCACCTGCTGGCGGACTCGCCGAGCGGCCAGCAGCGGCTGACGCTGCGGCCCGACGGCCCCAACCGCCTCGTGGGGGTGGGCGACTCGAGCTTTCGCTGGGGCCCGGCGGGAGCGATCGAGCTGACGCGCGAGCCCGCGCGCTAACCACCGCCGTCCAGCGGACGCGTCATGTCCGCGGGACGCACCCAGCGATCGAACTGCTCGGGGGTCACGGCGCCGAGCTTCAGCGCCGCCTCGCGCAGCGAGAGGTTCTCGTGGTGCGCGGTGAGGGCGATCCGCGCGGCCTTCTCGTAGCCGATGTGCGGCACCAGCGCCGTGACCAGCATGAGGGAGCGCTCGACGTGCTCGGTGATGACGCGCTCGTCGGGGGCGATGCCGCGCGCGCAACGCTCGTCGAAGGACCGCACCGCCTCGCCGAGCAGCTCGATCGACTCGATCGCATTGTGCAGGATGATCGGCTTGTAGACGTTGAGCTGGAAGTTGCCCTGCGAGCCGGCGAAGGCCACGGCGTGATCGTTGCCGAAGACCTGCACGGCCACCATCGTCAGCGCCTCCGCCTGCGTGGGATTGATCTTGCCCGGCATGATCGAGGAGCCGGGCTCGTTCTCGGGGATCGTCAGCTCGCCCAGCCCGGCGCGCGGCCCCGAGGCATACCAGCGGACGTCGTTGGCGATCTTCATGAGGGCCCCGGCCAGCGTGCGCAGGGCGCCGCTCGTCGACACCATCGCGTCGTGGGCGGCCAGCGCGGCGAACTTGTTGGGCGCCTCGACGAACGGCTGGCCGGTCTCGCGCGCGATCTCCGCCGCCGCGCGCGCGCCGAACTGGGGATGCGCGTTCAGCCCGGTGCCGACGGCGGTGCCGCCCAGGGCCAGCGCGTAGAGACCCGGCAGCGTGGCGCGCACGCCGGCCGTCGCCTCGTCGAGCTGCGCCACCCAGCCCGAGATCATCTGGCCGAGCGTCAGCGGCGTGGCATCTTGCAGATGCGTGCGCCCGATCATCACGATGCCGGCGTAGGCGCGCGCCTTGGCGTCGAGTGTGGCGCGCAGGGCGCCGACGGCGGGCAGGAGCGCCTCGGTCAGCCCCAGCACGGTCGCCACGTGCATGACGGTCGGGAACACGTCGTTGGACGACTGGCCGCGGTTGACGTCGTCGTTGGGATGGATCGGCTTCTTGCTGCCCGGCACGCCGCCCGCGAGCTGGATGGCGCGGTTGGCGATGACCTCGTTGGCGTTCATGTTCGACTGGGTGCCGGAGCCCGTCTGGAAAACGACGAGCGGGAACTCCTCGTCCCACGTTCCCGCGATCACCTCGTCGGCCGCGCGCGCGATGAGGTCGGCCTTGTCGGCCGGCAGCTGGCCGAGCGCGCGGTTGGCGAGCGCCGAGGCCTTCTTCACGATCCCGAAGGCGCGGATCACACGGCGCCCCCACCGGAACCGGCCGCGCCCGATCGGGAAGTTCTCCAGTGAGCGCTGGGTCTGGGCGCCCCAGAGACGCTCGGCGGGGACCTCGACGGGGCCGAGCGCGTCGTCTTCGGTGCGGGTCGTCTTCACGCCGTCCAGCATACGCCCGGCGCTCAGGCGTCGGCGGCGGCCTCGGTGGCCAGCGCGTCGGCGCGCGCGTTGAAGTGAGCGAAGTCGTCGCGCCCCGCCCAGGAGGCGGCGTGGCCGCGCTGGCGGCGGAACCGTACCGCGAGGCGCCGCCGACCGATGAGCGCGCGACAGCTCTCGACGATCTCGGCCACGAGCGGATCCTTCGCGCGCCACCGGCCCTCCAGCCAGGCGCCGACGCCCTCGTAGTCGTGGACGACGGTCATCGCGGTGCCCTCGGCCACGAGCCGCAGCGCCAGGTGCAGCGCGGCCAGCTCGGCGAGCACGTTGCGCAGGCGACGCAGCGCGGCCGCGATCGCGGGGCGCGTCGCGAGCGACGGCAGCCCGGCGCCCGCGAAGACCTGGTCCACGGTGAGGCCGAGCGCCTCGAGGACCTCGGGCTCGCCGTCCGCCGTCCGTTCGACGAGGACGACGCCGACGCCGCCGAGGTGGTTGCCGTCGACGAACGCGTAGAGACCGGGCTCGAGCGCGGTCCCCTCCCCGCGCAGCATGGCCTCGGCCTGCTCGCGGCTGCCGACGGCCTGATACCGCGCGCCCGAGACGCCTTTCACCGCCGCCGCGCAGGCCGGCCACGAGTCATAGATGCCTCGGATGCGCTCGGGCTCCGTGACGACGTAGACCTTGCCGCTCGCCTTAGCCACGCCGCCCGGCAACTGCCTTGACGGCCACCTTCACGTCGGTCGCGCCCGCGACCGTGCGGTAGAGCGGTCAGCGTTGGCGGTACGTCTCGACGAGCGACTCCGCCTGCGTCTGGCTCACGCCCCCCACCTCGAAGGTCATGCTCACGCGCGCGAAGCGGTTCGGCTCGGCGGCGGTGCGCGTGCCCTCGATGGTGACGTCGAGTCCGGCCAGCGGCACGCCCGTCTCCTTCGCGTGCATCTCGATCAGGGTCACGCCGCACGACGACACCGCGGCGAGAAACGCCTCGCTGTTGGTCAGCGCGTCCGGCTGCGGGCGCGACGACGAGTCGAACGCCACCGTCACGCCGCGCGAGGTGTTGCGCGCCCGTCCCAATACTCCCGAGCTCGACGACCGGATGGTCTCGACCTTGTCCTGGCTCATGGCGGCCTCCTGGTGCGGCGATGATACCTCGTGAACTCTACGAATTGACGCTCCCGCGCACGCCGCCTAGAGTGCGCGCATGCGAGGTGAGCGTGGACATCGAACAGATCCGCCAGAAGCTGCGTGCCGGCGCGCTGCCGCGCGGCCGTCAACCCAAGACCTGGAGGGGAACCGGCAGCGCCCGGGTCTGCATGGCGTGCGATCGCATCATCGCGCGCGACGACACGGAGATCGAGTGCGACGACCTCGAGGGTCGGCCGCTGCGCTTTCACAAGGAATGCTTCGACGCGTGGGAGACGGAGTGCGAGGCCGGCGCGTGAGTGCCGACCTCGCCACCGCTCGCCCTCCGCACGCGTCTCAGCGCTGGATGGTGCTCGCGCCCGGCGTCGCGCTGGGTGTGGTGCCGCCCTGCGGGACCGGCGTGCTCGCCGCGCCGCCGGTGCCCGGCGGCGTGGTGCCGAGCGTGCCGGGAATCGCGCCGAGCCCCGGGGCCGGCGTCGACTCGGTCGGGCGCGGCGGCAGCGTCGAGGGCGTTGGCGACGGCGGCGTCGCGGGCGTCAGTCCTCCACCCGGTGTCGTCGTGCCCGGCGCGCCGAGGCCCGGCGCCGGCGCGGCGCCCGTGCTCCCCGCCCCGACGCCGGCACCCGTCCCGCCCGTCGTCTGAGCACACGCGGGCGTCGCGATCAGCGCGCCCACCGCCGTCACCGCCAGCAATTTCTTCAACGAAACCATCTCGACCTCCTTCGGGCCTCGGGCCCACGGAGACGGGGCAACGGCCATGCCAGGGAGGTGTACCATCGCGGTGGCCGACGTCCCATCGAAAGGCGGAGACTCTCATGGCGTTATCGGACAGGATCGCGGTCGTGACGGGCGCGGGATCGGGCATCGGGCGGGCCTCGGCGCTCGCGCTGTCGCGCGAGGGCTGGTCGGTCGTGCTGGCGGGGCGCCGCCAGGACGCGCTGCAGGAGACGGCGTCGCAGGCCAAGGGCCGCACGCTCGTGGTGCCGACGGACGTGGGCGACCCGGCGTCGGTCAAGGCGCTCTTCGCGAAGACGAAGGAGACGTTCGGTCGGCTCGACCTGCTCTTCAACAACGCGGGCACCGGCGCGCCGGCGGTGCCGCTGGAGGACCTCACCGTCGAGCAGTGGAAGACCGTCGTCGACGCCAATCTCAACGGCGTCTTCTACTGCACGCAGGAAGCGTTCAAGATCATGAAGAGCCAGACGCCGCGCGGCGGCCGCATCATCAACAACGGCTCGATCTCCGCGCACGCGCCGCGTCCGAACTCGGCCCCCTATACCTCGACCAAGCACGCGGTGACCGGGCTCACGAAGGCCGCCTCGCTCGACGGGCGCAAGTACGACATCGCCGTCGGCCAGCTCGACATCGGCAACGCCGAGACGCCGCTGGCCGCGCGGATGAAGAACGGCGTGCCCCAGGCCAACGGGACGATCATGCCGGAGCCGCTGATGGACGTGGAGCACACGGCGCGGGCGATCGTGCACATGGCCTCGCTGCCGCTGGACGCCAACGTGCTCTTCATGACGGTCATGGCGACCAAGATGCCGTTCGTCGGCCGCGGCTGAGGCGCGGCCGGGCGCGTCATGCCGTCGGCCACCGCGCGCGTCGCCGCACGGATCGCCGCGATCCGCGCCCGGCGTGGGCTGACTCAGGAATCGCTGGCGGCGAGGGCACGGATCAACCGCGTCACGCTGGCGCGCCTCGAGCGCGCCCTGCATCCGCCGAACCTCGACACGCTGGAGCGGATCGCGCGGGCGCTCGGCGTGGACCTGGTCGACCTCGTGAAGTAGGCGCGCTCAGAGGGCGGCGAGCAGCCGCTCGCGCTCGAGGCGCTCGAGCATGAGCTCGGCCGCGATACGGTGCGCGGTCGGCGTCCAGTGCCCGTCGATCGGGTAGTAGTGGCGCTCGCCGCGCGCGGCCGCCTCGAGGGAAACCGGGAGCGGATCGGCGCACGGCAGCGCCGCGCCGTGACAGAAATCGCCGAGGATGCGCTGCGGCCGGTGCGGGTCGCGCAGGAACGCCCGGATCGGCGCCCGCTCGTCCGCGAGCGCGGCCAGCGCGCCTTGCAGGCCGGGATCGACCTGCAGCCCGGACGGGATGAGGAGGAGGGCGAGCGCGGCGCCCCGGCGCCCGGCGCGCTCACGCAGCTCGAGGATCAGCCGCCGGGTCAACGTCCAGCCGTCGGCGGCGAAGCGATCGTCGTACCAGCCGGCCACCGTGTCGGGCAGGACCTGCGTGTCGCGGACCCGGATGCCGAACGACAGCGCGATGGCGAGGACGCGCGGGTTCCAGAGGGTGACGCGCCTGGCCTGGCCCATGAGAAGCTCGAGCGCCAGCGACCGCACCGGCCACGACGAGGGCCGGTCCGCCTCCGCCGGCGGCCGGGGTGCAGTGAGCGTCAGCCTCGAGCCCTGCTGATGGAAGCACGGGCGATCGGCCTTGAAGCGCTCGGCATAGATGCAGAGGTTGTCGAGGACGTCGTTGACGACGGCGAAGCCGAGGACGACCAGGTCCGGCTCGACGCGCGACTCCAGATCCTCGTAGAGCAGCAGCTCCTGCCCCGTGCCGTAGCCGCCGACGCCGGCGTTGACGACCTCGTACCGCGGGCCGCCGCGCGCGTTGAGCAGCCCTTCCAGCACCGCGGGCCACGCTTCCGCCGCCTCCACCGCATGGCCGAACGTGAAGGAGTCCCCGAGCGCCAGCACGCGGCGCACGCCCGCCGGCTTCGGCCCGATCTCTGCGCCCCGCAGGCCCAGCGAGTTCGTCACGATGTGCACGATCCGCTCGTGGCCGCCGAACGTCGTCCGGCCATTCAGGTTCGGGCGCGGAATGCTGCCGAGCCCCTCGTGACGCATCAGCAACCGCATGCGGGGGAAGGCGACGTGCAGCGCGATCTCGATCGCGACGAAGGCGAACAGGCAGCCGGCGAGCATGATGACGCCGCGCCCGACGAGCCGTTTCACCGCGATTTCCGGACGACGAAGTTCTCGAGCAGCAGCAGGTCCATGCCGCTGCGGGCGAAGGTGTCCAGCGCATCCGCGGGCGTGCTCACGATGGGATCGCCCTTCAGGTTGAAGGAGGTGTTGAGCACGAGCGGAACGCCGGTGGCCTCCGCGAACTTCTCGATGAGACGGTGGTAGCGCGGGTTGAACTCGCGGTGGACCGCCTGCGGGCGGCTCGAGCCGTCCGCGTGGGTGATGGCGGGCGCGCGGTCCGTGGTCACGGGCGCGACGTAGAGCATGAAGCGCGTCGGATAGTGCTTGGCCGCCTCCCCGAGGTCGAAGCACTGCGCGGCCTTCTCGGCGAGCACGGACGGCGCGAAGGGGCGGAAGGGCTCGCGGAACTTGATCTTGATGTTGACGATGTCCTTCATGTCCTCGCGGCGTGGGTCGGCGAGGATCGAGCGATGGCCGAGCGCGCGCGGCCCCCACTCGAACCGCCCGTGGTACCAGCCGACGACCTCGCCGCGCTGCAGCGCGTCCACGGCCTGATCCAGCGCGCGCTCGTCGTCGTCGAGCCGGCTGAAGCTCCAGCCCCCGTCGCGCAGCGCATCGGCGATGGCGCCCTCGCCGTAGGCCTTGCCCCACGCGGCGTGATCCATGACGAACCGGCGCGGGCGGCCCAGCAGCACGTGGTACGCATAGAGCGCAGCACCGAGGGCGCCGCCGGCGTCACCCGCCGCCGGCTGCACGTAGATCTCGTCGAAGGGCGTCGCGCGCAGCACCTTGTAGTTCGCCACGCAGTTCAGCGCGACGCCGCCGGCCAGGCAGAGCTTGGTGAGCCCCGTCTGGCGATGGACGTGCCGCGCCATGGCGATCATGACGTCCTCGGTCACCTGCTGGATGCTCGCCGCGAGGTCGGCATAGTACTGATTGCGGCGGAGCTCCTCGGTGGTCGGCGGGTTCGGGTCGTCGTAGAGCGACGTGGCGGCGGTGACGAAGCGGGCCTTCGGGTTGCGCGGCGCGCCGAAGACCGCCTCGAACCGCCGCGTGAACGCGCGCTCGGTGTCGTGAAAGCGCATGTACGCGGGGTCGAGCCACAGGCTGCCGTCCTCGCGCAGCTCCATGATCGATCGGATCTGCTCCACGTACCGTGGCTGGCCGAACGGCGCCATGCCCATGACCTTGTACTCGCCCTCGTTCACCTCGAAGCCGAGGAAGGCCGTGAACACGGAGTAGAGCAGGCCCAGCGAGTGCGGGAAGCGCAGCTCCTGAGACAGCTCCAGCCGATTCGTGCCCCCCTGTCCCCAGTCACCCGTCCCCCGGCCGCAGGTGGCCGTGGTCCACTCGCCGACGCCGTCCACCGTGAGGAC
>Ga0137415_10004714_pt1 | contig 13496 bp, 18 predicted proteins | sample CZODoug3_1_1_16f_FD_183082 | JGI IMG/M metagenome (GOLD analysis project Ga0137415, IMG submission 183082) | Vadose zone soil fungal communities from Angelo Coast Range Reserve, California, USA - CZODoug3_1_1_16fungal (Hybrid Assembly) | ecosystem: Environmental > Terrestrial > Soil > Vadose... | reverse complement strand
GACTTTCTCGTAGTCGTGTTGCCCGATAGATAGACGGCGGAGTCGGCGGTGTGGCTTGACCATTGTTGACTGAGGATAGATATGTGGTTCAGGGTTTTATGGTTTGTGGATAGATAGATTGACCCAATCGAAAGGCAACCAGGGAGAAGGGCAGATGTGATTATTGAGGAAACCGAAATAATGCGCGTGGCATCTCGGACAGGTTCCACAGTCCCCGTTTTTGTGTCCACATTCAGGCCAGTTCTTGAAACTGGTCATTTCTTGTAGAGGTTCTTGGCTAGACGACGGCGGGAGAAACCGATGGGCCGTTTCGTATCCGTTTCGACGACAAGACATTGTTGGCCCTCGACCTCCTGGTCATGTGAACGGTTCTCGCGTATCTCGTTACCACAATTCTCGCAGAGAGTCAAGGCTGATTCTCCGTATTAACAAGAGAATGAACGGTGTCAGCAACATGACGAGCGATAGGATATCCCCAAACCTCATCGCCGTCCTCTATGAAAGGGATGCTCCAGCCTCCTTTACCGCAGCCAAGGTCAAGGACTTTCATGGTTTGAAGCCTTACCATACCTCGATGTAGACTTGCTTCCCACATTCCTCACAACGGAAGCGGCTATGCCCCTCGTTAACCATGACTCCGTGATCCGGGCATCCAATCTCGAAGTGGGTAGCTCCTGCTTCAAGCAGACCGTATCTGATTCTAATGATGGGGTTGGTAAGCATAGTTATCATGCCTCAGTCTTAGACACAAGGTCGAATTTGCGTTCGGTACAAGAGTAGGAAGGACTGGCGTTGAAGACTTTCTTGAGCAAGAGTTGGGCTTCTTTGAGAAGCCACTCGGGGCAATCATCTTCGATCCAAATGTGCATGATGTCAGTCTTGAATCGTCCATCGTGAATTTTCAGGAATCTCATGAGAATTACTCTTTACAGCCCTTCCGTATCTTTGACTCCCTTGTAAGGACAATCTCCACGATGAATCCCACCAGGGAGTAGAGTCCCACAGAACCCGCAAGCATCAGTATGCGTTACTACCCTTCTTATCGGCTTGATTCTCTTTCTCTTGATTTCCGTCATTATCGTTTCTCCTCTAGCTTTTTTTCGACTCTTTTGAGAAGAATCATGTGATTGCGGTTCTGTGTGCCAAGAACCCCCCACGATCTCGTCAAGCTCATGAAGTATCTTGCTGATTGCGTTTTGCATCTTCAGATAGTCATCATCGGTGAAATTATGGTCTCGGATTACCTCAGCCATTCGTCTTTCTTCCTCAGTTAGCGTCATGGTGATTACTCTTTCCGTTCCTTTTCGGTTCGCCAGAGACACCACCAGGGATCGTGAATGTTGAGGCCGTCATGCCAGCCGTTACACCATAGAATCTCCCCTTCGAATTTTTCGCCATTGATCTCCCATTGTTCCTTCTCTGCGTTCCATTCTATCTTAGAATCAACCGTCTCGAATACCGTCATTTACAGCCCTCAACGAAGAGATTGACAGTGGTTCTGTAAGCTGGGCCTCGTCGTTTGGCGCAGCCCTGGCAGAGACGATAATCGATGTTGGGGGAAGTCCAGAGCAGGTGTGTTCCCCGGTTACAGTCAGCGCAGTTCCCTTTTTTCTCGGTTCTTTGGATTCTTGGAAAATCAATCGCCCAACGGTGCGAGTCACCAGACCCCAGCCGTGGCCAGTCAGAGAATCGAACTGCTATCGCATCGTCAGACTTGTCCTTCGCGCGAAGAGACCTGTAAGTGCCAGGGGTGGTGGGGTCGGCTTCAGCGAGTTCATCCTTCCGTCCCTGCCCCAGTGACCCCGCCCTGGCAATCGTGATCATCCCCTTTTCGGGTCTGTAATGAACATACGGCGTATCAAAACACACCGTACTCCCTTCCATGCCTCGTATCGAGTGCTTATGGGGAGGATTGTTCCTCAAATTTATTGGAGGGTTATCGCTCAACAGCTATCCCCGGCATGGACTAGACTATCCTTTCCGTTTCCTATCTTATCTCTCTTCCGGTTCCGTAAGTAATGGTTCAATCGTCAACGCGACCATGATAGGATACCGTACTCTGCACTTTTTACACCACATACTTGCTCCGGTAAACTTTCCCCATTCTAATACTTCTCCACAATGAACGCAGTTCACATTCGCTAGTTTCATTCTTTTTCGGCCCCTAACTGGCAGAGGATACAGTTCTCGGAATCATGCGGATCAATTTCGCTCATTTTCGTCGTCCTCCTGCCCTGTTCAGGAAATCGTCCATGTTGTCGATTACCTTGTGGATTAGCCTGGGGTCAATGGGGCCGACTTGTTTGAGCGCGATATGGAGTATCTCGCGCCATGTTGCGATCACCCGATCCCTATCCTGTCGTTCCTGGGCTGAGGATATTTCATACCTGACTAGGTTGTCTCTGAGCGCGGATAGTTCAGGTTCGGATGTTTCTTGGTTCATCTTTTCCCTTCCAGTATGGCTACTTTCTCTTCTAACCGTTCGATCCGTTTCTCTAGTTCCCGGGTTATGCGGTTGATTGCTTCCCGGTCCTGTTCTTCCATGACTACTTCTTCCAATTTCTTGAATATAAGCATGGCTAAATCCCTGTTTTTCCACAACTGTTATAGGCTTGTTCGTGGTAATGGGACAACTTACGAGATACCTTTTCCTGCCAATCCTTCCTATCGAGTCCGGGGTTCTCTTACTAGGCAGTTTTCTCCTGGGCAACTGGGGATATGTCTTTGTCCTATCTTTGATCGTCGGGGTAGCGTTTCTGTGGATTGCCCGTGAGGATAGGAGGAGAGCGCGTGGAAATCGGAGCCAGCCAGCGACGATGGACAGGAGGGTGTCGGCTGAGAAGGTGGTGATCGAGCAATTTGAAAAATACAAGCGTTAGATGGGGAAGAGTCATCCTGGTAGCGGTTCTCGCCGTCTCAGTGATGACAGGAATGGGCTTGAGCTATCAAGCACAACAGGCCCAAGTGTCCGCGCCTGTTCATGGCAGTCAGGAGCCGCTAGCGAACTGTTTCCCGATAGGATACTGTGATCCTACGGGAACCGATACTGGCGGGAGCGCGGGAGGACGCATCGTCTATTGGTAGCCTTTTCTTCCATAGGCTATCTTCTCTCCTTTTTCAAGCAAGTATCCCGTAGATTGCCATACGGTTGAGAAAGACCGTTGTGTTCGCGTCTATCGCGGCCCCGTTGACTGCGATCCCGACTGTTCCGCCTGCCTGTAAAGCTGCTGACCGCTTGATCGAGAAGGGAATCTTGGCCCCGGCAACCGTCAAGGATTCTGGATTGAACTTTTGAAGCTGTCCTATCTGTACTCCAGCGTATCGGACTTGAATGTTGACGTCTTGTTGGACAGATGTTAGGCCTGTCTGAATATATCCATCTCCTTCGAGTTCGATGGCCAGATGAGAATTCGGGGCTAGAACGAAACTTTTGATAAAAGCTACTATGGTTCCTATAGTGCGGGTTGACTGTGTTTCGTCATCGTTGATTCTTTGAATATTGTTACTTAGGTTCTTGAGGCCTCTGATTGCCACCCCGCCCGTCATTGGTATTCCGCCTGAGGGAGCAGTTCCATCGTCGCCAATGAAGAGTTTGTCGCCAACTGCATCGTATATTATCCCTATTCTTGTGGGAGTGAATCCGTAGGAGATTGTGCTTGGTACAGTTGAACCGTCAGGGATTACATCGAAGGATATGGCCGCGAATGAGGCGAGAGCGATTTGCACCTTCGCCTCCAAAACTGGGTCTTCTATCGGGTCTGCGACTATCCATCCTGTCTTGTTGAGGGGGGATACCCATGCCTGGTTTCCAGTGTTGCCTCCGGGGCTGATGACTCTCTGGTTTGGATCGAACGCGGGAGGACTGAACAGGACGGCTTTAGAGTCTGTTTCTCCGCTGAGTCCCGCGCTTGATCCTCCTAGTAAGAGGGCTATCCCTGCGCCGCCGAGTGCAGCCAAGGCGGTTTTGCTAAAGTCTCTGCGCGATAAGTCGCTCAAATAACTCTCCAGTAATATCCTGCGAGCAGTATTCCTAGTATCAGCATTATCAGCGACCATGCGAGGAAGCCGTCGCGTCGTAGCCTTCCGAGAAAGGGAATATCGAGAAAGACTGGGCCTTTCGGGGTACTGTTCGGAACCATCATGGTTCCGGCTCCCCTGATCTCGATCCTGTGAAGCTCATGGTTGCTTTTGATATGCTCGACGTACTTGCTTTCATCGACGTATTGTCCACAGCCGGGACAGTGAATTGCGGGTGTTGACATGGTTTTATCGCTGTTTTCTCAGCCGTTTTAACCCTTTGCCTATCGGCTCTTCTCTACCGAGAGTCTGCATTAGGTGAACTCCTGTCCAGTACATCAGGACCACGTTCCAGAATAGAAGCGGCTCCAAGATGCCTGTTGGGAGCCAGCCGGGTTTTGAAACGAAAGAGATGACCCCGCTGTTTTCGATGATGATGAAGAGGGGGCTGAACCATAGTGGGAACATGAAAAACGCGCTGATCACCGCGAAGAACTGTCTCATCTCCTCGCCTTCCCATCCCCATACAATGCTGAAGAGGAAGAGGCCTGCGATGACCAGATTGACCGGAAGATACGCCGTCTAGGAATCCTCCTTTCTCACATAGGCCAGCGAGTTGTAGAGCTTGCCGAATCCTCGCTCGATAGGATTGCGGAGGACGACTTTTCTCGATTGAACTGTACCATCGCCCTTCTCGTCGGTTCTGAGATCGTAGAGGATTGCCTGGAGGGGCAGATGCCAGTTGTGAGGATATCTTTTCGAGTAAATGTTCCAGTCGCTGTTTAACCGTAATCGATTGTAGATGTTTCTTGCCCGTACCGTGTCGAAGTGGAGAGCGACCAGTCGTTTCTTTGCCTGGTAGGAGAAGTTGCCGAAGTTGCGGACGGCTTTTGTGGCTGCTGTCGCGTCAACGAACTGTTCTGCCTGATCCATGAGGATGAACACGCCTTCGAGGGCCATGGGGAAAACGTCTGCGGGATCATAATCGTAGTGTGGGAACCGGAGGATATGGTCTATTTCTCCTGTGTAGGGGTTCTTGGAGCAGTTTGCGAATACTGGTACTCCGCGACGGTAGGCTTTCCATGCCTCTATCGCCATTCCTATTCCCTTGCCTGAACGGTTGGGGCCGATGTGCTGGTAGATTCCCCACCATTCATAATCGGTCTTGACAGAGCTACTAGAGTCGAACGCGTATCCGCTAGCTTCCAGAATCGCGCTCATATCGTCTCAGTCTCAGTCTTTCTAGCGATCAGAACAAGTCCGAGAAAGCCGAGGAATAATGGAAAAAGAGAAAGCGAGGGGATTAGTCCGGGTGAAGCGGGGAAATTGATTGATGCGAGAGAAATCGGATCGCCATCGATCTCGTATTGTAGTTTGGAGTTGGGGCCGCCGACCGCGTAGGGATTGTTCCAGTAGTAGATGTTATCGTGGATGGAGAGATTAGTATTGATGTATTCCAATGACCAATAGTTTGTAGCGTTACAGGTGGTGCAGGAGATTATCCGTAGGCTTATCGCGTACACGACTCCGGCCGCAAGAGGGAAGTAGGGAAACGCGAAAGTGAAGAATGGAGTATATCCATTTATCGCGCTGATTACCTGGGTTGCGGATGATGTTAGAGCGGCCCCGGTTGGCGTACAGTTGTTGCCGATTGTCCCTGTTGACGCGAAGAGTAATGCTTGGAATGTGCCTGATGGCGCTCCGAGGGTTACTACCATGTTGAACTTGACCTGTCGGAGATTGTAACTGTCGAGTGGTCTGCCATTGTAGCTATTTGGGACTAGGAAGCATATTCCGCCCTCGCTTAGGCTTGCAGGATAGGCTCCGTTGAATCCCATTGTAAGCCCGCTGTCGGCTGCCGTGTTCGAGTCTATGGCAATTAGGGATGGAAGAGGCGCGGTCTTGCCTACAGTCTGGTCTGCGACTGGGCCGATGACCGAGCCGATCAGAAACATGATGAGCGCGATTATCAGAATGGTTCCTAGAATGGTCATGGGCAGGCTCTCGTATGGACGGCGCAGTTGATGTTGAGGCCATAGTAATACGAATACATGGCCGAGGCGGCGGTGAGGATAAGTATCAGCACGAGCAGGAGGGTGAAGGTTTTCGGTGAAAACACCGATCTCTTCTGTTTCAGCCCGTTGAACCGTTCGATACTGTCATCATTGAACGCGCTGTGTATTTTGGTCGCGCTCATGGCTTCCCCGTTGAACTTGAGAGATAACGGTCTCGCGTCTCCCCGCTGATAGACCCAGTTGGGCATACCGAACGCGTAGGCTGTCTCATCCGGCCCGCCTGTGAAGTATTCTCCCTCATCCAAAGAAAAGCGTGGGGTCGAATTGTGGACTATCTTCATCGGCAAGGGTTTCCGTGTAACCTTCTTGTCCGGCTCTATCATCGTCACCAAGAAGCCCCGTTTCCCTCGTACTCTCCAAGAGACAATTTTGAGTCCTCCCTGCTTGTTCACCGTAGCCATGGCCCAGATAACGATAAAGACGATAGCGTAGAACGTGTACGCGTCTATTTCAATGGCCATTTGTTACATTCTCTCTGCTTCTCGAACATGCCCCGGCAACACGCAGCTCCTAGCGTGTATCTTCGGATACCTTACAGCAACCGCATGACAGACACGTTGCTTGTCAGAGGAAGAACCGAAAGCGGAGACTCTGGATAGAGCATTACGTCCTCGTGAGGGAGTGTCTATTGGATATGCTCGTCGTTCAGGAATGGCAAAGTCGTGCGATGGGAGGTGTTTGCGCTGCTCAGAAGTCAACTCTGTCAATGTCTCACCTCACTCATTAACCTTTCTCGGCCTCTCTGACATGGCCTGGTAACGAGCCGACGCGTCGTAATCCATAGAAGAGATCATGCCGGAACCGTCCTGTCGGCTTCATGTTCTGTATCGCCCGCTTCTCGTTCTCTAGTTGCTGGATTTTCTGTCTGGTCTGCTGTTTCCGGGGATCAGTTCCCCCATGAACGATCTGAGTCGTATATTTCCTGTTCTCCCTGGCGAGAGCGAGATTGATCCGTTCTATCGCCCGTTTCTTCTCCTCAGGATCAATATTGGCCGGGCTTTCAGGAAGATTGGGAGGTCGTCCACCAACCTTTTTCCCCCGAAAGGAGAAGCCGAATGAGCCTCTTCTCGACCGTCGTTGTCGTGGAGCCTGAACTGTTCTGGTTCTGAAAATGGTTCGCTGTTTCGGCAATGGTTGAGGCCGTGGCGCGCCTTCCAGAGTCTCCGGTCTAGCCTTCTGGTGCTTCACCCGTTCAGGAGCCTGTGATGGTAACGGGCCGAAGGGCCGTCCTGCTTCTACCTCACGGAAACGTCTCGCACCCTCCTGTGCCTGTGTTCTCGCCCGTTCAGTCTCCGCTAGGGCTTTCTGGATTGATTCTTTCCGTCTTTCCTCTTCACTCATCAGGATTTCTCCTTGAATATTCGATTAATGATGAGTTCAGACACTATTCCGACAACGGTTAATCCACCTAGGATAACAAAAAGTATGATCCAGGTAGGCAATTCTAAGTCGGTCATCATTGTCGTTCTGCCTCTCGAACATGACCTGGCAAATCCCGTCTCTCTACGATTGACCGGAGATGCTTCTTGTTGAAGTTCATCTCCTGAGGCCCCTGCGGTGAATCATCGAAGCGTACCCGCACCTTGCTTCCCTTGACACGCGTGACGACTCCTATCCGTCCAGTCTGTTTCTCAGCGACAATATCGCCAGCCTCATCAACCAAATTATCCTGCGACTCCCTTATTGGTCTGCTTCTTCAGTTCCGCGTCTCGCGCCTCTATCACCCGTGTCCATTGTGAGAGCGCGTCAACCGCCTCCTGTCTACTCATACCATGCCCTGTTTTGTCGTCGGTAATGCTGAGTTTCGCCTCAAGATACCTTCGGAGCCTGTGGGCGACATAGGGCATCGGGCGATCCAGTTCTCCGCCTCCAATACCATGCTCGGCCTTGCTCATCAGCTTGATGACCACGTTAATCTCCTCATCGTCCAGGTTAGTTCGCTGTAGGATTGCGAACTTGTCCTTGTCTCCTAGCGCGATGAATCCGCCTATGACTGAGGGGATGCTGCTGGCTGATTCTCCGAAAGCGTCGAATATCGACTTGTCATCTGCGGGAATCGTGTCTTTCATATCCTCTAGCTCTTTCGGTGATGCTGGACTGTATTGTCTAGGCTGATTGTTCTCGCTGTTTTCGTCGCTCATCTTTCAGTTCTCTCCATCTTTTCCTGAGGCTCTTATTAGCCATTTCCGTCGCGCAAAAGAATAGCCCAAGGCTCGTAAGTGACGGTACAGAAGCACCACCAAGAAAGGGAATGTTAAGATCAGAACACCTACCCGCGCCGTTTGGTAATAGTGGGGCTGGACAATGGTAAGGCCCAATAGAGAAAAGAATAGTAGCAAGTCCAAGAGTAAAAGCCAGGATTGTAACCTTCTCCACACTTGCTAGACCCCTACTGATGACCCGCGTATGGTGCGGAGAACTTCCCATAGAACGTAGAGTTGTAGGCCACTGAAGAAGATTCCGAGAAATGGTACGCCGTTAGCGTTGAGTGTTGGCGAGAAGGTTACGTTGATGACGGCGTTGCCGAATATGAAGAATATCTGTGTGAAGAAGATTATGAGGACTGGGAGATTGACTATGGCCCAGCCGATGTAGGAGGTTGCTAGGACGATGTTCTGTGAGATGCAGCCTGCATCGGTGTTCTGACAGTTCGCGTATTGGCCGCTTGGGGCGGGAGCGAGTTTTGGTGTTTGGAGGGTTTGGAGAAAGTTCACGTTTGCGATTCCGGTTGCGGAGCCGAATGTGATTATGAGTATGCTGAAGATGATGTCGAATAGGAGAACGTCCTCGCCCTTGCTCATATTGGCCCTGATCCTTTCGCTCTGCCGAGAAACAGCCATGCTACGACTAGGAACATCAGGATCATCATGTAGGGTAGGAGTAGGCCGAAGGCTGCGAACGAGACGAACCATCCGATGAAGATTAGGACGGCAAACTCTCCCATTCCCCTAGTTGTAAGGTTCAGGTTTGGTAGCCAGTAGCTGAATATTCCGAGCAGTGTTGCCATGCTCAGGATTGTCAGTATAACGATCAGAAACATTGAGCTTCCGGTCTGACATTGGCTCGTTACAATGGTACAGAGCGAGTTGACAGCGCAGGTTAGAATAGTGTCGAGTCCTGGGCCACAAGTACCACCAGAAGAAGAGGGGGGAGGTGTGCCTGTGACAATGCTCCCTGTTATCCATGCCCACAGTCCGATTTTACAGGCGCAAGAGCTTACTCCTGGATTCTGTATGATCGCGGGGTTTCTGCCCTCGTTCGTCTGGAATAATTGCACGTTCGTGTTCGTATCGTTGAGATCGAGAGGTGCCTGGTTCGCGCTGACAGCTATTCCAATCCACATTCCATTCGAGACTGGAACGCTGAGTCCTGAGAAGCTGACTCTTCCCTTCTGCGGATTTATCGGTGGAGAATTCCCTGTGTTCAAAAGTCCTGGGCATTGTGGGCTGAATGGGGTCGCACCGAGTGGACATGATGGAATCGTATAGACGGCCATTGGAATCTGCATACTGTTCGTGTAGGTTTTAGCGACGTTAGCGGTCACGTTGAGGAGGAACCCGTTGACGTTCGATTGGAACTGGTAGAAAAGAGTGATTGACTGGTTGAAGTTGATGTTGGCGTCGGGAACTCCGGTGCCGAGGATAGTTGCGGGGTCTGCGCCGACGATCTGGAACGGAGCGGTGGCGGCGGTGTTGAGTCCGAATTCGTAGGGCAGGGGGAGGACGTCAAACATGCCAAATGCGGCGTGAACTGCGGTCTTTCCGTCGCCGAATGGGTCCCATGCGAAGCCAAGGCGCGGCTGGAAGTTTTTTGTTGTGGGGTTGGACGCGATGGGGCTATCGGTTCCGACGGGCCCGCAGGCGGTGCTGCTGGCACTGCAGTTGGATAGCGTGGTGATCTGCTGGAATCCGGCTGCCGCAACGGTGTATCCGTTGACGGTATAGGAGGGGACGGTGTTGGCATCGGTGGGGCGGGTAGTGGCTTCATAACGCAGTCCGAGGTTCAACGTGAGATTTTTTCTGATATGCCAGTCGTCCTGGAAGTATGCGGCGAAGAGGTTCTCGCGGAATGCGACTTGATGGGAACCTCCGGGCGCGAGCGCGTTGAGCTTGTTGGGCGCATTGGCGAGGAACTTGGCCAAGGTATAGGTGTTGAAGCGTCCGTTAGGGCTGAGTTGTTCGAGGACATCGTAGTGCATGTTCTCAAAGGCTCCTCCGACTTTCATGGAGTGGTTGCCTTTGGTGATGAATGCGTCATCGTAGAACTGGATAGACTGCCAGTCGTGGTTGAACTTGTTGAACCCGCCGAGTCCGTAGGCAGTGGTGAGGCCAGAGACTGGGAGTTGCGGAGGTGCGACGGAGCCGGGGGCTACAGCGAGCTTGGCGTTGGTACCGGCGGCACTACCCGAGACGGGATCGTTGATGAGCCCCGTGATGAGGCTGACTCCCCCGCGGAAGGTATTGAGGATGGCGGAGTTGAAGACATGAGTCTCCTCGGCTGTGTAGAGCTGGCGCCGCGAGAAGACCTGATGGACGGTGTTACCGAGCGGGTCGACCTGCGTCTGGGGGCCAGAGTCGAAGAAGTAGGTGCCGTCAATGGTGTCGGAGGAGGAGAACTTGTGGTCGAGGCGGCCAATGACGTAGTTCTCGCTTGCCTTCGTGGGTTGGGCGACATTGAAGCTCTGGACGCCGATGCCACCAGGGTTGGTATCGGGTGATCCGGCGGGCGCGACGGGCCATAGGGCGAGATAAGGGACGATGGCAGGGACTGCCGCCGCCCGGGCTCCGGCGTTGGGGACCTTGATGGTAGTGGCGACGGGCTGGGACTGGCGGATGCCCTCATAGTCCACGAAGAAGAAGGTCCTGTTCTTATAGATGGGCCCTCCGACCGCGCCCCCGAACTGAATGCGGCGGAAGGGGGAACGGGTGGGCTCGAAGTAGTTGCGGGCGTCGAAGATCTTGTCGCGATCAAAGAAGTAGGCGGTCCCGTGAAACTTGTTGGTGCCCGATCTGGTGATGGCGTCTATAACGGCGCCGGAGGTGCGGCCGTACTCCGACGTGTAACTGCTGGTGAGGACAGAGAACTGGTCGATGGCGTCCACGCCCAGATTCACGCCGGTGGCGCCGCCGGGGGCGGCGTTGGTGTAGTCGTTGATGACCATTCCGTTGACTCGATAGGTGTTCTCATTGGGGCGGTGACCTCCGTCGGAGAGCTGGTTGCCGAAGCCGCGATTGCCTTTATTGGCGGAGAATCCGGTAGTGGCCTGGTTGGGGACAGAGAGAACGCCGGGCTCGAGGGTGGCCAGGGTGGTCCAGTCGCGTCCGTTGAGCGGGAGCTCGCGGACGGTCGTTCCGTCGACCGTGCCACTGAGGGTGGAGGCGGAGGACTGGATGGAAGGAGGGGCAGTGGAGACAACGACAATCTGGTCAAACTTGCCAACATTGAGAACGGGACTGAAGGTCTGCTCGGAGCTAACGGTCAGGACAATCCCTTTCTGCAAGGTGGTGGAGAATCCCTTCGCCGAGACCTTGACCTCGTAGTTGCCGGGGTTGAGGTTGGGGGCGGAATAGAAGCCCTCGGCGTTTGAGGTGATGTTGCGGGTGGCGCCGGTATCGGTGTTGCTAATAGCGATGGCAGCATTGGGGACCAACGCGCCGGAAAGATCGGTGACAACACCGGAGAGGGTCGCTCCTGAGACCTGCGCCTCGGCAGGCTTCGTTCCGGCAACCACACCCATCAACAGGAACATGACCCATGCGAGGCACAACAAAACTGCGGCTTTTGACTTGTGTATCTTGTTTGATCTCATTGGCTCTCCTCTAACTCTGAAAATTCAGAACTCCCGATAATCGTCACACCGCCCGGCTAGACCGCCCGAACGGGTTGGATTACGAAAGCGAGCGGATCATACGCTGCAAATTGAATAGCTCTCAATGCCTTGCGCATCAGCAGATAGGCATTTCGAGGTAACGCGTTTGGCGCCGCAAAATCAATGACTTGTGGGCATCGATAACATCCCGAAAGAGCAGCATTTGCATTGACATCAGATATTGTGACTCCTATAATTCGTCGATCTTTACAAAGGGCGCTCAACCAGGTAGCTAGTCATGTCGTCATCTCCAGTGGAAGCACCCGTAAAGGTCGTCCGCTTCGGTCTCTTTGAGGTGGATCTAGAGAGCAATGAACTGCGCAAGAAGGGATTGCGCGTGAAGCTGCAAGATCAGCAACTGAATCTGCTTAGAATTCTGCTGGAGCATCCGGGAACTCTGGTCACGCGCGATGAACTGCGTCATCGGCTTTGGAAGCCTGGCACCTTTGTCGAATTCGACCACAGCCTGAATACCGCGATGATGCGGTTGCGCGAGGTGCTCGGCGACTCATCTGACAATCCAATGCTGATTGAGACCGTGCCCCGGAAGGGCTACCGGTTTATCGCGCCTGTGCATGAAGTGAAGAAGGAACAGGAAACGCAGCGTCCCCTGACTTCTATCGACACGGAAGTCGAAGACGAACTCAATTTGGCCGTCGCAACGCCCGAGTACCACTCATCTAACGCTGTGCCCATCCCCCCGGCTCGGCAGGTTTTGTTGAGTCGCGCAGTTCTTGCCGGGCTTGCTGTGGTCGTGTTCGTCGCGGCCCTTCTCTTCCTGTTCAGACAGCGCCTGGGTCTCGTCTCTTCAGATGCGAAGCAGATCAGTTCCATCGCGGTGTTGCCAATGGAGAATCTATCCGGTGACAACAATCAGGATTACTTCGCAGACGGCATGACGGATGAGCTAATTGCGAGCCTGGCCCGGATCAGTTCGTTAAGAGTGATCTCTCGCACTACAGCGATGGAGTACAAGGGAACCCATGAATCGCTGGAAAAGATCGGTCGCGATCTTCACGTCGACGCTGTCGTTGAAGGAACGGTTCTCCGATCCGGCGACCGGGTAAGGATCACCGCGGAACTGGTACAGGTTTCTACCGACCGCCATCTTTGGGCCGACACCTATGAGAGTCCGCTGGGCGACATTCTTGCCCTTCAGAACCAGGTCGCAGCCGCCATCGTCAGCCAGATCCGCATCAAGCTCACACCGCAAGATAAAGAATCCCTGGCAGCTACCCATCCCATCAACGCCGGCGCCTTCGAAGACTATCTGAAAGGCCGCTATTACTGGGGAAAACGATCGCAGGACGGCCTGGACAAGGCGATCCACTATTTTCAGTCTGCTACCGAAAAGGACCCGACCTATGCGCTTGCGTATGCAGGTCTTGCCGACTGCTATGGAATCCTAGGGGCAGCGATAGTTGGAACGATTCCGACGAGTGAAGTTGCACCAAAGGCCGAAGCCGCAGCGAAAAAGGCAGTGGAGCTCGACCCCGCTCTGGCCGAGACGCAGACCGCGCTAGCTACGGTTCAGT
>Ga0137415_10004712_pt1 | contig 13497 bp, 14 predicted proteins | sample CZODoug3_1_1_16f_FD_183082 | JGI IMG/M metagenome (GOLD analysis project Ga0137415, IMG submission 183082) | Vadose zone soil fungal communities from Angelo Coast Range Reserve, California, USA - CZODoug3_1_1_16fungal (Hybrid Assembly) | ecosystem: Environmental > Terrestrial > Soil > Vadose... | reverse complement strand
GTTCGAGGTCGACGTCGAGCCGCTGCTCGCCGGGGCGCGCATCCCCCGCGCCCAGCCGCTGCCCCGCTTTCCAGCCATCGAACGCGACCTCGCCGTCGTGGTCGAGGAAACCGTCGCCGCGGGCGCCATTCTCGCGTCGATCAAGGAGTCCGCCGGCGATCTTCTCGAGGCGGCGCGCGCGTTCGACGAATACCGCGGCGCCCAGGTTCCCGAGGGGCACAAGAGCATCGCGTTTACCTTGACTTTCCGAAGCCCGGAGCGCACCCTGACGGACGCTGAAGTGGACAAGGTGATGTCAGAGATCAAGCTGGGGCTGGAGAAAAGACACCGCGCCAGGTTCCGAGAGTGATCGCGGGCGCGAATTTCGCACGCATCAGCGTGCCGTTATTTCGAGGGAAGCAGTAATTGACCTGGATCGACATCTTTCCAATCGTGCTCATCGTTGCGTACGGCGTGGGCGGTTTCTTCAGCGGCCTCATCCGCCGGTTCATCGGCCTGGTCGCGCTTTTCATCGCGGTCTGGGCGGCGACGAACATGGGCCTCCAGGCGGGTGGCATCCTGCAGCAAACGTCGAGCTTCGAGTTGGCCGACGCACGCATCTATGGCTTTTTTGGAATCATCGTCGCGTTGCTGGTGATCGTCGAGGTCGCGACGCAGCTCGCGCACTCGCAGATCCAGATCCCGGCGGTCGTCTTGAACCGGACGCTCGGCACCCTGGTCGGCGTGACCACCGCCATCATTTTGTCGGTGATCGTCGTCTACGAGATCGGAGCGGCGTCGAACCCCATCGGCGGCGCGCAGCTCGATCCGCTGCAGCAGAACCTGCGCGATTCAGTGCGCCACTCGCTCTTCATGGTCAAGCTCGTCAATGCGATCGACAAGCCGATCCTCGCCTTGTTCCAGCCGTTGCTGCCTGGAGACCCGCAGGTCTACTTCGGTCCAGGGCCGGTCAATCCCTAAACCGAACCCGTGAGTCGCGAGCTCTTCCAACGCCTGCGCGAGCGGGCGGTGCAGATCCACGTGGAAGACCACCTTCGGGCACGCCTCGAACGCGGCGACCGGCTGCGCGTAAAGCTCGGACTCGATCCGACCGCTCCGGACCTGCACGTGGGTCATCTCGTCGTACTTGACGTCTTGCGAGCGTTTCAAGACGGCGGACACACCGTCGTGCTCATCATCGGCGACTACACGGCGATGATCGGCGATCCGAGCGGACGCTCCGAGACGCGTCCCATGCTGACGGAGGAACAGGTCGCGGCCAACGCTGAAACCTATTTCCAGCAGGTGGATCTCGTGCTGGACCGGAGCAAGATCGAGGTGAGACACAACTCGGAGTGGCTCGCCGCGATGAGCGCGGCCGACGTCCTGCGTCTCATGGCGAAGGCAACCCTGCAGCAAGTGCTGCAGCGCGAGGACTTCGCGGACCGAATGAAGTCAGGGGCCGCGATCGGCGCACACGAGATCCTCTACCCGTTCAGCCAGGCGTACGACTCGGTTGCCGTCGAGGCCGATGTGGAGATCGGCGGCACAGACCAGCTCTTCAACCTGTTGTTCGGACGCGAGATCCAAAAGTCGTTCGGACAGGAGCCGCAGGATATCGCGGTGTTTCCGCTGCTCGAGGGCACCGACGGCGAGCAGAAGATGTCGAAGTCGCTGGGCAACTACATCGGGCTGGCGGAGCCGCCCGAGGAGATCTACGGCAAGACGATGTCGATCCCCGACCGGCTGATCGAGAGATACGTGCGGCTCGTGTCCGGCCTGGATCCCGAGGAGCAGGCCGGCGTCCTTGCGATGAAACCGCGTGACGGCAAGGCGGCACTGGCGCGCCAGCTGGTCGCGCGTTTGCGCGGGCCAGACGCTGCCGATCGAGCGGAACACGACTTCGACACAAAGTTCCGCAAGCGAGAGACACCCGAGCAAATAGATGAATTCCAGACGGGATTTCCGATTCGATTGATCGAGGCTATGGTCAAGAGTGGTTTGGCGAGATCGAACGGCGAGGCGCGACGATTGATCGAGCAGCGCGGCGTCAAAATCGATAGCCAGATCGCGACAGCCGACGACCCACTGAAACCTGGGAATGTCGTGCAGGTCGGAAAGCGGCGGTGGATTCGAATTGTCGTGAAGTAGAATGGGCGAAAGCATGTTCGGAGGGTGCCTCTAGATGTCCGGTCATTCCAAGTGGGCCGGGATCAAGCACAAGAAGGCGATCGTCGACGCCAAGCGCGGGCAAGCATTCACGCGCGCGAGCCGTGAGATCACGATCGCGGCGAAAGAGGGCGGCGGCAACCAGGAAGGCAACTTCCGGCTGCGGCTGGCGATGCAGAAGGCGCGTGAGATCAACATGCCGACCGACAAGATCCAGAACGCGATCAAGCGGGGGACGGGGGAGCTGGCCGGGGAGAGGCTGGAAGAGGTCCGCTATGAGGGCTATGGGCCGGCGGGTGTGGCGGTAATGGTCGATGCCCTGACCGACAACCGAAACCGTACCTCGGCATCGATTCGCCATCGCCTTTCCAAGCTGGGCGGAAACCTGGCCGAGAGCAACGCGGTGGGGTGGATGTTCGAGCGGAAGGGCGTTATCGTCGCCAACGCGGGCAAGAACGATCCGGAAGAGGTTGGCCTCGCCGCGATCGAAGCCGGCGCCGATGACGTCCAGGTCGATGGCAAGTCGATCGAGATCACCGCGCCGCCGAACGCCTTCGAGAAGGTCAAGTCGGCGGTGGAGTCGCTCGGCGTCAACGTCGAGAACGCCGAGATCACGATGCAGCCGAAGCAGACCGTCGCGGTGACCGAGGACAAAGCCGCCGCGGTGCTCAGGCTGATGGAGTCATTGGAGGAGGACGACGACGTCCAGCAGGTTTACGCCAACTTCGACATCCCATCCGACGTCCTAGAGCGGGTCTCAGCACAGGTGTGAATCAACGTCTCGAACACGTATTGGCACTGGTGTAGAACCTGATGGACAAATGCCTGGCAAACTCGACGGGCTGATCCTCGGCATCGATCCAGGCCTGGCGGGCACAGGGTTCGCCCTGTTCGCCGAGCCGAACCTCGTCCTTTCATGCAGCACCGTCGTCACCATCCCCGGTCGCGATGGCGCGCGCCTGCTCACCATCACCAACCACCTTCGCGCGCTGCTCGCGGAGCATCCGCCCGCGGAAGCTTCGATCGAGGAGCTCTTCATGGGCCGCAACGCCACGAGCGCCGTCGGGGTGGCTCAGGCGCGAGGCGCGATCCTCAACGTGCTCGAGGAGTGCGGAGTGCCGGTGTTCGAGTACAAGCCGAGCCAGGTGAAGGTGATCCTCACCGGTTACGGCAACGCCGACAAGTCACAGATCTCACGCATGCTGTCCGCCCAGGTCAAGATGCCCGAAGGCCGCATGGACGACCACGCGCGAGACGCGATCGCGATCGCGCTGTGTCACGCGCGAAGCCGGCGCTTCACACGGGCGGCAGCACGGTGATCGCCCACCTCAGCGGAGTCGTGCGAAGGGCGGGCTCAGACTTCGTGGTGCTCGACGTTGGTGGCGTCGGCTATCTCGTGACGGTGGCGACGCAAACGCGACAGCAGCTCCCGCCTCCTGGCGGCGATGTCGAGCTGCACATCCATACACATGTGCGCGAAGACCAGCTCAACCTCTACGGATTTGCGTCCGTCGAGGAGCTCGAGCTGTTCGAGATGCTGATTCAGGTCGACGGGGTGGGGCCGAAAGTCGGCCTTAACATCCTGAGCGCCGCCAGCCTCGAGGTCCTGAAGCGCGCCATCATGAGCGAGGATGCTGCTCCCATCAGGCGTGCAAGCGGCGTCGGGGCCCGTACGGCCGCGAAGGTGATCATCGAGCTCAAGCCGCGACTGGACGCGGTCGCCGCGCTCGAGGCGGTGCCGCGCGCCGCAGCCGTGGCGGGTGATGGGGCTGTTCCGAAAGCCGTGGAGTCGGCCCTGCGCAATCTAGGTTTCTCGTCCCAGGAAGCGCGAACCGGCATCGAGTCCGTGGACTGGAAGGCGTCACCGGACACGCAACAGGCGCTTGCCGCGGCGCTCAGAGCGTTGGGTAGGAAGTGACCGAAGAAAAGGTCCTGGCCGCCAAGTCAGACGACGAGCAGTTCGACCTCACTTTGCGGCCGAGGCTGCTCTCCGAGTACGTCGGCCAGCAGCAGGTCCGCGAGAACTTGAGCATCCTTCTCGAAGCGGCGCGCCGCCGCGACGAGCCGGTGGAGCACGTGCTGCTGTGCGGCCCGCCGGGTCTCGGCAAGACCACGCTGGCCCACATCATCGCCAACGAGCTCGGCGTGGCGATCAAGGTCAGCTCGGGCCCGGCGATCGACCACCAGGGCGCCCTGGGCTCCATCCTTTTGAACCTCACGACGCGTGACGTGTTCTTCATCGACGAGATCCACCGCCTCAATACCGTGGTCGAAGAATCGCTCTACCCGGCGCTCGAGGACTTTCGTTTCGACGCCGTCCTCGGGAAGGGTGTCGGCGCAAGCGCCGCCACGCTGCCCCTGCCGCACTTCACATGCGTGGGAGCCACCACGCGGCAAGGGCTGCTGAGCGGGCCGCTGCGGGACCGGTTCGGGGCTGTGTACCGGCTCGACTTTTACACCAAGGCCGAGCTCGAGAAGATCGTGACGCGCTCCGCACGCATCCTGGAGATCGAGATCCACCAGGACGCCGTCTCGGAAATAGCGCGCCGCGCGCGGGGCACGCCTCGAATCGCCAACCGCCTCCTTCGCCGGGTGCGTGACTACGCGCAGGTGAGAGGCGACGGCCGCGCGACCGTGGACCTGACCCGGGTCGCCCTGGAAATGCTCGAGGTGGACGAGATAGGGCTCGAGCCCCTGGACCGGCGGCTGCTCGAAAACGTGATCCTGAAGTTCAAGGGCGGCCCGGTGGGACTCGACACCATCGCCACCTCGCTGTCGGAAGAGCCGGAGACGGTCGAGGACGTGCACGAGCCGTACCTGATCCAGATCGGATTCCTGGCCCGCACCGCCCGCGGCCGGGTCGCCACCGAGCTCGCCTATCGCCACCTGGGCATTACTCCGCCGACCTCCGCGGCAGAGCAAACGCGCCTACTCTGAGTACGTATGGCGGATGTGGGGCGCCTGCTCCTCGTCTTCGGCGTGCTGCTCGTCGTCATCGGAGGCGCCCTGATGCTCTTCGGGCGCTTTCACCTACCCGGCGATTTGACCTTCAAGAGTGGCAACGTGACGGTCTACATCCCACTGGCGACGAGCATCGTCCTGTCGGTGGTGGCGACGATCGTCTTGAACCTCGTGTTCCGGCAGCGGTAGGAGGCTACTACGTACACTGATCGGCTGCCGTGCAGTTAGTCCTCAGCTGGCCAATCCGACTTTTCATCGTCGCCGTGCTGGTCTTTTCGCTGTTCGTCGACGGCGCCGGCTACGTGTACCGCATCGCGAACCACCTCCCCCTGACTGGCAACGTCGCCGGGCTACCTCCCAACTTCGGCGGATGGCAGCTCTACTTCCACCGGGGTCTCGACCTCGCGGGTGGCACCCACATCGACTACCAGCTGACGAACTTCCCGGCAGGCCAGAACCGCGCCGACGTGCAGCAAAGGACGATCGCCGTCATCAACAAACGCGTCAACTCGCTGAACGTGAGCGAGCCGGAGATCCGCGGCGCGGGCTCGAACTACGACCGCATCACCGTCGATCTGGCCGGCGTCAACGCCGAGCAAGCCCAGAAGACACTCGGCGCGGTGTCGAAGCTCGTCTACACGAAGTGGGTGCCGGACACCAAGATCACAAACGGTCCGCAGGCGGGTTACAAACCCGCGTTGACCGGGCTCACCGGCGACGACATCTCGAGCGCCACCGCGACCATCGACTCGACCGGGACCTCGTGGGTGGTGAACATCACCTTCACGTCGAGTGGCGCGACCAAATTCGACAACCTGACCCGCGATAACGTCGCTGCGTGTCCCGGAGACGTCAATGCGAGCCTGGCGGCAAACTGTGCCCAGCGCCATCTCGCCATCTGGCTCGACCTGACCCAGACCGACATCGACCATTGGGAAGACCCTTCCTACGTCTCCAAGGTCTCCTCGCCTTACGACGCCGGCTGCCTCGCCTCGCAGACGCCGGACAAGGTCTGCGGCAAGCTCCTGACCGACCCCATCACACGCGAGGAGATTGCCGGGGGCAATGCTCAGATCAGCGGCTCGTTCACGCAGCAGAGCGCCAACGACCTCGCCACCGGGATCAACTCGGGATCGCTGCCCGTCGACCTCGTGGCGCTGGACGTGACCCAGGTCAGCGCCACGCTCGGCGCCGAGTCGGTGAAACTCAGCCTGGCGGCGGGCCTGCTCGGCCTCGCGATCGTGGTGCTGTTCATGATCATCTACTACCGCGTTCCTGGCTTCCTGGCCAGCCTTGCGCTGCTCTTCTACGCGGGCGCGGTGTTGGCGGTGTTCAAGGTCTTGCCCGTGACGCTGACCCTGGCCGGCATCACCGGTTTCATCCTCTCGGTGGGCATGGCGGTCGACGCCAACGTGCTGATCTTTGAGCGCTTCAAAGAAGAGGTCAGGGCGGGACGCACCATCACCGCCGCGGTCGACGCCGCGGTCCGGCGCGCGTGGCCCGCGATTCGCGACTCCAACACGTCGACGTTCATCACCTGCGTCATCCTCGGCTTCATCGGACCGTCGGCCGTGAAGGGCTTCGCGATCACGCTCGGAATCGGGGTCGTGGCGAGCCTCATCTCCTCGATCGTCGTCACGCACAACCTGCTCGCGATCGTGCTGACCGCCGGCGGGTTCCGTCGCCCGGCGCTGCTGGGAGTGGACCGTGCCAGAGCTGTCTGACGTAACTCCTCAGCAGCAGGTCGCCGACATGGTCGCGGAAGGAAAGGCCCAGGAGACTGCTGTAGTCGCGCAGGCGCCGCGGATCCGCCGGCTCAACATCATCGGCCGGCGAAACCTCTTCTTCGCCTTCTCGCTGCTCATCATCATCCCCGGCATCTTCTCGATGTGGCGCAACGGGTTCCTGCTTGGAATCGACTTTGCCGGTGGCACCGAGTTCACGGTCACCTTCGCCAACCACCCCTCGCTGGCTCAGGTCGAGAGCGCAGTCGCGGCGGAAAACCTCAACGGCTCGGTCATCGAGACCTCCGGTGGCGGCTACATCGTTCGCTACCCGCCGCTGAACGCGGCCTCGCAGGTGTCCGTCCAGCACGACCTGGAGAACAGGCTCGGGCCGATGAAGGTGGATCAGATCCTCGAGGTGGGGGGCACGATCGCCGGCGAGAGCATCGAGTTCTCGCTGCTGGCCGTCGTGGCCGCGTCGGTGGCGATCCTCGCCCTGCTTGCGTGGCGGTTCCACAACGTGCCCGGTGGATGGCGTGCGGGTTTTCAGTTCGGCGGGTCCGCATTGCTCGCGCTCCTCCACGACGTCTTCATCCTGACCGGGATTTTTTCGATCCTCGGCAAGGTGTTCGATCTCCGGATCGGAGAGATCGATGCCTTCTTCGTGACCGCCGTGCTGACCGTGGTCGGTTTCTCGGTCCACGACACGATCGTCGTCTTCGACCGAATTCGAGAAAACCTTCGGGTCAGCCAGCGGCTTTCCTTCGAGCAGGTCGTGAACCTGAGCATCATGCAGACGGCGGCGCGGTCGATCATCACCAGCTTCACCGTGGTGCTGGTTCTGGCGGCCATCTTCATCTCCGGCGGAGAGACGCTGAAAGGCCTGTCGCTGGCGCTGCTGATCGGAATCATCTCCGGCACCTACAGCTCGATCTTCAACGCGGCTCCGCTGCTCGTCGTCTGGCGGAGGCTTCAGCCGCTGCGGTAGGGTTTGATTACGAATTTGACATGCCGACCTGGCCCATATCGTCGATCAAGGCGCTGCTCGAACCAACCCTCAACCACATGGGTTTCGAGCTGTATGCCCTCGACCAGTCCGGTCACTCGGGGCGCACGCTGCGGATTTCCATCGACCACAGCGAGCCGATCACGATCGAGGACTGCGAACGGGTGAGCCGGGTCGCCGGCCCGCTGCTGGACCACTCCAACCTCATCGAAGGTCCCTACGACCTCGAGGTTTCCTCGCCAGGTGCCGAGCGCGCGTTGCGCAGCCACGAGGAGTACCAGCGGTTCAACGGCAAGCGCGTCAACGTCCGCTACCGGAGCGGCGACTCGGAGACGGTGGTGGAGGGACTGCTGGTCGCCGTGGATGCGGCGGGAATCGCGGTGCAGGCGCCAGGTGCGCGCGGACGCGCGCCGGTGATCATTCACATCACGTGGGAAGACGTTGTCGCGGGCAGGCTCGCGGTCACAATCTGAGCCGTCCACGCCGACGCTGTCGGAAGCGCTGAGCGCGCTTTGCAGTGAGCTGGGCATCCCGTTCGAGGAGATGCTCCACACCGTCGAGGGCGCGCTCGCGATCGCGTACAAGCGGGCGTTCAGCCCCGAGGGCGAGGTGATCGTCAAGCTCGACACCAAGACGGGTGCGCTCGATGTCCGCACCCGCGTGGTTCGCTCGGACGGCACCGTGGACGTGCACGATCTGCCGTCGGAAGACTTCAAGCGGATGGCCGCGCAGACCGCCAAGCATGCGGTGCTGCGCCACATCCACGACCTGGAACGGGACAAGGTCCTGCGCGACGTCGCCGAGCACAGGGGAGAGCTGGCGAGTGGTGTGGTCGACCGGATCGAAGCCGGCACCGTGTACGTCGACCTGGGACGCGCCGAGGGCGTGATGCCTCCCGAGGAGCAGATCCCGGGCGAGCAGCTGCAGCCGGGCCGCCCGGTGCTCGTGGTGATCCTCGAGCCGCAGCACAACCGCAGGCAGGCGCAGGTGAGGGTGTCGCGCGCATCGCGCGCATTCGTCCACCGGTTGCTCGAAGCCGAGGTGCCGGAGATCAAAGCCGGCACGGTCCAGATTCGCGCCATCGCGCGCGAGCCAGGCCTGCGGACGAAGATCGCGGTGTCGTCGAGCGAGCCAGGACTGGATCCAGTCGGCGCCTGCGTGGGTCCCAAGGGCGTACGGCACCGCGCGATCCTGAGCGAGCTGGCGAACGAGCACGTCGACATCGTGCCCTGGTCTGAGGATTCTGAGTCCTTGGTGGCGGCAGCCCTCGGCCCGGCCAAAGTGGACAGGGTGACGATCGATCGCATGACTCGCACCGCGACCGTGCTCGTGCCCCGCAACCAGCTGTCCCTGGCGATCGGCCGCGACGGGCAGAACGCCCGCCTCGCCGCCAAGCTGACGGGATACCGAATCGACATCAAACCCAGCGAGGGCGACGCGGCTGCAGAAGCCCAAGCACCGGCCGGTTAGGACGTGCGTCGCCTGCCGGGAAGAGGCCGGCAAGGGCGAGCTGATCCGCATCGTTCGCCGTCCGGACGGCGGCATCTCACTGGACGTGACCGGCCGGGCGGCCGGCCGCGGCGCCTACCTTCACGCCAGCGCCGAATGCATCGAGCTGGCCCGCAAAAAAAGGTCGCTCGACCGGGCTTTGGGCGCCCCGGTTGAGCCCGAGGTCTGGTCTGAGCTGACTCCCCGCCCCTCACCCTGACCCTCTCCCCTGAAGGGGAGAGGGGAGTGGGGCTCAGGTTTCGAATTGCTTCCGAACGGCATAATCAGTAGTTCCAACATGAAGGCACACGAACTCGCGCGCGAACTTGGCATCAGCCAGAAGGAGCTGGTCAACTTCCTCCAGCAGAGGCGGCTGACCCGCAATACAGCCGCGCCCCTGGCGCCCGGCGCGATCGAGGCTGCGCGCACCGCCTTCAAGCCCGCCACGGTCATGACCAAGATCGAAACCAACGGCGACCGCCGCGCTGTCCTGCCGCCGACGCTGTCCGTGAAAGACCTCGCGGAGAAGCTTGGCGTCAGCCCGGTCGAGGTGATCAAGAAGCTGATGGCTTCGAAGATCCTGGCCACGATCAACCAGGTCATCGACTTCGCGACGGCGGAGATCGTCGCCGACGAGTTCGGCTTCACGGTCGAGCCGGTGGCGAGCGAGGACGTGGTGGCGGTCGAGTCGGCGGAGGGACAGGGTGACGTCGTCACGACCTCGCGCGAGGAGCTGTTCAGCCTCGCCAACGAGGACCGTGCCAAGCTCAAGGCACGCCCGCCCATCGTGACCGTGCTCGGCCATGTGGACCACGGCAAGACATCCATCCTCGACGCCATCCGCCAGACCCGTGTCGCGGCGGGCGAGGCGGGCGGGATCACCCAGCGGATCGGCGCTTACAAGATCGAGACCGCCGACGGCCATCCGGTGGTGTTCATCGACACGCCCGGCCACGAAGCGTTCACCGCCATGCGAGCCCGCGGGGCTCAAGTGACGGACCTCGTGGTCCTGGTCGTCGCCGCGGACGACGGCGTGATGCCCCAGACAGTCGAGGCGATCCACCACGCTCGGGCTGCGAAGGTGCCCATCATCGTCGCGATCAACAAGATCGACAAGGACAACGCGAACGTCGATCGCGTCCACCAGCAGCTGGCCGAGCAGGGCATTGTGACGCGCCACTATGGGGGCGAGCACGAGTGCGTGCATCTGAGCGCCAAAACTGGCAAGGGGATCGACGACCTGCTAACGACCATTGTCCTTTCGTCCGACATCCTCGAACTGAAGGCCAACCCCGACCGCAACGCGATCGGGACGATCGTCGACGCTCACCTCGAGCGCGGCCGCGGACCGGTGGCGACGGTGCTTGTCCAGGCCGGCACTCTGAAGGTGGGCGACGACTTCGTTTGCGGCCACATCTACGGCCGCGTGCGCGCTTTGGCTGACGACCGCGGCCGGAGCGTGACGGAAGCGCCACCCGCTACCCCGGTGGTCGTGTCGGGTATGAGCGAGGTCCCGCAGGCGGGCGACATCTTCCAGGTGGTCGGCTCGGAAAAGGCGGCGCGCCAGATCGCCCTCACCAAGCTGATCGAGAAGCGTACGCAGGAAGCGGCGCGCGACGTCGCGCCGCGCATCACGCTCGAAGACCTGGCTCGCCGCGCCAAGGAAGGCGAGGTCAAAGAGCTCAGCCTGGTCGTCAAGGCGGACGCCCAGGGCACGCTCGAAGCGCTCTTGACCGCACTCCAGAAAATCGAGGACCCGGTGGTCGCCATCAAGGTGGTTGGCCAGGGTGTGGGCGCGGTGAGCGACTCGGACCTGCTGCTGGCGAGCGTCTCCAGCGCCATCATCGTCTGCTTCAACCTCAAGGCCACGCCTGCGAGCACGGCCGCGGCCGAGCGCGCCAAGGTCGAGGTCCGCTACTACGACGTCATCTACAAGCTGACGGAGGACGTCGAGCGCGCGGCCAAGGGCTTGCGCGAGCCCACGTATCGTCAGATCCGCGAGGGTAGGGTCGAGGTCATCACCCCGATCAAGATCCCGCGCCTGGGCGTCATCGCCGGAAGTCGCGTGGTGGAGGGCAAGGTCAGCCGTGGAGGCTGGGTCAAGCTTTTCCGGGCCAGAGAGCAGGTCTTCGAGGGTCGGATCAGCTCCCTCAAGCACTTCAAAGAGGACGTGCGTGAGATGCCGGCCGGCCAGGAGTGCGGCATCGGGCTCGAGGGCTGGGAAGACTTCCAGCCCGGTGACACCATGGAAACGTACCGACTCGAGCGGGAAGAAATTTAAGCGAGCTGTGGCTTGCTGTTTATAGGGGCCCCCGCGAAATCACGGCGAAGCCTCTGATTTCGTGGGGATTAGAGCGGAGGTCATCATGACCAGCTACCGCGCGGACCAGGTGGGGGAGCAGGTGAGGGAAGAGATCATGTCCATCATCCGGCGCGATCTCAAAGACCCGCGCATTGGGTTCGTCAGCATCACGGCCGTGCGCATGTCGCCCGACCTGCGCCAGGCACGAGTGCGCGTCAGCGTGCTCGGCGACCCCGAAGAGAAGAAGGCGTCGATCAAAGGTTTGATTTCAGCCAAGGGGTTGATCAGGCATGAGCTGGGCCGCCGGCTGCACAACCTGAAGTTCTCGCCGGAGCTTCGCTTCGAGCTCGATCCTTCGATCGAGTACAGCGTGCACATCTCTGAGCTGTTGAAGGAGGTGCTGCCGCAATCGAACGTGGAGGAGGAGCGAACGCGATAGCAACGCTACAGCGGGACAAGCCACATCTCTATGACGAGATCAAAGATCTGGTCGATGCGAACCAGGAGATCCTGATCTTCGGTCACAAGGACGCCGACGGCGACACGCTCGGCTGCAGCCTCGCGTTCGCGGAGGCGCTGCGGTCTGAAGGCAAGGATGTCTGGGTCCTCGTGCCGCCGCCGCTGCCGCCGATGTACACGTTTCTGCCTGGCTTCGAAGACATCCAGGCCGAGCCGCCGCACGGCGTGGACCCGCATCTCGTCTTCTTTTTCGACTCAGGCAACCTGGAACGGTCGGGCAGCGCCGTGCGCCGCATCGCCGAGCACGCGACGATCGTGAACGTCGACCACCATCCGTCGAACAGCCGCTTCGGCGACATCAACGTGATCGACCCGAACGCATCCGCCGTCGGCCAGGTGGTGATGGAGATGCTCGACCACTTCGGTTACACGATCACACCCACCATGGCGATGAGCCTCTACGTCGCGCTGCTCACCGATACCGGAGGCTTCCGCCACGAGAACACGACCCCGCGAGCGCTGGAGGACGCGGCGCGACTGGCCCGCCTCGGCGCGGATCCTGGACGCATCGCCACCCAGGTCTACAAGATGCGGCCCGAAACGACGCTGAAGCTGAGCGGCATGGCCCTCGCCACGATGCGCGTGGAGATGGATGGACGTCTCGCGTGGGCGAAGGTCTCGAGACGGATGCTGAAGGAGGCCAACGCCGCGATGGCCGAGTCCGAAGGCATCATCGACACCCTGAACAGCATCGCGGGCCTCGAGCTGGCCATCCTGTTCAAGGAAGTCTCGAGCGACCTCACCAAGATCAGCGTGCGCAGCCGCGGCGCGGTCGACGCTGCCGCATTGTGCGCCTCATTCGGAGGAGGCGGACACATCCGCGCCGCGGGGGCGGAGATCGAACGCCCGATGGACGAGGCTGTGAAGGTCGTGCTGGCGGCCGCCAAGGAGGCGATCCTTGCCGCCTCAGCGCAGCCCTGACGCCTCGCGCTTTGCGACCGGGGTCCTCAATGTCGACAAGAGCGCAGGCGAGACTTCTTTTTCAGTCGTCAACCGTCTTCGGCGGCTGACCAGCGCGCATCGCGTCGGCCACGCCGGAACGTTGGACCCGCTGGCGACCGGCGTCCTCCCCGTCCTGTTCGAGTCGGCGACCCGCCTCGCCGAGTTCGCGCTGAAGCTGCCGAAGACTTACGTTGCGGACATCCACCTGGGCTTTGTCACCGCGACCGACGACGCCGAGGCCGAGCCTGAGCCGGTCGCCGACCCGAGCGGGATCGCCGCGGGCGACGTGGAGGCGGCTCTGGCGGGCTTTGCCGGCCGCATCCTGCAGCAACCGCCCGCCTTCTCAGCGGTCAAGGTCGACGGCAAACGCGCCTACGTGCTGGCTCGAGGCGGCGAGCTGTCGCGAC
>Ga0137415_10004710_pt1 | contig 13499 bp, 11 predicted proteins | sample CZODoug3_1_1_16f_FD_183082 | JGI IMG/M metagenome (GOLD analysis project Ga0137415, IMG submission 183082) | Vadose zone soil fungal communities from Angelo Coast Range Reserve, California, USA - CZODoug3_1_1_16fungal (Hybrid Assembly) | ecosystem: Environmental > Terrestrial > Soil > Vadose... | reverse complement strand
GGGTCTGCTTCGCGAGGTCGTCGTCGAACCGGGTCGCTCCTATTTCGACACCAATACGGCCGATCACCATCACTTTTTCTGCGAAGCGACCAGCAAGCTTCAGGACATCCCGGGTCGGGACGTGGTCGTCAGCGGCTATCCGCTACCGCCCCAGGGAACCGAGATTTGCCGCGTCGACGTCGTAATCCGGGTGCGCCCCGAAAATTCCTGACGGTGCGCCGCGACGCGCTTAATCTTTCGGCGCGCGCTTGACAGCTGGACGGCCTAGGATACAATCGTTCTAAGAAGCAGACCTCTTCTGCATCTGCCCCGATCTGGAAGGGGGCTCGTGCCGTTCGGTCGCACACGTCTGCGCTAAAGGGCTATGGGACACAGGGCGCCGGCGACAGCGATTCGAGACTGACCCTATCTAGGAGGAGACCCGCGTATGGCATACCAAGACGACATCGCTCTAATGGCGCATCTGATGCGGCGTGCCGGTTTCGGAGCCGGCCGTGACGAACTTGAGGCACGCGTAGCCAAAGGCTATGAGGCCACGGTCGAGGAATTGCTGCACCCCGAGGCGCAGCCGGCGGTCGATGAGTATACGCTGATGCGTTATCAGCCGGCGGCATTGTTGCCTGGCGGGCAGCCCCCGATGGGCAACGTCAATTGGATGTATCATCTGGTGAACACCAAGCGCCCGCTGGAAGAGAAGATGGCTCTCTTCTGGCACCATGTGTTCGCCACCGGCAACTCAAAGGTGGACAATTACGATCAGCTGCTGACGCAGATCAAGCTCTTCCGTGACAAGGGCATGGGTAATTACCGTGATCTGCTGCTCAATGTTGCCAAGAATCCGACGATGATCTTCTGGCTGGACAACCAGCAGAACCACGGAAACGCGGTCAACGAGAACTGGGGCCGCGAGCTGCTCGAGCTGTTCAGCCTCGGCGCCGGCAATTATACCGAAACAGATGTGCGCGAATGCTCCAGGGCCTTCACGGGTTGGACTTTCGCGACCAAGATCCCGCGTGCGCCCTATGGCCGGTTCCCGTGGCAGTTCGAGTATCGTGCCGAAGATCACGATGACGGCGAGAAAGTGTTTCTCGGTCATAAGGGCCGGCTCAACGGCGAAGACATCATCGACATCGTCGTGCAGCAGCCGGCATGCGGTCGGTTCATCTGCCGGCATCTTTACAACTTCTTCGTCGCCGACGAGGCGCAGGTGCCGGCTTGGCCGATCGAATCGCCGCGCGATCAGAAGGCGATCGACACATTGGTTGGGGCGTTCCGTGATTCGAAGTTCGACATGCGCTCCATTCTGCGAGTGCTGTTCAACTCGGACTTCTTCAAGAACGCCCGCTTCCAGCACATGAAGTCGCCGGCCGAGGTCGTGGTCAGCACGTTGCGGCTGGTCGGCGGCCACGAGCTCCCGGCTCCCGGAATTGGCGACCTGTCGATGCAGCCTACCTATATGGGTCAGGATATGCTCAATCCGCCCTCGGTCGAAGGGTGGCACACCGGCAAGGAGTGGATCAACAGCGGCTCGCTGATGGCCCGGGTCAATTTCGTTGCTGAGAAAGTCGGTGATACGTCGCTACCCGGCGTACGCGCGATCATTGACCGGCTGAAGGCCCGCGGCACATTGGCCCCCGAGCAACTCGTGGACGGTTGCCTCGACCAGATCGGCCCGATCGAAGTAGGCGCCGACACGAAGCAAGAGCTGGTTGCTCAAGCCACGGAATGGGGCCAGGTCGCTTGGGACAACGAGGCGCACGCGGAAATCGCGAACCAGCGCGCCGCCGAAATGCTGCAGCTGATCGTCGCCACCAGAGAGTATCAATTCGGCTAACAGACTGAACTTATCAGGCGAGGAGGAAGGCACAATGCCAGCAACACAGGAAGCAAAGAAGGATCCCGTCATCGTTGTTCTGCAGCTGACGGGTGGAAACGACTATGTGAACACGGTGATCCCCTACAACAATCCGCTTTACCGGGATAACCGGAAGGCGGTCGGGCTCCCCGAAAACCAGATCATGCAGCTCGATGGCCAGTATGGCATCCCGCAATACATGGCGCCGTTGAAGCAGTTCTGGGATGATAAGAAGCTCGCTATTCTGCACGGCGTCGGCTGGAAGGAATCGCCGCGGTCCCACTTCCGGGCCATGGACATCTGGCACACTTGCGAGCCGGTCAAAGTCGGAACAGAAGGCTGGCTCGGGCGCGTGGCTCGCGAGTTCGACCCCAAAAAGGAAAACGTCGTCACCACGGTTAGTTTTGGACCGAGCCTGCCGCGGGCTCTGGCTGTGCCGGGCGTGCCGGTGGCGTGCGTCGGCGGGCCGCTGGAGAACTACGGATTCCTGCCGACCATTCAAGGCAACCAGCGCAAGCAGATCCTCGAGCGGTTTGCGGCGATGTACAAACCGGCGATCGGCGCCGGCGCCGTCATGGACTACATGGCTGACACCGGTATCGATTCGCTGAAGGGCGAAGACATCCTGAAGGTAGCGCCGCAGAGGTACTCTTCGACGGTGCAGTATCCCAACACGTCGATCGCCCGTAAGCTCAAGGGTATCGCCCAAGTGCATTTTGCCGATCTGGGCACCCGCATCTTCTATTGCGATCACAGCACTTTCGACACTCATGCCGGCCAGAACGCAGCTGGGAGTCCCGGGAGCCACCCCGTTTTGTGGAAAGCGGTGACCGAGGGGATCGACGCCTTCATGAAGGACCTTCGCGAGCACGATCACGCCGACAACGTGATCCTGCTTATGTTCTCGGAGTTCGGGCGCCGCGTCCGCGACAACGGCTCCGGGACCGATCACGGTGCCGGCGGGGTTGCCTTCGTGCTCGGCGATAAGGTCAAGGGCGGCCATTACGGCGAAATGCCGTCGCTGGAAGCCTCCAAGCTGGTTCAGGGCGACCTTGACCCGAACATGGACTTCCGCAGCGTCTACTCGACGATCCTCGACAAGTGGCTGAAGCTCAATCCGGCGCCGATCGTCAACGGCACCTTTGAGCAGCCGGCCTTCCTGAACTGACGGCAAAGCTGTCAGCTGCCTCCTTCCCGGGGTTAGCACCTCGGGAAGGAGCGGCAGCTGACGGTACAGAGTGAGTAAACGCAACACGTCGATCAGAGAGGAGGAGCGCGATGCCGCTCACAACGGTCTCGGAAGGACGCGTCTACGATTGGAGCCATGCCGTCGGGCGCAACGCAGCCCGTGGCCCGGGCTTCAATTATGTTCAAACGATGTGCCTTGGGAAAGATGGCGTTCTCTATGCCGCCAATCGGGGCAACGAGAATAATTTCGGGATGCACGTTAATAAAACAAAACTCGGTGCTCCCGGTGAGGAAGAATGGCTCGCCGACTTTTGCGAACACGGCGACGGCGACAGTCATTGCACTTGGCCGTTCGGAGTTGCGGTCGACGACCAGGATCACGTCTACCTGTCGGACGACTGGAGAAACACGATCTCCGTGTTTGACACCAGCGGCAAATTCCTACGGAAGTGGGGCGAGGCCGGCAGCGGCGATGGTCAGCTGTTTCGCCCGGCCGGCTTGGCCGTAGAGAAAAACGGTAACGTCATCGTCGTCGACAGCGGCAACAATCGGCTGCAGGTCTTCACTCCGGACGGCAAGTTTGTCGGTAAATGCGGCGGGCCCGGGAATGGCGACGGCCAGTTCAACCAGCCCTGGGGGATCACTCTCGACAAGGACGGCAATATCTACGTCGCCGACTGGAACAACCATCGGATCCAAAAGCTCTCTCCGGAGGGTAAGTTCCTGATGAAGTTCGGCGAGTATGGCAAGATCGAGGAGCCTGAGGATGCCTATGGGGTAACTTACCTCGGCCCGTACATCACGGCGGCCTCGGAGAGGGCGGGATATCCCAGCCCGAGCCGGCTCAATCATCCGACCGATGTCGCCGTGGACAACGATGGCGACATCTACGTCACCGATTGGGGCAATCATCGGGTTTGCGTCTTCGACAACGAGGGGAAGCCAATTGCCCAGCTGATCGGCGACGCCCAGGTATTGTCGAAATGGGGCCAGCAGACCGTCTCGGCCAACCCTGACATGGAGAAGGCGCGGCGCCGGGTAAAGAGCCTCGAGCCGCAATGGCGCTTATGCTTCCCGACGGCGGTGGAGTTCGATCCGGCAACCGATAGCGTCATCATTGCCGACAGCCAGCGCAATCGCCTGCAGGTCTACAAGAAGGTCCGCGATTACAGCGACTTCCAGGCGAACTTGTAGAAGCCTCCATCATGCTCAGTGCCGCCGCTCCGCGCGGCGGCACTGTCGCTTCTGCCGTGCCCCTGGCATAGGGGAAGGAGGGGAAGGCAGCAAGCCGGGCCGAGACGAACAAATTGCGGCCCCCCTCCGGAATTTTTCACGTCCGATTCGCCACTACTTTTTCTGCGAAGTGTCAGGCGAGTTGCAGGACATCCCAGCGCATCATCTGTCGGTCAGCGTACTCTGACGCCTCGCCGAGGCGCACCGGGCATTCGGCAACGAGCACTCTCCGACCGCCGCCCAGCGCCAACGCCGCGCCACCCCAGTGAATGCGGGGATTAAGTTAGAGGGTGTCGCCCAGCAGCCATCCCGGCAGGTTATGGCTGAGGCGCGGGTTCGGACCGCCCTCCCAGGGCGCCGCGGCGGTGCACACGACCCCGATCGCCGTCCCAATCTCCGTGACGATCGGCGAGCCCGACATCCCATCGCGGATGACCTCGGCGGCGTGGGTGATCCACAGCGGCCCGCCGAAGTGGCGGACTGTGCAGGAGAACCACCGGCGGCCGTCGAGCGACAGGAGGCGGGCCGGTACCCAGAAATTGACCGGGTTCCGAAGGGAACCGCCGATCGAAAGCGCCGACGCCGTTTCCATCAGCGCTTTGTATTCATCGGCGTGTGGATTGCCGGGCGGTCCGAGCACCGCGATGTCGGCGATCGGATCGACAAAGCGACACACCGCCCACGCGCGGGGCTCGTCCCCGAGGGGGGAGAGGAGAGGCCCGTAGGTGCGCTCCTTGGGCCCGAGAAAGGACTGGGCCGGCGGCAGGAACGGTAGGCAGTGCGCGGCCGTGATGACGAGGCGCTCGCCCGCAGCCTCGACTACGAAGCCGCGCGCGCTACCAACGGTGATGACACCTGCTGTCAGCATCTCGATAATCATGGTTTTCTGCTTTTAACCTCGATCATCTATCACCGATGCTTGACGATTATATTCTCGCACCTCTCGCACCCGGAAGTCATTTTGTGCAAGCTCCCAAAGCTTATGCTTGATGATGCCCAGGTATTGTCGAAATGGGGCGCGCAGACTGTCGACGTCAACCCCGACATGGCCAAAGCCCGGCGCAGGGTAGAGAGCCTCGATCCGCAATGGCGCTTCTGCTTCTCGACCGCGGTGGAGTTCGATCCGGCAACCGACAGCGTCATCGTTGCCGACAGCCAGCGCAATCGCCTGCAGATCTACAAAAAGGTTCGCGATGATGAGCGACGCCGCCGAAGAACGCGCAAGGCTCGAACGCTTGGTGGCGGAAATGCGGGGCACGCTCGGCGAGGAGCATCTGGCGACGCTGTCGGCGATGCTCGACCTCGCCGACAGACTATGGGCCGAAGGCCGGCTCATCGCGGCTCGCAAAATTGAGACTCAAGTGGTCGCCGGGCGCCGTCGGGCCCTGGGTGAGGAGCATTTCGACACGTTGAAAGCAATCGGCAAGCTGGCCGTCACGATGGCCGCTCAAGGCGATCTGATCGGAGCGCGTGAGCTTCAGGAGCGCGTCGTCGAAGGGATGCGCAGGCTGGACGGTGACAACGGCCGCGATACGCTTCGAGCGATCAACAATCTCGCCGGAACGCTCTCGGCCCAGGGCGATCTCGACGCCGCTCTTGAGCTCCTCGAATCCGTCGTAGCAGTGACTTGCCGCGAGTTCGGTGAACCCGACCCCGATAGCCTCGCGGCCTTGGGCAATCTCGCGGCAGTCCTATGGCAGCAGGGAGACCGCGACGAGGCCTATGCATTGCAGCAACATGTCGTCGAGCTGCGGTGCCGCGCAAGTGGCGATCGTGACCCGGCCGCATGTGCTGCCGTAGAGGTCCTCGAAATGATGGAACGAGACCCCGGGTACTAGGACGTCATTGCGAGGAGCGCACCGCGCGACGCGGCAATCTCGTGGGACGCGCCTCTGTCGATCCCAGATTTGCTGCGCTTTGCTCGCAATGAACGGTGCCGATAGCCGATCTTGGATGCGAAATCGGCATCCATAAAATTGCCCCATTGGCAGAATATATCGAAGCTCATCGCGGTGGGCCGGGTGGAACGTCGCCGACGCAAGGATGAGCATATGGTCGATGCCAAGGGACAGTCTGGTCGAAGCGTGCCTCGCAACCTGAAGAGGAAATCCTGCTGTAGATTTGCTGTAGATTCAGCTGGCTGTAATATTCGGGACAACCAAAAGTCGCAGGATTAAAACCGAGGGTCCGACCTTTTTCGCCGGGACGAGACACCGCGGTGGGGGGAACCAGCCGATGCCGTTTCGAGTCATCAGAGCTCTCCCAAGGCTACCCTGTCGGGGGTTTCCGGGTCTGCTCGCGCCAGCGTCGGATTCCCTCCTCGAGAAATTCAGCGTCGGCAGATTCGGTCTGCCAAGCCCTGGAGAACTGGGCGCTGTCGCTGCGCGGCCGACGCTCGGGCGGCAGGTCGTCGAAGCGAATATGCATCGGCAGTCGAACCCCTTCGCCAAAAACGATCGCCTCCTGCGTGCGCATGCTCGGCAGGGCTGCCAACATCCCGCGCGCGGCATCCGGTAGGGCGGTTGCCATAAACCGTTGGTCGAGGTAGTGCCCGAGCCGCAGTGCGAAGACCGTGCCGCACTGGGAGAGCGCTTGAGGCGAAAGCTCCGAGGGCAACTGCGAGATCAGTGCCAGCGCCACACCATATTTGCGTCCCTCCCTGGCGATTCGTGTGATCGCCCGGGCAGCCGCCGCAAAGCCGATGGACTGGGCTGCCGGGACGTAGCGATGCGCCTCCTCGCACACCATGAGGACGGGCGGCCGTCGCTCGCGCTCGGACCAGAGGGAGAAATCGAATGTAAGGCGGCACGTCAGAGATACCACGACATCGGCGATCTCCGACGGAATGCCCGACAAATCGATGACGGTTATGGGCTTTCCGTTGACCGGGATGCGCAGCAGACGGCCGACGACCTGCGCCAAGGTATCGCGGGTAACGAGCCAATCGGCAAACATGAAGGCAAATCTCCGATCGTCCCGCAGGGATTCGATGCGGGTTCGCAGGCGGAGATAAGGCGCCGAGTTGTCGGGATTGTTGAGGCGGCCCATGGCCTCGTCGATGAAGCGGAGAAGATCGGGAACACCGAACGGCACCGGCGTATCGACGGTTATCGATGCGGCGGCGAGGCCTTTGCTCGCGTAGTGCCGTCGTGCTCGGGTGATCGCTTCTTTCAAAATGATCGACTGGGCTTCCTGCTCCTGAACGGTTCCGCCACGGATCAGTACTCCGGTCGCCTCCTCGAAATCGAGCAGCCACAGCGGCAGTTGGAGATTATCGACATTGACGATCTCGGCGAGATTGCCGAAGGCCATCGCGTATTCGTTATGCGGATCGAGCACGATGATGTGAGCTTGTGGATGACCGGCGAGGACCGCGGACAAGATCAACGCAACGCCGCAAGATTTTCCCGAACCGGTCGAGCCGAGGACGGCGAAATTCTTTGTCAGCAACTCGTCCACCAATACGAACGCTTGGCGCGTCGGATCATGAAAAAGGGTGCCGATACCGACATTTGTGACCGAGGGCCGAGTGTAGATCGTCCTGAGATCGGCATCGCTCGCGTCTCGAACGGGGGCACCCGAGATCGGGTAATGGGAAACTCCGCGTCGGAATTCGCTTTGATCCTCGGCCGAGGTTACGATTTCACCCAGCAAGTCGACGACAAAGACGCTGCGCGGCGGAGAACCGCCATCGACCTGCACAGCGCTGATCGTTCCTACCACCTCGTGATCGACGCTCCGGGTCTTGATCATCGCGCCAATGCGGACCGAGCTCGCGAGGGGCTGATCAGCCTCCACCGTCATCTGCGCGCCCGATACGGCCGTCACACGCCCGAGACTATACATGCACGCCTTCTCTATTCGTCTGGTGTCACGTCCTATTCGCCGTCGAACACCTCGACTTCCTCATCGAGGTCGGCCGCCTCGCCTCGAGGACCGAGGCTGCGGCGGTCGATCGCGACGGTCTTGATTACCGCGAAGACCTCGCACCCTGGAACGAGTCCGAGTGCGGCCCCGGAGCGGCGGGTCACCCGCGCCAGCAACCGCTCCGCGCCGAGCCGGAGCTGGACCTCGAGAGCCGCCTCCTCGATCGGGACGAGCGCCTCGACGCGACCTGCCAGCACGTTCAAGGCGCTAATTCCGCTCGGAGGTGCGGCGGCAAGGATCACGTCGCGGGCGCGGATTCGCACCCGCAAGGGGGTGCCGACCGGTAAATCCAGCCGCGGCACCGTCAGCCTGCCAAAGGCACCCGCGAGTTCGGTGAGCCCCCAGCCGGCATCGTGCGCGGCAACCCGCGCGGAGAGGACAGCACCGGCCTCGAAACGGCCCGTCATTGGATATAGCTCGGCGCGCCCCATCACTTCCCGAACCGAACCTGCCGCCCGAACACGACCGTCCGAAATCAACACGATCGTGGTGGCGAGGCGGGTCACCTCTGCCACCGCGTGGCTGACATAGACGATTGGCACACCCCCGTGGTCGCGCAGCCGCTCGATAAAGGGGAGGATCTCGTCTTTGCGGCGGGCATCGAGTGATGCCAACGGCTCGTCCATCAGCAGCAGACGCGGGCTGGCCAGCAGCGCGCGGCCGATCGCGACCCGTTGCTTTTCCCCACCCGACAATCGGGTCGGCCGGCGGTCGAGCAGCGCGCCAATCCCGAGCAGGTCGACCACGTCGTCGAGGCGGCCGGGCGATGCCGCCATGGGCGCGAACCAGCGTCCGAACAGCAGGTTCTGCCTGACCGTCAGGTGGGGAAACAGGCGCCCCTCCTGGAACACATAACCGACCCGGCGCCGATGGGTCGGGAGACGAATCCCAAGCTCGGTGTCGGTCAGGACCGACCCGTCGACGACGACCCGCCCCTTGTGCGGCGAGATCAGACCCGCGATCGTATTGACCACCGAGGTCTTGCCGCCTCCGGAGCGACCGAACAGCGCCGTCAGACCCCGTCCGCTGCGGAAATGGACATCGAGCGCGAAGGTTCCGAGCCGATGCTCGATATCGACTTCGAGCATCGGCTCAGTCGCTGGAAGGAAGCCGGCTGATTTCTTCGCACACCGGTGCCGCACCTAAAAGAACCGATCATCGACAAGACTTATAATTCGGAACCCGGCATGCGGGTAGGCACTCCGGATCGCGAGCGCGAGCGACAATGGTGATCAGCGTCGGAAGGTGATAAGATGAGATCGTTCCCTTGGCCTCTGAGGTGGCAGCGATGAAGGTCAGAATCGAATATTGCGTGCCTTGAAACTATGAACCAAGGGCCCTCCGTGCGAGGGCGCGGCTTATGGAACGCGGTGCGGAGGAGGTGGAGCTCGTCAAAGGGGTTGCTGGTGTTTTCGAGATCACCATCGACGGACAGCTCAAATTCTCCAAGAAGCAGCTCGGCAGGTTTCCTGAAGACGCCGAGATCGACGCCCTGATTGGCGGATGAAAGGTTCGAGCCGCCTTCGTAAGGCGGTTTAAGTTGCGGCGCGCCCCGATGCTCTCGGCAGGGGCGCGATCGCTTCCGCGACCTCCTTAACGGTTCGCTCATCGGTTCCATTGTAGAGAACCGACGAGGCCGGTCGCTGAGCCTGTCGACGGCAGGATCAACGCGGGCCGGGGGTGAGCCGGCATGGCCGCAGCCGTTCCTATCTCTGTTTGTTCGACGCCTGGTCGCAAAGCAATCGCGATCGCACTGGCCGCGTTGGGAGCGATGGCGCTCGTCCGCCTTGCCGGGCTTTCGAGCGACGCGGCGCCCTCACAGTACCCGACGCAGCCGTCGCGGCTCGCCAACATGTTTTTGTGTCAACAGCCGGCTGCAAGGGTCACCACGGCGGCGCTGGAAGGCTCGGCCCGCGGCACCTGCGTGATGGTCCTCGCCGGGGCCGGAAAATTATCCGTCGGCCTCGAGGACCCGAAGCGCGACGTCATCGTCAGTCTATCGGCCTGCGATCTCTACAATGCCTCGCGGGACGCCGATTCGACGGAGCTCGCGGGCGGGGCGACCCTCAGCGCCCGAAACATTTTTCTTTCCGGCACCTACGCGCTCGCGCCGGGCGCCATCATGACCGCTTCGAGATACCTGGCGACACATGCATCGCCCGCCGACAATCCTTACGCTCGTCTTGCCGTGCCCAGCTATTCTGAATGCACGAGAAATAATTACAAGCTGGACAAGCAAACGACCGAAACTGTCACTCCCGGGGTGTATTGCGGCGGGATCGAGGTCGCGGGCGGTGCCACGCTCAACCTCGAGCCCGGGGTCTATGTTCTTGACCAGGGTAATTTCGCGGTCAGCGGCCCCGGCACCGTCATTGGAGCCGGGGTGACCATCATCCTGACCAGCCGCAACGGGTCGAGCTACGGCACGGTCGACATTCGCGGCGGTTCGACAATCGCGATCACCGCACCCGTCGACGGTGCTGCGGGGGGAATTCCAGGGATCGCCATCTGGATCGACGAGCATGCGCCCCCCGCCGGCGCCTTCCTCGATGGCGGCAACACCCAGAATATCAACGGCGCGCTCTACCTCCCCAGCCGATGGGTGCGCTATTCCGGAGGCTCACCCTCAGGCACGCGCTGCAGTCAGCTGGTGGCCTTGACCGTCGCGTTCACCGGGAATTCCTATTTCCGCCACGACTGCGCGGGTGCCGGCGTATCCAACCCCGCGCCGCCGCCGCTCCTCCCCGAATAGCCATCATCGGCGCCCCGCGCTAACCGGGTTGCCTCGCGCGTGAACGACGGCGATGGCGTCAGCGTAGACGCGGTGCCACCCCGGAAGGGAGTCGAGGCGGCTGGTGGCAGCCTGCTGCGGCGCCATAAAGGTCCAGGTGATGCCATAGCCGTCGAGCACCGAGATGAGGGCAGGCTCGCCGCCTCTTTCCGCCGCGAGATAGCGGTCGAGGAAAGCATTTCCATAGAGCTCGGCGCGGCCGTCGATGAAGGTCGGGATGCCCCTGAACATCAGATAACCGCCGAACCCCTCACTGTTGAGGACCGGACCGTCGAGCCCCATCCGCACCGCGGCGGCGAGCGCGCTCGCCGGAGTCACCCGATCATCGGCGCGGGCGATCGGCCGCAGCAGCAACGGCAGGCTCGCGGAGACGGCGAGAACCAAGGTCAGCATTACCGCCGGAGCAGCGGCCGGGGCAGCGATCCGGGCGGCCCCTCGGCCGAATGCCGAGAGCGGCATCGAGCGGATCCGGGAGGTGATATGCGGGCCGAGTGCGGCGGCGACCACGAGCGGCCCGACGAGACCGAGCAGCTCGGCGTGGCGAACATGACCGAGCGCCATGTGGCACAGCGCCAGCAGCAGGAGCAGGCGTGGCAGCGGCAATTTGGCCCCGGTCGCAAAGCCGAGTGCGATGATCCCGAGAAGCCATATCTCCAGCGGTTGAAATTCCTGGAAACTCGGGCTCTGCCACTCGCCGAAGGAGGCCTGCAGCGCCGGCATCGCGATCAGCTGGAATGGCTCGAGGAAGCCCGCGATGCCGTTCGGTGTAATGAGTGCGGCAGCGGCCGCGAGCAAGGCGAACATTCCCCAGCGCCGCGCCTCGACGCGACGGCGTCCGGGTGCCAGCACGGCCTCGGCGCCGAGAAAGAACGCCAGACCCAACCCAAACATAAAGCTGCCGTGCAGGTTGGCCCATAATGCCATCACCGGGAGCAGACGGAAGGGTGGAGCGGCCTCAGCATCGCGCACGGCGAAGAGCGCACCCGCCCACGCCACGAGGACCGGCAGGGCAAGCAGGTGAGGGCGCGCCAGCAGGTGACCCAATACCATAGAACCTCCCAGCATGACCGCGATCAAGGCCGAGAAAGGTTCGACGTAGGGCAGCAGGAAACGGGTGAGGATCGCGAGGCTGAGGGCGAAGACGGCCGCGGTCACCAGCACCAGTCCACCCCACCCGGCCGCGTCATAGACGGTGGCCAGGACGAGCTCGGCGAGCCATTCATGCGGCACCCAGACGGCGCCGGCGAGCGAATGCGAGAACGGGTCGTGCACCGGCAGAGCTGCGTGGGCAAGCATCCACCGGCCGGCAGCGATATGAAGATAGGTGTCGGGATCGTTGAGCAGTGCGGTCGGCTGGGCGAGCGCTCGGATGAAGACGGCGAGCCCAACGATCAGCGGCCAGGACGGGACGAGCCGGCGCCCTATACCCGTACGGTCCGCGGTCCTGCTCACAGCCAGTTGTTCCGCGGACTCCTCGTCGGCCGATCCAGGTGCCCGCGTGTTACCCAGGCCCCCGCCAATCGATCGCAACGACACGGACATAAATCAGCGCGGCAAGGGTGATGCATTCGTCCACGTCGATCTGGCCCTTGCCGCTATCCCGAGCAGCGATCAGTGTCGCCGCGGCCTGCACGCATGCGGCCTTCATGGCGCTTTTCTCTTCGGTGGTCATCAGACGGCGGTTCCCGTTCAGCGTCCCCGCAGCACGATATGGCAGGACAGCGTTGCTCAATCGTTGACGGGCGATGACTTTTGGATTTGTTCTGAGCTAGTGGGACCGTTGCGCGCGTGAAGACAATCCCACCTACCATCCGTAGCATCTGTTGTCAGGGACATAGGCAAAATACTAGATATACGGGCAAGTACCGGAGGAACGATCCCTTCCCCGAAGCTGTTTACAACAGGATGATCTTGCGAGGGGGCCGGCATGAGCGTGCTGGGATCGACCGAAGACTTCAGCATCTTTTCTGCCGGAGGAACGGGCGTCGGGGATCTCGTAGCTGAGCGAGCGCCCGATCCGGTAAACCGGTCTCACTCCCCAGCGGACAAGGTAAAACAGACATCAGTCGGTGCCAGGATCACCGAAGTGCTAAACGGTCAGCAAACCACCCTCGACGGAGAATATCACTTTGAACAGCTGCCTGCGCCTAATGATCAAATCGTAATTCTAAATCGACGACGATCATATGACATTATGAGAGTATTGTATTTAGCGCACGAGCCGGAGACCTCTGTTTATGTTCGGTGGGTTGCCCGTAGGTAGTGATAGGTTCGGAGGGCTGGCTACGGCCGCGCTTCTCGGAGCGCCTGCCGCCGATCGCTGTACACTTTCGCGAACTCGGCGCCGAGTAAGAGGATCTGGACGGAGTAATAGACCCACACCAAGACGATGATCAGCGCGCCCGCAGCGCCGTAGGTCGACGCCATGTTGCTGCTGCCAATGTAAAGGCTGATCAGATGCTTGCCGATCGTGAACAGCAGGGCTGCGATAACCGCGCCAAGCCA
>Ga0137415_10004708_pt1 | contig 13501 bp, 11 predicted proteins | sample CZODoug3_1_1_16f_FD_183082 | JGI IMG/M metagenome (GOLD analysis project Ga0137415, IMG submission 183082) | Vadose zone soil fungal communities from Angelo Coast Range Reserve, California, USA - CZODoug3_1_1_16fungal (Hybrid Assembly) | ecosystem: Environmental > Terrestrial > Soil > Vadose... | reverse complement strand
CCCGCTCTCTCCATCGAGGAGGTGACTGCTCGCGGTGGCTTCGTCCACCTCTACGACGAGAGACTGAGAATACCCGTCATCAGGGTCGATAGCTACCAGGGCACCTGGCCGCCCCGCAGAATCTTCTTCAGAAACTTCATCGACGTCCTCAAGCATATCGTCGAGGAGTTGAAGCTCAACGTCCTGATAACTCACTCTACTCTCTGGAACGGACCCGAGGAGGTGGCCAAGTTCATGGGCTGGAGGAGGGAGCTGATCGCGAGCGGTTCAATTCATGAACCGATGCTCTTCTGTCACATGAGTCACTTTCAAGACCCCTCGGACGAGCGATACCCCCTCGAGGAGAGGTCGTACAGGGAGGCCTGGAACAAGTTCAGCCTCGCGCGAATAGTCAAGGATGCAGACATGCTTCTCGTGGCAACTCCGATGGAGGAGGAGGGAATGCGGAAACTCGGAGCGAAGGACGAACAGACGTTCCTCTTCCCAGCGGGCATCGACGACACTCTCGAGACGTATGTGGGTGGATCTGGAATACGGGACCGATACAAACTTCCGAGAAGTGCCAAGCTGGTCACATACCTCGGAACTGTGGAGGAGAGGAAGAACGCCCTCGGGCTCCTCGGAGTTGCCGGGCAACTCTCTCAAAACAAGGGCGTCCACTTCGTGATCGCGGGAAGGCTCGAGGGCGAGTACGGAGAGAAGGTGAAGGAGGAGGCAAAGAAGTATCCTAACGTGACTGTCATCGGTCAGGTCTCCGACGAAGAGAAGGCCAGGCTGATAAGCGAATCGTACCTGAACATCTCCCTCAGCCGCGCCGAGGCACTGGGAATAGCGCAGCTCGAATTCATGTACGGTGGTATTCCCGTAATCACGTCTGGGACGGGGGGACAGTCGTGGATTATTAGGAACGGCCAGACGGGTGTGATCGTGAATGGGCCGGAAGATGTGGAGGGAGCCGCGAAGGCGATCCTTGAACTGTTGAATCGACCAAATTATCGCAACAGGCTGGGCAAGGCGGCAGCGAGGTCCGTTTCGCGGTACTCTCTCACGCGTCTGATTCAGACGTTCTCCAAGCTGCTCATTCAGGAGTTCGCAATAGAGCAGGAGCTCGCGAGCCCGCTCAACGTGGAACCAAGCGAGAAGGTTTTGGAGGCTTGGGTGAAGGACAACTACCGCGTCGTCGTCACGACCGAGAGACTGACCGTCGTTCCCCTCAAGAAGGCGAAGGAGACGGCAAGCATTCCGCTGCGCGAGATCAAGGCGACGCGCTGGGTGCCGGCCGCCGGCGAGAACCGCATCACCGGCATGATCGAAAGCCGGCCCGACTGGGTGATCTCGCGCCAGCGCGCCTGGGGCGTGCCGATCACCGTCTTCGTGCGCGAGCAGGGCGACGGCTCGGTCGATATCCTGCAGGACGCACGCGTCAACAAGCGCATCGCGGCGGCCTTCGAGCAGGAAGGCGCGGACGCCTGGTACGCGGAAGGCGCGCGCGAGCGCTTCCTGGGCGAGTTGTCCAACGAGGACTGGCGGAAGGTCGACGACATTCTCGACGTCTGGTTCGACTCCGGCTCGACGCACGCCTTCGTGCTGGAGGATCCGGTGCATTTCCCCAGCCTCGCCGGCATCCGCCGACGCAAGGACGGCGGCGCCGACACCGTGATGTATCTCGAGGGCTCCGACCAGCACCGCGGCTGGTTTCATTCCTCGCTGCTCGAATCCTGCGGCACGCGCGGCGTCGCGCCCTACGACGTCGTGCTGACCCACGGCTTCGTGCTCGACGAGAACGGCCGCAAGATGTCGAAGTCGCTCGGCAACGTGGTGGCGCCGCAGGACGTGATCAGGCAGTCCGGCGCCGACATCCTGCGCATGTGGGTGTGCGCCTCGGACTATGCGGACGACCTGCGCATCGGGCCGGAAATCCTCAAGACCACGGTCGAGACCTATCGCAAGCTGCGCAACACGCTGCGCTGGATGCTCGGCAATCTCGCCCATTTCCGCCCCGAGGACCGGATCGCGCATGCGGCGATGCCGGAGCTCGAGCGCCTGATGCTCGACCGCCTGGCCGAGCTCGATCCGCTGGTGCGGCAGGCCTATGCCAATTTCGACTTCAAGCGCATCTTCGCGGCGCTGAGCCAGTTCATGACGGTCGACCTCTCGGCCTTCTATTTCGACATCCGCAAGGACGCGCTCTATTGCGACCCGATCTCGTCGCCGACGCGCAAGGCCTGCCTGACCGTGCTCGACCAGATTTTTCGCGCGACCGTGATCTGGCTCGCCCCGATGCTGCCCTTCACGGCCGAGGAGGCGTGGGCGGCCCGCGACGGCGCGGCGGAGGGCTCGGTGCATCTCGAGCTTTTCCCCGAGGTGCCGGCCGCCTGGCGCGACGAGGCGCTGGCGACGAAATGGCGGAGCGTTCGCCAGGTGCGACGCGTCGTCACCGGGGCGCTCGAGCTTGCGCGCGCCGACAAGAAGATCGGCTCTTCGCTCGAGGCGGATCCGGTCGTCCACATCTCCGATCCGGCGCTCCTTGCTGCGCTCGCGGGCGTCGACCTCGCCGAGGCCGCGATCACGTCGGGCGCGACGGTCGTGGCCGGCGAGGGGCCCAAGGACGCTTTCCGGCTCGATGACGTGGCGGGCGTCGCGGTCGTGTTCCGGCCCGCCCAGGGGCGCAAATGCGCCCGCTCGTGGAAAATCCTGTCCACGGTCGGCGCCGATCCGGATTATCCCGATGTCAGCCCGCGCGACGCCAGGGCGCTGCGGGAATGGGCCGCGATTCGCCGGGCGGCGGAGTAGATGCCGCTTCCTTTATCATCATACCTCTGCGGGCCGCTGACCCAATTCGGCATCGCGGTCGCGGTCCTGGTCGGGGCCGCCGACCAGGGCGTCAAGCTGTGGCTCTTGCGTGTCTTCGACCTGGGCTCCAGGCCGCCGGTGCATCTCGGCCCATTCATCGACCTTGTGTTGGCCTGGAATACGGGCATCAGCTTCAGCTTGTTCCCGCAGGTCGGGCCGCTCGGTCAATGGGCCCTGGTGGGCGTCAAGACTGTGGCCGTCATGCTGCTCTGGATCTGGCTGGCGCGCGCCGGGTCCCGGCTCACCGCGCTCGCGTTGGGGCTGATCATCGGCGGGGCGGTCGGAAACGCCATCGACCGGGTGGCCTATGGGGCGGTGGCCGATTTCGTGCTTTTGCACGTGACGACCGCCGGCTGGAGCTTCCGCTGGTACGTTTTCAACCTGGCCGACGTCGGGATCGTTGCCGGGGTGATCGGGCTCTTGTATGACTCGCTCCTGGGGACGGACGCCGCAAAAGCGCCCTGATCGGCGATATACATGCCCGCGGGGCCGCCAATCTGAGTGCCGCAAGTCTTTCGCTTCCGCGTTATAGTCTTGCGTTGCTGGCGATACGGGAAACGGCGATGAACCACTCGATGATCGGCAAGCTCCGGCGGCATGCGCTGACGACCGCATTTGCGGCGATGCTTATCGTCGCGGGCGGCATCGGGCATGCGCTCGCCGAGGATGACGATGACGACGAGCTGCCCGACGCCAAGTTCTTCAAGGGGCTGCTGAGCGGCCTGGGCCTGAAGAAGAATGGGGCTCAGAAGGACGGCATCGACTATCAGGAACGCGCGCCCCTGGTGGTGCCGCCGACCCGCGATCTGCCGCCGCCGCAATCGGCCGATCCGCGCCAGGGCAACGCGCTCTGGCCGCAGGATCAGGACGAGAAGCGGCGCAAGGAGGCCGCGGCCAAGCGGCGCAAAGAAGCGCGCACGTCGGGCTGGGATGATCTCAGCCGCCAGATGAGCCCGCAGGAACTGAAGAAAGGCGCGACCACCGCCAAGGACGAGGCGCTCAGCAAGCGATCGGCCGAGAATCCGGAGGCCTATCAGACTCCCTACAAGCCCTCGCAGCTGGGCTATACGGGCGGGCTGTTCGGCAGCGTGAAAGACTTCTTCGGCGGCAACAACAAGGACGAGAGCGCGACATTCGAGGCCGAGCCGCCGCGCGCGAGTCTGACCGACCCGCCGAGCGGCTATCGCGTGCCGTCGCCCGCCCAGCCCTATGGGGTCGGCCCGGACAGGACCAAGTCCAAGGCATTGACCCAGGAAGACCGCGTCACGCAGGGCGCCGGCAGCACGGCGAAATGAATGCGGGCGGGATCGCTTTCCGGGTCCCGGTTTCAGATATCCTGCACTATGCGACCGCGGGGCGGCGCACGCGACACTTTGCACCACGCACCCACAAGGGGATGGACGGCGGATCATGACGGCTATCTTCAAGACTTCGACCCGGGCGCTTCTCATCCTGTCGGTCTCGCTGTCGGTTTTATCGGCGGCCGCCCTCTCGGCGGGCGCGGCGCGCGGCGGCGGTCCCGAGGTCGCCCATTTCACCCTCGCCAACGGGCTCGAGATGGTGGTCGTGCCCGATCACCGCACGCCGGTCGTCACCCACATGACGTGGTACCGGGTGGGCTCGGCCGACGAGACGCCCGGCAAGTCCGGGCTCGCCCATTTCCTCGAGCACCTGATGTTCAAGGGCACCGCCAAGAACCCGGAGGGCAAGTTCTCGCAGACGGTCGCGACCCTGGGCGGCCAGGAGAACGCCTTCACGACGGCGGACTACACCGGCTATTTCCAGCGCATTGCGCGCGAGCACCTCGAAACCATGATGCAGTTCGAGGCCGACCGGATGACCGGTCTGGTGCTCAGCGACGACAACGTGCGTCCCGAGCTCAAGGTCGTGCTCGAAGAGTGGAACATGCGCGTCGGCAACAGCCCCGATGCGCGCCTCGGCGAGCAGATCGCGGCGTCGCTCTATCTCAACCACCCTTACGGCCGGCCGGTCATCGGCTGGCGGCATGAAATCGAGACGCTCGACCGCGAGGATGCGCTCGCCTTCTACCGGCGCTTCTACACCCCCAACAACGCCGTGGTGGTGATCGCGGGCGACGTCACGGCCGACGAGGTCAAGGCGCTGGCCGAGAAGACCTTCGCCAAGGTCCCGCGCGTGGCCGATACCGCGCCGCGCCTGCGCGCCCAGGAGCCGCCGCCGGCGGCGCCGCGCACCGTCATGCTGGCCGATCCGCGCGTCGCGCAGCCGAGCCTGCAGCGCAGCTACCTGGTTCCCTCCTACGCGACGTCGAAGAAGGATGCCGAGGCGCTCGAGGTGCTGTCGCATATTCTCGGCAGCGGCTCGACCAGCCGGCTCTACCGCGCGCTGGTGGTCGACCAGCGCGTCGCCACCAATACGGGCGCCTATTATCAGGGGTCCTCGCTCGACGCCTCGCGCTTCGGAGTCTATGCGGTTCCGCAGCCCGGCGTCACCTTCAAGACCGCCGAGACGGCGCTCGACGAGGTCATCGCCGACATCGTCAAGAGCGGCGTCACCGCCGAGGAGCTCGAGCGCGCCAAGACCCGCATGATCGCCGACGCGGTCTATGCGCAGGACAACCAGGCGGCGCTCGCCCGCTGGTACGGCGTCGCGCTGACCACGGGGTCGACCGTGGAAGATGTGCTCGCCTGGCCCGACCGCATCCGCGCCGTGACCGCCGACGCGGTCCGCGACGCCGCCCGTACCTGGCTCGACCGGCGCCGCTCGGTCACCGGTTATCTGGTCAAGGAATTGCCCGAGGAGAAACGTTCGTGACGGCTCACATGCCAATCCGGTCGGCCGACCGCCTGCCAAAAATCATCGCTCGCGCGCTCCTCGGCGCTTCGCTGCTGGTCGCGATGGCGGCGCCGGCCGCGGCGACCAAGATCGAACGCGTGAGGAGTCCGGGCGGCATCGAGGTCTGGCTCGTGCAGGAAACCACGGTCCCGCTGATCGCGATGGATTTCGCGTTCCGCGGCGGCGCCAGCCAGGACCCGGCCGACAAGGCCGGCGTCGCCAGCCTGGTGGCCGGGATGATCGACGAGGGCGCCGGCGATCTCGACTCCAAGACCTTCCACGAGCGGCTGGAATCCAAGGCGATCGAGCTCAGCTTCACGGCGAACCGCGATCATTTCACCGGCTCGCTGCGCACCCTGACCGAGAACAAGGATGCGGCCTTCGAGATGATGCGCCTCGCCCTCAACGCGCCGCGGCTGGACGCGGCGGACCTCGAGCGCATCCGCAGCGAGACCCTCGGGATCCTGCGCCGCGAGTCGACCAATCCGGACAACATGGCGAGCCTGCGCTGGTGGGAGACCGCCTTCGCGGGCCACCCTTACGGCCGGCCGGTGCGCGGCACGCTCGACAGCGTGTCGACGATCACGGCGCAGGACATGCGGGCCTACATGAAGGGCGTCTTCGCCCGCGACACGCTCAAGGTCGGCATCGTCGGCAATATCGACGGCGCGACCGCCGCCGCCCTGGTCGACAAGGTTTTCGGCGCCCTGCCGGCGAAGGCCACGCTCCGCAAGGTCGCGCCGGCGGACCCGCAGGGACTCGGGCGGGTGATCGCGATCGATTTCGACGTGCAGCAATCGGTGGTGATGATGGGCGGCGTCGGGATTCCGCGCAAGGACCCCGATTTCATGGCGGCGTTCCTGGTCAACCATATCCTGGGCGGCGGCGCGTTCTCGTCGCGGCTCTATCGCGAGGTGCGCGAGGTGCGCGGGCTCGCCTATTCGATCTACAGCACGCTGGTGCCGCTCGATTCGGCCGCGCTGTTCATGACCGCGACGGCGACGCGCGGCGAAAGCGCCAAGCAGACGCTCGACGTGGTGGCGAAGGAAATCCGCCGGCTCGCCGAGAGCGGGCCGACCGAGGAGGAGCTGGCGAAGGCGAAATCCTATCAGAAGGGCTCCTTCGCGCTGCGCTTCGACACCTCGACCAAGATCGCCGCCCAGCTGGTGCAGATCCAGATCGACGATCTCGGCATCGACTACATCGACAAGCGCAACGACCTCGTCGAGGCGGTGACGCTCGCCGACGTGCAGCGGGTGGCCAAGCGCCTGCTCGACGGCGGCATGCTGGTGACGATGGTCGGGCGCCCGCAGCCCGCGCCCGCCAAGGGCGGCTGAGCGCGCGCCGTCCGGTCCATCGGCCGTCCGCCAAGCGATCCGCCGAGCCCGCGCGGCGCCTGCAGGCGCCGCTCGCTGTTGCGCCGAATTACAATCCCCAATAGCATCGCGCATTCGGCCGCGCGCGGCTTTCCGCGTGCCGGAGGCGCGCGGCGGCGCGAATGGTTACGGCAATCGAGGGCTGACACCATGAGAGCCACCATCACGCGGCTTGCCATCGTCATCGCCGGTGCGTTCGGTCTCGCCGCACCGGCCCATGCCCAGGGCGCAAATCCCCGCGGCGTCAATCCGACCCATTACCAGTGCTACAAGATCGATGCGCCGGCCAAGCCGATCACCGTGAGATCCCTGCGCGATCAGTTCGGCACGGCGGGACCGGTGACGCTCGGCGCCCCGCTGTTCCTGTGCGCCCCGACCGACAAGAACGGCGTCGCCGCCAAGGACAAGACCACGCACTACCTGTGCTACCAGGACGATGGCGTGAAGCCCGTCAACAAGAAGGCCCAGATCACCAACCAGTTCGGCGAGATGGGCATCGCGATCACGACGCCCGCGATGCTGTGCGTGCCCTCGCTCAAGAAGCTCAGCGGCTGACTCGTTGGGCACGTTGCCACTGCGTGGGCGACGTCGGCCTTCAAATCGACACGCGCGCCGTCATGCCCGGGCTTGTCCCGGGCATCTCGATTCACTTGGCACAGCGGTGCCCACTTATCGGGATGGCCGGGACATAGGCGAGCGAAGCGACGCCGTTCTTCGAACGGCTACGCCCGGCCATGATGGAAAAGGATTCAACCGGCCCTCACGGAGGAGGAGATTCAATCTTAAGGGAACATGCTTTAGCATGCGGCATGATCCGGATCACCGACCATATCGCGCTCGACGAGAGCGAGCTCGACGAGAGCTTCATCCGTTCCTCCGGGCCGGGCGGGCAGAACGTCAATAAGCTCTCGACCGCGGTCCAGCTTCGCTTCGACGTGCGGCGCTCGCCGTCGTTGACCGACGAGGTGCGGGCGCGGCTGGAGCGCCTGGCCGGCAGGCGGCTGACGCGCGACGGCGTGCTGATCATCACGGCGCAAAGCCATCGCACCCAGGAACGCAACCGCGCCGACGCGCTCGACCGCCTGGTCGAGCTGGTCCGTCAGGCCGCGGTGCGGCCGGTGCCCCGCCGCGCCACCAGGCCCACCAAGGCGTCGCGCCGGCGCCGCCTCGAATCGAAGAAACGCCGGTCCGGCATCAAGGCGTTGCGCGGCGGCGCCACGCACGACGAGTAGGGCGCGCCCCAAAGGTCAGGTGAGGGGAGCGAGGCCGTAAAAGGCGTCGACCCGCGCGGCGCGCGCCTGATCGCCCCAGTCCCAGGACTCGTGGCGGCTGTATTTCGGCGCGCCTTTGAGCTGGGCCTCGCCGATATGGACCTGGTAACCGCCGAGCTCCGGGTTATAGGCGAGGAGCCGCCAGGGCAGCGGATAGTAGTCCTCGCCGATGCCCATGAAGCCGCCGAAGCTCATCACCGCATAGGCGACCTGGCCGCCGATCTTGTCGATCATCACCCGCTGGATGGTCCCGACCCTCTCGCCATTCGGCCGATAGACCGGCGTGCCTTCGACCTTGTCGCTGCCGATGAGGGTGACGGTCTCGCGCTGGTCGACTGCGGAACTGTTGATCATGGCTGGTTCCTCCATGCGCCCACCAAGGGGCTTTCATTGCAGGGGTTCGCAGATTTTCCTTCTGTTATGTCAACGCGTTGCCGGATAGTGAGTTCCCCGGATCGCGGCGCCGCGCGGCGACCTGCGACGCGCTCCGGCGGCTCCCATCGGGGGACGCGAACCGCTATATGATCGGGGCTGCCCCGCCCTCCCGAGTCGCCGCATGCCGATCCGCCAGCTCGACACTGCCCTGATCAACCGCATCGCCGCCGGCGAGGTGGTCGAGCGTCCGGCGAGCGTGGTCAAGGAGCTGGTCGAGAACGCGCTCGACGCCGGCGCGCGCCGCATCGAGGTCATGACCGAGGGGGGAGGGCGCCGGCTCATCCGCGTCGGCGATGACGGCGAGGGCATGACGCAGGACGATCTCGTGCTCGCGGTCGAGCGCCACGCGACCTCCAAGCTCGCCGCCGGCGACGACCTCCTCGCCATCCGGACGCTCGGCTTTCGCGGCGAGGCGCTGCCGTCGATCGGCGCGGTCGCGCGGCTCGCGATCACGACCCGCCATGTGGACGAGCCTCATGCCTGGACGATCGCGGTCGAGGCCGGCGTCAAGTCGCCGGCGCGTCCGGCCGCGCTCGGAGCGGGCACCCAGGTCCAGGTGCGCGACCTGTTTTTCGCCACCCCGGCGCGGCTCAAATTCCTCAAGACCGACCGCACCGAGGCCGAGGTGATCCGCGACGTGGTGCGCCGCCTCGCCATGAGCCGGCCGGACGTGGCCTTCACGCTCGCCGGCGAGGAGCGCGCGCCGGTGACCTGGGGCCCGACGCTGCCCGGCCCGCCCGGGCGGCTCGCCCGGCTCGGCGACGTGCTCGGCCCCGATTTCCGCGCCAATGCGACCGAGGTGCGGGGCGGGCGCGAGGGCCTGATGATCGAAGGCTTCGCCGGGCTGCCCACTTTCAGCCGCGCCAACACGCTCGGGCAATATCTTTTCGTCAACGGCCGGCCGGTGCGCGACAAGCTGCTGCACGGCGCGGTGCGCGGCGCCTATGCGGACCATCTGCCGCGCGACCGCCACCCGGTGGTGGCGCTGTTCGTGACGCTCGACCCGCGCGAGGTCGACGTCAACGTGCATCCGGCCAAGACCGAGGTGCGCTTCCGCGATCCGGGCCTGGTGCGCGCCTCGATCGTGCGCACCCTGCAGGAGGCGCTCGGGCGCGACGCGCAACGCGCCGCCACCACCGGGGGGAGCGCCACCATCGCGGCGCTGCGGCCGACCCAGGTGCCGCGCGCCTGGGATTGGCGGCGTTCGCCGTCGGCGCCGCAAAGCCTGGGCGCCACCGCGCTCGCGCCGGCCGGCTTCGCGGAAGCGGCGCAGCGCGCCTTCGAGGTGGGCGGCCCGTCGGCCGACGCGCGCGTGGTCGCGGTCGAGGCGGCGCCCGACGCCGCGTCCCCTTTGGTCGACCGGCCGCTCGGCGCGGCGCGCGCCCAGGTGCACGAGACCTATATCGTGGCGCAGACCCGCGACGGCGTGGTGATCGTCGATCAGCACGCCGCGCATGAGCGCCTGGTCTATGAGCGCATGAAGGCGGCGCTCGCGCAGAGCGGGGTCGCGCGCCAGATCCTGCTCATTCCCGACATCGTCGAGCTCGACGAAGCCGACGTCGAGCGGCTCACGGCGCGCGGCGCCGAGCTCGCGCGCTTCGGCCTCATCATCGAGTCCTTCGGGCCGGGCGCGGTCGCGGTGCGCGAGACGCCCGGGATGCTGGGCGAGATCGACGCCGGCGCGCTGCTGCGCGACCTCGCCGAGCACATGGCCGAATGGGACGAGGCCTTGCCGCTGGAGCGGCGCGTGCTGCATGTCTCGGCCACCATGGCGTGCCACGGCTCGGTGCGCGCCGGCCGGCGGCTCAAGCCGGAGGAGATGAACGCACTGTTGCGCGAGATGGAGGCGACGCCCAATTCGGGCCAGTGCAATCACGGCCGGCCCACCTATGTGGAGCTCAAGCTCGCCGATATCGAACGGCTGTTTGGTCGCAGGTGACGCCGCTTGACCGGGTCCCGGCCCGGAACGAGTCTCGCAGCAGATAAAGGGAATGGTCGGACAGATGTGTATCAGGGTTTCGTTCGCCGCAGCGCTCGCCGTCAGCCTGGTCGGGTCATATCAAGCCGCGGCGCAGGACTGGCCGACCCGTCCGCTGACCCTGGTGGTGCCGTTCTCGCCGGGCGGCGGGGTCGACGCCAGCGCGCGCGTGCAGGCGCAGCGCATGAGCGAAATCCTCGGCCAGCCGATCGTGGTCGAGAATATCGGGGCGGCGGCCGGCATGGCGGGCGGCCAGCGCGTCGCCACCGCGGCGCCGGACGGCTACACCTTCCTGGTCGGCAACACCGGCACCCACGCCTACAACCAGTCGCTCTACAAGAAGCCGCTCTACAACGCGGCGAGCGATTTCCAGCCGGTCGGCCTGATGACCGAGTCGCCGCGCATCCTGATCGCCCGCAAGGACCTGCCGGTGAACAACCTGCAGGAGTTCATCGCTTACGCAAAACAGAACCAGACCAAGATGCAGTATGGCTCGGCCGGGGTCGGCTCGGGCACGCATCTTCCTTGCGCGCTGCTCAACATGGCGATGGGGGTCGACATCACGCATATTCCCTATCGCGGCGCCGGGCCGGTGATGCAGGATCTCATCGGCGGACGCCTCGACTACATGTGCGACACCATCCAGACCGGCGCCGCACAGGCCAATTCCAACACCGTGAAGGGCATCGCCGTGATGTCGGCCAAGCGCGTGCCGATCATTCCCGATGTGCCGACCACCGGCGAGCAGGGCCTGCCGGGCGTCGAGGCCACGGTGTGGAACGCCTTTTTCCTGCCCAAGGGCACGCCGGAGCCGATCGTGCGCAAGCTCAACCAGGCGATGCGGGAGACGCTCGAGGATCCGGTGATCCGCAAGCGCCTGGAGAACTTCGGCCTCGAGCTGGTGCCGCCAGAGCAGCGCACCCCGGAGTATCTCGCCAAGTTCCTCCCCGAGGAGATCGCGCGCTGGGGCAAGGTGATCAAGGCCGCCGGGATCAGCGCCGATTGATGCCTGCCGGGCCGCATATGCCGCATTGACCTGCACGGCGCGGATCGGCGAGCTTGCCGTCCGTTCAACCAGCCGGGAGGCCTCTCATGCTCAGCCGACGTTTCATCGCCATGGCGCTCGCCGTCATGGCGGGCCTCCCGATGGCGCGCGCGCAGGACTTCCCCAACCGGCCGGTGACCATGATCATCCCGTTCGCGGCCGGCGGGCCGCAGGACACGCTCGGGCGCATCCTGGCCCAGCGCATGGGCGAGGTTCTGGGCCAGCAGATCGTGATCGAGAATGTGGGCGGCGCCGGCGGCATGACCGGCTCGCTGCGCGTCGCCCAGGCGGCGCCCGACGGCTACACCTTCGTGCTCGGCAGCGTCGGCACCCATGCGCAGAATCAGACGCTCTACAAGAAGCCGCTCTACAACGCCGCCACCGACTTCACGCCGGTCGCCTTCATCGCCCAGACCCCTGAGGCCCTGATCGTGCGCAACGACCTGCCGGTGAGCAATTTCAAGGAATTCGTCGCCTACGCCAAACAGAACCAGGCCAAGATGCAATACGGCTCGGCCGGCGCCGGCTCGGCCACCCATCTCGGCTGCGTGGTGCTCAACGCGACGATCGGGGTCGAGATCACCCACGTCCCCTATCGCGGCACCGGGCCGGCCATGCAGGACCTGCAGGGCGGCCGCATCGACTATCTGTGCGACATCATCGCCACCGCCAAGGCGCAGATCGACGGCGGCACCGTGAAGGGCATCGCGATGCTGACCCGCGACCGCTCGCCGGTGCTGCCCAACCTGGCGACCGCGCGCGAGCAGGGGACCGACGTGCAGGCCTATACCTGGAGCGCGATCTTCCTGCCCAAGGGCGCACCCGGCCCCGTCGTCGCCAAGCTCAATGCCGCCGCGGTGGCGGCGATGAACACGCCGTCGGTCAACGAACGCTTCGCGAGCCTCGGCGCAACGGTGGCGGCGCCGGACGAACGCTCGCCCGACTATCTCGGCAAGTTCGTGCTGAGCGAGATCGACAAATGGGCGGGGCCGATCAAGGCGAGCGGGGTGAGCGCGGATTGAGGAAAATCACGACCGTATCGTCATAGGTCCGCCGCTCGATCTCCACGAAACCGGCGGGCGCGGCGAATCCTGCGTCGGCCGATTCCTCGACCACCACCAGCGCGCCGTCGGTGAGCCACCCGCCGTCGCGCAAGCCGGCAAGTGCGGGCTCGGCCAGGCCTTTGCGGTAGGGCGGATCGAGGAAGACGAGCCCGAAGGGCTCGACCGGATGGGCGGCGCCGAGCCGGGCCGCGTCGCGGCGAAACACCCGGGTGACGGCGCCGAGCCCGAGCGTATCGACATTCTGGCGGATGAGCGCGCGCGCCTCCGCGCCGTCGTCGACGAACAGCGCGAAGCCCGCGCCGCGCGAGATCGCCTCGATGCCGAGCGCGCCGGTGCCGGCGAACAGGTCGAGCACGCGGGCGTCCGCGATCGGGTCGTCATAGGCGTGAACAAGAATATTGAACAGCGACTCGCGCAAGCGGTCCGCGGTCGGGCGAATGTCGCGCGAGGATGGCGACGCCAGGTTGCGGCCCTTCAATCGCCCGCCGACGACGCGCATCAGTCCTTACTCGTCCCGCGGCTTGAGGTCGCGCTTGCCGTGATAGCCGCGCTGCGGGCGCCGCGGCGGGCCGTAGCCGTTGGCCTCGGCCTCGTTGCGGGCGCGCGCTTCCTCGCTGCCGGTGCGCTGCACCAGCACGCGGCGGCCCTTGCGGTCGGCGATCAGC